>ERZ791878.112-NODE-112-length-78300-cov-57.063748_pt1 | contig 78300 bp, 76 predicted proteins | sample MGYA00510277_ERZ791878 | MGnify/ENA primary metagenome ERZ791878 (study PRJEB30046, sample SAMN00792094) | human gut metagenome | study: EMG produced TPA metagenomics assembly of the A metagenome-wide association study of gut microbiota in type 2...
GGGCGACAAGCTCTTTGTTCCTAAGAACAAGCGTGCACATATCTGGTAAAAACATGTGGGGTAAGGCATCCCCACACGCCCTGAAAGGGCAGAAGCTCCTAGGGGGGTGCCATAAGTCACATCCAATACGCCCTGAAAGGGCAAAAGCTCCTAGCCCAGGGCATCGCCCTGGGTTAGATCCAGCAACAACAAAGTCGCCCTGGGCTAGGAGCTTCTGCCCTTTCAGGGCGTGCTGGCATAGAACTTTTACTTTGTTCCGAAATAGAGGAAGAGCATTCCGAGCAAGACGAGGAGAAGGTCCACGAACTTCGCCTTGAGATTCTTCTCATGGAAGATGGCTGCACCGAAGAGGAAGCTGACGATGACCGAACCGCGGCGAATCATGCTCACGATACTGATCATGGCGCCAGGCAGACTCAGAGCGTAGAAATAAACGAAGTCGGCTGCCGAAAGGAAGATACTGATGAAGATGATACTCCAGTGCCAGTGGAATGGGGTAGAATTCTTCTTGGTAGGCCACCATATCATCAGCAGCATGGCTCCCATGAGGAAACACTGGTAGATGTTGTACCAGCTCTGCACAATCATTCTGTCTAATCCTACACCACCATTCTCTGGTGGAGCCATCAGATACTTGTCGTAGAGACCGCTTATTGCACCGAGAACGGCAGCCAGCACGATGAAGTAAATCCATTTGTTGTGCTTGAAGTCGATACCCTCTTTCTTGCCGCTGCGCGAAAGCATGGCAAAGGAGATGATGGCAAGTATGACACCAATCCACTGATACAGATTCAGTACCTCGCCATAAACCAGCAGGGCACCTACGAGTGTCATTACCGGTCGGGTGGCATTGATAGGTCCAACGATGGTGAGCGGCAGGTGCTTCATGCCGAAATAACCGAAAATCCAGCTGCTCAATACGATGAAACTCTTGAGCACGATGTACTTGTGAACTTCCCATCCGCCTTCGGCTACATGGAACATCGTTCCATCCAGCGAATTTCCTGTATAGCTCAAGATGATGAACGGCAGGAAGATGAGCGATGAGAAAAGCGTGTTCAGAAAGAGCACGGGAATCACTGCGTTGCCTGAAAGTGCCTTTTTCTTGAAGGCATCATAGAATCCCAGCAGCGCTGCTGAGAGAAATGCTAATACTAACCACATATTACTTTTACTTTGACCATTGAACTTTGACCATTGAACTTTATGATTACTCTTACTTTGAACTTTGAACTTTGACCATTGAACTTTATGATTACTCTTACTTTGAACTTTATGATATGTCTTGTCTTGCAACTTATAGGATTATTGCTAATCATAAAGTTCAAAGTTCAAATCTCAAAGTTCAAAGTTCGTTGTACCCCACGTCTTCCAGGAACAATGCGTTGCCTGGCATGCTTTCGCCCGCATCACTGCGGCTGCCATTGTGCAGGATGTCAAGAAACTGCTCCATCGTAATCTTGCCCCTGCCTACATCAATGAGGGTGCCCACTACGGCACGTACCATGTTTCGGAGGAAACGGTTGGCGGTGATCTCGAAATACCAGGTGGTAGGGGAGGTCTGGACCCATCTGGCAGCCGACACATGGCAGATGGTGGTCTTGTTGTCACCGCCTGCCTTGCAGAAAGCCGCATAGTCTTCGTGATGCAGGAAATGCTGCGCCGCCTCGTTCATCTTTTCGAAATCCAGCGGGTAGTTCATCTGCAGCGAATAGTGGCGCTCGAAGGGATCCTTGCGCGTATGGATATAATAATGATAGGTACGCGAGGTGGCTGAGAAGCGGGCATGCATCTCGGCATCTACCTCCCGAACTTCATAGACGGCAATGTCGCGTGGCAGAATCCTATTCAGACGATATGTCAGCTGGTCGAGGGCCATCGGAATTCTTTCTTCCGAAACTTTCTCTTCCGAAACTTTCTCTTCCGGATTCCAGTCAAAATGCGCTGCCATGTTCCGGGCGTGCACCCCGGTATCGGTTCTTCCTGCACCTACCACTTCTATCTCCTTTCTGAGGAGGATGGAAAGGGCGCGCTGCAACTCCTGCTGCACCGAATTGGCGTTGGGCTGAATCTGCCAGCCGTGATAGTTGGTTCCGTCGTAACCAAAGAATATAAAATATCTCATTGCTTTTCACTTAAAACGACTGCAAAGTTACTAAAAAAACGTGAAATATGGTATAATAATACAGAATATTTTCAAAAATGGTACAATCTTGAAAGAAAATTGCGATTTTATTTTGCAATATGCTAATAATTGTGTACTTTTGCCAACGATTTTGTTTATTTAGATTATGGCACAGAATATATTTAGGGGCCTTGGTGTTGCCCTCATTACTCCTTTTAAGGCCGATGGTTCGGTAGATTATCAGTCACTCAAGCGATTGGTAGAGTTCCAAATTGACAATGGTGCAGACTTCCTTTGCATCCTTGCAACAACTGGTGAGGCTCCTTGCCTGACCCAGGAAGAGAAAGACAAGATTACAGAATTGGTGAAAGACGTGAACAAGGGTCGCGTCAAGATATTGAAATATTGTGGCGGCAACAATACTGCTGCTGTCGTAGAGGAAATCAAGAATAGCGACTGGAGTGGCATCGATGGCATCCTCAGCATCTGTCCGTATTATAACAAGCCATCCCAGGAAGGTTTGTATCAGCACTTCAAGGCCATCGCACAGGTTAGTCCGCTGCCTATCGTACTTTATAATGTACCTGGCAGAACCGGTATCAATATGAAGCCGGAAACCACCTGCCGTATAGCCCGCGACTTCCCTAATGTGGTAGCCGTGAAGGAGGCGAGTGGTAGTCTGGAGCAGGTAGATGAGATCATCAAGAACAAGCCGGATAATTTCGAAGTAATCAGCGGTGATGATGCCCTTACTTTCTCTATGATTGCGAGTGGCGCTGCCGGTGTGATTTCTGTCATCGGTAATGCCCTGCCAAAGGCATTCAGCAGAATGATCCGTCTGGAGTTCCGTGGTGAGTACGAGCCAGCCCGCAAGATTCATCATTCCTTCACTGAGCTTTACAGCCTTCTCTTCGTAGATGGTAATCCTGCCGGTGTGAAGGCATTGCTCAATGATATGGGCTTTATCGAAAACGAGCTGCGCCTGCCGCTGGTTCCTACCCGTATCGCTACCAAGCAGAAGATGAGTGAAATCCTCAGAACTTTGAATATTTAATATATTGATTAGTGGTTAGTTGTTATTGATTATTACAAGCATAGAATAATCATTGATAACTAATCACTGATCATTAATCACTATACATTATGGCTGAAGACAGAAGAATCATACATGAGATTACCCCGCTGATGGGTAAGGATGTGCTTTACATTGCTGATAGACACAAGAAGGAGTTTACCTATCCGATACACAATCATTCGGTGTTCGAACTCAATTTTGTGGAGAATGCGGCGGGGGTAAAGCGTATTGTGGGTGATTCTCAGGAGGTAATTGGTGACTTTGACCTCTGTCTCATCACATCGCCTGATCTGGAACATGTATGGGAACAGAACGTCTGTCGCAGTGAAGATATCCGTGAGATTACCATCCAGTTTGATTTCAGTATGGGTGAGGAGACTCTCTTCGGAAGAAATCCGTATGCCAGCATTACTCGTATGATGCAGGAGGCAAAGAAAGGACTTTGCTTTCCTCTGAAGGCGATTATGAAGGTTTATCGATTACTGGATACCCTGAGTACAGTGAAAGATGGCTTTTATGCCGTACAGCAGTTTCTCACCATTCTTTATGAACTGTCGAAGTGTGAGAATGCGAGAACCCTGGCATCGAGCAGCTATGCCAAGGTAGCGGTGGAGGATGACAGCCGCCGTATTCTGAAGGTGAAGAACTATATCTCGAAGAACTATATGGATGAACTCCGTTTGCCGGATCTCGCTTCGCTGGCGGGTATGAGCTCGAGTGCCTTCAGCCGATTCTTCAAGCTCCATACGGGCAGAAACATCTCGGAATATATTATCGATCTCCGTCTGGGCTATGCCGCCAGAATGCTGGTGGATACAGCCAAAAGCATCAGTGAGATTGGGTTCGACTGCGGTTTCAATAACCTCAGTAACTTCAATCGCATCTTCAAGAAGAAGAAGGGGTGCTCGCCAAGTGAGTTCAGAGAGAACTATCATAAGACCAGAATTATCGTATAAAATATGCATAACGTAATCGTTTAAGTGAAATAATCAAAAATATTTCCCTTAAACGATTTCTTTTTGGGATATTTGTTGTATCTTTGCGTCATCATTAGTATTATTAAATAAACATTTAAAAACTACTATACAGTTATGAAGCAATTTATGGATGAAAACTTCCTGCTTGACACCAAGACTGCGCAGGATCTTTTCCACAATCATGCGGCTAAGATGCCAATCATCGATTATCACTGCCACCTCATCCCAGAGATGGTTGCGAATGATCACAAGTTCAAGAGCATTACAGAACTCTGGCTCGGTGGTGACCACTACAAGTGGCGTGCTATGCGTACCAATGGTGTAGATGAGCGTTTCTGCACAGGTACTGACACCAGCGACTGGGAGAAGTTCGAGAAATGGGCAGAGACTGTACCATATACTTTCCGTAACCCTCTTTATCACTGGACACACCTGGAGCTCAAGACTGCTTTCGGTATCAACAAGCAGTTGAGCCCTAAGACAGCACGTGAGATTTACGATGAGTGTAACGAGAAGTTGCAGCAGCCTGAGTTTAGCGCTCGCGGCTTGATGCGTCACTATAATGTAGAGTGCGTCTGTACAACAGATGATCCTATCGATGATCTCCGTTACCACAAGCAGACACGCGAGAGCGGTTTCGAGATCAAGATGATTCCAGCTTGGCGTCCAGACAAGGCTATGAACATCGAGAAGCCTGATTTCGCAGAGTATATGAACAAGTTGGGCGAGGTAGCTGGTGTTACCCTCACTACTTTCCAGGATATGGTTGATGCTTTGCAGAAGCGTCACGACTTCTTCTCTGAGAATGGCTGCAAGTTGAGCGACCACGGTATCGAGGAGTTCTACGATGAGCCATACACAGATTCTCAGATTGAGACTATCTTTGCCAAGGCTATGCGTGGCCAGCAGCTTTCTGCTCTCGAAATCCGTCAGTACAAGCATGCATTCCTCAAGGTTTGCGCTGAGATGGATCACGCTGCCGACTGGACACAGCAGTACCACTATGGTGCTATCCGCGACAACAATACACTGATGTACAACAAGCTTGGTGCTGATACCGGTTTCGATTCTATCGGTGAGTTCACTACAGCCAAGGCTATGAGCAGCTTCCTCAATGAGCTCAACATGGAGGGTAAGCTTACACGTACTATCCTCTATACATTGAACCCATGTGCCAACGAGGTAATCGCTACTATGCTCGGTAACTTCCAGGATGGTTCTTGCCCAGGTAAGATCCAGTTTGGTTCTGGCTGGTGGTTCAACGATCAGCTCGATGGTATGACCCGCCAGATGAACGCACTCTCTGTATTGGGGCTTCTGAGCCGTTTCGTAGGTATGTTGACCGACTCACGTTCATTCCTCAGCTACCCACGTCACGAGTACTTCCGTCGTTTGCTCTGCAACCTCCTCGGCAATGATGTAGAGAAGGGCTTGCTTCCTAACGACATGGAGAGCCTCTCTCGCATGGTAGAGGACATCTCTTACAACAACGCTCGCAACTACTTCAAGTTCTACTAAAGAGTAGTAGAATCTGATTAGCAAAATACTAAGACAAATCCCTTCACGGCATCTTCTGGGTGTTGTGAGGGGATTTGTTGCTTGATAACAAAAAACCGGAGTTTATGGGATTGATTGATAAAATAGTAGGCTTTTATGAGGATATCAGGGAGTTGAATTCTTCGAATATCCAGGATTTTCGAGGCAAGATGAAATCTTGGCTCAAGATGGGTATGCTCGCCGGTCGTATCTTCTATATCAAGGATATGTGGGCCAGGGATGTGGTGGCATTGACCTTTGCCTCGTTTATGGCATTGATTCCATTCATGGCGATGATGTTTGTCATAGCCCGCGGTTTCGGTTATACGGCTATGCTGGAGTCGTGGCTATCTACCACTTTCGAGGCGCAACCCGTTGTGGCTCAGACTATCGTGAATTTCGTTCACAATTATATCGAGAACACGCAGAGCAATTATATCATCGGTACGGGTATTGTGATGTTTCTCTATACTATCATCTCACTGATGCAGAAGATAGAGCTCACCTTTGATGACATCTGGCATACGGGTGAGCGTTCGTGGAAGCAGATCGTGACAGAATATCCTACCATTCTTTTCGGACTGGGTATGATGATTCTCTTCGCCTCTTTCTTTAATGTATGGACGGTGAATGTGATAGATGATGTGGATCGGATTGCTGATATGGGAGAGACTATCCCGGCTTTCATCCTGCATGTAGCTGCATTTGTGCCGATGTTCCTATTCTTCGTGTTCTGCTATTGCGTGATACCTAATACCTATATCCGGTTTCGCAGTACGCTGGTGCCTTCGCTTCTGGCGGGCATCAGCATGACGGCATTGCAGTATGGATATATTTATCTGCAGGTATTCCTTTCGAGCTATAACGTAATCTATGGTTCGCTTGCTGCCATTCCGTTGTTTCTTCTGTGGCTCCAGATTTCGTGGGCAATCGTAGTGTTCGGTGCCTTGCTCTGCTATACCAACCAGAACCTGCATCATTATGATCTGGACTTGAAGTACGACCATGTGAAGTTGGAACAGCGTATCAAGGTCTGTGCCGTGGTGATGCACCAGGTGTGTCATCGCTTCAATGATGGTGAGCAGGCATTTACACCGAAGGATATCCATGAGGTGACGAAGATTCCGCAGCAGATCATCAATCACGCCGTGAAGGAACTGCTTCAGGCAAAGCTGCTGGTGGAAATCCGAAGCGAGAAGAAGGGTAGTTTCGAGGAATCGATCATCCTGCATCCAATCGAGAAGATCGATCATCTTACCTATGGAGCGATGATAGAGCGACTCTTTACCTATGGGGCAGATGTTGTGGGACTTGCTGAGCTGAATCCTGACTGGGAAAAGTGGAAAGACATAGATGTCCTGAATGCAGAGTTCGTAGAAAGTGGCAAGAGTATAAATTTCGTTTAATATTAATTAGAATAATAGTATATAAACCTTTAAAAACCATTAGTGTATGAGAAAAATGATTTCTTTTGCAGTTTTTGCTTTGTTGGCAACCTCGTTGTCGGCGCAGACCGTCGCCAATATGAAGGACCTCAATGCTGAGAAAAAATCGGCTGCTATTAACCTGAAATTGACAGGAACATTAACAACCACGAGAAATTCGGATTTCCGACAGCTTCGTGACTTGTGCTGGCAATTGAGAACTCTGGACTTGAGCGAGGCTACCTGTCCCGTTCTTCCAAAGAATGCCTTCCATTCCCGTCATCATCTGCAGAGTATCATCCTGCCAAACCAGTTGCAGGAGATTGGTAGTCAGGCTTTCTTTGCCTGCGACAATCTGCAGGATGTAGTGATTCCTAAGAGCGTGACGAAAGTGGGAGCTGCAGCCTTTTCTGGTTGCAAGGCATTGAAAAACATCACGATAGATGGAATGCCGGAGTTGGGAGAGTTTGCCTTTGCCAATCTGGAAGGCGTAAAGGTCATCAAGGTGAATTCCAAAATTCCGCCAAAGGCAGCTTCTACTGCTTTTTCGGGCATGAATATGCGAGGCGTGAAACTGGTGATGCCAAGAGGTAGCGAAAAACTCTATCGCAAGGCGCTGGGATGGAATCACTTCTTCGGTGAGGTGAAGCAGGCGAGAGAAGTCTGCAATCCTGAGGCATGTCTGATTCCTACCCCGATGGACCTGAAAGTAAATGCCAAGGCGGCACCTTTGCAGGTGGCAGGAAACTGGAAAATCGTAGCTGCCGATGGTCTTGCCAATGAGCAGGAACATGCCGAGAGAATCCTGAAGGAGCGAGTAGAGCAGCAGCATAAGGATTTGAAAAAGGGCGGACAGCTCACTATGACGCTTGCCCTGGATGAGACGCTGGCAGACAATGAGGCATATACCCTGGATGTGCAGCAGAAGGGAGTAGTAATCAAGGGTAAGACTGCTGCTGGTGTCTTCTACGGTTTGATGACTTTCGACCAGTTGCTCCGTGGCGATGCCTCTAAGGTAGGTTGCGATGCCATCCCGCAGCTGACATTGAAAGACCAGCCTCGCACCCATGTGAGAGAGTTGATGGTGGATCCTTGCCGTATCTTCGTTCCATACGAGGATCTGAAGGCTTTTGTTCCGGAGATGGCCCGCTATAAACTGAATATGCTTCATCTCCATCTTGTAGATGACCAGGCTTGGACTATCGAAATCAAGAAATATCCTAGACTCACCGCCGAGGCGAGCAGCCGATGGGGAATGGACGATATGCTGATGCCTATCAAGGGCTATTATACCCAGGAGCAGATGCGCGACTTCGTGGCATATTGTGCCAAGTATCATATCCAGGTGGTTCCTGAGATTGAAATGCCGGGACATGAGGTGGCTGCCATCAGTGTCTATCCGGAGTTGACCTGTCAGGGTGTTCAGAAACCTATTCGTACCACTTGCGGTGTATCGGATGAGTTGCTTTGTCCGGGTAATGACTTCACTTACGAGTTTCTGGGCAATGTCTTCAAGGAGTTGGCAGACATCTTCCCTTCAGAATATATCCATCTGGGTGGTGATGAGGCAGGAAATCCTGCGCTCGATTGCTGGACCTACTGTCCTAAGTGCCAGGCATTGAAGAAGAAACTGGGTATTACCACAACCGACCGCTCTGAGAACTGGAAGTTGCAGGGCTATCTCTTTGATAAGGTGATAGACTTGCTTCGTACCCAGTATCACAAGACTCCAATGTTCTGGTATGAGACCGATTTCAAGAAGATTCAGCCTGGTTGTGTTACCTTTGCCTGGCGTGCCGGTTTGACAAAGGAAGCATTGGTGGCAGCGGTAGAGAACAATGCCCGCATCCTGCTTTGTCCTGGAGAGCATTGCTATTTTGATTATCCGATGGCAAAGGGCGATATGCCTGAGGTAAACTGGGGTATGCCTGTAACATCTCTGAAGGCAGCCTATAGCCTGGATCCTGCCTGGGGTATGGGCGAGGAGTTTGAGAAGAACAATCTCTTCGGTGTAGCCGGAACCCTTTGGAGCGAGTGCATCAATTCGCCAGAGCGTATCTACTATCAGGCTTATCCTCGTTCGCTGGCTTTGGCTGAGGCAGGCTGGAGTTTCCAGAAGAACCGTTCATGGGAGGGATTCCTGACCCGGTTGAAGCCAACCGTGAAGGATATGATGAGAAGAGGCATCACCTTCTCTATGGAATATTAATGAAGAACTAGAAAGCAAGAAGGGCAAGCTCCAAAAATGGATCTTGCCCTTTCTCATATTTAAATCTCTCTCACTGTAAAATATAATAGAGATTTCTATTTTTACTTGCTCAAACTAACAGAGTGGCTCATATTAGTCATTTCCGGGATTGAGTTGATTACGTCTCTCAAGAACATACCCATGCAAAGTACCATACCTGAAAACATAACTGCGGCTACTGCCATTGTAAAAATAGTCATCATAATCTTTAAATCTTTTTAATTTTTTGTTACTGTTATTCCTTAATACGAGTGCAAAGTTAACACTTTTTTATCAAATAACGGCATTTTATGCTAAGAAATATAAATGCAACAAGTGTTTTTTTGACCTGTATCAACTACTTCAGATATGTGATGAAAATGACATTTTTATAGTATATTTTCCGTATTGCTGTCATGCTTGTATGCCGTATCTGCAATATAGCTTTTTATGTACAGGGATGCATTGTTTTACCTATCAAATAGAAAGAAAAAGTCCAGTAAGTATGAATGGACTTACTGGACTCTTTTTTGTGTGACATTTATCGTTATGAGTTCATGGAAATGAGGAACTCTTCGTTGTTGCGGGTTTGCTGCATACTCTTGTGGATGGTGTTCATCGCCTCAATCGGGTTCATGTCGGAAATGAACTTGCGGAGAATCCACATACGGTCGAGGGTTGTCTTATCCTGCAAGAGGTCGTCGCGACGGGTAGAAGAAGCCACGAGGTTGACTGCAGGGAAGATACGCTTGTTGCTGAGTGAGCGGTCGAGCTGCAACTCCATGTTACCTGTACCCTTGAACTCCTCGAAGATGACCTCATCCATCTTACTACCTGTATCAATAAGGGCTGTAGCGATGATAGTGAGTGAACCGCCGTTCTCGATATTACGGGCTGCACCGAAGAAACGCTTAGGCTTCTGCAATGCATTGGCATCCACACCACCCGTCAACACCTTACCTGATGCTGGGGCTACAGTATTATAGGCACGTGCCAGACGTGTGATAGAGTCGAGGAAGATGACTACATCATGACCGCATTCTACCATACGCTTTGCCTTCTCCAGAACGATACCGGCAATCTTCACGTGGCGCTCGGCTGGCTCATCAAAGGTAGAAGCGATTACCTCGGCATTCACGGTGCGAGCCATATCGGTAACCTCCTCAGGACGTTCGTCGATGAGCAGCATCATCAGGTATGCCTCTGGATGGTTGGCTGCAATGGCATTGGCAATATCCTTCATCAGGATGGTCTTACCGGTCTTAGGCTGAGCCACGATGAGTGCACGCTGTCCCTTACCGATAGGTGAGAAGAGATCTACTATGCGGGTACTCAGGTTGGTGGTACGGCGGTCGCCGCAGAGCTCAAACTTTTCGTTAGGGAAGAGTGGGGTGAGGTGCTCGAATGGAACACGGTCTCTTACATCCGATGGGTCACGACCATTAATCTTGTCGATGCTGGTGAGTGGGAAGTACTTTTCACCCTCATGTGGTGGACGAACGTGGCACTGGATGACATCACCAGTCTTCAATCCGTAGCGCTTCACAAAATTGGTAGCTACGTAGATATCATCTGGAGATGAGAGATAGTTGAAATCGCTGCTGCGAAGGAAACCATATCCATCAGAGAGTACTTCGAGTACGCCATTGGCAGAGATGATATCTGTAAAATCATATTCCGGTTCCTGACTTACCTCCTTAGGGGCCTGTGCAGAAGCTGGTGCTGCAGTTGCTGCCGGAGTCATCGGACGGTCGAAGATATCGTATGTAGGCATGGCTGCCTGATCCTCGATAGGTAAATCTACCACTGTAATGAAATCGGTTCCATCGCCCGGGTCGCCTGACCAGATACCATCTGGTGTAGTCTCGGCTACAGCTGACTCTGGAGTATTGTTTTCTTTTGGTTCTGCAGGAGTACTATTCTCGTTGTGAGCATTCATCTTAGCCTGGAGCATGGCAATCAACTCACTGTTGTCATTGCCCGAACCGTCGGCAGTAAACTGCGCCTCAGGAATCTCTGTCTCCTGGTTGTCAGATACAGGAGCTTCTTCGGTTGGCTGCTCATTGCTTGCCAGAGCTGTAGCCATAGCTTCTTCCTCAGAAACAGTAGCCTGCTCTGTTGGGCTTTCAGTATTGTCTGTATGATCTGCATTTTCGGTTGGTAGCTCAGCAGTATTTTCTGCTGCCTTCATTCCTTCCTGCTGCATTTTGATGGCAGCCGCTTTAGCAGCCGCAATGGCTTCCAGTTCTGCCTTGCTCTTGCGCCCTCTGTGCTTAGGGAAAGCTGCCAGTGGGTCAACGGTAGCAGGAATAGCTTGTGGAGTGTCTCCTTCAGTGGTTGTATCAGTAGCGGCAGGGCCGTTAACCTGGTTTTTCATAACATCGAAGTTTTCTCCCTCGATTCCATGAACAGAATATACTCGATCTTCTTTCTTGCTGGCGATGCGTGTGCGTTTACGCTTTTGCGCAGCACCATCTGCTGATGCCTCTGCCAAAGCATCAAGAATCGTATAGATAATCGTTTCCTTATTGTCGCCAGATTTGATCTTGACGCCAATTTCTTTTGCAAGGTCCTTCAGTTGAATGACACTTTTTGCTGATAATTCGTCTTTGCTATACATTATTATATATTGTATATTATATGATTTTTCTATGAAATGTAGCGTTTCTACAATGGAAACACTAGATGTATTTGAACTTTTCGAGTGCAAAGATAAGCAAAAAAAATGTTTCTGCCAAATAAGATAGCTAAAAAATTTGTTTCTGCCAAATTTTTTCTGTAACTTTGCACAAAAATAACGAAAATGGCAAGTCAAATACCGTATTTAGACGTTCAAAACCTCACCAAACGCTTTGGAGCTGAGGTTCTTTTTGATAAAATATCCTTCTCTATAGCTGAAGGACAGAAAGTGGGACTCGTGGCACGCAATGGCACGGGTAAATCTACATTGATGTCGGTCCTTATGGATAAGGAGGGACATGAGAGTGGTGATATCATCTATCGACGCGACTTAAAGGTGGGCTATCTGGAACAATCTCCTAAGTTTGATCCAGAGGAAAGCGTGCTGGAAGCTTGTTTCAATCATGAGGATGATCCAGAAAAGGTGCTCAAGGCAAAGCAGATCCTCACTCAGTTGCATATCACCAATATGGACCAGCCGATGGGACAGTTGAGTGGAGGACAGCAGAAGCGTGTGGCACTCGCCAATGTGCTGATAGATGAGCCTGACTTCCTGATGCTCGATGAGCCTACCAATCACCTCGACCTGGAGATGATAGAGTGGCTGGAGGGTTATCTGAATCGTGGCAACAAGACCATCTTCATGGTTACGCACGATCGTTTCTTCCTCGATAAGGTATGTAATACCATCCTGGAGCTCGACGATAAGACCATCTACACCTATCGTGGAAACTATGCTTATTATCTGGAAAAGCGCCAGGAACGTATGGATAATCTGCGTGCAGAAATCCAGCATTCCAAGAATCTCTATCGCAGAGAGCTGGACTGGATGCGTCGTCAGCCTCAGGCTCGAGGTCATAAGGCTAAATATCGTGAGGATGCTTTCTATGAGTTGGAGAAGGTAGCCAAGCAGCGCATCGAAGACCGCCAGGTAAGATTGAAGGCTTCTACCGTATATATTGGTTCGAAAATCTTCGAATGCCAGTATGTGAGCAAGGCTTTTGATGACAGAGGAAAGAAGAAGGTGATTCTCGATAACTTCTACTACAACTTTGCCCGATTTGAGAAGATGGGTATCGTAGGTAATAATGGTACGGGAAAATCTACTTTCATCAAGATGCTCTTGGGTGAGGTGCAGCCGGATAGCGGTAAGTTTGACATTGGTGAGACTGTGCGCTTTGGCTATTTCTCGCAGGAGGGACTCAAGTTCAGGGAAGACCAGAAGGTGATAGATGTCATCACGGAGATAGCCGACTATATCGACCTGGGCAACGGCAAGCACATGACGGCTTCGCAGTTCCTGCAGTTCTTCCTCTTTACTCCCGAGGAGCAGCACAACTATGTATATAAGTTGAGCGGTGGCGAGAAGCGCAAGCTCTATCTCTGTACGGTGCTGATGAGAAATCCTAACTTCCTGGTACTCGATGAGCCTACCAACGACCTCGATATCCAGACCCTCCAGGTATTGGAAGAATACTTGCAGGATTTCGCCGGATGCGTAATCGTGGTGAGTCACGACCGTTACTTTATGGACAAGGTGGTAGATCATCTCCTGGTATTCAAGGGGGAAGGCGAAATTCAGGATTTCCCTGGCAACTATACCCAGTATAGAGACTGGAGCAGGTTGCAGGAGAAGGATGAAGCAGAAAAAGTTGCAGCTACGGCTAAAAATGCAGGCAATAACAATACGGCTGCCAATGATGGTGCCGGCACAGCCAAGCGTGATGCCAACTTTGAGAACAAGCGTAAGATGAGCTATAAGGAGAAGCGTGAATATGAACAGCTGACCCAGGAAATAGAGAAGCTTACCGATGAGCAGAAAAAGTTGGAAGAAGCCCTTTGCAGTGGTACCCTGTCGGTAGAGGAATTGACCGAAAAGAGCAAGCGCCTGCCGGAAATCAAGGATGAGCTTGACGAGAAGGAAATGAGATGGCTGGAACTGTCAGAGATGCTCTAGACTTTGAACTTTGAGCGTTGAACATTGAACTTTATGATAAGTTGGTGTGCTGCCTTTAAAAATAAACATTTATAAAAGAAAATAGAAAGAATGGAAATCAAGAAATCAGAATTTACGATATCTGCTCCACGCGTGAGCATGTGTCCAAAAGATAATAAGGCTGAGTATGCTTTTATCGGCCGTAGTAATGTAGGCAAATCGAGCCTCATCAATATGCTTTGCAATCATAAGGGTTTGGCTAAAACTTCTGCTACACCGGGTAAGACATTGCTTATCAATCATTTTATCATCAATAATGAATGGTATCTGGTTGACCTTCCTGGCTATGGTTTCGCCAAGCGTTCGAAGACTGTACAGAAGCAGTTGGAGCAGATGATCAGCAGTTATATCCTGCAGCGCCCACAGTTGGCAAATGTCTTCGTTCTGATCGATGTGCGCCATGAGCAGCAGAAGATTGACCGTGAGTTCGTGGATTGGTTGGGCGAAAGCAATGTGCCTTTCTGTATCGTCTTTACCAAGGCGGATAAGTTGGGGCCGGTTAAGGCTCGTATGAATGCCGAGAAATGGATGCACGCTCTGGAGGACCGTTGGGAGGCACTTCCTCCTTACTTCATCACCAGTAGTGAGAAGAAGACGGGTCGTGATGAAGTACTCGACTATATTGACGAAATCAATAAATCACTGGCAGGAGAGTAAAAGCCTGCCATCTGGATCTATTGGGTCAAGATATACTCAGCCGGATTCTGGTATATAATCGTGTCCGGATAAACAATATTCAGGTAAAATCAGAATATAAAAGTAATAGGATGAAACAGATAAACTGGGGATTTATCGGCTGCGGAGAAGTAACCGAGAAGAAGAGCGGACCTGCCTTCAATGAGGTAGAGGGTTCGCAGGTCGTTGCGGTGATGAGCCGTAGCGAGAAGAAGGCTCGTGGTTATGCCGAGCGTCATCATATACGAAAATGGTACACCGATGCACAGGAACTCATCGATGATCCAGATGTGAATGCAATATATATCGCCACGCCACCATCATCGCATGCCACCTTCGCCATTATGGCAATGCGTGCCGGCAAACCGGTATATATCGAGAAACCATTGGCGGCAAGCTATAGCGATTGTATTCGTATCAACCGTATCAGCGAGCAGACGGGGGTGCCATGTTTTGTTGCCTATTACCGTCGTTATCTTCCTTATTTTCAAAAAGTAAAGGAGATTATCAAAAGTGGTGCTATAGGTGATGTCATCAATGTACAGGTTCGTTTTTCTGTGCCTCCACGTGATCTGGACACCAAGAGTGGCAAGGAGATGCCTTGGAGATTGCAGCCGGATATTGCCGGTGGAGGATATTTCTACGACCTGGCTCCTCATCAGATAGACCTGTTGCAGGATCTCTTTGGAGTCATCACCCGTGCCCATGGTTATCCTGCCAACCGTGCGCATCTTTATGATGCAGAAGATACGGTATCTGCCTGTTTCTTCTTCGAAAGTGGTATTCCGGCGAGCGGCAGTTGGTGCTTCGTGGGACATGAAAGTGCCAAGGAAGACTGTATTGAGGTGATTGGCGACAAGGGTTCGCTCTCTTTCTCTGTCTTTACCTATCAGCCTATCGAGTTGATAACTAGCGAGGGCAGATCGAGCATCACCGTTGCCAATCCACCGTATGTTCAGTTGCCTATCATCAGAAATGTGATAGAGCATCTGCAGGGCATCAATACCTGTACCTGCACCAGCGTTTCTGCTACCCCGGTAAACTGGGTGCTTGATCGTGTGCTTTGGAAGAATTAGAAAGAATACCCTAAAAGGGATGAGAAAAATTGGTATTATAGTAGGACTGCTGTATCTCGTTCTGCTGCCACTGATGGCGGCGGAGCGAGATACGTTGGAATGCCCTGTAAGACAGGATTCATCTCTCATCAAGACCCTTTTCAATTCTTCGATGTTCAAGGGTAATACTCAGGACAGCTTGATTCGTGCCCGTCATGAGCGCACTTTCTTTCATCGTCTGGGTAAGACCTTCACTACCTTCTTTAGAGAGTTCTCCAATATAGATGAAAGGTATATAGAACCGCAGCACTTCAACTATACGGTGATGCTGCAGAATACCAATACCTACGAGGAATATACCCTGTATGGCAAGGAGGGGCAGCGAATCTCCTTTGCGCCTGATCCTTCCTGGCGCCTGGGACCTTATCTGGGATGGCGATGGGTATTCCTGGGTTATACCCTCGACCTGAAGCATATCAATACCAAGGATAATCATAGCAGCAAGAAGGAGTTCAACCTGAGTCTGTACAGCAGTTTGCTGGGTGTGGATCTGTTCTGGCGCCAGACGGGTAATGATTATCATATTCAGCGAATGAATCTGGGTGATCATATCAATACGGATGCTCTGAGAAAAGTATCTTTCGATGGTTTTAAAAGTAGTATTAAAGGCTTGAATCTTTACTACATATTTAATCATCGTAAGTTCTCATATCCAGCAGCTTACTCTCAAAGTACAAGACAGAAGAAAAGTGCTGGCTCATGGATGGTAGGACTGGGATATACCCAGCATCAGCTGGAAGTGGATTGGGATAAGCTTTCTGCCATAGTGGATGAGCGGCTCAATCAGAAAACCAAGCAACAGTTGGAGGCTAAAATTGATAGCAGTCTGATGTTCTCGAAAGTGAAGTATAGCGATTATTCCGCTACGGTGGGATATGGCTATAACTGGGTGTTTGCCAAAAACTGGCTCTTCAATGCCTCCCTCTCCGTAGGTCTTGCCTATAATCACTCCAAATCGGGAGACCCGGAAAAGGATAAGTTTGATCTGAAGAACTTCAACTTCAAGAATTTCAATTTTGATGGTGTCGGCCGTTTTGGAGTGGTATGGAACAACGACCGCTGGTATGCAGGTGCCAGTACTGTCATCCATTCGTATAATTATCACAAGGATCATTTCTCAACCAACAGTTCCTTCGGTTCGCTCAATATTTATGTGGGTGTGAACTTTGGAAAGAAACGAGAATATAAAAATGTAAAATGATGAAAGTAAAGCACAGTTTTTTAGTTTTTGCAGCGGCATTCCTGATGGTAATGCCTGCTTTTGCCAAGACGGGCGTGGTTTATCAGCGCCAGGATAGTCTGCGAATCGTATCCTTGCTGCAGCAGGCGAAGGCGATGAAGAAAAAGCCTGCCAACTGGATGATGTGGTTTGGAAAGCAGTTTGTGGGTATTCCTTATGTGGGTGGCACCTTGGACAGAACACAGGAAGAGCTGCTCGTGGTGAATACCAGGGAGCTGGATTGTACTACCTACGTGGAAATCGTGACTGCCCTGACGATGTGTGCCAAGCATCAGGAAACCAGTTTTGCAGCTTTCTGTAATCATCTGAAGCACGTGCGCTATATCGGCGGAGAGGTAGCGTATGTAAAACGCCAGCACTATTTCACCCTCTGGGTGGATGACAATGTAAAGGAAGGCATCGTGAAGGATATTCAGAATAATCCTCCCTTCACTGAAGTCCAGACCATCAACGTAAATTGGATGTCCACCCATCCTTCCAGTTACAAGATGCTTTTGGCTCATCCGCAGTGGAAGTCGGGTATCCGTGCTTTGGAGCAGAGCATCAACGGCAAGCGCTATCGCTATATCCCGAAAGGGGAGATTCGTAACAACCAGCTTTTCAGAAATACCATCAAGGATGGTGATATCCTTCTGATGATAACTCGAAAGAAGGGATTGGACACCACGCATATTGGTATTGCTTCCTGGCATAAGGATGGATTACATCTGCTCAATGCCAGCAGCATCCACAAAAAAGTGATTGATGAACCGATGACACTTTATACCTATATGCAGAAGCATCCATCTCAGATAGGTATCCGAGCTTGTAGGGTGTTATAAAATTTCGGAATATGAATGCTGATGTCGGAAAGCCTGTAAATAGGGCATTTTTCACATTTAATATTTTCCCTTAAGGATAGTTCTTTTTTTCCTTAAGGGAAAATATTTTTTTCCTTAAGGCTTTTTATTTTTTCCCTTAAGGCTTATTGCTTGTTCTGATGATATTGTCAGATTTATTCTGCCATTTTGTTCTTTTCTCCCTTTTTGGCACGTTATTTGTAAAACCTATAGCAAAAACAAATAAAGTAAAACATATAAATAAACATTATAATTATGGCACAGAAAGGTAATATCGGTGTAACGACAGAGAACATTTTCCCTGTCATCAAGAAATTCTTATATTCAGATCACGACATCTTCCTCCGCGAGATGGTTTCAAACGCCGTAGATGCTACACAGAAGTTGAAGACTCTTGCAGCTCAGGGCGATTTCAAGGGCGAGATAGGCGACACAACCGTTCGTGTCTCTCTCGATGAGAAGGCTGGAACCTTGACTATCAGCGACCATGGTATAGGTATGACTGAGGAGGAAATCGATAAATATATCAACCAGATTGCATTCTCAGGCGTAACTGACTTCCTCGACAAGTATAAGGAGAATGCCAACGCCATCATCGGCCACTTCGGTCTCGGCTTCTATTCTTCTTTCATGGTAGCCAGCAAGGTAGAAATCATCACTAAGAGCTACAAAGAGGGAAGCAAGGCTGTAAAGTGGAGCTGCGATGGTTCACCTGCTTTCGAAATCGAAGATGCAGACAAGGCTGAGCGTGGTTCAGACATCATCCTCCATATTGCTGATGATTGCAAGGAATTCCTGCAGAAGAGCAAGATTGAGGAACTTCTGAACAAGTACTGCAAGTTTATGGCAGTGCCTGTAGCCTTCGGCAAGAAGACCGAGTGGAAGGACGGAAAGAATGTGGAGACTGATGAGGATAACATTATTAATAATGTGGAGCCTCTCTGGACCAAGACTCCTAGCACCTTGAAGGATGAGGACTACAAGAAGTTCTATCATACTCTCTATCCAATGCAGGACGATCCATTGTTCTGGATTCACCTGAACGTAGATTTCCCATTCAACCTGACGGGTATTCTCTACTTCCCACGCATCAAGAACAGCATCGACATGCAGCGTAACAAGATTCAGCTGTATTGCAACCAGGTATTCGTTACCGACCAGGTAGAGGGCATTGTTCCTGAGTTCCTGACCCTGTTGCATGGTGTCATTGACTCACCAGACATCCCATTGAACGTGAGCCGCAGCTACTTGCAGAGCGATAGCAACGTGAAGAAGATTTCTACCTATATCACTAAGAAGGTGGCAGATCGTCTGAGCTCAATCTTCAAGGAGAACCGCAAGGAATTCGAGGAGAAGTGGGATGATCTCAAGCTCTTCATCAATTATGGTATGCTTTCACAGGAAGATTTCTACGAGCGTGCCAAGGACTTCGCACTCCTGAAGGATGTTGAGGGCAAGTACTTCACTTACGAGGAGTACAAGACGCTGATCAAGGACAACCAGACGGATAAGGATGGCAATCTGGTATATCTCTATGCTAACAATAAGGAGGAGCAGTACTCTTACATCGAGGCTGCCAAGCAGAAGGGTTACTCTGTGCTCCTGATGGAAGGTCAGCTCGATACACCTATGGTAAATATGTTGGAGCAAAAGTTGGAGAAAAGCCGCTTTACCCGTGTGGATGCGGATATCATCGACCGACTCATCGTGAAGGAAGATGCCAAGAAGACAGATTTGACAAAGGATCAGTCTGACAATTTGACAGAGATGTTCCGTTCTCAGATGCCTAAGCTCGACAAGGCAGAGTTCTTCGTGGAGATTCAGGCTTTGGGTGAGCAGAACCAACCTGTGCTCATTACTCAGAACGAGTATATGCGTCGTATGAAGGCAATGAGTCAGTTCCAGGCAGGTATGAACTTCTATGGTCAGATGCCTGACAGCTACAACATCGTATTGAACTCAGACCATGCATTGGTGAAGAAGGTGTTGGAGGATGCTGAGGCTAATACCGCCGAAAGCTTGAAGCCAATCCTTGCAGAAATCAAGGGTCAGGAAGCTCGTCTCGCTGTGCTTCATCAGGAGCAGGGTAAGAAGAAGCCAGAAGAGATTACCCAGGAGGAGAAGGATGATGTTCACAACACGGAGAAGGCTATCAGCGATGAGAAGGCTAAGCGCAACGATATCATCTCTGGTTATGCCAAGAACAACAACATCGTTCATCAGCTCATCGACCTCGCTTTGTTGCAGAATGGTATGCTGAAGGGTGCTTCTCTCGATGCTTTCCTGAAGAGAAGTGTGGATATGATCAAGTAATTGCTGCTTTATAAAAAGTATATTACTTTACGTAGTGTAACATCAAATGTTACAAATCGTATCTAGATATGTGCTAAATGTTTCAATGTAGGCATTTAGCACATTTTTTTGTTTCTTTTCTTTGGTGATATTATCTGTTTTTTGTACCTTTGCACTACTTGATCGAAGAAACAAATAAACTATAAACAGATAAAACCCTCCTGATATGAAACAGAATGTTGAACCAGAACAGGATGTTGCATCTAAAAAATGCATCATTGCTGATTATTACACAAATCATTATGACGAACTCAAGAAGTTTGTGATATCTCGTCTGCAAGTTGTGGATGAGGCTGAGGATATTGTGCAGGATATCTTTGTCCGACTTCTGCAGTCGGATCAGATGATATCACCGGTAACTCTGCCTTGTCTGGTCTATACAATGGCAAGGAATAAAATCGTCGATTATTGGCGTTGCAGACAGCAATATGAGAAGTATGAGCATTTTATCAGGAAGGGCAGTTGGATAAATAGTTCTTCTGAAGGGGTGGAGTCTATCTTCTCGGCTCGTGAAGTGAATGAGATACTGGAGCGGGGTATTGCTCAGCTTACAGAGAGCCAGCGTTCAGTATATCGTCTGAATCTCTACGAAGATATGCCGGTTCGTCAGATTGCGGTAACCCTAAATCTGAAATATAAACAAGCAGAAAAGAAACTGGGAGTTGCCCGTAAGAAGGTTCGTGGTTTTGTTGAGAAGGCTTTGGCAGGATGAGGTCCCTTGGCTAGAGGTTTTATCACGAAAATAAGGCTGCATTCCCTTTGATAGGAGTGCAGCCTTGTTTTTATGTTTTTCTAATTTTACAATCTAAACTTGAATTCTTGACTTTAGCTTTTTTTGAGATAGAATCAGTTCTCTTTGAAAGCGATGACTCGGGTCAAAGCCTTGTCAAGATAGAATGTCTGGGTGAGTTCTTCTTTCTTGCCATCATGAGTAGTCAACTGGTAGGTGGCTCTCAGATACATTAAGGTATCTGGGAAGGTGCCATCGTTATAGTCGATGTTCTTTTTCATATATGGCAACTGGTTCATCTCCTGACGCATAGATTTTACTCTGTTAAAATCGATCATGGCTGTAGGAGTGAGTTGGCTGAAGCGTTTAAAGCTACAATCTTCGTTTTCCAGGTTTTCATTGAGGAAATCCTTGACGAGTGATTGAGCCTTGTGCTGGTCGCCACAGGAAGTGAGAACCAGCGCCAAGCCTAATGTCAATACGAATAGTATCTTCTTCATGATTTCATATCCTTTGTTAGGAATTCACTCAGTTCTTCTTACTTCACGCTGTGGAGGATATCCAGCAGGTGATCCCATACCATCTGAACGGTAGGAATCAGAAGTGCTTCCTCTGGTGTGTGAACATTGCGAAGGGTAGGACCGAAGCTTACCATATCAAGGTCTGGATAACGTTCAGAGAAGAGACCGCACTCCAAACCGGCGTGGATACCCTTTACCCATGGCTCCTTGCCGAAGAGTTTCTCGTAACTCTTCACGGTAATGTCGGTCAGCTTGCTGTTGGCACGCATCTTCCATGCAGGATACTTGCCTCCCACGTTTACTTCTGCACCTGCCAGAAGGAAGGCAGCCTTCACTGTGTTGGTCATGTTGTCCAGGTTGCTCATCACATTGCTGCGCTGAGAAGCCACGATGTTGATGCTATTCTCGTCGGTCATCACGCTTGCAACATTGCTGGATGTCTCTACCATCTCGGCAAGTGCCTCGTCCTGACAGGTGGTGAGTGGACCATTATCTACAGCCTGTAAAGCCATGATGAACTTATCGGCTACGGCCTTCTCGATAACAGGAGCTGCATCGGCAGAACCCATGTTGAAATGCATAGACTGCTCAGTAACGTGGAACTCATCTTCTACCTCAGATGCGAAGATATTCCAGTCTGCACGTACCTGCTCCTTTGCCTCATTCTTGACAGCAAAGACAATCTTGCCGTCGCGAGGGATGGCGTTATGCATCTTGCCGCTGTTGAAGCTTACCAGACGAAGGGCACCATTGAGTTTCTCGTTCTCCAGGAAGAGGAAGCGGGCAAGTACCTTGATGGCATTGGCGCGCTTCTTGTTGATGTCATCACCAGAGTGACCGCCGTTGAGACCTTTCAGGGATGCCTCCATGAAGAAGTAGCCTGCTGGAGCCTCTTCGCGGGTGAAGTGGAAGGTAGCCTTGGTAGTCTGGCCGCCTGCGCAGGATACGAAAATCTGACCCTCATCCTCTGAGTCAAGGTTGATGAGCATCTTGCCGGTCATGAAACCAGCCTTCATACCTACAGCACCTGTCAAGCCGGTCTCCTCGTCACGGGTGAAGACGCACTCGATAGGACCATGCTCGATGTCATTGGCTGCGAGGATGGCAAGCTCGATGGCACATCCGATACCATCGTCAGCACCTAGGGTAGTACCTTTTGCCTTCAACCATTCACCATCTACGTAGGTCTGGATGGCATCCTTGTGGAAGTCGAACTCTACGTCCACCAGTTTGTCGCATACCATATCCATGTGACTCTGAAGGATGATGGTATCAGCATTCTCATATCCAGGGGTTGCAGCCTTGCGAATCAAGACATTGCCAGTCTCATCAACTACAGTCTCAAGGTTATGGCTCTTGCCAAATTCCTTCAAAAACTCAATCATGTTCTCCTCGTGCTTGGAAGGACGAGGTATCTCGTTGATTTTAGCGAACTGCTCGAACACAAGAGCAGGTTTTAATTCATTTTTTTCCATTGATAATGTTATTTTGTATGTATTATTCTCTTATTTTGTTATTTTTGCATCAAGAAAGTCATTTATTTATGAGATTTCTTTTGCTTTTTGCCCGAAAAATCGTACCTTTGCAACGTGAAGTGCACTAAGGCACTGCAAAGGTAATAAAAATGATAAAATTAATGTTATTAAGTCTGTTAATAATTGCTATCGCAATGGCATTATTTAGTGTGAAGCTGATTTTTAAGAAGAATGGTAAGTTCTCTTCTCAGCATGTTCACGACAATCCTGGTTTGCGCAAGATGGGTATCCACTGTGTGGTTGACCAAGACCGCGAAGCGCGCGAAGCAAACAAGGCGTATTAAATCATTTTAGTTTTAGGAATAAATAATAATAAAAATACAGAAGAAATGAAAAAGAACATTTTGAGTTCAGTGGCTATTGCTGCTGTAGCTGCCTTGTCATTGGCATCATGCAATAAGTCACAGCCTCAGGTCGAGGCTAAGTCTGAGAGCAAGGCTCCAGCAGAGTTGAAGATCGCATACGTAGAGGTTGACTCTATCATGACTCAATACACATTCGCTAAGGAGTATGCTGCCTTGCTGGAGAAAAAGGGTCAGAATATTCAGGCTACTATCGCTCAGAAGGGTCAGCAGTTGCAGGCTGCTGCTGCTAACTTCCAGCAGAAGATTCAGCAGAATGCTTACACCCGTGAGCAGGCTGAGGCTATCCAGGCTGGTTTGCAGAAGCAGAACAATGATCTTCAGGGATTGCAGCAGCGTTTGAGCAATGAGTTTGCTGCTGAGCAGAACAAGTACAACAAGGCTCTCCACGACAGCATTGCTAACTATCTGGCTCAATATAACAAGGACAAGAAGTATAGCATCATCTTCTCTAAGAGTGGTGACAATCTGCTTTATGCTGATAAGGCATACGATATTACCAGTGAGGTTATCACTGGCTTGAACAAGGCTTACAAGGGCAAGTTGAAGGGTGCAGAGGAAACTCCTGCCAAGAAGAAGTAATATTCCGGAAAATATAAACGTATTGAAATATGCTTCGTAACGAAAGATACGATTTCATATTGAATCACTTCAGAAATGCGCTGCCGAATGTGACTACCGAGTTGCAATTCGGTAGCGCTTTTCAGCTTCTGGTTGCTACCTTGCTTTCGGCTCAGTGTACCGACAAGCGTATCAATATGGTTACGCCGGCTCTCTTTGCCCGCTATCCAGATGCACGGCACATGGCGAAGGCGAGCGAGGAGGATATCTATGAGCTGATCAGTTCGGTAAGCTATCCCAATGCCAAGGCGAAACATCTGGCACAGATGTCACGGCAACTGGTAGAACTCTTTGGAGGTGAGGTGCCGGAGACTGCTGATGATCTGGTGAAACTGGCTGGAGTGGGGCGCAAGACGGCGAATGTGATCCGTGCCGTTTGGTTCGGTCATGCCACGATGGCAGTGGATACGCATGTTTATCGTGTAAGTCATCGTATGGGGTTGGTGCCTCGTACGGCTGATACGCCTCGCAAGGTAGAAGATTATCTGATGAAGCACATTCCGGCAGAAGATATTCCGAATGCGCATCACTGGATTCTGTTGCACGGCAGATATGTCTGCAAAAGTGCCAAGCCGCTTTGTGATAAATGCTTCTTCAATGAATATTGTCCAAAACTCTTGAAGGACAGTAAACTTTGACCTGTGAGGAGATATTTGTTAAAAAGATAGGAGTTAAGAATTGGAAGTTGTTGTGGTTGGTAGTCAACTCCTCTATCTTAACTCCTAACTATTTTTATAATCTCACCGTTTTATTCAAAAGATAATTATCCAGGATAACCATGGCTGCCATTGCCTCTACTACAGGTACGGCTCTTGGCAATACGCATGGATCGTGGCGTCCGCGAGCTGTGAGTTTGGTAGGATTTCCTTCCAAATCTACAGTATCCTGTTCCATCAGGAGGGTAGCTACTGGTTTAAAGGCTACCCGGAAGTAGATATCCTGACCATTGCTCAATCCTCCCTGGATGCCGCCGCTATGGTTGCTCTTGGTTGTGATACGAGCTGCAACATCCTGATTGATTGTAGTTTCCTGATGGTTTGCCGCATCATCAGTAGCATCCATATTCTTAGCTTTAGGAACGAAGACATCATTCTGTTCGCTTCCGCGAGCAGTAACTCCGGCGAATCCTTCTCCATATTCAAATCCTTTGACGGCATTGATGCCGAGCATGGCTGCACCAAGTTGGGAATGGAGTTTATCGAATTCAGGTTCACCCAATCCTACAGGACATCCCTGGATGACACAGGTGATGATGCCTCCGATGGTATCACCATCAGCCTTGACCTGGGCGATGAGGTCTTCCATCTCCTTTGCCTTTGTCTGGTCTGGGCAACGAACAGGATTGTCCTCTATGGTGTTGAGATCATATAGATGGTAATCCTTCTCCAGGGCGATACTGCCAACCTGCGATGTATATGCCGTAATGCTGACGCCGAGCTGTCGGAGTGCCAACTTGGCCAGGGCACCACCTACGCAGCGGGCGATGGTGATGCGTGCAGATGAACGGCCGCCACCGCGATGATCACGGATGCCATACTTCTCATTGTAAGTGAAGTCGGCATGGGATGGACGGAACAGACAGCGCATATTCTCATAATCCTGAGAATGCTGGTTCTGGTTGCGCACCTCAAAGCCGATAGGGGTTCCCGTAGATTTTCCCTCGAAAACACCACTTAGAAATTCTACCTGGTCTGCTTCCTTTCGTGTTGTGGTGATGTGACTTTGTCCAGGGCGACGACGGTTGAGCTCGCTCTGGATAAAGTCCATATCGATGTCTATGCCTGCTGGGAAACCGTCGATGACGCCTCCTACAGCTATGCCATGACTCTCGCCAAATGTTGTGAGAGTGAAAAGATTGCCAAATGTATTCCTCATTGCCAAATTCTTTAGTTGATATGAAAAACGGCTATCCCAATGGTATTGAGATAGCCGCTATCGTTTATTCTCAAAATTTACTTGTTGCAATCGCAGCCGCCCTCGCAGTTGCCATCCTTGCAGTCACCGCCGCAGTTGTCGCAACCGCCGCCGCAACCACCAGCCTCACCGCTGATGATCTGAGCCATCTTGGCGATTTCCTCTGCTGTTGCCTCACGGCTCTCAAGAACCTGACCGCAGAAGTTAAGCTTCAAACCTGCCAATGGGTGGTTGAGGTCGCAAGTTACCTTCTCGTCTGTGATATTCTTGACTACAGCATTGAAGCGGTTACCATCCTCGTTCTGCAATGGGATGATAGCACCTACCTGTACGTGCTGAGCGTCAAACTGTCCATTGATAGTGAAGATCTGCTTGTCGAGGTCGATTACGCGCTCGTCATAGTGCAAACCATAAGCCTGCTCAGGATCCAACTTGAAGTCGAACTCTTCGCCCTCAGCCAAATCAACTATCTTCTCCTCGAAAGCAGGCAAGGTTACACCCATACCGCTGATGAAGAAGAAAGGACGCTCATCTGTAGTGCGCTCAATCAGCATCTCTTCGCCGTTATCACCCTTTGTTACGTCATACAATGCGTATGATACTCTAATAAACTTGTTTTTGTTGTTTGATTCCATTTTATTTTATTTTTTATTGTTTTCTATTGATAGTGCTATCTGTAGGTTATTTGATATATATATATATAATGTACGCGCGTACATTATATATAGTTCCTTTATACCTTGCTTGCAGGTTCTTTGTCCCAGCCTGATAGCCACTATTGTAGTTACTTCTTTCCAGTGCGCTTACGCTTCTTCATCTGTACGCTTTTCACCATTTCCATTCGCTCCAGATAGATAGGGCGCCATTTGTCGATGATGTCCTGTAATCCTTTGCTCTTGCGTGAAAGGTCTGCGTATTCCTCACTGTCAGTTTCGCCGGATTTCTTGAGTTCAAGCATTCTGGCGAGGAACTGTTTCTGATTCTCTTCTGCTACTTTGAGCTGGTTTCCCAACTTTTCGAGGCTTTCGAGGAAGGCGAGTGCCTTGTCTATATGATTTTGTTCTTCCATTGTTTCTATTGTAAATCTTCTGCAAAGATACAATAAATAATTGGGATATGGAAAAGAAATAGTAGAAATATTGGGGGTTTCGGAAAAAAAGATTCAGAGTGCTCATTTTCTATGGCTGGAAAATGGCAACTTGCCAGGCTTTTTCTTATAGCAGTTCTCATTTGAAACGCAAATGTTACTGATATTGCAAAACTGCTTACCTTTTGAATGCAAAAACAAGTGTTGGATAACGAAAAGTAGAAGAAAGAAGCCTTTTGATGTTGATATATATCAAAAAAGAGGCCCTTTAGAGCATTTTTCTTGTAAATTGTTTGCGTACACAACGGAAAGTTTGTATCTTTGCAGTGTCTTAAAGAAAAGACATCAGGATAATGTTTAACAAGAGTCCTTCTAGAGCCTCCTAGGTTATAATAGAGATAGTGTAGGTTCAGAAGATGGCTCGTAAAGTAAAGAAAGGTAAAAAGATTATGAAAAAGATTATGATTTTGGCAGTAGCAATGTTCGCAATGGCAACAACTACTTTCGCAGCAGACGAGGCAACAAACGCAACAGCAGCTTACAACATGAATGTAAAGATGGGTAGCTTGGCTAATGCATTGTCACTCAATATTGATCAGGCAGAGGCTGTAGCTGATGTTCACAAGAACTTCACAGCTGATATGATGAATGCTGCAACTGCAGCAAAGGATGAGCGTGCAGCTATGATTGACAAGGCTGTCATTAAGGATCTCAAGTACATGCACAGCATCCTCAATGATTCTCAGTATCGCAAGTATGTGATGCTTCTGAATGCAACACTTATGAATCGTGGTTTGAAGTAATTCAATTCGGTTGAATTCTGAAAAGAAACTATAAGAGAGAGATATGAATGGACTGCAGGTTGGACGATAAGTCTGACTTGCAGTTTTTTTGTGTCTATAGGAGAGGGGAAAATGGCAATAGTCTAAAATGTCTGGCTCATCAGTTTTAGGTATTGTCTAAAACCCCCATTATTAGGTATTGCAAGAATAAGAAAAAAGCCGTATCTTTGCACCCGTAAACGAGAATAGATTAATCGTAGGAGTACGGTAATTGTTTGAAACTATTAGTTTGTTCGAAATATGACTTTTAGATAGAATATATTAATAAAACGAATCTTGTTCGCTAATAGAAATAATTCATAATGTTTTTGTATTAAATGCTAAAGCCCATCCGGGAGGATGGGCTTTGCTCTTGTTAGTATGCGCTTACGTGAAAAAGTTTTTTTTGAAGAAAAAGTCTCATAGTCTCATTCTCTGTTGTAAATATCGACTAAAAGGATTGCTTCATCTACTGCACATTGAAAACAGTAAACTGTCAACAATAAATTGTAAACAGTAAACTCTTATCAATGTTGCCCAAAAATAGTCCCAGCATTTGGGCATTCATTGCCCGTTCTATGGGCACTTGTTGCCCGGCGCTTGTTCTGTGGATGCCCGTTTGGTGGGCTGTGGATGCCCATGCGACGGGCATGGTGGGACCCACTAGTGGGCTGACTGGCACTTTTATAGTTTATTCTTTTAACAAGTCGTCAAGAAATTCATCAAGGTCGTGATCCAGGTTTTCCATCAGGTCACCACCCAGAATGATGGTATCATCGTCGGCAAGATAGAGTTCGCCGAGGTTTTCCTTGTCGTCATCTTCCAGCACGAAGCTATATGGCTTAAGGATTCCGAGATTATCAACGATCTCAGAATTCTTGCGCAAGGTGTCTCGCAAAATCTTTGCCACCTCATCATAGAAGTTCTCATCCTTGTTGTCTATCCATTGCTCAACTACGCAGCGAGTAATCTCTGTGTCGTCATCGTCAAAGGCAAGGAGTTCACCACTGTCTTGGGAAACTCTTACATGGATGTCGGTCAGCACGGCGTTTTCTTCATTTGAAGGTTGTGCTGGAAACTTTTGAGCTATCTTTTTGATAAAGCGCTCAACTTGCTGAATTGTCATCTGCTCTGTTATTTCCATAATCTTAGTGTTTTCGTGCCTCGACACGCTAGGTGTTGTTGGCTTTCTTGTTTTTTGCAAAGGTACACAAAAAAATGATATAAACAAAGAAGATGGCGAGAAAATTATAAAAAACCTATTTTTATCCGTTTATTTCTGTGTTTTTCTCTGTTTTTATGGTCTAAAATGTAAAATAGAAAACGTTTACGTTTCTTTTGATTAAATAATCTGGTGATTTTGTTTGTCATTTATAAATAATATATTATCTTTGCAAACAAATTAGAATTGCTAACTCTACTTTGCAATAGGCCACCTTAAAATAGGTGCTCTTGTGTAGAAGAGGAAAGGCTAACCTTATGAACAAGATTTGGAAATGAGTAATAAAATAAAGCATAATGGAGTTGTGGATGGAGTAGAAGAGGGCTGTGTGCGCGTGCGCATCCTTCAGTCATCTGCGTGCAGTGCCTGTAAGGTGGCTGCGCATTGCAATGCTTCTGAAACGAAAGAAAAGATTATCGAGGTGCAGGTTGCTGATGCTGTCAAGTATCAGCTGGGTGACTCTGTTGTTGTGGTGGCAGATACGGCTGTTGGCTTCCGCGCCAGCTTGTATGGCTATTTGCTGCCTCTGCTCCTGATGGTTGTGGCTTTGGTTGCCGTACTGAAGATCACGCAATCAGAGGGATATGCCGCTGTGTCTGCCTTGGGTATATTGATACCTTATTATATAGGGCTTTATCTCTTGAGAAACAAACTACGAAATAAATTAAGCTTTAGTCTTGAACCCTGCAGCTAGGAATGATTTCCCAGTTTTTCAGGTTTGAATACAAATATGTTGACTGATTGCAAAACAACTAGAAATATTAACAAAACAAATACAAACTATTATGGATTTAATTTTGAGTGCTGTCTTGGTACTCGGTGCCATTGCGCTGGTAGCAGCGCTGGTACTTTTCGGGGTATCCAAGAAGTTTGCCGTTGAAGAAGACCCTCGATTGGGACAGGTGGGTGAACTCCTTCCTGGTGCCAACTGCGGTGGTTGCGGTTTTGCCGGATGTTCCGGTATGGCTGCTGCGCTGGTTAAGGGTGCTGATGCCGGTAGCATTGACGGACTGATGTGTCCTGTGGGTGGTGCCGACGTGATGGGCAAGGTGGCTGATCTCCTGGGGTTGGCAGTGGCTAACACAGAGGCTAAGGTGGCAGTGGTTCGTTGTAATGGCTCTTGCGAGCATCGTCCTCGCATTGCCGAGTATGATGGTTTGCACACTTGTGCTGCCATGAACTCCTGTGGTGCCGGTGAAACCGGCTGCGGTTTCGGCTGTCTGGGTTGTGGCGATTGCGTGGTTGCCTGCCAGTTTGGTGCCATCTCTATCAATCCTGAGACGGGCCTTCCTGAGGTTGATGAGGAGAAGTGTACGGGTTGTGGTGCGTGCGCCAAGGCTTGTCCACGTCATATCGTCGAGCTTCGAAAGAAGGGTCCTAAGGGTCGCCGTGTTTACGTGCAGTGCGTGAACCACGACAAGGGAGCTGTGGCTAAGAAGGCTTGTAGCGTTGCTTGCATCGGATGCGGTAAGTGTCAGAAGGTCTGCAAGTTTGATGCTATCACCATTGAGAACAATGTGGCTTATGTTGACTTCAATAAGTGCCGCATGTGTACCAAGTGTGTTGACGAATGCCCAACAGGTGCTCTCGTAAAAGTTAATTTCCCAGTTAAGAAAAAGGAGGAATAATCATGAATTTGAGAACTTTTAGAATTGGTGGAGTTCACCCAGAAGAGAATAAGATTACTGCCGAGATGGCTACTCAGGTAGCTCCTCTCCCTAAGCAGGCTATTTTCCCACTTGGTCAGCACATCGGTGCTCCTGCCAAGCCTGTTGTTGCCAAGGGCGACAAGGTGAAGGTGGGTACACTCATTGCTGAGGCTGGTGGCTTTGTGAGTGCTCCTATTTACAGTTCTGTATCAGGAACTGTGTTCAAGGTAGATACATCTATTGATGCTACCGGTTATCGCAAGCCTTGCATCATTATTAATGTAGAAGGCGACGAGTGGGAGGAGAGTATCGACCGCTCTGATAAACTCGAGACGCTTGAGGCTCATACTGAGCTTACTCCAGAGGAAATCGTAAACCGCATCAAGGTAGCAGGTGTCACTGGTATGGGTGGTGCCGGTTTTCCTACCTTCATCAAGCTTTGTCCTCCTCCAGGAGCCAAGGCTGAGTGCGTCATCATCAACGGTGTAGAGTGTGAGCCTTATATCACTGCCGACTATCGTCTGATGATGGAGCATGCCGATGAGATTCTCGTTGGCTTGAACCTCCTGATGAAGGCGGCTAAGGTAGAGAAGGGCTACATCGGTATCGAGGATAACAAACCTGCTGCCATCAAACTCTTCGAGGAGAAGACAGCCAATGATTCTCGTATCGAGATTGTACCTCTTGCCAAGAAATATCCACAGGGAGGTGAGAAGCAGCTGGTGGATGCCGTTATCCGCCGTCAGGTTCCTGCTCCTCCAGCTATCCCTGTCAACGTTGGAGCAATTGTTCAGAATGTAGGTACTGCCTTCGCTGTTTATCAGGCAGTTATGAAGAATAAGCCTCTCTTCGAGCGCTATACCACCGTTACCGGTAAGCAGGTGAAGAATCCGGGCAACTTCCTCGTGCGTATGGGTACTCCATTCTCTCAGATGATTGAGAACTGTGGCGGTTTGCCAGAAGGCGACAACAAGGTGTTGGCTGGTGGTCCTATGATGGGTAAGGCTGTGATCAGTCTCGATGTTCCTGTAACCAAGGGTACCAACTCCATCACCGTACTGACCGATGCGGATGCTCACCGCAAGAAGGCTCAGCCATGTATCCGCTGTGCCAAGTGTGTGGATGCCTGCCCAATGGGCCTGGAGCCATACTTGCTCGCTACCCTGAGCGTAGTGAAGGATTATGAGCGCCTGGAGGCAGAGGAGGTTACATCCTGCATCGCCTGCGGTTCATGCCAGTTCACCTGTCCATCTCATCGTCCTATCCTCGATAATATCATCAACGGTAAGGCAGCGGTAATGGGCATCATCAGAGCTCGCAATGCCAAGAAGTAAGCGTTCACGTCAAGAATGAATTTCATTTAAGAAAGAATTTAAAAGATAAAATGGGAAAATTAATCGTTTCATTATCGCCACACGCCCACGGAAATGAGAGCGTGGAGAAGAATATGTACGGAGTGATCATCGCTCTCGTGCCTGCCATCCTCGCATCTTTCTATTTCTTCGGCCTGGGTTCAGCAGTCGTACTGCTCACCTCTGTGGCAGCCTGCGTCTTCTTTGAGTGGGCAATTACAAAATATCTCCTGAAGGAGGAGACCAGCTTGCTCGATGGTTCTGCCATCATTACCGGTCTCTTGCTCGGCATGAACTTGCCAAGTAACCTTCCTCTCTGGATCATCATCATCGGTGCCCTGTTTGCCATCGGTGTAGGTAAGATGAGCTTCGGCGGTCTGGGTAACAATCCTTTCAATCCCGCTTTGGTAGGCCGTTGCTTCCTGCTCGTCAGCTTCCCTGCCCAGATGACTTCATGGCCTGTTGCCGGTCAGATGCTCAGCTATACTGATGCTACAACGGGTGCTACTCCGCTGGCTATCATGAAGACCGCCATCAAGACGGGCGATGCTTCAGTTCTCAACCAGTTGCCTGATGCGCTGAGCCTGCTCTTCGGTGCCACTGGCGATACCTTCGGTGCCGGTACTACCGGTGAGGTTTGTGCATTCGCCCTCTTGCTCGGTTTGGCTTACATGCTCTGGAAGAAGGTCATTACCTGGCATATTCCTGTCAGCATCATCGCTACCGTATTCGTTTTCAGCGGTTTGATGCATTTGGCTAATCCTGTTTATGCCAATCCTCTGGCTGTCATCTTCAGTGGTGGTCTGATGCTCGGTGCCATCTTCATGGCTACTGATTATGTAACCTCTCCGATGACCCACAAGGGCATGCTTATCTACGGTGTATGCATCGGTCTGCTGACCGTCATCATCCGTAACTGGGGTAGCTATCCAGAAGGTATGTCGTTCGCCATTCTTATCATGAATGCGTTCACACCTCTTATTAACACATACGTTAAACCAAAGCGCTTCGGTGAGAAGCCTGTTAAGAAATAAGGAGGACAGAGACATGCAGAAATTAGAATCATCATTAAAGAACATGGTGCTTGTGCTGGTGGGCGTAGCGCTCATCGTAGGTGCCGTGCTTGCATATATCAATCATCTTACATCTGGTCCTATCGCCGAGAAGGCTGCACAGAGTCTGGCTGCCGGCATCAAGAGCGTGATGGGTACTGAAGAACTCCAGGTGGCTGAGCCTGAAGAGGTAAAGCAGGAGTTTGGCGGTAAGGAATTCTCTTTCACCATCCACAAGTGCTCAGACAAGAGCGGCAAGCAGCTGGGTGCTGCCGTAGAGAGTACTACCGGTGGTTTCGGTGGCGATCTGAAGGTGCTCGTAGGTTTCGATACCGAGGGCAAGATTATGGGTTATACCGTGCTTCAGGCTTCAGAAACTCCAGGTTTGGGCGCCAAGGCTACTACCTGGTTCCAGAAGGACGGAAAGGGTAGCATCATCGGTAAGACTCCAAAGGATGGCGACCTCCACGTATCTAAGGACGATAAGAGTGGCAATGCAGTAGATGCCATTACCGCTTCTACCATTACCAGCCGCGCCTTCCTCAAGGCTATCAACCAGGCTTATGCCGTTTATGCCAAGAAGGATGTTGACGGCGAGAGCGGTGCATCTCAGAAAGCAGATGCAGAGAGCGGTGCATCTAAAGTTGAACATAACGAAAAGAAAGGATAAACCGATATGAGTAATGTTAAGATTTTGATGAACGGACTCATCAAGGAGAATCCAACCTTCGTGTTGCTTCTCGGTATGTGTCCTACTTTGGCTACAACAACCAGCGCCATCAACGGTCTCTCTATGGGATTGGCTACCATGGCGGTGCTGATTTGTACCAACTTTGTTATTTCCTGTATCAAGAAGATTACCCCGGATATGGTTCGCATCCCTGTTTTCATCGTAGTGATTGCAGCCTTCGTAACCATCCTTCAGATGCTGATGAGCGCTTATGCTCCCGACAGCATCAATCAGGCGCTGGGTATTTATATTCCGCTGATTGTAGTAAACTGTATCATCCTGGGTAGAGCAGAGAGCTTTGCTGCCAAGAATTCGCCTATTGCCAGCCTCTTCGATGGCATTGGTTGCGGTTTGGGTTTCACCCTCGGTTTGACCATCCTGGGTAGTGCCCGCGAGATACTCGGTGCAGGTAGTGTATTCGGTATCACTCTGTTGCCAGAGACTACCAATATTCTGATGTTCATCCTGCCTCCTGGAGCATTCCTCACCTTGGGTTACATCATTGCTATATTTAATAAGGTAAAGAAGTAAGCGTAGGCATCGCTTCAAATCAATGAAATAAAATAGAAATTATGGAATATTTATTGATATTTATCTCTGCGATATTCGTCAACAACATCGTCTTGTCGCAGTTTCTCGGTATCTGTCCATTCCTGGGCGTATCGAAGAAAGTTGATACAGCCATCGGTATGGGTGGTGCCATCGCTTTTGTCTTGACCCTGGCAACCATCATTACCTGGTGTGTTCAGAAGTATGTACTCGATCCGTTCGGATTGCAATATCTCCAGACCCTGGCGTTCATCCTCGTGATTGCCGCCTTGGTTCAGATGGTAGAGATTATCCTCAAGAAGGTTTCTCCTGCGCTTTATCAGGCGCTCGGCATCTTCCTGCCTTTGATTACTACCAACTGTGCTGTGCTGGGTGTAGCCATCCTGGTTATCCAGAAGGACTACAATCTCTTGGAGAGTGTGGTTTATGCGTTCTCTACAGCTCTCGGCTTTGCCCTGGCTCTTATTGTCTTCGCCGGCATTCGTGAGCAGCAGGCTTTGGTTCGCATTCCTAAGGGTATGCAGGGCGTAGCCATCGTGATGGTTACAGCTGCTCTCCTCAGTCTTGCCTTCATGGGCTTCTCTGGTGTAGATGGTGGCTTGAAGGCTTTGTTCGGATTGGAGTAAAGAGATAGTATTAGTTAGTTAAAACGCCCTGAGAGGGCAAAAGCATTATATATGGTTGATGCTTTTGCGCTTTCAGGGCGTTTTTTATTGGCTGCTTTTCCAGCCTACCAGTCTGTCGGTTCTATCTCCCGTGCCTCGATAATAGATGAGGGCATCATAGCGGTTGGTAGTCTGGAAGAAGTTACCCTCCGTACTCACGGGTTGCGTACTGCCGTCGCTTTTGAGCACCAGATACTGGTAGCTATAATAACCTTGCTTGAGCAGCACGGTGGCGTGATAGCTGTGGTCGGCTTCGTTGTATTCCATCCGATAGGTAGGCGAAAAGCGGTCGTAGGTCCAGTCTGCATTCAGATATACGGCGCCTGGCTGGCGATTGGTCTGTAGCCGGAAATGTACCGGTGCATACTCGCAGGTGAAATTATTATCCTCGTTATCGCTGTTGCGCACGTAGAAGGAGCCTTTGGCGCTCTCATCGTGTACGTAGTTGGGGCGAGGAATGTCGGGCATTACATAGACCTGGTATTCTTCTCCATCCCATTTTATCTCGTCTATTCCCATCGTAGGATGATCTATGTCGAGCAGTTCGAATTTTCGGTATTCATTTCCTGCATCGAATATCAGATGGCGGTTGTGCTTCCATTGCAGCCCCTCTGAGCTGATATAATCAGGTTTGGCATTCCATACTGCCTGATTCCAACGTCCGTTCTGCAGCACCACGGTTTTGATTTGCTGTGAGGAGTTGGTTACCTTTAGGTTGTCGTAGTTCACATTCATACTTACCTGCTGATGCTGCTTGTTGATGTCGATGTCCGTATTCGAAGAATATCCGATGGCAACCTGCACCTGTGGCTCTACTACCATAAAGCAGGCGGTGAGTATCTTTCTGCCGTCCTTATCGGTAGCTTCATCCTCTTGGTTGTTCGTCTCCGCATTGTCATCATAGATGGTGAGCTTGTAGTTTCCGCTCATGGTGATGTGACAGTTCTCGTTGGGGATTGTGAGGCGATAGTGGGTGTAGAGATGGTTGGTGTTGAGCGATTGCTCGATGTTGTCGATGGCTTGCTCGTGGTTCCATCCCTTCAGATAGTCGGTCTCAAATAGTCCCTGAGAAACCTTCCAGTCGGCATCGCAATGTTCTATCCTGTAGGTGTATCGATGATAATCGTGGGTCATGTCATCGAAGTCGATGTGGATGGGTTGCCCGTTCAGCAAAGTGATGGGAAGGGCTTGCCAGTCGGTGCCCGCCACCACCTGTAGGGTAGCGATGCGCTGACTGTATATCTCGTGTCTCTGCGCCCGTGAGGGCTGGGCAGTAAGGGCGAGAAGTATATGGAGAGTCAATATCTTTTTCATACTTGCAAAGATACGGTAAAAGGGGGGGATGTAGTCGATAGGGGAATCGAACCCCTATGCCAAGATTGAGAATCTTGTATCCTAACCATTAGATGAATCGACCAACGGTGCAATTTTGAATAATGCTTGCGGAAGGTGGGGGATTCGAACCCCCGGTACGGTAACCCGCACGTCAGTTTAGCAAACTGGTGGTTTCAGCCACTCACCCAACCTTCCTGTTGGATTCATTTCTGAATCATCAAGCATCGTTCTCAAATGCGATTGCAAAGGTACAACTTTTTTTTGGTTCCACCAAATTTTTCCTTTACTTTTTTTGCTTTTATGATGGGTAATTGTCATTTATCCACAACGGCGATAGCGTTACCTGCGTAGGGATAAAAAAATAACTTGCAGTAGTCTTTTCGACTAATTGCAAGCTTACTAACAATAACCAATACATGAAAAACACTTAGTAGTCGATAGGGGAATCGAACCCCTATGCCAAGATTGAGAATCTTGTATCCTAACCATTAGATGAATCGACCATTCAAAAAAATCTCTATTGGTCTCCCGACTTATAGAGACTTATTAATCTAATACCATGAAAAACACATGTAGTCGATAGGGGAATCGAACCCCTATGCCAAGATTGAGAATCTTGTATCCTAACCATTAGATGAATCGACCATTCAAAAAAATCTCTATTGGTCTCCCGACTTATAGAGACTTATTAATCTAATACCATGAAAAACACATGTAGTCGATAGGGGAATCGAACCCCTATGCCAAGATTGAGAATCTTGTATCCTAACCATTAGATGAATCGACCAACGATGCAATCTTGAACTCCGCTTGCGGAAGGTGGGGGATTCGAACCCCCGGTACGGTAATCCCGCACGTCAGTTTAGCAAACTGGTGGTTTCAGCCACTCACCCAACCTTCCAATCGGATATTGTTGCCAAATCAACAAGCATCGTTCCCAAATGCGGGTGCAAAGATACTACATTTTTTTTGTTCCACCAAATTTTTCTGCAACTTTTTTCAAGAAATATGCATATTTTCTTGATTTTTCTTGTTTTTGGGAGGAATTATAGGGGATAAGCTGACTTTGTCAACAAAAAAGGAGGCAGATTTACCAATTATTGGAAATCTGCCTCCTGTAGGAAAGGGTCGCTCGATGATGTGATGAAACTCCGAATGTCATAAACATTTGAGAGCTCTCCGCTTTTGTAATCCACCGGCTTTGCAGCTTAGTTGACATGTCAGTTTATGTGGCCCGCCATAGGCAAGAGAAGTCTTCTCGGTTTCATAAGTGTAATTTGATGAGTATCCCGATCGAACCGACACGACCCTTATATCTTTGTCGAATAGACATAGCATAGGCTATCATCTATTGATAGAAGTCTTTGGATTTTCTATACTGCAAAGATAATGCAATCTTTTGAAACTACCAAATCTTTCTGCTGATTTTTTCGAAAAATCTTCTTTATCAAAAGTCAGAACTCCCTTTTCCTTGTTTCTCTCAAGGGTCAAGACTTCTTTTTCCTGAGCTCTTCGTATATTTCTTCGAAATATTTCCTGAGTTCTGTCTTGTCTTCAATGATATTCCGCAGCTCTTTCAGAGCCTTCTCATTGGGTGAGTTAGGAATCCAGAGCTTGATGTAGCCGTTGCGGGAATATTTCTCGTCCATGTGGTCGGCGAACCGCTGCCATTGCTCTTCCTTTCCTTTTCCGGGATAGTTCTCCTCTCCGTATTCGATGGCACGAAGAAAGATTTCGTGAATATCGATGTCGCGGTCGGCTTCGGCTACTATCTTGCCGTAGATGCTTCGGGGCTGGCGACTGGAGGAGGCGCGGTGATCCTCCACGGCTTCTTTCATGATTTTAATCTGCTCGGGAGTGAACCAGCGCTTCAGTCTGGCATCAGCCTGGAGGATTTTGCCACTGGTGAGGTGGTGGATGGCGCGCGGACCGCTCATTCCCAGGTCGTGGTAGGCGGCAACGATATAAACCATGTCGATGTCGGCACCTGTTACAGGTACGAGTTTCATGGCGTTTTTGATGACACGGGTTACGTGGCGCAATCCGTGGCTCTCGCCAAATTCTGTATATTTGGGCAGAATCTGTGTTTCCACAAACTGCATGATTTCGAGATTTACTTGTTGCTTCATTCTTTTTCTTCTTTTATATATATAATGTACGCGCGTACATTATATAATTATTATTCCTGAATGTTATCTTCTCATTCTAGAATCTTCTCATGCCATTCCAGAGGGGGCGGGTATCTCTGGGATTACCATATCATTCCAAGGATGATGAAGGTAGAGATCATACCAAAGGTAAAGATGTTGAGAGCCGTGTAGCCCAGTACCTTGTTCAGCATTCTGCCTTCTCCTATCTTCCTCATCTTGGCGAATGTTCGGTTGTGCACCACGAGATATGTGGCGGCGAAAGGCAAAAACTTAGTATCTGCATCGTAGGCAAGTGCACCATAGATGTTGATTCCAATCATGATGAGGATACCGATGTTGCCCAGTGCGCAGTAGAGACGCTCGCCGTTTTTCTTGCCGATGTGAACGATCAGTGTCTTCTTGCCCGCCTTGATGTCGTTGTCGTAGTCGCGATAGTTGTTTAGAATGAGCAGCGTATCTACTACCAGTCCGCAGGCGATGGAGGTAAGTATGGCTTCCGTTGATACAGTCTGCATTCCTTCAGGCATTACCAGATAATAGGTGCAGCAGACTGGCACGATGCCGAAAAAGAGAAGTACCAGCAGGTCGCCCAATCCCAGATAGCTCAGCTTGGTGGTATAGAGGAAGCAGAAGAGTACGCAGCAGATACCCACGATGATCATCTCCTTTCCGCCGTAAAAGGCGAGGGGCAGACCGATGATGCAGCCTAGAAGGGTGGTGAAGATGATGCCCCATTTCATGGCTTTCATGGTAATCCAGCCTTCGGCGCAGGCTCTCTTTGGCCCCAATCGGGTTTCGTCGTCGTTGCCATGCTTGAAGTCAAAGAAGTCGTTTACCAGATTTGAGTCTATCTGCATTACCCAAGCAAAGAGCAGACAGAGCAGGGCTGGAACCCATTGGCTGTGGGCGTTGGAATCCTTGTATGCCAGGGCTACTCCTAGCATCACCGGTACTGCCGCTGCCGAAAGGGTGACGGGGCGGGCGGCGAGAAACCATGCTTTGATAGAATTTGTCTTTATCATCATATTGTTGCTTTTAAATTATAAGGAGCGAGGTTTTTGGGGAACCTCGCTCCTTGTTGTTATTCATTAAGAAAAGATTCGCTTCTATTTTGTTTCAGAAGAATCTCTTGTGGAAAAGATTCGCTTCCTAGTTGAAGAAGTTCCAGCTTACACCCATTCTGAAAACTCGCTGGTTCATCGGATAGTGAGGGGTGAAGAAGTAGTTCTTGTCGCCTTGTCCTGCATTCAGATGGCTCATCATCACGAAGAAGCGGGTGTGCTTGATGTGAACATTGGCGTAGGCATTGACGATAGGGTAGTTGCCCACCTTCACGTTCTTCTCGCCGTTGCCCTGCACGGTATATTGACCGATGTAAGGAGAATAGTCCGGAGCCTCGTAGCTGGTGAAGTATCTGGCATCAGCACCCAACTCGATATTCAGTACCTTTACCACCTTGAACTTGATGAAGAGGTTGGTATATACGTTGAGGTCTGGCACTGGCAGGGCACTCTTGCTGCTGGTATGCTGGTAGGTAATCATGTTCTGCCAGTTGAAAATACCGAACTTGAAGTCCTGCTGCAGCTGCGCTGTAATCAGATTGATGGCATCGCCGCTCTGCATAGGGGTCACCATTACGCCTGTGCGCAGGCCATTTTCTGTAATCGTATATTGCTGTGAGAAATAAGTATAGTTCTTGATTTCATCCACAGCCACACGCAGCGTGGTGTTGGTCTTGCCGAATCTCAGAGTTCCCATGATGCGGGTATGGATAATCTTGCTCAGATCATCATCCCACCAGAGATGTCGGGCGTGATATTTGCGATAGTAGAACGATGGCGTTTCGTGATGTATGAATGCATCGCCTCTTACCTGTACGGTGTCACCCAGGAATGGCAGGTTGATGTCTGCGCTTCCATCAATGGCAAAGGTACCGGCATCTACTCCGGTGAGTCCTACCTCGCCCACGACATTATAGTGAAGGGTCTTGCCCTGAGTCTTACTCAGCTGACCGCCTACGCTCAGAACATGCTCATTGAACTTCTCTAATCCGCCTTCGGTATTCGGCAGTTCGTAGTGGCGGAGGTCATAGCTGGCGAAAGCTTTCAGACCAGCCTTTGCCCACTTGCTGAATCCCTCGAGCGTTCCCATTGCCACGGTGTTCTTGATGCGCCAGTGACGGGTCTGATCGTAGATAGAATCGCCTGTAAACTTGCCGGCATTGTAGTACTCCTTGAGATAGTAGTCCTGTGGAGTCTGGTAAGCCTGGTAGATGCGCTTGTAGTTGTCAAACTGCACAGTGTGGATGAAGCTTGTAACTGGAACATATTCAGTCTTGAAGAAGAGTGAGTCTTGCGCTTTCTTCTTATCTACGGTGAGCAGACTGTCTGCCATTGCCTTGCTGTTTACGGCAATTCGAGTGCTGTCGCTCTTGAAGTCCTGGGCTGCCTTGTTTGCAACTATTGCCTTGTTGTTCTTGGCAGGTTCATCGCCGGCAATCTTTGCATCTGTAGGGCGACCTGAGAACTGCTTCTTCTGGTTTTTGTCGAAAGCCTTTTCGTCAAACTCCCTGCCTTGTTCCCTTGCTTTCTTTCTTGCCTCCTCCTTGGCTTCCTCGGCTGCATTGTCCTTTGCTGACTCCATGGCGAATTTCTTGGCCTTGATTTCTTCCTCGGTCATCTTCACCTTGCGGCTGAAGCCCACATTGTAGCGGTGGGTGAAGAAGATGTGTTGATTGTCGTTGCGATTCCAGTTCTGCTGCAGCACGGTCGGTATTTCGTTGGTGGCGAAACTCTCGGTGAAAAGCTCCGGATGCTTGATGTAGTCATCATTGGTAATACCTCCGTTCTCCGTCACCTTCTGGTGGTTGGTGCTGAAAAGGAAGTGCGCCTGATAGCGGTCGCCCAGATAAGAAGTCCACATCGTATATTTGAAGTGCGCCGTGCTCTGTGCATCGTAGTAGCCGCGACCGTATTTGTAGTCGAATCGGAATCCGCCACCCAGCTGCTTGTTGGCATTCACCGCAAAGATTGCCTTGAAGTCATCCTCACCGTTGGTTCTGTCACCGCAGCTATTCAGCGTGATGTAGGTGATAGGCGAGTAGGTGTTGGTGAAGTGGAAGTCACTCACCGGGGTAACGATGTTGTCGTATGGCTCGGTGAAGATGAAGTTGCCCTGCGTGTTGCGTCGGTCGATGAAGATGCGGTTGATGCGGGCGGTACCCATATTGCCCAGGGTGTTGTACTCTCCGCGCAGTCCTTCGGTGAAGGTAGTGTTCTGGTACATTGCCTGCATGGTGTCCACCACGGCAGCCCGGGTATCTCCAAATCTCTCATCCACAGTCCATACTCTGATGCCCTTCGGAATCTCCTTGTCAGTGCCCAGCGAGTCGGTGTTGATGCGGTTGCCGGTCTGTGGGCGGAACTGTGAGTCTTCGTTATTGTTGAAATCCGTAAAATCGCGTTGTGCCGCAACTGGTAGAGTTGCAGCACAAGCTAGGATTGTAGAGAATAATATTTTCTTCATTTCTTATTTATTGAATAAGCGGATGCAAGCCTATTTTGAATGGTCGGATGCAAACCTTTCTTATTTTTTGAATAGTCGGATGCAAACCTCGGCAATTTTCAAGACTACGCCGATGATCAGCAGTACATTGGCAATCGTGCGGTCGTCCATCTGTGTCCAGAGGATGACGCCTACGATGGCGAAGAGCATGAATCCGATGTTGAGCCAGTTTCTGGCTACGAGCATATTGCTCTTGTCTGCATACTCCAGTCTTCTGTGGTGGCGACGGTTTGGGCGCACGGCATAGCTGGTTTGTGGCTGTGTCTGAGACGCCTCGTGGCTCTCGCTCTGTGGCTGAGTCTTTGCGGTTTCCTCGCTCTGTGGGGTGTTTGTTATATTGTTATCTTTTGTCTGATCCATATTTTATAAGATGATTTTTATTTTCTAACAAGTTTGGTCAGATCATTGAAGATCTGGTCCTTGCGGTCGATGGTTCCGCGGCGGAACTTACCGTAGATCTTAGCCAAGTCGTTTTTCTTCTTGGTCAAGGCATATTTGTCGGTGATCACATTCTCTGCAGGCTCCTTGAAACCGGTACTTCTGCCTTCCTCGTAGTTGAATACGATTCGGGTCATGGAGAGGTGGAGATGGTTGTCGCTGATGGTTGCCACCAGCTGGTACTTGGTCTCAGAGCGGTCGAGAGAGATGAACGACTGATTGAAGACAAACCATTCGTCCATAATACAGGCGATGATCTGCTCGTTCTTGTTGTTTCTGTTCACCAGGGCGATGCGGCTGTTGATGTTTTGCTCATTCTTGATGAGCTTGCTCATATATTGGAAAACGATGTTGTAGATTTCGTCAGCACTCTTTCCGTTTGCCTGGGTGTCGAGAACAAATTCCACTTTCCCGTCGGCATTGAGCTGGATGGCTCCCGCCAGATACTTCGGATCTTCCTTGAGTACCACGCCCTCGGCTGTCTTTTCCACCTTTTTCTCTTCTACCTCCTCTGTCACGGTTGGCACGACCCATCCCGCACCTTCAGAAGTTTCGGTAGTATTCTCCTTCTTGGTGGCAGGCACCAGCTTTGTAGCAGGCACCGAATTCTCTGCATTCTTCTTCAGCTTTTCAGCTTCCTGCTTCATTCTTTCAGCTTCAGCCTTCAATCTTTCAGCTTCCGCTTTCGTTTTCTCGGCTTCCGCCTTTACTTTTTCAGCTTCCGCCTTCACCTTGGCAGCTTCTGCCTGAGCCTTGGCTGCTTCCAGGGCCTTCTTGGCTTCCTCCAACTCTTTTTGCGCCTTTTCCAACTGCTGCTCAGGGGTAAGCACATTCTGCGCCTGCATGGTGAGAGCTGGGATCAGCATCAGTATTGAGATAAATATCTTTTTCATGATTGTTATTTAAATGTTTAATGTCTTGTCCTCCTCGTCCGAGTATTAGGAACTCGGAGGCGCTTCTAACATACAAAGGTATAAAAATAACTTGATATATTTCTATATGGAAGCGATTATTTATACATTCTTTTGCTAAGTTAACAATATTTTTTAGGAAAAACGCTCCTAGTTTCAAATATTTTCGTATCTTTGCAAAAAAATATAGCTATAAATATGGGATTATTCGGATTATTTAGCAACAAAAAAAAGGAAACTCTCGATAAAGGCCTCGAAAAGACCAAGGAGAGCGTGTTTGGAAAATTGGCGCGTGCGGTGGCTGGTAAGTCAACCGTAGATGATGACGTGCTCGATGATTTGGAGGAGGTGCTCATCACATCCGATGTAGGTGTGGAGACTACCGTGAAGATCATCCGTCGTATCGAAGAGCGCGTGGCAAGAGATAAGTATGTTTCTACCTCAGAACTCAACAGAATCCTGAGAGAAGAGATTGCAAGCCTCCTAGAGGAAAATCATACCGATGACAATGAAAACTGGGATTTGCCTTCCGATCATAAGCCATACGTGATTCTGGTAGTGGGTGTGAATGGTGTGGGCAAGACTACCACCATAGGAAAGCTCGCCTATCAGTTTAAGAAGGCTGGCAAGAAGGTGTATCTCGGTGCTGCCGATACCTTCCGTGCCGCTGCCGTGGAGCAGATCTGCATTTGGGGCGAGCGAGTAGGGGTGCCAGTGGTGAAGCAGCAGATGGGTTCTGACCCTGCCAGCGTGGCCTTCGATACCCTGCAGAGCGCCAAGGCGAACGGTGCCGACGTGGTGCTGATTGACACTGCCGGACGCCTTCATAATAAGGTGAACCTGATGAATGAGTTGAAGAAGATCAAGGAGGTGATGAAGAAGGTGATGCCTGAGGCTCCGGATGAGGTGATGCTCGTTCTGGATGGAAGTACCGGACAGAACGCTTTTGAGCAGGCTAAGCAGTTTGCTGCCGTTACCAATATCTCTTCGCTCGCCATCACCAAGCTCGATGGTACGGCCAAGGGGGGCGTGGTAATCGGTATCTCCGACCAGCTCAAGGTGCCAGTGAAGTATATCGGACTGGGCGAGGGCATGGAGGATCTCCAGCTCTTCAATAAGTCTGAATTTGTTGACTCCCTATTTAAACACTAGAATACAGGTGCTTATAGACTTTGAGAAAAGAATTAGATGAAGCTCGATGTAAAATAGTCGAGAAAAGAATTAGATTAAGATTATTATTAGGATAAGTAGGATAAGAATGAAGAAAAATCAGATAGATATAGTAACCATGGGTTGCTCCAAGAATCTGGTGGATAGTGAGACCTTGATGAAGCTTTTCGAGGACAATGGCTACCACTGCGTTCATGACCCGAAACGCCCACAGGGTGAAATTGCCGTCATCAATACTTGCGGCTTTATCGAGGATGCCAAGCAGGAGAGTATCGATACCATTCTGGAGTTCATCCAGGCTAAGGAAGAGGGACGACTCCGCAAACTCTATGTGATGGGTTGTCTCTCACAGCGCTACCAGAAGGAACTGGAGGCTGAGATGCCCGAGGTGGATAAGTTTTATGGTAAGTTTAATTATAAGGAGTTGCTCAAGGAACTGGGCAAGGCTGATGTGCCTGCTTGCAGTGGAACCCGCCATCTCACTACTCCTCATCATTATGCCTATATCAAGATTTCTGAAGGTTGCAACCGCCGCTGTGCGTATTGCGCCATTCCTATCATCACCGGCAAGCACGTTTCTCGTCCGATGGATGAAATCCTTGACGAGGTACGCCAACTGGTAGCCGATGGTGTGAAGGAATTCCAGATTATCGCCCAAGAGCTCACCTACTACGGCGTGGACTTGGACGGCAAGCATCACATCACCGAACTCATAAGCCGCATGGCGGATATTCCGGGTGTGAAGTGGATCCGTCTGCACTATGCTTATCCTAACCAGTTCCCGCTCGATTTGCTCGATGTGATGCGCGAGAAGCCAAACGTATGTAAGTATCTTGACATCGCCCTGCAGCATATCAGCGACAATATGCTCAACAGAATGCATCGCCACGTGAGCAAGCAGGAAACCATCGATCTGCTCAAGACCATCCGTGAGCGTGTGCCGGGCATTCATATCCGCACTACTCTGATGGTGGGATTCCCTGGCGAGACTCAGGAAGACTTCCACGAGTTGCTCGAATTCGTTCGTACTCAGCGCTTTGAGCGTATGGGTGCCTTTGCTTATTCTGAGGAGGAGGGTACCTACAGTGCCAATAACTACGAGGATGATGTTCCTGCCGAGGTGAAGCAGCGCCGTCTTGACGAACTGATGATTCTGCAGCAGGAAATCAGCGCAGAGGTAGAGGCTGAGAAAGTGGGCAAGATACTGAAGGTGATTATCGACCGCAAGGAGGGTGATTACTATATCGGAAGAACCGAATTCTGCTCGCCAGAGGTGGATCCTGAAGTGCTGATCAAGGCAGGAGAGAAGCGTCTGCGCGTGGGTTGCTTCTACAATGTGAAGATTACCCAGAGTGAGGAGTTTGATCTCTACGGAGAAGTGGTAAAGTAATATGGGAGGTAATATTTTGACATCAGAATGAATAACAAGGAGTATATTGCAGAACTTGCTCAGCAGACTGGCTATCCACAGGACGACACCCAGAAGATGGTGCGCAAGGTGATAGATGCTATGATTGCTGAATTTGAGGATGGTGAGGCTGTCTCTATCCCCAACTTTGGTACGTTTGAAGTAAAGAAGCGCTTGGAGCGTGTGGTTGTTAATCCTACTACCAAGAAGCGCCAGCTTGTTCCGCCTAAGCTCGTACTCGGCTTCCGCCCTGTGGCCAGTGTCAAGGAAAAACTGAAGAATGGAGGTGAAGACTATGAGTAAGATTAGTTTAAGCGACTTGGCGCAGCGCCTGGCAGAGAAGTCGGGAATCAGTCTGCAGGATGCCGAACTGTTTATCAGAAAGATGTTTGATGTTGCCAACGAGGGGCTTCAGTCTGATAAGCTCGTGAAGATGAAGTGGCTTGGTACTTTTAAGGTAATGGCGGTGAAGGATCGTGAAAGCGTGGATGTGAACACGGGCGAGCGTATCATCATCGAGGGCCGTGACAAGATTTCCTTCACGCCCGATAATATTCTGAAGGAGATTGTGAACAAGCCTTTCGCCCAGTTTGAGACCGTTGTGGTGAATGATGGTGTGGATTTCGATGAAATCGACAGAAAATTTGAAAATGCTGAAGAGGATGGTCCTGTATCCGATTCTACGTTAGAGTGTGTTCCTGATTCTGAAAATTCTTCCGTGGAATCTTTTGTTGAACAGGATTCTTCTGCAACAAGTGGTGTGATAGATTTTTTGGATGAAGAAAACGCTGCTCCTGTTAGCGATGAAATGATTGTGATAGGAGAGAAGAGATTGTCTCCGGAAAATGTTGCTGAACCGGAAGAAAAGAAACCGGAAGGATCAGAACCTGCAGCGACAGAACCTGCTGTATTTAAACCTGCAGTATCTGAACCGGAAGAATCTGAATCTGCAACTTCTGAATTGGAAACAAAGGAATCTGAAGTTCCAGCTCAGAATGAAGTTGAGTCTGTTGTTTCTGATGAAGAAAAAGAATCGACATTAACAGAGGAAACTCCTATTGCAGAGAAAGTTCCTTCTGGTGAGGATAACTCTATTACAGAAACTCCTATTGTAGAGAAAGTTCCTTCTGATAAGGAAAACTTTACAGAAACTCCTATTGAAGAGGAAGCTTCTTCAGATGAGGAAACTCCTTCTTCAGATGAGGTAACCGATAAGCGACATGTTGTTTTGCCTCGTTATCTGGTTATTGCAGCGAGCGTAGTATTCCTGGCAATGATAGGAGGCTTTGGCTGGTTTGCTTTTAATTATGGCAAGATGGCTGCCCAGCGTGATCATCTCGCTCTACAGTTGGATAATTACCAGCAGATTGCGGCAGAGAAGAAGGCGCCAACCAAGTCTGCTTCAACGCAGGAAGAAATTCTTCGCAAAAAGGCTATCGAGGATAGTATAAGAATGGCGCAGGCAAGCGAAGCTGTCAAAAAAGCCGAAAATGCCGAACAGAATATGGATGCTGCCGCAGACAATCAATCAATTGATGCAAAATCGCCTGAGGCTAAGAAGAATTTGGAAGCCAAGAAACTCGCTGATGCAAAGAATTTGGCTGATGCGAAAAGGCAGGTTGATGCAAAGAAACTTGCAGAAACCAAGAAGCAGCAGGAGGCTAAAAAACTTGCAGAAGCTAAGAAGAAAGAAGAAGCCAGAAAGCAGACTGAAAAGCATGCTGCCCAGGCAAGCAGCAAATACGACCAGGATGCCCGTGTTCGAACCGGAGCCTATCGTATCATTGGTGTTTCCGAGGTTGTTACGGCAAGAGAAGGACAAACCATCAAGTCGCTCAGCCAAAAGTACTTAGGTCCAGGAATGGAATGTTACGTAGAAGCTCTGAATGGTAATTCCCTGTTGAAGCCAGGTCAGAAAGTCAAGATTCCGAAGTTGGAATTGAAGAAAAAGAAATAATTTTAAAGAAATTATTTGAAAATACAAAAGAGGGTGTGTCATAAGTCCATGACGCACCCTCTTTTTCGTTTCTTCATCCGATGAATAATGGAGCATCCTCTTACGTAAAAAAACTTTTGAGATTTTATTTCTTCTCCAATTCCTGAAGGCTTTCCATTTTCTTTGTTTCCAGGAACTCGTAGATTCCGCAGAGATGCTCGCGGACGCGACCATGGCCGAATTCGTACACCTTGCTGACCAGACCATCCAGGAAGTCTCGGTCGTGACTCACTACAATCAGCGTGCCGTCGAAATCCAGCAGCGCTTGCTTCAGTACATCCTTCGTCTTGAGATCCAGATGGTTGGTAGGCTCATCGAGAATCAGCAGATTCACCGGCTCCAACAGCAGCTTCAGGATAGCCAGACGGGTTCTTTCTCCACCCGACAAAACCTTTACCTTCTTGGTAGAATCCTCGCCGCCAAACATGAATGCACCCAGCAAATCGCGAATCTTATTTCTGATTTCTCCCTTTGCTACATCATCAATGGTCTGGAACACAGTAAGCTCTCCATCGAGCAAAGACGCCTGGTTCTGAGCAAAATAGCCTATCTGAACATTGTGGCCCAACTCCAGTTTACCCTCGTTCAGAAGCTGACCCATAATGCATTTTACGAGCGTAGATTTACCCTCACCGTTTCTTCCCACGAAGGCAATCTTGTCGCCACGCTCCACGGTAAGATTCACGCCGCTGAATATCTGCTTGTCATCAAATGCCATTGCCACGTCACTCATCTGAACCGGATAGGCTCCGCTTCTCGGACTCGGAGGAAACTTCAATCTCAGTCGGCTGGTATCCTCCTCGTCCACCTCGATCAGTTCCAGCTTTTCGAGCATCTTCACGCGGCTCTGCACCTGAAAAGTCTTCGAATACGTACCCTTGAATCGCTCGATGAAGTCCTTGGTCTCGGCAATCATCTTCTGCTGTTCCTCATATTTCTTCATCTGCTGTTCGCGGCGTTCCTTGCGCAGTTCCAGATACTGGCTGTAGGTAGCCTTGTAGTCGTAGATTCTGCCCATGGTTACTTCGATGGTGCGGGTGGTGATATCGTCAACAAATTTCCTATCATGACTGATTACTACCACTGCCTTGGAACTGTTGATGATGAAATCTTCCAACCAGCCGATGGATTCGATGTCGAGGTGGTTAGTAGGCTCATCGAGGAGCAATACATCAGGTGATTTCAGCAGCAGTTTTGCCAGCTCTATTCGCATGCGCCATCCTCCAGAGAATTCGCTGGTAGGGCGGTTGAAGTCAGAGCGTTCGAAGCCCAGTCCGAGCAGCGTTTTCTCTACGTCTTCCTCGAAGTGGGTCATGTCGATGGCATAGAATTTTTCAGACAGAGAAGATACTTTTTCGATGAGCTGCATATAGTCGTCGCTATCGTAATCGGTGCGGGTAGTTAGCTCGTTGTTGATGCGGTCTATTTCAGCCTGCATCTCATGCAGATGTGCGAAGGCCTGGCAGGTTTCCTCGAACACGGTGCGTCCGTCTTCGGTCATCAGGTGCTGAGGCAGGTAGGCGATGACGCAGTCTTTCGGTGCCGACACCGAGCCTCGTGTGGCATTTCTCACGCCAGCGATGATTTTGAGCAGGGTACTTTTACCTGCTCCATTCTTGCCCATCAGGGCAATACGGTCCTTCTCGTTAATCTGAAAGGAAATGTCTTTGAATAGGGTGGTGCCGCCGAATTCTACGGTCAATCCATCAACTGTAATCATATTTTTCTTTTGTTCTTAATACTTATTTTATATTATATTCTAAATCAATTTTCTTTCCGATATATTCGTTATCTCAGATATTTCCGATTATTCGTTATCTCCGATATTTTTGATATTTCCGAATGCTACACGGCAATGCTCCCTGATGGAAATTTCCGATAGAAGGGTTACGGAAGTCCAAAGGGCGAGATCGTTCAGCGTGGCGGGATAGTGGATTTCAGCTATCGTTTCTGCTGGATGCTGTACACTTTCCTTCGTTTCTGCTGGATGCTGGGCACCAGCCAATATATCGGCTGCAACGCTTTTCAGCATGATATAATCCATTCCCTGGTGATGGCTGTCGTGCTTCAGGGCATCCTTGCCCCAGAGTTGCCATTCACGGCTTTCGTATTGGCTCAGGATAGCGCCGTCTGCTACCCAGGTTTCGGTATTCATTTTTTCCAGGTAGATGCGTCGGTTCGCGCCGTCCCAGATGCCCAGCGAACCCTGTACCTCAAAGTCGAGGCTTCTTGGGCGAGGCAGGGTCGTGTCATGAGTGAGTGAGATGAGCGTTCCGCCCTGGGTTTCAATCTGCGTAGAGATGATGTCGCCCAGGGTGATGGGAGTATTATCATCTTCTGACATGTGCTGGCGAAGTCCCACCGCCTTGGTGGCGAAGGAAGTGAGCCAGGCGAGATGGTCTGTTTTCCCGATGCCCTGAATCATGCAGAGCGGACCGAGTCCATGGGTGGGATAGATGTCAGCGTTGTGGTGCGAGTAGAAACGGCTTCTCCACACGCTTTCCGTACCTTTTCGTCCACCCAGTACCCCATTGTCATCGAGCAGCAGCTTGCGCAGGTCGTGGCGGTAACCGCCTCTCATATAGATGATTTCTCCAAGTGCTCCTTCTTCCACCATTCTTTTTACAGCAAGGATTTCTCGCATGAAGAGGGTGTTCTCCAGCGGAAAAACCTTTACTCCTTTCTGTTGGGCGATTTCCTGTAGCGGGGCATATTCATCCTGGCAGAGTCCGCCTTTGATTTCGAGAGCCACATGGCATTTTCGCTGCATGCATTCAGTGGCGTGCATCACGTGAAGGTGCCAGGGTGTGGTGATGAAGACGAGGTCGGGGCGCAGTTCATCGAGCATCATCTTGTAGGCTTCCTCACCCTGATAGAAGGATGTGCCCGGCGATTCAGAATCGCCGCAGCCTTTGATGTCGGCGATACCGACAATCTCAAAGTTTTCAATCGTGCGTAACAGCCGCAGCAATTGTTTACCCCGATATCCGAATCCTATCAATGCAGTCTTTATATGTTTCATCAGTTTTTTCTTTGCTTCTGCAAATTTAGATAAAATTTCTGAATTATAAGCCAGTATAATAAAAAACTTCAATGATTTCCCTCTAATTGTGCGAAATTAGCCTTGTTTTTCGAGAAATCAAGACTGTGTTTTTCACAACTACCCCTCAGATGCACTGTGCGGCTTGTGAGAACAAGATTAAGAACAACCTCCGTTTCGAGAAGGGTATCAAGAGTATTGAGACCAGTGTTCCGGATCAGACGGTTACCGTAAAGTACAATGCCGACAAGACCACTATTCCTTTCTTTTGATTCCTGGTTCAGCAGCCATCATTGGCTGATTCTCTTCAGGCAAAACATACGGCTTGCTGAAGTGGAGTGGAGAAGAATTTGTTGCCGCCTCAATCTCGCCACGCAACCGTTCTTTCAATTTCGTGTTTCTGTTGCTTACAGTCAGATTTCTTACAGCATAGGCGAGGGCTTTGGGCTGACCGATGAGCACGCAGATTTTCTTGGCTCTCGTGATTCCGGTGTAGATGAGGTTGCGCTGAAGCATTACGAAATGAGTCATCAGGATAGGGATGACCACGATGGGATATTCTGAACCCTGACTCTTGTGGATGGTGGTGGCGTAGGCCAATGTCAACTCATCCAGCTCCGCTGCCTCGTATTCAGCTGAATGATCCTCGAAACTCACGGAGATGGTGCGGTCTTCCATATTCACCTTCTCTATGGTTCCGATGTCGCCATTGAATACATTCTTGTCGTAATTATTTCTAATCTGCATTACGCGGTCGCCCAGTTTGTAGGCGGTTCCGCCACGGCTGATTCCCAGATTGGATGTGTTGAGTGCCTGCTGCAGCATCATGTTCAGATTGGCTGCACCTACCACGCTTCTCTGCATCGGGGTAAGCACCTGGATATTACTCTGCGGCTGATTGTAAGCTTTTGGCAGACGATATTTTACAAGATTCACGATTTCCGTAGCCACTTGCTCTGGATCTTCATTCTTGATAAAGAAGAAATCGGTCTGCTTGCCGTTGCTCGTGTCTGGATAATATCCCTGGTTGATGGCGTGGGCACTCATGATGATTCGGCTCGACTGCGCCTGTCGGAAGATGCGGGTGAGTCGGATGACCGGAATTTTCTCTGAGTCGATGATGTCGCGTAGAACGTTTCCGGCTCCCACACTCGGCAGCTGGTCAATGTCGCCCACCAGCACCAGGCGCATGTGCTCCGGAATCGCCTTCATCAGATTATACATCAGGATGATGTCTATCATCGAACACTCATCCACAATCAGCGCATCACCCTCCAGCGGGTTCTCCTCGTTGCGCTTGTATCCGTCCTGCGGATTAAACTCCAGCAGCCGGTGGATGGTTTTGGCTTCCATTGCCGTAGCCTCACTCATTCGCTTGGAAGCTCTGCCCGTAGGAGCCGCCAGCAGAATCCTCATTCCTGCCGTTTTGTAAGCAGAAATGATACCTTGCGTCGTCGTGGTTTTTCCTGTTCCAGGGCCACCTGTCAGCACCATCACTTTAGAGCGTACTGCCTGCTCAATGGCGGCGATCTGCACCTCGTCGTACTTGATGCCTGAAGCCTTTTCTATTGCCTGGATATCGGCCTGCATATTGAAGAGGGTAGGACCCTGACCTTTCATCAACTCCAGCAGTTTCTTAGCCGTTCCACGTTCAGAATGATAGAAAGGAGGCAGATAGATGGCTTCGTTCTCACGGATGAGATTTTCTGATATGATCATTTCCGCTATGGCTTGTCTGATAGGTTCTTCATCGGCTTCGAGCAGTTTCTTTGCGGCTTCTATAAGCTGTTCTTCTACAGCATAAACGTGACCTTCGTTGGAGAGTTCGTTTAGGGTGTAGCTGATTCCGCTCTTGCATCTTCTCAGATCGTTCTTCTCATAACCCATCTTGCTGGCTATGTTGTCGGCAGTCTTAAAACCAATGCCCCAGATATCATCGGCAAGACGGTAGGGATTCTCCTTCACGTTGTCGATGCTTTCCTTGCCATACTGTCGGTAGATCTTGGCGGCGTAAGCAGTGCTCACGCCATACTGCTGCAGGAAGATCATCACGTTCTTGATGTCCTTCTGCTTCTCCCAGCTGTCTCGGATTTTCTCCACGCGTTTCTTGCCGATTCCGGCAACCTCGTAGAGTCGTTCGATGTCATCTTCTATTACCTCGATGGTTTCCGTTCCGAATCTCTCTACTATCAGATGTGCAAACTTCGGACCGATGCCTTTCACCAGTCCGCTGCCCAGGTATTTCTCGATTCCATACACGGTGGCGGGCATTACCTCTTCCCAGGTTTCGCAGGCAAACTGCTGTCCGTATCGCTTGTCCATCTTCCAGTCGCCATTGCACAGCAGTACCGCTCCCACTGGAACATCCAGCAGGTTTCCCACCAGGGTAACCAGGTCGGAATATCCCTTCACCTTGACTTTCATCACGGAATATCCGTTTTCCTGGTTCTGGTAGGTAATCCTTTCTACCACGCAGCGTATCTTGATCATACCTTCTTCAAAATATTACCTTCTTCAAAATATTACCTTCTTCAAAATATTATCTTTCGATGATGTGATTGATAACGATTCCTGCTATAGCCATTCCGAATGTAGCGGTGATGTGGCAGAGTGAACCGTTGATCTGCGGCTTCGTAGATGTCCATTCGTCCTCTACGAGTCGCTGGTCGCTCATGTTCTGCATCGGCTTTTCCTCGCTGAACACGCACTGGAATTTGCGGCGAGGGAAGGTCTTGTTCTTCTTGAATTTCTTGCGCAGGGCTCTTGCCAGCGGATCGCCATCAACCTTCCAGAACTCAGCCTTCCTCACCATGAAAGGGTCGCGGCGGAGGGCTGCTCCCATCGAAGATACGAAGGTGATTTCCTTCGGAAGGGCAGTGGCACGCAGAATCAGGTCAGCCTTGTCTTTCAGCGAGTCTATGGCGTCGATGATGTAGTCGTATTCCTCCATGTGGAACTCTTCTGCAGTTTCTGCCTGGTAGATTTTCTGATAAGCCGTGATGTTGGCTTCAGGGTTGATTTCAAGCAGGTGGTCGCGCAGCGCATCTACCTTTACCTGTCCGATGGTGCGGCTTGTTGCCATCAGCTGGCGGTTGCAGTTGGTCACGCATACGCGGTCGCTATCCACGATGGTGATGTTGCGCACGCCGCTGCGCACCAGTCCCTCTGCGCACCATGAGCCCACGCCTCCGATTCCGAAGATGAGGACTCGTGCTTCCTGAATTTTTTCAAGATTATCTTTTCCCAGGAGCAGTTCTGTGCGTCGCTGCATTCCCCGCTCCATTGTTGTGATTTGATTTCCCATTCAATTATCTTTTTTATTATCTTTCAACTTTGCTTTGCGCAATTCAGGTGCAAAGATACAAATAATAATTCGAAAAGTAATCATCCGACTGTTTTTTTGTTTAGAAAAATCTTCCTATTCTTCCACAATCTGCATGATGCGCCTGATGTTTCTGTTGCGCTGGTTGATGATGAGCGGAACACGTTCTACCACCACCATGGATGTGTCGAGGCCCAAAGCCTTAGGCTCGTCAATGCCTATCTTGCCGATAAGGGCATAGATGGTCATCAGTAGGTTCTGTTGACGGTTGTCGGAACTCTCCGGGTAATATACGCGGTGGATGATGATGAAGCGGAAGTCGCCAGGTATTCCGTTTTTGCGGAGCGAAGGATAGGTACTTCTCAGATCTACCTTCTTGCTTGCCACCAGGTCTTCTACCACTTGTCGCAGATAGAGGCTCACCCTAGGCTCAATTCGGAAACCTATGCGCATGGTAACACTGTAGAGGGTGTCGGGAATCAGGGTCTCGCAACTGTACTCCAGCGTGTCAGGAGTATCAGCAAATTCCAGATTGATAAGCCAGTAATGGTCAGCACGTTTGGGCTGCTTGTTGATGATGGAATAGAGCAGCTTGTCATCCACCGCACCTTCCTTGTCGGCATGGTTCACATAAACCAGATTGGAAGCGTACTTGGGGATGCTCTCGTCGGCCTTGATATCGGAGATAATCTGATAATACTCATTCAGTGGTTTGGTACTGATGTAATGATGGCGGATCTTGATGGCGCGGACCCATACATACATCATCAGGAACAGGATTCCGCCAATAAGCATCGTACACCATCCTCCTGCGAGGAATTTTGACAGGTTGGCGGCAAGGAAAATGCCCTCGATAACGCAATATGCGCCCATAAAGAGCAGGATGAAGATGCGCGCCACACCCTTGGTGCGCAGGTAGAAACCGAGCAGCAGGGTAGTCATCAGCATGGTGATGGTGATGGCGAGTCCGTAGGCTGCCTCCATGTGCGAGGAGTCGCGGAAGAGCAGGATGATGAGAACCACACCGAAGTACATGGCGAGGTTGATGACCGGGATATAGAGCTGTCCCTTTACATGGGTAGGATGCTTGATTCGCATGCGTGGCCAGAAGTGCAGGTTCATGGCTTCGCTCAATATGGAGAAGGTGCCGCTGATAAGTGCCTGACTGGCAACGATTGCCGCACCCGTGGCCATGATGATGGCAAAAATCAGCATGTTCTGGGGCATGATGGAAAAGAACGGATTCACGGAGGAGGCAGTCTGGATATGGTTCAGCACCCATGCTCCCTGACCCAGATAGTTGAGGATGAGCATGGCCTTTACGAAAAGCCAGCTGATGGTGATGTTCTTTCTGCCGCAGTGACCCAGGTCGGAGTAAAGAGCCTCAGCACCGGTGGTACAGAGGAACACGGCACCCAGAATCAGAAACCACTCTGGCGATTTTGCCAGCAGCATGGCAGCATAGTAGGGGTTGAAGGCCTTCAGAATCAATGGGTAAGAGGTGATGCTGAAAGCTCCCGTTACGCCCAGCAGCAGGAACCATATCAGCATGAATACTCCGAACGACTTGCCAATACTCTCTGTACCAAAGCGTTGCACGAAGAAGATGATGGTGATGATGCCCAGTGTGATGGGAATGACTGGCAGGTGGGGACTGATGCTTTCGAGTCCTTCGATGGCAGTGGTAACCGTGATGGCAGGGGTGATGATTCCATCTGCCAGCAAGGTGCTGGCACCGATGATGGCCAATAGGTAAATCCATTTTCTCTTCATCTTGCGCAACAGGGCGTAGAGGGCGAGGATGCCTCCTTCGCCATTGTTGTCGGCACGCAGTGCCACGCATACGTATTTGATGGTGGTCTGCAGGGTGAGTGTCCAGATGATGCACGACAATGCACCCAGGATGGTGCTCTCGTTGATGGCTTCACCCGTGTGCAGGATGGCTTTCATCACGTAGAGTGGGGATGTACCTATATCTCCAAACACGATGCCCAGAGTGATGAGTAATCCCAGGAAGCCTACTTGATGATGGCAGGCTACTGAACTTTCCGAATTTTCTCTCATATAATCTTTAAATCTTTCTTAAATAAATGAAATCAAATAAATGAAATCAAATCATTAAAACTAAATAATTAACACGTTATCCTTTCGAATAAGAATAATCCCTAGCATGTAAGAATAATCCCTAGCATGTAAGAATGCGTGCAAAGGTATAAATAGTTGGAAAGATATAAGATTTGTTTAACAAGAATTATCTGATTTAACATTCTGTTGGATTTAGCATGTCTGTTTGATTACTTGCCTACCAAACGGTGGATGGTTATTTTGTAGCTTAGGATGAAGGCTTCAGATAGATTAAAAGCCGTTTCAGATTGATTTCTGAAACGGCTTTCGGATTGATTTCTGAAACGGCATTTCGGATGCTTCGTTTTATGTAGTTTTATGCAGTTTTACGCAGTTTTGCGATACTCGCTTGGTGTCTTGCCCGTCTGTGCCTTGAAAAAGCGGACGAAGTGCTGAGGATACTCAAAGCCCAGGTGGTGGCTGATTTGCGTAATGCTTAAGGTTTCATCCACAAGTAGTTGGCGGGCAGCCGAAAGCAGCCGGTCGTTGATCATACTCTTGGCAGTTCTGCCAGTCTCCGTCTTGACCAATTCACCGAAATATTTAGTTGAATAGCAGCATTTGTCTGCAAAGTAGGCTACGGAAGGCAACCCTTCACGCTCCGCTTTTTGGGCAATGTATTCATCGAGCAGAGAGACGAATTTCTTGACCACCGAATGATTGATCTCCTCGCGTGTGATAAACTGGCGATCATAGAAGCGCAGACAGTAGTTCAGCAGCAACTCGATGTTAGAAACGATGAGTTCACGCGAATGCTTATCTATAGGATGCTCGAGTTCCTGACTAATCATTGAGAGCACGTCACGGAAGATATTTACCTCGGCAGCGGATAGATGTAGTGCTTCGTTGCTTGTATAGTCGAAGAACTCATAGCGGGAGATGTTCTTGCCAAGCTGGGTGCGGTTGAGCAACTCGGGATGGAAAGCCAATACCGTATATTTGGCAAGCGGTACTCCAGGAATGGGTTCAACCTTAATCGACTGACCTGGAGCAAACGAGGTGACGGTCATCTCGTCAAAATCATATTCTGTTCTGCCGTATGACAATTTGCAGCCCTTGTTTTTCTTCAGGAAGAGGGCATAAAGTCCGTAGTGATGCACAGCCTCCTGTATCGGAGCAGTGTTCTCTACACGCGCAATGCTCACCAGAGGATGAAGCGTTTTCACCCCTATGTAGTCGTTGAACTCCTGTATGGTATTAAAGAAAAATTCCTTCATAATCCTATGCTTTAATTTTCTAAAACGTTCTAATTCATTTTTTACGGGTGCAAAGATACGCACATTATCTATATTTCTTTATACCTGAAATTCGGAAAGTATTACCAGTAATGTGGATAAGCGATGCTCACTCCCATATTGGCGAAATATATCTGCAAAAATACAAAAAATAATCAGAAAAGTGATTGTGTGGATGGATTTTGTTTGCAGGGCTAACTTGATTTAACCTTTATTCAAGCTTCGCAAGTGAATAGTTACTTTTTTATTTTTTACTTCTGTATCTTTTGAAGGTCTAAATATTGTGAGTACGACAAATAATATAAAAAAGAAACAATAGCATTATGAGAAGATTATTTATAAGTCTGATGTTGACTTTGACAGCATTTATCGTTAACGCCCAACCTTCTGCCATCGCTCCACGCAATTATCAGCAGATGCTGAAGAAGGGAATCGATGTTGATTGGTGGGGAAGAAGTGAGAAAAATAAATATGGTGATTATTCGGAGACGGCAGTGAAGAGATTTGCACAGCAAGGTATCAAGCATGTAAGATTCCGTCTGCATCATTATCATTTTACAGATGAGGATTTCAAGAGACTGTTTTCGCAGATAAATACCTGTATGCAGAATGAGTTGATTCCAATAATAGCCTTCTCTGCAAAGCCTTACAAGGAGAATCCGAATGCTGGGGAGCATGAGAAAGTGGTAGAGTGGTGGAAGAGGATGGCTGAAAGATGCAAGGAACTCTCACCAATGGTTTCGTTTGATTTGATTGTAGAACCTTCGGATCAGGTAAAAAAAGATGTGGCGGAACTCAACTCCCTTTATGAGGATTGTGTTACGGCTATTCGCAAGACTAATCCCAAGCGAATCATCTTTATAGCACCTCCGAAACTGTCTCATCCGGAAAGTCTTAAAGACTTGAAGATTCCTTCGTCGGGAAATGGCTATCTGATGGCTGAATGGCATTTCTTTGCAGCTGGTCCCAGCAAGTCGAACGACAAAAAACGCTGGACTACAGGTACTGAAGAGGAAAGGCAAAAGATAAAGAAAAGCATCAAGGTGGCAGTTGATTGGCAAAAGAAAACCGGTATTTACACCTGGGTTGGGGCGTGGATGCCTGGCGATTACAACAAAGGCGATAATTATAGTGTAAAAGAGCAGACTGGATTTGCATCATTCATGACTCAGCAGCTTGATAAATATGGAGTTCCCTTCGCCATTGTTGCTGATCATCATTTTTATGATTATAAGGCAGAACAATGGATTCCCAAATATAAAGATTTGTTGAATACAATCTTTATGTGACAGTTAAAATTTATGTGACATTAAATGAGTCTTTTTCGTAAAGAGCGGCCCGAAGGTCGCTCTTTTTTATGCTTATACTTTACCTTGCTCAAAAGAGGTCCTGTTATAGCAGGTTCTTATGGTCATAATCACATTTCTTCATAATTGTGAAATCCTATTGTTAGTTAATCTTGTTATATTCCTCATCGCTCACAGCCTCCAGCCATTCGTTTGAGGTGTTCTCGCCTGGTATTTCAAAGGCGAGATGGGCAAACCAGCTGTCTTTTGCAGCACCATGCCAATGCTTTACGTTGGCTGGAATATGGATGACTGTGCCTGGGAGAATCTCTTGTGCAGGCTTGCCTTCTTCCTGATACCAGCCGCGTCCGGCTACACCTACCAGCATTTGCCCGCCGCCCTTTGTGGCGTGGTGTATGTGCCAGTTGTTACGGCAACCTGGCTCGAAGGTAACATTGAAGAAAGGTATCTGACTATCAGATATTTTTGCAAGATAACTATTGCCTTTGAAGTATTTGGCGTAAGCGGTGTTCGGTTCGCCAATAGGGAAGATCATCTCGCGCTGGAATGCAGCCTTGGCATCTTCGCCTTTCACGTCCTCGCTCCATACTTCCTTTGCCAAATTGAAGGCAGCCCAGGCCTTTGGCCAACCGGCGTAGAAGGCGATGTGGGTGATGATTTCTGCCGCTTCCGTACGGGTAATGCCATTATTCTTTGCCGACTGCAAGTGATATTTCAGCGAATTGTCGGTGATTCCCTGGCTGATGAGCGAAGTGATTGTTACCAAACTGCGGTCGCGCAATGAAAGCAGGTCATTGCGGCTCCATACTTCTCCGAAGAGGATGTCGTCGTTGAGGTGGGCGAACTCTGGGGCAAACTCACCCAGTTGGGTGCGCCCTGCTGTCTGTACTATTTTCTGTTGTGCCATAATGTTGAATGAAATAGTCATTAATATAATAAAGGTTGCAAATTTTTTCATAAAAGCCCCTTAAGAGTCTATTCTTTAATAGATTTACCTAACTCGTATGCTTCCTGCAATTTCTTGTTGCCCTCAATGGTGCGTGGAGCGTCAACACCACCGCAGAACAGAGTGCCGGCAAGATGGCTTTCAGGATAGCAGTCTATCCAGCCAGTTAGTCCGGCTTCAGCACGTTTAGGCACTTCCGTTTCATTTTCGGCAGCAGTAGAGAGCATGTAAACATCACGAAACTTGTAGTCGAGCGAGAACATGGCATTCATACGGTCGATGAGGGTCTTCATTTGTCCGCTCATCTCATAATAATATATAGGTGTTGCCCAGCAAACCACATCGGCATTCAGCACTTTCTGCATGATGTCGTTCACATCATCCTTGATGACACACTTGCCTAACTTCTGACAAGCCAGACAGCCTTTGCAGAACCTGATGTCCTTTCCTGCAAGCGAAATCTTTTTCACTTCATGACCTGCAGCCTCAGCACCTTCGATAAACTGATCAGCGAGCATGTCGCTGTTTGATCCAGTACGCAGACTGGTAGAAATTACGATTATTTTCTTCATTCTATCTTATATTTATCTTATATTTAATGTCTGGTGCAAAGGTATGCAGATTTTCTTAATGTTCTTATACCTGTTTTTCGGAAGATATTACCTTTATCGGAGTTTATTCCATTCTGCCATATTTCATCTCCACGCCTTCCTTGTCATACTGCTTGCGTTTGCCGGTTGGCGGCTCAGTGAGCGTGATGCGAACTACAGCCGTGCGCGATAGGGAACGGGCGATGCTCTGGTCGAAAGCATCCATGTGGTGAGGGAGGAAACGTTCACTGATTAGTCGGAGACCATGAATTTTCTCTGCTTCATCTGTCACGATTTCTGCCTTGCCGAATGCAATGGCTGATTTGTATTGCAGGCTGAAACTGCCGTCCTTCGGACCAACCGTAGGCGCACAACGGGTTACGGCTGAAAGGCAAACCTCGGGATGAGTCTTGATTGCCTCCAGTTTCTTGCCTTCCAAGGCACCATGAAAATACCAGTTCACATCATCAGCAGATGCGAGTGACAGGGGTAAACCATAAGGCTTGCCGTCTTCGTCAATAAAACTGACAGTTAAATACGAAGCCTTGTGCATTACTTCCAAAGCCCACTCGCTATCCATTGCTCTTGATTTCTTTCTCATTTTTTTATCCTTTGTACTTAAATACTTTAACCATTTCCTTGTCGCCACCCACAAGCTGGCTGCATCTGTTCAGCATTCCGGTGTCGGAGAAACCGCATTTCTCCATGACCTTTCCTGATGCAGGATTGCCTGTGAAATGGTCTGCCCAGATGTTTTCAAAATGCTTCTCGTTGATGCAGTAGTCGAGCATCAGCTTCAAGGCTTCGGTGCAGATTCCCTTGTTCCAATAAGGCTTTCCTACCCAGTAGCCCACCTCGCAGTCGTTTTCTCCGATAGGGATGTTGCTGGTTTCATGGGTGTAGTAGCCGATGCAGCCGATAGCCTCGCCAGTCTCTTTCAACACAATCGCCCATGTCGTTTCATTATGGAAGAATGTCCGGATTATCTCCCGACTTTCCTCTACTGACTTATGTGCTGGCCATCCTGCACGAGGTCCCACATCAGGGTCTGAGGCGTACTTGAAGAGTGCCTCTGCATCCGATTCCTGCCAATGGCGGAGTAAAATTCTTTCTGTTTCCATCAGTTTATTTCTATGAAAATTTTCGATCTTTATTATGTTATTAATTCATGTGTAAATACGCCATCAGCGCAATCTGTATCTGCAGAATTGCAGGAATGCCGTATTTGAATTTCTTGTGCATCGTCTTATGGTGCCAGACTTTCATTCCCATCCATGCCCCGATGCTTCCTCCAAGTACACCCAGCAGCAAAAGCGTGGCTTCCGAAATGCGCCACTTGGCTTTCTTAGCCTTGTATTTGTCAATGCCGTACACGATGAATGTAACTGCATTGATGGCAAGGAGATAGTAGGCGAGATAACTATGTAATGTGTTCATGCTCAATTTTCTGTTGTTACTTCTTAATTCTAAATAACCGGAAATCCTTAATGACCTTAATGACTGTGACCTTAATGACCGGAAAAGCCTCTAAACATTCATTTGTTTTTCTGATGAAACTGCTTTCTTGTCTTAGCCATTGCTTCCGTAGCCCAATCGTGAGTTTCTATCAGCAATGGGCTTTTGTGGTATTGCACAATCTTGACCCCGACTGAGTTGTGCCTTTTCTTTTCCTGGATGCATTGAATGATCAAGTCCGGATTGGCCGACTTTGATGTTGGAGCCTTGTCAAAGTTCTGAATATAGGCAGCGTTGGTCAGGAAGAGTAATATGTAGAAGTATCTTGTGTCATAATTATTTTATCTTCAATGTCCGCAGATATTCCTTCTGCTCGGGCGTGATTCTGTAGCTCTCGATGGCCTTCTGGATGGTCTTGTTGTGCGTCCAGGGAGCAAGGCGGTGTTGCTCGATGTAGGGAATCGTCTGGTTCCATTGCTTGGCAAGGGCGGTGGCGAAGAACCAGGCAACCATCATCTTTACGTAATACTCTTCGCTCCTTACTGATGCAGGAATTTCAAGATATTCTGCCTTGAAGTCTTTATCTAGGTAATGAGACATAAGCGCCTCTATTCCAAAACGACAAGTATAAACGTGTGACGATTTACTCCAAGTCTTGATCTTCGCCAACAGCTCCTTCTTGTGTTTGGCAAATACCTTCGGAGACATGATGTCGCAAACCGCCCAGTTATCCACGAATGGCAGGAAGCTGTCTGTAAGATGAATGCATTCCTCGTAGTCCTTCACCTCGGAAATGAGGAGACCGTGAAGCATGTTCTCATCGTAGTATTCGTGAGGAAGCTGATGAAGGAATTCCTTGCATTCTGTCTCCTTTGTAAACTCTTTTGCGAACTTGCGAAGCACGGGCACACGAATGCCTATGAAACTTTCCACAGGCACTCCCGGTGTCAGTTTGGCCTGGAAAGCAGCATACTGCTTATCCTGCATGGCGAACAGTCTTTCTTGAAGTGAAGTCATTTTCATCCAATTAATTTAATAATCTGTTTATCCGAAGCATCAGGCAGGATTTCTTTCAGATGCTCGAAAATCCTCTGGTAAGATTCCAGGGGAGTTCGGTTGCATTGGCAAGCCTCTCTGCCATAGAGATCTTCGGGAGTATTGAGCAGCGACCATCCCCAGCCATATTCATGGTTATGCTTGTCACGAGGATAGATGAAATCCTCGGTCACGATGTAAGTCGCCATTTCCAGTCGGGTGAGATAACCGTCAAACTTGCTTCTCATTCCCTTGCCCGTGAAACCGCAGGCAGCTCGAAGTTCCCTTGTAATGAGACAGCCGGTAGATTGAAGTGTACTGAGAATGGCTCCTTCTATCAATTCTTCATTCGGGCGGGGGTATTTGCTTCTTCTGTAGTTGCAGAAGTCCGGCCACCATTCTTGGCTGATGAATCCTGCTTTCTTGTTGAAGAACTTTCCGTACATACACGGCATTTCCTGCACAATCTCGCCCTTCCATTTCCATAGCGGCCAGTCCCAACCGCCTTCAGGAAGTCTTACATATCGGCAATCCTCTGCCACGATGTCTTCGGCAGAGAATCCTTCAATGCCGCTATCGAGGAGGGGGAGGAAGCCGATTTTCTGAATCAGTTCCATCATACCTGTTGCTGAATATATTTCTGGAAAGTTCATAAGCTTCGTTCTTTATTTTATTATTATCAATTCATTCAGTTTATCCTCTCTGATAATCTTCGGCTGAGCCTTGCCAGCGAGAATGAGAATCTTTTTACCATTACGATAAATATGAAGCTGTCGTGAGCGAACTACGGCTGTCAACTCCTCATCATTCTGCATGGCTTGCCAGATAGGATAATATATTCCCTCAGGTTCAAACAACTTCTTCTGAAGATGTGAACAGAGGTTTGTTGTATCAATAGTCATTTATTTTTTCTTTATCGTTTCATTAAATGTATTCCATTGCTTCTCAAATGACAAATCCTTTTCTATCGAATCAAAGTAACTGATGTTGAGATTTTTCTCCCAAGGATTCCAGTTGCCGCAAATTCTGCCATCATGGGCGATAACAGGAAAGAAAATGCCATTATTAGTGTATGCAGACGGCATTTGATGTGGATGGATTACTAATTCCCGGCTTTTATAACCAATCAGATATTCATCAAAGGGAGCAATCAGATGAGTCTTTCCACTTCTGAATCCACGTGTTCGACATGATTCATGCAGATAGAACCGATAGTCTTTCCATTTTTCAATCCTCAGTTCTGAACCAAGCAACTCAATGCCTCGTTGGCAATCAGAAGTGCTCAGTCCTGACCACCAGACATAATCTTCGAATGTGGCTGGCGAATGGCTCTGAAAATATTTTCTTGCCAGAAGCATCAGCATTTCATCACGTTCCAGCCTGGCAGTTCGGGGAATCTTCTTCTCCGTGAGACTGTATGTTGCCTTTGTTGGAAGAAGACTGCCGCTGCAAAAAGTACCGTTCAATTCGTTAAAGCGAATGTGGTAGGATAGGCGATGACTGTCCATGATGATGCCCTTTTCGAGCAAAGCCTCGTTCAGGTCTTTGCTTGTTACAGACTGCATCTCATCGGTTTTTTGAACAAATATCTCGTGAATCAGATTGAGCTCAGAATCATCGATGCTGATTTTATTGCTCTTCATCCATCCTTTTACAACAGAAGTTGCCTTAGGTGAAATCAGGTCCAGCATCCACCAATAGTCTTCATTTGAAACCAGTTGCCAAGTGCCACGCAGCAGGTGAAGACGGACTATCTCACCCTCATCGTATGCATTCTTGAATGCGAAGGAAGAAGGTTTGCGAGTACGCATCGTCACAGCCCATCTTACCATTCGGTAATCCTGGGCTTGCATGGCTCCAAAATGAGACACCACCTTTTGGGGAGTATCAAATTGAGGGCAGATGAGCTGCTGCGAAAGCAGGCGTATTGCTATTGGATTCATTGTTTCTGAGTCGTTAAAATTACGTTGATTATTTCAAAGCCTTGCCGTCGGAGAAAGCGTTTCCGACTTTCTCGCCCAGCTGGATATAGCTATGATGAATAGGGTCGAAGACAATCAGCTCCATCTTCTCCATGTCTGGATATCCGTCTTCAGCCAGATATTTCTCATCTACAAGAATATTGACGATTTCGGCAACGAGATAATAACCGGTTTCGCTTTCGTCGTACTTCTCCTTGATGCGGCACTCCAGGGTCATTGGGAAATCGGTGAACACAGGAGCGTTGACCATAGTCGCCTTCTCGATGTTCCATCCCGTCTTTTCCATCTTCTTCGGGTCGTTCTTGGCAGAAACAATGCCCACGAAATCAGAAGCCACCATGGTTTTCTTGGTAGCGAAGGCAACGGTAAACTCGCCGCCAAGCTTCAGGTTGTCTGTGGTGACGTGGTTTCCCATCGAGATCATAATCTCCTTCATGTCCCACTGTCCTGCCCAGGCAGCGTTCATTGCGTTGGCAACTCCTTCCTTATTATATGTGCCGATAATCAGCACTGGCTGTGGTGCAAACCACGGCTTGGGTGCAAAATTTTTCATATACTTCGTACTTTATTCTTTTATATTTTTGTTAATTTCTTGCCATTCCAGATGCTCTTCCAGATGATTGGTCTTTACCAGTACACTCTGGAAACCAAAACGCTTGCCTGCTTCGGCATTCTCTGAGCGGTCATCGAAATAGAGGGTGGTGGCAGGATTTATTCCTGTCTGCTGCGTCATCTCTTCATAGATTTCGACGGATGGCTTCTCCTTCCGCATGGCGTATGAGAGAAAGACTTCATCAAACAGTTCGTCCGTGGAATATCCCAGCTGATTTATCAGACAGATCGATTTCTGCCAAAGCGTATCGTTGATGTTACTGAGCAGATAGACCTTGTATCGCTTCCGAAGCTTGACCAATGCCTCCAGTCTTTCCACGGGCAGATTGCCACACAGCTCTTCGAGAACTTTCTCAATATCCTCGGTTGTGGTTCCTTTGCGGCAAAGGCTCAGCATCTCTTTCAAAGTCTCAGCTTCCGCCACCAGACCATTAATATATTGGTGCATCAGTCTCTTGATCTTGCGGACATGGATTAGTCGCTTGAACGCCGTAACGCCCAGGCTCTCCATTGCTTTCACAACAGAGGCATCATCAATGTTCACGATGACACCTCCGTAATCAAAAACGAGTGTCTCTATCTGTTTCATGCTCATTTTCCTGTTGTTATAATTCTCTTATGACATGCTTCTATTATTCAATATCCAATGGTAATTGTGGATCTTTGCCGTCAAACTTGTCGAAATCAGAGCGAAACAGATGGTCCTGTATCACTCTATATTTCTCAAACTCGCTTTCGGCATATTCCTTTGCATACTCGGCAGTAATGTGTCCTGCGTCTTGCAGAATTTCTCTGTCGGTTGCATCGAGGAATTTGTCGATGCGTTTAGCCCAATCCTCCATAGTCATAGGAATATGGCGCTCTGCCATATCCTTTGCCATATCAAGATAGGCATTCACCAATCGTCCAAGGGCTTGCAACTCATTTTCCTTCAGATAGTTCTTGGCTATACTTACGTCGGACTTTATGATTTTCCCATTAGGAGCCTTTGCCCATGTAGTGAGCCCCATGTGCTCTTTTTCTGCATCAGCACGATCCACTATCAGTTCTGCGGCAGTATGTCCATGAACAGCATAATGCATCTTGTTCTGTACCTTCTTGAAGAACTCGCGTGTGGTTGGAGCATCACGGTTGTAGTCGATGGCTGTGGCGTAGATGTCGGTCAGTTTCTGATAGAAATTGCGTTCCGATAGACGAATCTCTCGAATCTCCTCCAAGAGTTGTTCGAAATAGTCTACACCTATGAATGAGCCATTTTCCATACGCTTCTTGTCAATCACATAGCCACGGATAGCATACTGTCGGAGAACATAAGTGCACCATTGGCGGAACAGAGTGGCTCGGCGGGAGTTGACGCGATAGCCTACTGAAATGATAGCATCAAGATTGTAGAACAAAGTGTTGCGTCGTACCTCTCTCGTTCCTTCCTGTTGAACTACCGAGATTTTCTCGGTAGTTGCATTCTTGTCCAATTCCTTAGCATCGTATATGTTCTTCAGATGCAATCCTATGTTGTCAGCAGAGCAGTCAAAAAGCGTTGCCATTGCCTTCTGTGTTGCCCATATTGTTTCTTTCTTATATAGCACTTGAATGCCTTGCTCCTTACCCTCTGCCATGAAGATAAGAAATTCAGCGGTACTATTTCTTATTTCAAATTTCTTTGCCATTTTTCTGCGTATTTTCTCGTCGCTAATATTTTTGCAACACCTTTTATATAATTATCTGTCTATTTCCGTGAAACGATTAAAAGTTTGCTGAAAATTCCATCATCATGAAATACGGATTGCCGAGCAGGGCAGGAATGCCCACCACCGGAGCCAGCATCTGGGCGAGGAAAGAGCCGCAGCTGTTGCCCAGAAGCAAGTCGGGCTGTTCCCGGTCGATGATGGAGCGAATCTCCTTCAGTGCCTCCTTGGGGTGCAAAGGGAGGTCGGGAGTCAGCACCACCGCCGTCCCCTCAAACGCCTCTTTCAAGGCTCTCGCCATCGGACAGCTGCCCGTAGCGAAGAATCCGTGTAGGAATAATATCTTCTTCATGCTCAAATCATTTGATAATGATGCGCCTGTAATCTAGGAGGATAAGCCATGCTCAACTCCATATCAGCGCAATATATCTGCAAAAATACAAAAAATATTCAGAAAAGTGATTATATGGATGGATTTTGTTTGCAGGGCGAACTTGATTTAACCTTATTTTATAAGATAGAGGGATGTTTTGAAAAACCGAAATCCTTAATGACCTTAATGACCTTGACCTTCATGACCGGATTCATGAATACATGTACCCATATACACCATGGGGGAGTTTGCTCGTGATGAGTAAACTCCCATAATTATCTAAAAAAAACTTATTTGTTCAATAGAAAGTTTTGATATTCAGAATATAATCACTATATTTGCACGTAATATTAGTGGTAATATTATGTGCAATATTAAATATTATATAGATGAAACAGCTGCATATTTCGGCAATATGTTGGGCGAAAAAGTAGTAAATCAATGCTCATCCACCCTTGCCGTCTGGACTTTGAGAGATTCGGAGAGCTTATCGGTTTGAAGAAGAAGCGTATAGAAATGATACTTGACTCTTTTACTATGAGGACGTAGGCAGTTTTAAAACAGCTCTTCTAGCGAGTTCTTTTCCGATGATGCCTCCAATAAGTTACCTTTTAGCTAACAGAATAAACGATTGATACTTTTCTCATTTTTCAGTGTTATCGCTAAAATATTATTTTTTAATCTTTCAATGAAGTTTTTGGCTTAAGTTTGTTTTGTTTCAGTAAAAATGATTACCTTTGCAATATCGTCTGAAAATGCAGCCGAAAGTAATGAATAAAAATAATGCACAATATGCAGTATCCATTGATATCAGAATATGTAAAGGCCATTCAAGATGCAGGTGATAATCTTGAAGAGTTGGTTCACCTGACTCCCGTACTGGATGATCACGGAGAGCCATATCGCAGTAGTGGTGCTTTTGCCGTGGTGTTTAAGATGCAGGACAAGAGTAGCGGGATATATTATGCCCTGAAGTGTTTTACGGAAGAACAGCAGGGGCGAGCCGAAGCCTATCGCCAGATAGCAGACGAACTGGATATGTTCGATTCTCCATACATTACATCAGTAAAGTATATGGAGAAAGAACTTTTCGTTGACAGTCAATGCGAGGAGGATGAATTCCCTGTATTGTTGATGGATTGGGTGGATGGAGAAACGATGGAAACTTACATTGCTGCAAATTACCAGAATCAATCAGCCATGTTGATGCTGAGTTATCGTTTTGGCAAGATGGCAGCTTGGCTCCGTACCCAGTCTTTTTCTCATGGCGACATTAAGCCAGACAATATCATAGTCCGTCCCGATGGTTCTCTTACATTGGTGGATTATGACGGGATGTTTGTGCCATCCATGAAGGGCAACCAATCTCCAACTATCGGTACCAGGGATTTCAGTCATCCTTTGCGTACTGTGGATGATTTCGATGAAACGATAGATGATTTTTCATTGGCAAGCATCGCCTTGTCATTAAAGGCTATCTCGATGAAATCTACTTTGTTAGATATCTATGGTGCCTCAGACAGGCTTCTCTTCTCAGAAAATGATTATCGCATTCCTTCAAATAGCAAGGTAATATCTGCCTTGCAGGAATTGATGTATGATAAGAATTTCTGTACCCTTTACTCTCTTTTCATGCTCGTCTTGGCGAGAAAGGAGCTTTCAGCATGTTCTTTTAGATTGTTTATTGGCGAAAAGCCCAATATAACTCCTGTGACGAATGAAGATTTATCAACTGAAACAACAGAAGAAGAGTTAAAAGAAGCTTTTGTTGATGGAAGGGGAGTGAAATATAGCAAGGATGGAAGAAAATTGTTGAAAGTTCCAGGAGAATTAAGTGGAGCTTATTCTGTTAAAGAGGGTACAAGGATAATATGTGATTTGGCATTTTCTTTTTGTAGTTCTCTGTCAGAGATAGTCATCCCTTCTAGTGTTACTAGCATAGGTGATCATGCATTTTCTGGTTGTGATTCTCTGTCAGAGATAGTCATTCCTTCTGGTGTTACTAGCATAGGTAATTATGCATTTTTTGGTTGTTCCTCGTTGAAATATATATCCATCCCTAAAAGCGTAATTGGCTTAAACGGCAATCCGTTTGTTGAATGGAAAGGCAAATTAGAATGTTTATCTCCTAACTTTGTTTATGAGGATGATATCTTGTTCAATAAGGATAAAAGTAGAATTATTTCTTTCAGAAATCAAAATGTAGAATCGTATGTCATCCCTTCTAGTGTTACTAGCATAGGTAAAGGTGCATTTACTGGTTGTTATTCTCTGTCAAAGATAGTTATCCCTTCTAGTGTTACTAGCATAGGTGATGGTGCATTTTCTTTTTGTCGTTCTCTGTCAGAGATAGTCATCCCTTCTAGTGTTACTAGCATAGGTGATTGGGCATTTTCTAATTGTGATTCTCTGTCAGAGATAGTTATCCCTTCTAGTGTTACTAGCATAGGTGATGGTGCGTTTTCTAACTGTAAATTCCCAAACAATCTTAAACAAGAATTAATCTCCCGGTTTGGAGGTGAAATATTTAGAATATGGTAAATATAGTTTAATAATTATGATATTAATAGAATCTAAGCGTAAGAAATACGAAAACATATTAAAGAAACATCCCGATGCCATCATTGCGGATGTAACTAGCCATGCAAAAGATAGCTTAATCAAATTAAGTCCATTCTATCCGCATGGTGGAATACCAGTTCCATTCAGCAATGGAGTGACAGCCACATGCGTAGAGGCTATTTGGCAGGGATTGAAAGTGTTTGAAGGAGCAGATGTAGATGTGCGGATGTTCCAGAATGACACGATGAGGAATATCAAGCGAACTGTACGCAAGTATGGAAAGCCGTTGGGACATCGCAAGGGAGTAAATGGCAAGGAACTCCTAGGATATATAGAAGCAAGAAAGCAGATATATATTCCAACCTACCAATGGATGTTGGAGAATAAAGTGCCCACAATCATTGAACGGTTGAAGGAGGCAAGTAAAACGAAAACTATCATCTTGTTGGATTATGATACCAACTGTGATGTGGATGACCCAAGCAAACCCTTGTCTCATGCCTTTTTGATCAAGGCATACGTAGATGGTATTTATCCTTATGGAGAAAAATCGGATACGGAGGCAAAACTACAGGTTGATAAGCCACAGGAATTAGAACTTTTTGGATAGAATAACAACAAAAATATAAATTATGAGTAAACGAAATAATTGGGAGGATTTTAAGAATATCCTTGAGCAGCATCATATTACAACGTTGTATCATTTTACAGATCGTGACAACTTAGAGAACATCATCAAGAATGGTGGCCTCTTTTCTTGGAAGGATTGTGAGGAACGAGGAATTACGATTCCTAAGCCCGGAGGCGGTGGACCAGGTTCTACTTCCTGGTCGCTCGACAAACGAGATGGGCTGGAGCATTATGTGAGAGCGAGCTTTACCAAGCAGCATCCAATGATGTATGTAGCGATGAGCGAGCAACGTATATCTAACCCCGTAATTTTGGAAATAGACCCAGAGGTGATATTTGATGAACAGACTAAGTTCTCTGATAGAAATGCTACAAGAAGCGGTGCCAACGTTGGCGGAAACCTGGAAGATTTCAAGAAAATTCATTTTCAGACAGTCAAGGCAAACAAGCATTTTGACCTGGATATAAATGAACAGCCTTTCTATCAAGCCGAGATTCTGGTAAAGAACAGCATTCCCCTGAAGTATATCAAGAACATCGGCAACTTTGGTATTCCAATTCCAAGCCAGCCACAGATATTGCAGAGCAAGAATGCATATACGGCTCGTGTTGACCGTGAGCATCCTACAGCATTCATCTTCCTGGTGGACCAAAGTGTTTCTATGCGCAGAATTACTACCTTCAATGGTGAGGATATGACTTTATCTGAGGCTGTTGCCCGTATTGTAAATGCCCAAATCAACGAGTTGGTGGAGCGATGTGTGAAGAATAATGAGACTCGCCATTACTTTGATATTGCCATGATAGGTTATGGCACTGAGGCTTATAGTGCTTGGAATGGCAACTTGGAGGGACGCGACTTCGTTACTCCAGAAGAGATTCGTGATAATCCTTACCAAAAGAAAATGGTGAAGGAAGAGGTGCGTACTCGAAAGGGTATAACCGTCAAAGAAGTAGAGAAGAAACAATGGATGGTAGCTCGCCATGATGGTAGTTGGACACACATGGATAAGGCTTTCAAACGTGCAGAAGGTTTGCTCGAAAACTGGATGAAAGACCATCACGACAAGGATTGTTATCCTCCTACAATTATCAATATTACAGATGGTGAGTATAATGGCACCTCACATGATGAAATGCAACAACTTGCTAATCAGTTGAAGTCGATGTTTACCAATGATGGTAATGTATTGTTCTTCAATATTCACGTTGTGCCAGGACATGCAGAATCGGTCGTATTCCCTGCAACTGCAGATGAATTGAACGGAAATGGATATGGTGAGAAACTTTATAATATGTCAAGTCTTTTGCCTCTCAACTACAATGAACAGATCCGTAATATCTTTGGAGATAAGCAGGCTGATATCCGCTACCATGCTATGGGTGTAAATACGGGTATGGAGAGATTGGTTAAAATGATGAAGATTGGCACACTTTCGAGTATGTTGGTTAATCAAAATCTGTAATGATATAAAGAAAAGATATGAACAGAGGTGTTAGTATAGCAAAGTTCAATGACTATGTTGCAAACGAAGATGCTTTCTACTCATCGGATACCTGTATAGCTGTATCCGATGGGGCAGGAGGCTGTGGCTTGTTTGCCAATGAGTGGTCGGAGTATCTTGTAAAACATCTTCCAAAAGATAAACCCGTCGTCTGCTTCAAAGAACTTGACGAATGGGTAGATGGCATTTGGGAGCCCTTTTATAATGAGCACGAGGAAAGAGCAAAGGAAGGCGACGGCATTCTTTTGAATAAATATTATAATGAGGGGTCTTGCGCCACGATTGCTGCTGCATGGATAACAGGGGATAAGCAATGTAAATGGATGGCATACGGCGATAGCGTAGTCTTTCATTATAGTCAGGATACAGGTGTCTTGGAACACAGTTTTACAAAATTGTCAGATTTTAGCAATCCTCCCAGGTTGGTTAGCTGTAAAGACCCTCTAGAAGAGGAAGGTTTCAGATGTGGTGACTTTTATCTGGATGAATCTTCGGTAGTCTTTGCTGCCAGCGATGCCTTATCGCATTATATCATGATGATGTATGAATTGTCTAAAAGTAAGGAATATGGTGCGGAGCTTGCTGAAGAATATCTAAAAGCATCTGGCAATTCCCAACTTTTGAAAACAGCAGAGACCATGAAGTTTAAATTTGGGCAGGATGTGCTCCAATCTTTGTTGGATGCAACATCATCCGACAGCCTGTTTGAACAGTATCTGAAAAAACTGAACTCGGAAGGGATTTTAGATTTGGATGATTTCACGCTTGTTTATTTTAAAGGCTAGCGCCCATCTTCTTTATATTCCTATTTGTTGTTATTAAGATTTGTTGAAACAGAAAAATTACAGTACACAATATGCAGTATCCATTGATATCAGAATATGTAAAGGCCATTCAAGATGCTAGTGATAATCTTGACAAATTGGCTCACCTGACTCCTGTACTGGATGATCACGGAGAGCCATATCGCAGTAGTGGTGCTTTTGCCGTGGTGTTTAAGATGCAGGACAAGAGTAGCGGGAAATATTATGCCCTGAAGTGTTTTACGGAAGAACAGGAGGGGCGAGCTGATGCCTATCGTCAGATTGCAGACGAACTGGATTTGTTAGATTCTCCATACATTACATCAGTAAAGTATATGGAGAAGGAACTCTTCGTTGACAGTCAATGCGAGGAGGATGAATTCCCAGTATTGTTGATGGATTGGGTGGATGGAGAAACGATGGAAGCTTACATTGCTGCAAACTATCACAATCAATCTGCTATGTCAATGCTTTGTTATCGTTTTGGCAAGATGGCAGCTTGGCTCCGTACCCAGTCTTTTTCTCATGGCGACATTAAGCCAGACAATATCATAGTCCGTCCCGATGGTTCTCTTACATTGGTGGATTATGACGGGATGTTTGTGCCATCCATGAAGGGCAACCAATCTCCAACTATCGGTACCAGGGATTTCAGTCATCCTTTGCGTACTGTGGATGATTTCGATGAAACGATAGATGATTTTTCATTGGCAAGCATCGCCTTGTCATTAAAGGCTATCTCGATGAAATCTACTTTGTTAGATATCTATGGTGCCTCAGACAGGCTTCTCTTCTCAGAAAATGATTATCGCATTCCTTCAAATAGCAAGGTAATATCTGCCTTGCAGGAATTGATGTATGATAAGAATTTCTGTACCCTTTACTCTCTTTTCATGCTCGTCTTGGCGAGAAAGGAGCTTTCAGCATGTTCTTTTAGATTGTTTATTGGCGAAAAGCCCAATATAACTCCTGTGACGAATGAAGATTTATCAACTGAAACAACAGAAGAAGAGTTAAAAGAAGCTTTTGTTGATGGAAGGGGAGTGAAATATAGCAAGGATGGAAGAAAATTGTTGAAAGTTCCAGGAGAATTAAGTGGAGCTTATTCTGTTAAAGAGGGTACAAGGATAATATGTGATAGGGCATTTTTATATTGTAGTTCTCTGTCAGAGATTGTCATTCCTTCTAGTGTTACTAGAATAGGTGATAGTGCATTTGATACTTGTAGTTCTCTGTCAGAGATAGTCATCCCTTCTAGTGTTACTAGCATAGGTGATAGTGCATTTTCTAGTTGTGATTCTCTGTCAGAGATAGTCATCCCTTCTAGTGTTACTAGCATAGGTGATAGTGCATTTTATGGTTGTTATTCTTTGTCAGAGATAGTCATTCCTTCTAGTGTTACTAGCATAGGTGATGGGGCATTTTCTAGTTGTGATTCTCTGTCAGAGATAGTCATCCCTTCTAGTGTTATTAGCGTAGGTTATGGTGCTTTTTCTTTTTGTAGTTCTCTGTCAGAGATAGTCATCCCTTCTAGTATTACTAGCATAGGTAAAGGTGTATTTTCTGGTTGTAGTTCTCTGTCAGAGATAGTTATCCCTTCTTGTGTTACTAGCATAGGTGATAGTGCTTTTTCTGGTTGTAATTCTCTGTCAAAGATAGTCATCCCTTCTAGTGTTACTAGCATAGGTGATAGTGCGTTTTATAAATGCAAATTCCCAGACAATCTTGAACTAGAATTAATCTCCCGGTTTGGATATAAAATATTTAGTTCATAGTAAATATATTTTAATAATTATGATATTAATAGAATCTAAGCGTAAGAAATACGAAACATATTTACATATATATACATAATATATACTGAATGTAGCTTTTGAGTAAAGGAAATCCTCGCCGACATGTCTGAGATAGCCATTTCAACCATCAAGAAAATAGAGAGCGGTAAAGGCAACCCATCCCTATCGACGGTTGAAAAAATCAGGGATTTCCTTGGCATGGAGGTCAAATATGAGATTCGTCAAACAGTTTAAATGTTCCCCGTTTTTACCAATATGCTTCCAGAAGGAGCAAACAGAAAGATAGTCTGCAGAAGTTGGCGATTGGATGAGAAGGATTTCTTTGGACTTCTTCTGAAGATAGCAACCCATGATACGATAGGAGCAATAACCGTAAAAGAAGTAGAATTTTGAACCCCCGAAATCCTTAATGACTCTTAATGACACTGACCCTTAATGACACCTGCGGAAATAAATAAACCGCTCCACCTATTTATATATATAGGAGGAGCGGTTGTAGTAGATAAAATCATCTCAAAAACTAATCACATGCAGATTTCATTCTGCTTTCCTGCATCTTACTTTCTGCCTTCCTGCTGCTTACACGCAGCTTGAAACGCCGAGCGAAGTGGCTATTGCGGTGAGAATGCTAATCGCAATCTGAATCACCATTTTCCAAGTATCCTTCTTCATAGACTTTTATCTTTTAGAAATTTACGTTGTCGCCGCCGCCGTCTTCACCGCCGATATTGCCGCCGCTGGTACCCTGGTCACCAGTGGTTCCGCTGCCTTCAGTTCCGGTAGTTCCGCTGCCGCCAGTATTGCTGCCGCCACCCTGGGTTCCTCCGCCAGTGGTTCCATCGCCGCCTCCGTCAGGAGTAACAGGCACGTTGAGGTCCACGTTGGTCTTGCCCTCCTTGATCGCCTTGATCACGGCTGCCTGAGCGCTGCGGCTAGCCACGAGGTTGAATTCTGCATCCTCAAGCAGGTTCTTGAACTGCTGACCTGGCTCCCACTGAACCTTCACGTTGGTGATGTTCTGCGCCGTAAACTTGTCGGCAGTCTCTGCGCCCTTGGAGCTGAGCAGGAGAGAGAAGTCGCCCAGATCACCCAGTCGGATCTTCTTGCCCTCGAGCAGCATCTCTCTCATGCAGTCCACTGCCATGTAGAGGATGGCGCTGATGTCAGCTCTTGAATATACGCTGCCGTGAGAAGTGATGTGCTTGGCAAACTTCTCGATGGTCATCACATCGGTGTACTGCGAGATGGCGAACGCATTCTGCTTCTCGGTCTTCACCAGGTCGGTGTCCTTCTTGTCCGGCTCCTTGCCGTCCTTCTTAGCCTGGTTGATACGTGACTTTGCCTGGTTGATCTCAAGGAGGTTTGCGTTCACGCTGCGCATTACGATGCTGTAGTTAATCATACTCTGTTCTGTGTTTAAGAGTTCACTGAATCACAACTACCCGGAAGCCCCGTTTCTTGTGCTTTTGGGGTCTTAATAGATGACCGGCGCCTGCCATCATTTAAGCCCCGCCCCGGTCTTCATAGATGACCGGTTTTCGGCACGATAGGCTGTTCCTTCGATTGCCGCTGCAAAGATACAAAATTTCGAAGGCGAAAGCAAGTTCTTATCGGAATAAGATGGTAAAAATGGCGTAAGTATCTGATATACAGATATGTGGCTATTGACGATATTTACATGTTTCGTTTTCGCCAGCATTTTCCTTTCGCTCTGAAGGTGGGCAGAGGCTTTTTACGTCTTCTGGGTCATTTCGGGTCAAAGTCATTTCGGGTCATTTTCATTTTCGGGGCGCAAAGTTACTCATAGTATAATATAAATATATTTATATTATACTATGGCTGAAAATGACATTGAATTTTCAAAATGACCCGAAATGACTTTGACCCAAAATGACCCGATATTGATTCTCGATTATATTTTTTGAAAAACTTTTATTAAGGCTTAAAGTGTTGATAATTAAGTGGATAGATATTGTTTTTGCATCTAAGAATATTTCTCTTTGTATTTTTGGGAACTCCTTTTAGTTGTGGATTTCTTCTCTTTCTTCTCTTGTTTATGTGTTGCTTATCCTGTAAATACGTCAATATAATTCCGGAAAACAACCATTTTCGCCCTCCAACCTGCCTTTTACCCCAGTATTTTTACCCTTCTGCGGGGGTAAAAAATGCCATCGGAGACACATTTTAGTGCTCCGAGAGCCAAATTCTACTGATAATTTTGCGAAAAACCATTTTTTCTCTCTTTCACTTTTTCGCTCAGATAATGCAATCTTTCATAACAAAGATAATATAAGCATATTTTATAAAATTCTGAAAATATGCAAGATATGAGGCAATTGAGTAGAATATAATTATTGATGTTTTGAGCGTTTGAAAAAAGCAATAAAAATCCCCTTTTTTTCGTGTTTTTGAAGGAATTTCTCATATTTTTTGTGTTAATCTATATAATTATGCCCGATTTCTCGCAATTATTTTGTAACTTTTGGGGGCGAATTCTGTGCATGGTGCGCAGGAAAACATAAATATTTAAAAATATACGGTGATGACAGAACAGCTGAAACAAGCCATTATAGAAAGTGGAAAGCAATATTTCCGCTCTATTATCATACGAGGAGTTTGGCGAGTAAAACAAAAAGTAATAGGGAACGCATTGCGTTCTCTATTTTTTTTGTTATCTATTACTTTCCGATGCAACATGTGGATGTTGCTGATAGTTAAGCTTTTATCTTTTAAACGGTACAACTACCCTTTTTACAAGTGCAGAGAAAATGAACAACAAATGTAATATGTTTATTCTCAGTCTGTTAGCGATAAAGTTGTACCGTTCCTTTTAGCCTTTTTTTGTAAGATTCTGGAAACAAATGCAATGCATTGTTTCTCAGCCTCTTCCGTTTCTTGTGTTACAGAACGCTTATCTGGTTGCAAAGATACAGATTTATATTGGATTAGAGCAAACTATTATCTTAAAAAATATTATTCCACAGTTGCTTTTTTCGATAATTTTAATCGCACCACTTCATGTATCACAGTCAATGAGTTGCAGACAATGGGCAATGTGAACATGGTTTACATAATCTGAAAGCAGACAAGATGCCCAAGCGCATATCGCATTACTTTGGCTTGCAACCAATTGTCTTAGAATTTTGGATAACGTCTTTGACACTGTTACGAAATGCCTACTGCCACCATTCAAGAGTGTAGAACAAAGTAAGCTCCGTCATGCCTGTCTCTCCAAGAAGAAAACCTTTGTAGAGCA
>ERZ791878.116-NODE-116-length-75662-cov-5.592670_pt1 | contig 75662 bp, 70 predicted proteins | sample MGYA00510277_ERZ791878 | MGnify/ENA primary metagenome ERZ791878 (study PRJEB30046, sample SAMN00792094) | human gut metagenome | study: EMG produced TPA metagenomics assembly of the A metagenome-wide association study of gut microbiota in type 2...
TAAATGGCTTGTTTACGCCATTTATGAAGCTCTGTTTACTATTCAAACTCTTCCCGAGTTTATTATCGGCAACTCATAAATGCTGATATTTCCCGCATTTTGGACACATCTATTTCGCCAAATATCGCTCTTTTCGCATCGTTTTCAAAACTTTTAGTAGCAAATTAGTTGCAGTATCTGCACCTAAACTTTTTTCCATAGGAATGATATAATCTACTTTTTTATTACTCACAATGAATAAATTCCTGTGGCTGTCAGGTTATCTATTACGCCTGCTGCCACAGCCAAAACAAAAGGAGCATTACCATGAGCAATCAACATAAAAACCCAACCATCAGCTTCAGAATCACTGACGCTGAAAGGAAACAAATTGAAGCCCGTATCCTTGCCAGTGGACTGATGAAGAAAGATTACTTCGTCCGTTCATGCATCTACAATCGTATCTGCGTTGTTGGCAAGAAAGAAAACATCTATCCTCTGGTGCAAACTGTGAATGCATTTTATCTGCAATTACTTGAAATGCAAAAGGCATTTACCTCACCAGACCGCACTCCCGATACTCTTCCTTCTTCGGAAGCCATCAAGGAATTACAAATCGAATACACTAATATGCTAACAGCTATTATCGACCTGCTGGATGGTGCAAAATATCTGTGGGAGGGAGACTGCCATGAACAACAATCTTAATTTTCAGTTCGGTATGTATGAACTCACCACAGACTCCATTATCGTCAATACCGGAGAGAACGCAATTCTTGTTATCCGTTGCAAGGAATGCAATTCCTCCGTTATCTTTGACGATCCGACTGATATTGTATATCTATACCGGCTGGCAGAGGAAACCCCGCTGCTATATGCCAAACTGGCATTGAATGAAAACGGATTACAGGATTATGTAGATGCTATGAATGAATTTAATTAATTTTTCCCCCAGTTGAGGAAATACTCTATTGAGTTAGTCTCTTCTTAGTCTCATCAGTCTCATAGTAATTTGAGACTGGTGAGACTAAGATTTACCATTTCTCTAATATATATTTCACTGCCTTTTTTAATTATCACTAATTTCTTCCAAATCATCCAACGATATAACTCCGTCCAATTCCTTTTAACATCCCAATTCTATCTTCCAATCTTTACATTCAAATCAATGAATTCGAAATTCATCTAATAGTACAGCAGCCTTCTCATTTCTTATTTCTGTCAATGCTAATAGTATGTCCTCATATGCATTGATCAGCTTCTCATCCTTTTTTATTTCATCGCTATAGAATATAAAGGATTTTAAGATAATCATATCAACTATCACTTGTGAATCTATTATTTCTTTTGCAAACTGTTCTTTGCTATTTCTAATAGCTTTTGTAAAGCATGAACTAATAGATGTCAAAATTTCTGGTAAGAGTTCACTTATATTGAGCAAATATACTGTGTATAGAACATCATTCAAATGATTGGATCCATACTTCTCAATCTGTACATTCAGAAAGCACTTATCTTTATAACTATATTCTGCCTTTACTTTGTTTACATCCCATATGCTATATCTTCCTTTACAAAGGAACAATCTCTTTTCAAGAATATTTCTTACATAGTCCTCTGGAATACTATTTACATAAGTTTCAAGAATTCGAATCTTCTTCTCAATGTCATCTCTCTTACCCTTCTCCCTAAATCCATCAACATATGACACCAAAAAGCCACTAAGAACATCTTCATAAAAGTCCAATGTATCTCTGGTAAATATCGAAAAGTCAGTTCCTTTAAACAGAATATCATAAACAGCTTCTGGATTTCGTCCTATAATATTCAATTCTCTTTGAAAATAAGAGGATACTTTATGTTCTTGAAATGTGTCAATTATTTCATGAGCCCGCATTTCTTTACAGTTTTTATGCCATATTTCAATCATACATTGCACAATCGAACTAATAACTATGGCAAATTCCTCATCTTCTGTATCCAATCCACAACATGCAATATTACAGAGAAGGTCTATATCATAATTACTGATATCAAACTCAGAAAGATCTCCCCCCTTACCATCATACAAATATTCTTGAATTATTTCAGACCTCTTATTTTGATATTCATTTCCCTTATTTTCTCTAATCCAATAATCCACGCCACGTAATTTAGGAACCATATTAGGAATGAATTCATACTCAGCATCATTATGATTTTTTATATATACAGCATTAAACTTCTGGTGATTCATTTCATCTTCTGCAAGCATAATAATTGTATTAAAAACCCTACTTGCATAATTCCTATTTTTTCCCAAAAAATAATATGTTAATTCTGCCAATTGACTAATCAATCCTGATTTTTCATCATTAACAATACTCTCTAATATCATTATCAAAATCTGCTTTTTAAGATCATTATTTATATTCTTATTTAATTGTTCCCACAATACAATTACCATATTAACTTCTGCAACATAAGATTGGTTTGAAAATATTTTTTTTACACGCTTAATCCATTCTTCGACTAGTTTATTTCGCTGTTCATCCGTAATATCGCACATTATCAATGCAGACGCGATAAATGTTACAAGTACTTTCTCGAACTGCATTTCAATACGATAATCATCTTTCATCTTTTCACAAAGAATATCAATCACTGTAATAACTTGACCAGCATTAGCCTTTTTATCATTAATATCCTCTAACAAATGATTTATAATTTTGTTCAACTGCAATATTGGTTCGTTTGCATCTTCATTATTCTTAACAATCTTTTGTGCTTCTCCCTTGATCTGCGGTTCAATCATTATTGTCTTTTCATCTATTTTTGTCACAGCAACATCACGAAAATCCATTTTTTGGATCTGCAAATTCTCATTAGAATACGTTTTTTCATCATATATAGAATATAAGTAATCTAAAATAACATGACATCTGTTTTTTATTCCATCATCTCCATAAAGATACGAATTAGCAAAGTATTGTTGCAAATTACATGCACACTTTTCATCTTTCTCATATCGCCTGGTTATTTCTGGAACTCCCATTGATAGCATTATGTGTTTTTCCAACAATTCTTTTGTCGGATTAGAAATAAATTCGCCACTACGATGAATATCAAAATATATTAATTCCATACTGGATGCTAATTCTAATGCATATCCCGGCATTTCTTTTTGATAATTCATCCCTATAGCCTCAATAATAGACAAAAGCAATACGTTGTTTGCCTTTTCATATATAGTATTCTTAACGTATTCTGCTAAGCCTTTAATATATGCACTTTCAGAAGAATTTCTCATAGAATTAATAACAGTCTTCTTTATTACAAAAACAATGTCCGTCAATACCACCGGAAGGTTATGTTCCATGATATCTGCCATCCACAACCATCCATTACCCAAATACACTCTTTTCTTGTTTTCCTTTGGAAAAAAAATTTCTATATTTGTTATCTCATCTGGCTTATTCTCTGCAAATGTCTGTACTGCATTATTAACAAATGATATTGCCCACTCAAGGCCTTTTACGAAGTCACATCTCATAACATACCAGAAAAAAGTGTTATTATACACACCGTTTTCATTATTGTCGAAGTGATTTGCATTGTCAGATAGACCATACGCTCTCACATTATTATGGTCATATCCATCATACCTAAAATGCTTTCTTGACACTCTTTGTCCCCATAATGTTTCCGCTGATTTACATGCCAATTCGGGTAATTCCATAGCAAATAAAAGTGGACATTTTTTCACAACCGCCTTTAGAATCTCTTCAGCAACACTGTCCCTTCTACTAGTTCCAGAGCAATATTCTACTATCATATTTTCAACAAATTCTTTCAGCCATGACTTAGATGACTTGGCCATTTTGGCAACAATAAGGAAAAGCTGCACAATCTCTTCATCATGTTGATAATATGATTTTTCCTCTTTACTCTTTTCTATTAGCTCGTCAATATATCTAATTATTATTTTGTATGCTTTTTCTTCAGTATCCGCAGTTTTATAAAAACAATTTGCATAATCATCACACAGCTTAATAATAGAAGTTCTATTTTTATCTAAACTTATGCGTTCTTCAAAAACCATACCAATTAAATTTTCACGTGCCGCTCCTATCGGTGTTACATTCATTATTAATACTGGTGAATGATTAATTTTCGCCTCAAATGCATATAAGTTTGTTATATCTAACAATTCCTCAACCACTGTTTCATCGAGCAACTCCTGAAATTCCTTGAAAAACAATCCACAGTATTTTGATTTTACTATCCCAATTTCTGTTTGCTTTTTCCATTTTGCCTCAATACTATTATCCGTTAACAGTGTATATACAAATTTCTCGCGGGCCTCCTGTACAAACAGTTTGTTAGATATCCAAATCTGGTATCGCCTATATATGCAACGTCCGATTTTCTCTATTTCATCAAAAAAAACATTATACGACCCATGACATGCATCAAACGCCTTATCTATATATCGTTCAAAACAAATATCTTCGAAAATATCATATTTCAAACGAATCTTATTCCTGCTTTCAACAATAATTCCTTCTGATTTCAATGCTTCTAGAATATCGCTATCTACAATATCACTATCAACACCAACAACAAAACGACTAGCACGTTCAAAAACAATGCGCTCAACAGTTTTTCTAACATCACTTTGTAAGACACTATATTTTTTGCACTTGTCTTTTAAACAGATGATTCTTTCCCATATGAGATTTCTAAAATTATTCTCGTCGTTAATATTTTCTTCTACAAATCCTCCCGATACAATTAAATTGAGATAAAATGGCACACATAATAAATCCGAATATTTTTTATTCTGCTGTAAGGATAAAATAATGGGATAACTTTTAGCAACCTTATCAATCTCATTTTTCACCAAATCCGGAATCTCGTATGTTTTGATTCTATATTTTGTATTAATCTTCATAAACGCAGAACTATCAGTAGTTCTACATGAAGTAATAATATATACATTGCTGTATTTATCTGCAAGCCTATATATCTCCTGCAACAACGTAAATGCATTGTCACCACAATCTGCAATAAATTCGATAGCATCAATAAATATATACAGCGGTTTATTTTCTAACCACAAGATTGCATCCTCTACATCACAATCCCACAATTCGTTTACTTTCTTTCCTGTGGACAAATTCTCTGCTCGCGTGACTAATACGTATTCTTTTCCCTTTAACAGTTTTTTGCATACAACTGATTTACCAGAACCAGCATTTCCCTGTATCGATACTAATTTTTCTCGTCCTGCCTGTATCGTTTCAATAATTTCTGATCTGTCAATTTCATATTCACCGTTAATAAGCTCTTCAATATTTTCAAGTTCAATTTCTTTACTTATTTCAATCGCACGCAAAAACTTTTTAATGTTTTCCTTATGAGGTTGTTCTTCTATCACCCCCAGCTTATCCATTATCTTGGAAAAATCCGATGATAGCGTGTTATGTAGTGTTCTTTCACCACTTGACATAAGGGACTTCGTATGCTCATTATATGCGTATAAAATATCCTCAATAATCTGAGTCATTTGCTTCTTTTCCTCATTTCCTATACGCAGCTCTCTATTCTGCTCAAAAAAGCCCCGAATGATTTCTTGTATTTCTTCCTCTGAAAAAATATGATCCTTATATTTATCCCCCATATCAGTTTTAAATCTATCAAGGCAAGCCTGAACTAAAGGATCATCTGAATCCCAATTATTGATATCAATCTCTTTTCTTTTTAACTTGTCTTTTACAATTAATACCCAGCTTCTTCCTGCCTCTTCTAAAGTAACAATAGAGCTAAGCAATCCAATTGCCGCCATTAGATCCATTCGTCAATTACCTTCTCTCTTAATTCTTGTATTCTTAACCTAACCACATTGGTTAAGATGTGGTTAGGTTATTTTCTCACGAAAAATATTTCTGATTTTTACTTGATGGCTTTTCCGGTATAGTCATCTTTAACACACCATTTTTCAGCATAGGAGTTAAATACTTTCTTCTAAAGCTTGTCCTGCTATCAAAATCAAATTCATCCATTATTTCTTGGACCGACTTCGGGTCTTTACAAAAATCGATAATCAGCTTATTCACATCCTGACCATTTTGGTTAGGATGATGGTCAGGATGCTGACCATCATCTCTCAACAACCTCAAATACCTATCACAAGCCTTGCAAAGAACCATAATTCCAGCCTCATTAATCTCGTATTCCGGCAATGATCCATCATACAACGCACAGGCTTCCCTAATCTTCTCAAATCCTCTTCCCCAAGCTTCAATCATACCGCTTTTGAAAAAGACGTTAGCCAATTTCGGATTAAAAGGCTTTGATGAATGTTTCATAAACAATTTGTCAGTAGAATCCAGATTTGGAGGCATCTCACCATCGTTCCAAATATATATCTTATCCTCATAAACACTAATCTGGATTGGATTGCAGCTACTGTAATCCTTATGAACAATTGCATTCAACAAAATCTCACGGAATGCGTCCTTGTGAAACATAAATTGCTCAATTCTTTGGACTCCCTCATAATCAATCAATGCCTTCATATATTTTGTATAAACTAAATCAACGGTCTTATCTACCTGCTCTATCAAAGGACCGTGCACCTCATCCTGGTACACCAAATCCGAATCTGATTTTCCAAAATATCCGATTTTGATATAAGAACCTGTTACCCACTTCTCTGGATCTTTATAAAACGCAAGCATTGCTGCTCTTATCAAATATCCATCTTCATCAATCAGATGCAGGTTATCCATCAATATAGTATCTTCCACACTGACTTCTTCCTTTGTAAGCCTTCCTCTTTTCACTGCCTTATCTTTAAATAACTGTATTGCATCCTGCTTTAAATCAGCTACTGTCAGTTTTGGTAGAGGCACACCATCCCATGTTCTTCCCTGCGTTTTTAACAAAGCCCTTTCCAATTCCTTTCCAGTAATTTCACGCATGGTACTTCCGGAACGATAATAATATTTTCCACGAAAACTTATTAAAGATGGGTATTTATCAACAATTATCTGCAGATACTCAAGTTTGCCTTTATATAACAAATTCACATCTGCAATGATTCCCATTGTGTCTGTAATTTTATTAGGAATTCGCTCTAATAAATCTCTTGCATTATCAATACCTACAACATTACCATCGTCATCCGTACCTATGTATATTGTTCCACCGTAGGCATTGGCATATCCACAAATCCATTTTAAATACTCATCTTGCCATGATTCCTTCCACTCTATGGATTGATGTTCTTTTTCCTTCATATATTCACCAACTTTCCAAATTACTACTTGTCCACTTCCGTAAAGAAGTATTCCAACGTCTCCACAAACATATTTGCATCAAACAATTCTTTTATCTGTTCCCTATTCATCCATGCAATCTGCGCCACTTCATCTGTTGTTGCATTACCCAAATCAACCTCTCCATCATATTCAAACAGCCAAACATCCATAATATCATTATAAATTTTTCCATCAATGATTTTTCGTGTCTTTGTAAAAAGAACTTGTCCATTTCCCGGCATTAAATCAACGCCAACCTCTTCCTTTGCCTCTCGAATTGCTCCTAATAAACTATCCTCACCTTTTACAACCGAACCACCTACACATTCCCACATCAAAGGATATGTCGGTCTGTTTGCGGAACGCTGCGAGATAAGGTACTGTCCCTTAGAATTATGAATCCATACATGCACCACCAGATGATATCCATCTATCGGTAACTGTTCTCCTCTGATATGGTCTTTTCCCAGAAGTTCTCGGTTCTCATTATACAAATCCCATATTTCTGCATCCGGCACATACTCCACAATATCCCCAAAATCTGCATGTAAGGTTTTACAAATTTTGCTAAGAATTGTTAGGCTCACCTCTTCATCACGGCGAAGCTTTGTCATTGTGTTAGGGGCAATTTCTGCCTTTTTACGCAAATCCGATTTGCTCATTTCTTTATCTACTAATAATTTCCATAATCGTTTATATGATACAGCCATGATAATTTCTCCTATTCCGTCTTCACATTGTATATATTCTACACATCTATCGTGTCAATAAATTTGGGAATAAACTCCCTAAAATATCTTCTATTTTTCCAATCATTTAAATTTCCAATAAAGGCTATTCTGTATTTTGCCCTCGTACATGCCACATTAAGTATATTAGCCTTTTTTACTACCCAATTCATTGCACCTACACTTTTATCTGAACAACCTAATACAAAAATCACTTCATTAGCATCTTTACCTTGAAAAGTATGCACTGTGCCAACACATTTTTTCGTCCATTTTTTCAACACCTCCTTGTCATTTCCTTTTGCTGAAAAATAACCAACTACAAATTTACGCATTGACTCTGCCACTGTTCTGAAAGGTGTAATTATAAAGATCTTATCGTCTGTGTCAAATAAATCAGTATATATATGTAGTGCACTTTCCAATAATTGACATACTCTCTCTGCTTGATTTTTTACAAAATGATCCTTGCTACCATTTTCTGTTCCTTCAACATTTATCCATCCTGATTTTTTTATCAAAAATGGTTGTTCTTGTTTCAAATAATCTTCCTTTTTATTCGTTTTATTGAACATTCTATTGTCATATGAAATCATATTTGAGATAGAAAACATTGGCTCTATACACCTTCTATGAACAACCAACGGACAACCAACCTGTCTTTCTCCAATCATACCGTTAAACTCATTCATATTGTCTGCAAAAGTCTGAACTGAATTTTCAATCACCTTGTATTCATTTGCTACTCCTGTACTATCAGCAAGTATATCAATTAACACTTTAGGAATTGTTACAACAGGTTCCACTTGTAATGGGTCTCCCACAACAACTGCTTGCCTTGTCCTATAAAGTGCGCCTAAAGCAGACTGTGGCATAGCTTGTCCCGATTCGTCAATTATTAGCATGCCTAAGCTCATATTTCCTGCATGTTTTAAAAACCTTCCAACTGATGCAAATGTAGAAGAGAGTACAGGTATCACTACTGACAAGGAATTAAACAAATGTGGAAACATCTCTTGTTTTTCTGCTATTGTATATTTTCCATTGTTATATGCCTGATATACAAACAGATTTCTTTTTATATATGGCGAATTCAAAATAAACGCTTTTCGCACCTGTAATGAAGCATAAAACAATTCTTCTCTAGCCATATCATATTCGTCAAATGTCCATGGGCATGCATTCTGTGAATTTTCAGATTCCTTAATATTTTCATAGAAATATCTATCCGCAAAATTATTTTTGTATTTGTTTTTCAATGACTCATTATTTCCATATACTTTTTCCTCAAGTATCTGTACTTTCTTTTCTAGAGTAGAGATTATGCTATATTGATTTTCAATTTTTCCACATACTTCTTCTGTATTTCTCTTGGTCAAACTATACCTACGCTTAATGTCTTCGTGCTTTATTATTAACTCATCGACATATTTTTGTTTTTCAGCAACATGTCTACCTATTTTTCCTAACCCCAAAAGGATAAGTAGTTTCTTAAAAATAGAGCTATGCTCTTTAATATATTTGATTTCCTCTTTCTGCTCTAAAGTCTCCTTTTCATTATTTTCTAATTCCGTTTTTACCTCATTTAACTTTTTATTTAGCTGCTCTTTTTCTATAGTCAACTGTTTTAATTCCCATTTTCTCTTAGCTAAGTTCTCTTTTTCCTGATAAAAATCCACTAAAAGTTTCTGATCATTTTTGATATCTTTTCTTAATGATAAAACCTTTTTTTTGGCTACATTAAATTTTTCTATAGCTTCATTCCACGAAATACTATCAACCCTTGCCAGGTCCAATGTTACTTTATTTGAATCATCATTTTTTCTGGCAAATACACAAGATTCTAACACTTCAGTAACATAGGACTTTCTTCCCATACGAGCCGATATTAATCCCCATGCACTTCCTTCTTCTCCCAAAAGATTATCTGCCACAGCTGAAAAATACACTTCCCTATTTATTATCCTATCAAAATAATCTGTCCTCGTCTTTTCTTTTTTCATGTCACCAGATTTCGGTAAATCAAGCGTTACATTCTCTACTGCTCCATTATTATTTGATACAACGAGAATTCCAAATTTAGCAATTTCTTCTGGTATTTCATAATATTTTTCTGTATAACTAGCATTTGAAGCAGACTCAATTTTTCGAGAAACAAAATTACCACCATCAATTCCATATTTAATTAAAACTTCTGCCAATTGCTCAACATTTGACGCTATAATTTCTTTCAAAAGTGTTGTTTTCCCCGTTCCTGGAGGTCCATTTACTGAGAATATTTTTTCATATCTATCCTTTTCTGATATAGCTATATTTATAGCTAATTGTTGCATTAATGTCGGTGAGAACTTTGATGGGTATTTTGCCAGTGGAAATCTATCTACTTCTAACCATTTTTTCATGGCATTAACATCGCTGTCTATCATTATCTTTTTCTGATTATCATACAATAACGAGGTGATATATTTTATTACATGCTCATTATTCTTATAGTTTTTTTGAACTCTTTCTATTTCGTCCAAGTAAAAGCTAAAAAAGTCACTCGTTTCATCTTCTTTCTTTAAACCTTTGCATGCATAAACCTTATCCGAGGCACCTTCTAACCCTACTTGACTTTCATTCTCAACTCCTAATTTGTCAAACACAATATTTTCAACTATCGTTATGTCTGTAAACTCCAGTATTTGTATATCATTCTGTTTAAGTAATTCATTTACATCTTCATTTAACTTGCATATGTCTTCTTGCATAATATTAACATTTATGCCTTCTGATTTTATCATACAAAGTACAGCATAAAAGAAAGGACTGATTTGCACACCTTCCTCTGTAAGTTTTCCATCTAAGTCTATCTGAACTGAGAAAATATAAAATCTACCTGACAATTCGTTTATCTCTGCATATTTTTCCATATCTAATTTACATTTTTCAGCCATTTTTTCCACAAAGGTTTTAATTTTGTAACAGCCACAATAAACATTTGCACGATTATACAACTTCTCATCAGATTTATGTTTTTTGCTCAAATACTCATTATGTGCCTTGTATTCTTTTAATGGTAAACTTCTTGTACTGTAAGCATTATAATATGCATCAAACGGGATATCTTGTTTTCCCTCTTTTATTGTTAAAGTCAATTCGGGATAATCCGATGGTGTAAAATATTCTTCCAATTTCCAAAAATTAAGTATTTTATCACATTCTTCTGTTATATATCTGTTTCTCATGCTATACCTGCTTTCTATTTTAACTATTTATACCTTCAGCTCCATTTCATCTTCCATTTTTACAAATCCGTATCTCTCATACAAAGGTCGTCCCATCTCTGTCGCCTCTAAAGTAATCTGTGATATGCCCTGTTTCCTCGCATCCTTTACCAGTAAATCTAATGTATGAAATGCAATCCCCTGTCTCCGATATTCCGATGCCGTATACATATTCATAATGTACGCCTTTTTACCGGTCGGATTATGGTAGGTCGGCATAACCTGATAAAAGCTTACACCGCCCGCTCCAATAAACTTTCCGTTATCATACACAAAATATGCAATATGCTCTCCGGTTTCCAACGCACGCCCATAATATGCATATGATTCCTCCTCCACAACGGACATATCCTCATCATCTGACAACTTATTTGCTGCACGAAGGACAATAATCCTTGTTCTTACCAATTCTTCGATATCTTCCATTGTTGCTCTTTTATATTCAAATCTTTCTAACATCCTACACCTCAACTAACAAAGACTCTCCTTTAGAATAATCTCCACTTGTCCATTGCCATTTTTCAGAAAGTTCTATTTTCCCGTTTTCTTGTACAGTTGGCACACTATGGTACTTACCTGTCTTTATTTGCATATTCTGATTCATGTGGTGATACACAAAATCAAGTTCCCCATTACATAAAACCGATCCAATCAACGAACCTTTTAATATATCTCCACCGCTATATTCATCCCACAATAGATTTCCATTCTGATGATATGTAAAGTTGGTCTGTTCACCAACCTCACCGTTTTCAGAATTCATTTTGGGGATAAATTTTCTTCTATCATAATTTATATCTGTCGAGATTTTATGAAGTTCCTTTTCCATAACTTCATACGCAAGTATCACTCCATTTTCTACAGGATAACGCTCATGCATTACATTCACAAATCCAAGCTTTTCATAAAGGGCTGCCACCGGAAGTGACGCATCCAGATATGCCTTATCAAATTTTTCGCCAATCTGTTCTTCAATATTTTTCATAATAAAAGTGCCATATCCCTTTTTCTGGTGTTCCGGAAGGACATAAACTCTTGTAATGTGATTATCCACAAAACAACCTGTTGCTACGATTGTTCCATCTATTTTTAGCACACTTACATAACCATTTTTAATATCCTTTTCTAAAGCATCCTCACTGTGATGTCCGCAGAAAAAATCTACTACTTCCATTGGATAATACTTCGGATATATTGTTTTTATTGTATGCTGCACCACATTGTACACAGCCTGTATATCTTCTGGCTTTGCTAATTCATATATCACGTCGTCTTCGTCTCCTTGCTATTTTCGCCTTATGGCACCATATGAGCAAGCTCATGGTGTCGCAAGGCTCATTTTTTCATAATCTTGCTCCTTATTTTACATATCAATCCACTGTATAAATGCAGTCTTGTCAGAACTGTTATAACCGGCATTTCGATAGAACTTCAATGTACCTTCTTCCTTTGAACCTGTAAGCAACATAATCTTGTAACAATGATTCTCTTCTGCAATTTTCTTAGCAAAATTTAGGCAATCTGTAGCATAACCTTTCTCTCGATACTCCCCATGTGTTACCACATTTTCAACAAATGCATATGGACGAACATTTCTTGTGAGATTGGGAATAATCACACATACGCAGGATGCCACAACCTTGCCATCAATCTCACAAACAATCAAATGATGATTGACATCATTTATAATATTCTCCCATGCATTTCTTAACTGCTCTGAATCTTCTGGAATGCTTTTCTCATGAAGATATAGGTAAAACTGTAATATTTCATCTAAATCATTTTTGTTTACTTCTCTAATCATTTTTCAACCCAATCTATATCTTAAAGTTCCATCAACCCGTTTTCGTTAAAGTAATAAATATTCTCTTTTTTATATCCATACTTTGAATCTGAAAATGCTATGTGCGGTTCAAATGTAAAATACTTTACATCGCCAAGCTTGGTCATATTACCTTTTTCAATGTAAACTCTATCACATTTGGTTTTTACAATGGAATGTCCCAGATTGCCCATAAAATCAAGATTAACAAATCCATTTTCCACTATGAACTCATTCATATGATAGTACAATTTCTCAAAGGTTGTTTCCTTCGTAGCAAAACGTAACAATTCTGCATGTAATTTCTCTTCCATCTGGAGACCGCCTTTCCATTCCGGATTTTCAATCAGCCCTATATCCTCTACAACCATGCCGTTTTCTACAATAATAGTTCTCGCATAGTCTCCCCAGATATTCCCCACCTGTGGACTTAAATCAATGGTTATTATATCGTTGTTTCCTATAACTCTATCCGAAGTTACATACTGCTTACCAGATACAGAAACAGTTGTTTCATCTCCTGCAAATACAAATGCACCAACATCCCAATACCAGAACGAATCTGCACCCAACTCTAACAGTTTTTCCTCAGATAACTCTCGAATCTCAAGTAAATTCATTCCCGGCTTGATAGTATTCTTTATGTATTCTATAGTCTGTTTTGCTGACAACTGTATCTGGCTATAAGACTGCTTTTCTATCTGCATATACTTTTCAATCAATTTAGGCTGAATCAACGGATATGTCCAGTTTTGTGGCAACTCATCCATAAGTACAACCTTTTCCATCTCACTATCCAGCTGACCTGAAAATTCCCTTATCTCCGCAAAACATAATAATCCAAATGTTTCCTCACCGTTCTCATTTACACTATTCTTACCCGTGACGGAATAAACGCATATTGGCTTAATATTAAACTGTATGGCACCTGTTTCTTCCTGAAGTTCTCTCTTAGCAGTTTCCAAAATATCTTCTCCAACTTCACGATGACCTCCCGGAGCCTCATAGGTATCTCGTTCCTTATGTTTGCAAAACACCCATTTGCCATTGCTCTGCGAAATAATTACTGCAAATTTCAATAGTGAATCATCTACCGTATCATAAAATTTAACTTCCAACATATCACTTTTCTCCTTCCCATTCTGCCATAAACTCTACAAGATACTCCTTCATAACAGCTTGTCTATGCATAGCCATTTTCTTTGCAGTTTCAGTATTCATCATATCTTTAAGCAGCAGGAGTTTTTCATAAAAGTGATTAATACTTGTAGAATTATGGTTCTGATTATAATCCGCCTTATTCATATTAGTCATAGGTTTTATATCCGGATCATGTATTCTTCTTCCTTTACTACCACCATATGCGAATGTCCTTGCAATTCCAATAGCTCCTATAGCATCAAGTCTGTCCGCATCCTGTACACATTTTCCTTCTAATGTGCTTGGTACAACTGAATCCGTTCCTACAAAAGAAACTTCATCTATAATCTTACACACAGAAGCTATAACTTTATCATCTACGCCACTATTTTTCATAAATCTAACTGCATTTTTCTTAGTATCGTGTGTTTCCGGTGAAAGCTTAACATCATCTACATCGTGTAATAAGGCTGCTAACTGCACAATCAACATATCCGCATTTTCTTGCTCTGCAATCTGCATAGCCAAACGATAAACCCTCATAGTATGATGATAGTCATGCCCACTACAATCATCTGCAAATATCTGTTTTACATATTTTACAGCATTTTCTATCACCATATCCGCCTCCAATATCACTATAACTCCTCTACATCTAACAAATATTATCCTCTTTTTCTACCAGTGAAAACAGTTCCACATGGCTTTTCATTTACTTGTATAGATATTTTTGCAGTTACGTTTATAACTTTGCGATTATTATAGAGGAATTCTCTAAGTTCATCTTCATCAAAATCTATCGGAAGTCCATTCAAAATAGGATAGTAATATTTTCCTGTTTCCCTGTCATATTCTACATTTTCTTCTTTTATACTTGGAGAATGGATTGAGACATTAATATCATGCAAGCACACCTGTATAGAATTCCTTCTCAACGCGATACCATCTTGCAAAACAGTTGTGTATATTGTCTCATAATCTTCCAAAAATCTTTTGTACTCAGCACTAATTCTATAATCCCTATTTTTCAAAATATATTGTGATCCAAGAAGTAAATGAAAATTATTTGCTGCTAAGTATTCCATAAATTCTTTATCATCAGCAAAATCGTCAAATCTCTTTTTAAATTCAACAACTCCCCTTTGATATAAAAATCTTGCAATACCAAACAAGAACATTCCATCCATATGTGAATAATATCCATTCGTACTGTTTTTGGTTCCCATTGAGCTAGTATAATCAATTAAGTTTAATAAATTAACATCTACGATTCCATTTTTTTCATCACTCTCAATTAGGATTGGAGCAAATTTTTCTTTTATGTTCTTAATGGTATCATCTTTAATTTTTTCACATATCTCTTCCTCATTTATTCTTGATTCATAGTTCTCTTGTGCTTCTTTTGCTAATCTGATGTATCTTTCCTTTTGTTTTTTCTTAACCATTTTTTCAAGGTCGTCATACATCAAATCAACTTCTTTATCTATTTGTTCCTCAGACTTATTACCTATAAATATCATTCTAAATAATTTACCAAGCATTCCTTTTGTTTTATCTTCATTTTTCTCCGAAACATATCTGAATGCTCGCATATCATCAATATTCCTTTCCAGTAACTCTGGCAAGAAAAATTCGTGAGACATAAATAGAATAAAAAACAAATAAAAATCTGATGTTACAGGCTCAATAATCATAGATTTTGCCGCTCCATATTGAGGAAACAACTCAAATCTATCTATTATCCCATACATTTGATCAAGAATATCTAAATTCAACCATTCTGAGTTTTCTGACAACATATTAAGGAAGTCTAAAAAAGCCCCCTTCACAGCTTTGTCATCCCAGATATTTAATGCCGATTGTCTAATATCCGCTGGAACACAATCATCGCTTTCTCTTACAGCTAAATAATAGATATAACAATGAACAACCAGATATAATAAAGCCTGATATTTATTGTCTAATCTAACAGTGTTCCTCATTCCACTAAGATATAAGCCCATCTTTACAATGTTTTCTTGTCCATTTACTATCATTCCATAGCAATAGCAAAAGTAGGTATTAACTTTAGCCTTTAAAAAGTCTTCTGCTCTTTCTTCTGGAATGTTATAGGTAGAAAAAAGACTCCATCTATTTAATACGTTTGCCCAAACACGCTGATTAATTATATTATTTTTATTATTCTGTTTTTCCAAATAATATCCTATGTATTTTGCAAATGAATTTAATTCACTGATTTCACTTTGATAATTATATTCATATTTTTTAAATTTTGTTTCGTCCTCTTTATCATAAACCTCGTTGTCTTTGTTGTATCTAAGCCATATCGCAGCTCTTAATACCGAATCAGCTAAGTTATCAAACTTAAGTCTCTTTTCTACCTCTTCAACATTCATTTCATCAATACTTCGTATCAGTTCACTACAAATTTCTGTAAAAAGAGGAAACTCACTTTTGTATTGATTTAACAGTGGTCTTTTTTCTGCAATACAATTATAAATAAAACTCCATAATACGTCATATACTTCCTGCACAAATTCAAGACCTTTTTCCTTTAACGCTTTTTTCTCCGATCCCAAAAGGCAATATGATATGCTATAACATTGTTGTTCTATAGACGCTAAAGCTTCATCAGTTCTATAAGCCCATAACACTGACATACACTTTTCAAAAATTTCAAGGAACTTTTCATAACTTTGTTTATCCTGTAAATCAACCACCTTTTTCCAATCCAAAACAAAATCCTGATATATGATTAATTTTTTCTCATACTCTATATTGCTTTCTAACATATAATTGACATATGCTTCTATTTCTTGATTTTGTTTATTTCTTCCCTTAAAGGCAGAGTACATCTCTAGTATTGATATTAATATTGCAATTAATGTCGCTATAAATAAATAAAAAACAATATTGTATAATCCTAGAGAATGAAATATCACGCCTGCCAAACACAATCCCAATGAAACAACAATAAGTACTTTTTGCGTTAATTTCCATGGTTTTAAGCTCAAATAGAAATCACTTATTGATACTCCTATATAAGAATCAGAAATATTACCTGTGATCAATGCAATAATTGTAAATATCAAAGTTCCGACTGTTGCCTGTATTTGTATAATAGTCAATGAAAATGCTTCTATGTCATCAATCGGAATTAAAATATTACTTTGAACAAGAACATTCCAATCACAAATTGCTCCTATTACAAAAGACATAATCATACCAGTTATGCCTATTAGTTCTCTTATTTTATATGTTTTCTGTATCTTTTTCCATTCCTCCATTAGTATTAATCCTTCCTTTTGTGATTGGTGTATTAATCCATATCCTTATAATTTAGATTATAACTACCTAATGGTCTGTCAACAGTTACGGTTACCTGTCTACCAATAACAGAATCCTTCAATTTCTTTGTAAAACAAATAATTCTGTTTGCTTCTACAAAACCCATTTTAATGTGAAATTTCAGACTATCTTCATTATCCAGTTCACAATCACTGGCAAATTCTGCACAGCCCTGCTCCTTTGCCCACTTCTGGCATGCCTCTAACATATCTCTTGCCACTCCTCTTTTTCTATATTCTTCTTTCACAAATATGCCCTCCAGATATCCCACAGAACTTGAATCTGTACCTTCTACATAGTCACGTCTTAATCCACATTGTGCAAATCCAACCGCACATCCATCTATCATAGCAAGAAAAATTGTACCATTCTCTTTACTAATATATTCGTAAAATTCCTGTGTCAATTCTTCAATAGTATGTGATTTCCACATTTGAATTGCCAATTCCGCAACTAGTAGTGCATCCTCCAACATTGCTACTCTAATACTCATTTTCACTGTCACTCCTCCAATCCTACTAAAACACTTGCCACCATCATTAATCAGTTCATTTAATCTATCTTGCTACAAAATTCCACAAGCTCTTCTTTTTTACATTCCAAATCTTCTTTATATTCCACTGAGCACAATCCCATCCTGTCACAACACTCTATTTCCATATGTCCATAAAAATGTTCTATGCTTGCAATAAGCCTCTCACATTCCCTCATACCAGGTCCAGTTCTTAATGCGATAACATATCCCTTCTTACCACTACTTATTTTTGCATGTGGTTCATGCGTATTGCACCAAGGAGTACATCTATCAATAAAAGCTTTAAATTGTCCCGGTATATCTGCCCAATAAGATGGAGACACAGATATAACTATATCAGCCCATTCATATTGTTCTATTATTCTATCAACATCATCTTTTTGAACGCATTTTGCTGTAGTATGACATTTTCTACATCCTTTGCAAAATTTTATATCATAATCATCAATACATATGTTTTTAACATCATGTTTCTTTTCCAGACAATCAGTAACTATATTAACAATTTCTGCTGTTGCACCATTTCTTACAGGACTACAATTCATTACCAATACTTTCATTTTGACCTCCGTTTTCATGTACCATATTTTATATGATATCACAGAATCACTACATCATCAATAACAATCGCAACTTCTTGCGATTGTTTCCCGATTTGCAATATATAATTCAGATACGTAAAGTGAATCGGGGATATGCAGAGGAATCATCTTCCTCTGCCCCTATTCCACATCTTATCTTCTGCTTTATCTTTGCCAGCATCTCCATCAACACTCTCATCATAAATCTTCTGAAACTCTTCATAAAGCTCATCACCATCCAGCTTTATCCCCAGCCTTTTCATTGCATCCGAGAACAACCTTATGCTGCCACTTACATCAGCAATATCGAATCCAAATATATCAGCCTTATCAGAATCACTGACATTTTCATAACCACCAAACTCTGATATTCTCCTGACAATCCAGCCAACTTTATCTATAGGCTCTTTTTCTTCAGGTTCCACAAATTCACTTTTACCTGTTACATCAGTTATACTTTCGTCCATTCTTGTCACATTCTCATCAGACAGATTGTGAACCTTTGACATTTCTGTTCTTTCTAAATCTATCTGTTGTTTACCGGCAACATTAATTTGCTCCTCTTGTCCATTTCCATTATTATGGCTATTAGCAGGCTGATTCATTACAACAACATCTCTCTCCGACTCAACAACCGCTTTCGTTGTTCTCTCAACCAGCATATCCTTCTCCATCCCCGGTATCTCAATTTCCTTATCACCAACAATCTCTTCATCCTCCGAGACTGTATAATAAGCCATATACAAATCCTCTTTCATAATGCCATCAGCAAGCTGTATCCGTCTCTTTATCTTCTTTTTTTCCTGCTTAAGCTCGTCCAGTTCTTCCTGCACTTCCACATGCCACATCTGATAATCCTTATATTGTGCTTCTGTCTTAATCTTCCGTTTCCGGCTTGAGCTTTCTCTGTATATTTCATGCTGTCTGTCCTCAATCTGCTGGATTTTTTCTTCCTGCTTATTTCTGAAATTCACAAGCTCCACAATATCTTTGATGTCATTATTCACAAGTAACAGATATTCGTCCTGTAACTGATGAAACCTTTTCAATTCTTCCGTATACTTTGCTCCTCCAACCACAAATCGTTTCTGCTCTACAATTCTCAGCCTATATAGCTTTGCATAAAATCGTTTCTGGTATGGTGATAGTTTCGCCCTATGCAATCCTCTTATATCCGACGAATAAAAGTAAGGCTTTGCCATCCAAGGCATATCTACATGATGTCTAAGCCTATCCTCTGCAAACATTTCATCCATCTTTGCCAGACTATGATAATATCGGAATCCCAGTGCCTGCACTTCCATCCACGCATCTTTCTTGAATACATATCCAAGTCTTTTCATCAGATATTTAAAATGCTCCACATTTCCGGCTGCATACGCACACATTTTTGCATCCCTGAGAATTATCTCTTTCATTGACATTTCCTTTTCCCATTTGTCCCTGCTGATATTCTTTGGATTTCTGCTGTACTCTGCCGGCATTATAGAAAGTCCAAGCTCGTCACAATATTTATTTGTAATAGGCTGAAGATGATTCCTCCAGTTGCCTTTAGGTGAATTATACTTCTTACCGATTGTCATGCTGACACTGTTCCAGATCAGATGCCCATGCATATGCTCCCTGTCAGTATGGACTGCATACACAGCCTCATAATCATCACCAAGCACATCCTTTGCAAAGTGTTCCAGCACATACATTGCCTGTTCTGCTGTTACTTTTTCCTCCGGTGAAAACGATATAATCACATGATAGCCCTGCCTTTTACCTGTTTTATGAAATATATTCTTTGTCTCTTCCATCTGCTCAAATGCCGTATCCGGCAGGCAGTTAATACCGCCCACCAGTACACATTCTTCTGTCTTATTCGGATTCTGGATATATTCCAAAGCATTCTTTAGGTGTGAAGCTGGATTTCTACCTTCTGACTCTTTTATATTTAAGATCTTTGTAATCGCCATACTTCCAGCACCTCCCCGAATGTTTTCTTTACATCATCCAGACTGTTCTGCAATTTATCAATATCGCCGTAATACAATCTTCCCTGTAAATTGCCAAGCTTTACCGCCTGATTAATATTATTTGCAATACCTGCAATAACACGAATTATTTTTGCCCTGTCCTCTGGATAACTTGTATCAATGTTGCCGCCTGTCCGAATTAATTCTCTTATATAGGCACTTGCTGTCATTCCTGTTCGCTTAAGTGCCGCTTTCAGAATATCCATATCTTTCTCTGACAACTTCACCGATATCTTATAATCTTTCCTGTCAGACTTGTATCTTCTCTTTCCATCTGCCATACGTTTTTCCCCTTTCGTAATTTCCAAATTCTGTATCAAACCAATCTCTTTTTATCTGTACCATTGCTTTTTTCATCCTTTCTAAAAGTTCTGCTTATAGGTTTTGCAAGATGCGGAAAAGGTCGGACCTTTTCCCGAAAAAATATAAACGCCATCAGCGTTTACATTTTTTGTCTTGGCAGGAGCACCTGCACCCTGTATATGATATGTGGTGGTTAATGTACCACCACGATTACTGATATGGTGGTTGAAGTTCCATCTGATTTAAAAGTGGTGGCACTTTTTGCCATCACTTTGCTTGTTTGGTGGCATTTTCCGCCTCCGCTTTTCCATTTTGATGGCACTTTCCGCCACCATGACTTTTTTCACTCTGATTTGAGTGGTGGCGCTTTTTGCCCCCACTTTTGCATTTTGACGGCACTTTTTGCCTCCATACTTTTTCGGCTCTGATTTGTGCGGGGGCGCTTTCTGCCCCCACTTTGTGGTTTTGGGGGCGCTTTTTGCCCCCATATTCATGTTTTGGCGGCACTTTTCGCCCCCACTTGCCGGATTCACCTATTCAGTTATCTCTTTTGCCATTTCATTCGCATCCGATATCACATTTTCTGCTACATCTATATCCGCTTCCGGCATCTCATTTGTTTCAGGCGGTATATCCACTTCATCCTGTTCACTTATCACAGAATCCCCTACTGCCGCTTCATAATCCATTTCTTCTGCAACCTTGATCCGATTACACTCCGACTCATAATCCGGATTGTAATAATCTTCGTAACCATAGATTTTCTGTTCAAAGTACTTCCTTGGGCATTTGCCCCGCATGGTGAAATAACCTTTTGCTTCAAGCTCTGCATTATATTCCTTTATAATTGCGTATGCCTTTGTCATCCCGATACCAAGCATCTGGCTTATCTCACCTGCATCTATGAATGCTTCCTTTATACCCTTCATGCAGCTCCTCCTTTCATAAATTGTTATTTTAAATACGTTTTTTCACAAAGTCACCATCCTGTTCTTTATTTAATCCGTATTTCTAGTTCGTGTTTATCTTAATATTCTTTTCAAAATTTGTCAATAGAACTTTTTTCAATTACGCACTTGCAATTCGTTTTTGCTTATGATAAAGTAATCTTACAATAATAAATAAGTCACTTATTGATACGTATTTCATTTAATATCAATCTGATACGCATCTTTACAACGGACTATTTCATGTAAAGGAAGGTGAACAGAATGACTAATTCTCATTCCATTAAAATCACTATGTCTTCTCCAGAAGAAATCGGGAAGGCAATACAGAAACAGCGCAGAGCACAGAAGATTACTCAAAAAGAGTTTGCACAGCATCTTGGTAAATCAGAACGTACTATCCAGAAATATGAGTCTGGTGAAATACTAATGAAGATAGATGTTTTAAAACAGATTGCAAATGAATTAAATGTTCCATGGCAGGAGCTTTTATCTCCAGAAGATAATAATATTCCCAAAGATAATACGACCACTGAGTACCCGGCATATAAATTCCACACTATGTCAGATGTAATCAATGCTCTCTTTGCCATAACTGAACTTACTGACTTTTCATTTGAGCTGACCAATACCAAACCCCCGGAAAATACTGAATGGACCGCCGGGATTAAGGTTAATGGCAAAGGCAATGGAAAATATGATGCAGACTTCTGTCTCTTTATGGAAAACTGGATAGCAAAGAAGAATATGCTTCAGACAGGAAAAATTTCAAAAGAAAAGTTTGATTCATGGAAATCAGATATGTTGGCATATTATAAGGATTCCAGACTGGATAATGAAGCCGATTAAAAAACCGAATAATTGCAGGCTTACACCTTTAGTAAAGAAAAAGCTCCGGCACACTCCTTCTCGCAAAAGGAATAACCGAAGCTATGTAAGTGATTGACCCGAAGGCTTTATAATCACCCTGAACAAGTAGATTATATCATAGCCTTTTGATGATTGCACAACAATTTTACAAAAAGGAGATGATATTTATGCCAGCTTACAAAGATGAAAAAACTGGTAAATGGTTCTCCAAGTTCTATTATACGAACTGGCAGGGAATCAAAAAACAGAAGTGGAAAAGAGGCTTTGCCACCAAAAAGGAAGCCTTAGGATTTGAAAGGGACTTTCTGGAACAGCAGTCTGCCAATCCTGACATGACATTTCAAAACCTCTATGAAATTTATATGGAAGATATGGCTGCAAGACTTAAGCAGTCAACTCTTCTGACAAAAAAGACGGTACTACAGACGCATATTCTTCCATTCTTCGGTAGCAAGCCGATTAATGAAATCAAAGCCTCTGATGTACGAAGATGGCAGGCGAAGCTTATGAGTTCGCCGAATAATTACTCCCAGACCTATCTGAAGAAGATTAACACGGAGCTTAACAGCATCATCAATTACGCCAAGCGTTTCTATGACCTTAACACCAATCCCTGCGGCAAGGCAGGCACCATTGGAAAAGCAAAGGCTGAGGAAATGGATTACTGGACTTACGATGAATATATTGCTTTCCGTGAGGGTGTAAAAGATAAGCCATTATCATATATCTGCTTTGAAGTCCTGTACTGGACTGGTATGCGAGAAGGTGAATTACTTTCTCTCTCACCTGCTGATATTGACCTTGATAACAAGATAATCTCCATCAACAGAACATATCAGCGGATAGAAGGAAAAGATGTATTTACATCACCTAAGACAAGAAAAAGTAAGCGAAAGATTCCGATTCCGGATTTTCTCTGCCAGGAGCTATCAGACTATATCCAGTCAAGGTATATGCTTGACGCAGATGAAAGGCTGTTCCCGGTAACAAAATCATATCTCTCACACGAGATGATAAGAGGTTGCAAAAACACAGGTGTAAAGAAGATACGAATCCACGATATCAGGCATTCGCACGCCAGCTTACTTATTTATCAGGGCTGTGATGCGCTGATGTTAGCAGACAGGCTCGGACACGAGAAGGTATCCACAACACTTAACACATACTCTCATCTGTTTCCACATAAACAGCAGGAGCTTGTGCATAGTCTGGAATCATTACAGGCGACAGATTCGCCAACCCCTGAACCACCATCTGATAACCCTCTGCTTGAAGCAGCAGGTATCACATGTGAAGTGCCTCAGACTCAAGACAATGGCTCAGATGTAACAATCCGACCTCAGTTTGGACCTGCGTTAGTACCATCAAATACCGCATCAGGGAAAATCATACAGATGCCACAAAGAAAGATCATATAGAAGAAATCCAGCAGTCATCAGGATTTCTTGCTATTAAAGTTAATGACAACCAACTGAAAACGATAGAAAAAGAGTAGTTGCTATTAGTAGCAAATTAGTAGCAGAGCAAAAGAAAAAGTCTCGGAATCTGCTTGTTTAGCAGGTTCCAAGACTTGTGGCTCTTATTCAAACTCAATCGTAGCCGGTGGCTTACTCGTGCAGTCATACAGCACTCTGTTTACCCCTTTGACTTCGTTAACAATTCTGTTTGCAACTGTGCTTAAAACGTCCCATGGAATCTGGGCGCAGTCGGCAGTCATGAAATCGGCTGTGCATACGGCGCGGAGTGCAACGGCATAATCATAAGTACGCTCATCGCCCATAACACCGACACTGCGCATATTCGTCAGGGCGGCGAAATACTGTCCAAGACCTTCTACTCCTGCCTTAGCGATTTCTTCACGGTAAATGTAATCCGCATCCTGAACGATACGAACCTTATCTGCCGTTACTTCTCCGATAATACGGATACCAAGTCCCGGTCCCGGAAACGGCTGGCGGTAAACCAGATATTCCGGGATTCCTAACTCCAGTCCGGCTTTTCTTACTTCGTCCTTAAACAGCATACGAAGCGGTTCGATGATTTCCTTGAAATCTACATAATCAGGAAGTCCGCCTACATTATGGTGGGACTTAATCGTTGCAGATTTTCCAAGACCGGATTCAATGACATCCGGATAAATCGTTCCCTGTACAAGATAATCGACAGCACCGATTTTCTTTGCTTCTTCTTCAAATACACGGATAAATTCTTCTCCGATAATCTTTCTTTTTGCTTCCGGTTCTGTAACTCCTGCAAGTTTGCTGTAGAAACGTTCCTGTGCATTGACTCTGATAAAATTCAGGTCATATGGACCATCCGGTCCGAATACAGCTTCTACTTCATCACCTTCATTTTTACGTAACAGACCGTGGTCTACGAATACGCAGGTCAGCTGCTTGCCGACTGCTTTTGCAAGCATAACGGCCGCAACAGATGAATCCACACCGCCTGATAATGCACAAAGTACTTTACCGTCACCGACTTTTTCACGAATCTGTGCAATCGTTGTTTCCACGAAAGAATCCATTTTCCAGTCACCGGTACATTTACATACATTAAATAAGAAATTGTGCAACATCTTCTGACCTTCTACGGAATGCATTACTTCCGGATGGAACTGTACCGCATATAACTTCTTTTCTGCATTTTCCATAGCCGCAACAGGACAGTTGCCTGTGTGGCCTGTAATCTTAAAACCCTGCGGTGCTTTTGCGATATAATCCGTATGGCTCATCCATGTTGTTGTCGTTGCAGACACTCCTTCAAAAAGCAGGGAAGACGTATCTACTTCAACATCTGTCTTTCCGTACTCGCTGACCGGTGCTGTCGCAACTTCTCCACCCAGCTTATATGCCATAAGCTGTGAACCGTAACAGATTCCGAGAATCGGCACACCAATTTCAAAAATTGATTTATCATAAGACGGTGAATCCTCCTTATAAACACTGTTTGGACCACCGGTAAAAATAATACCCTTTGGATTTTTAGCTTTAATGTCTTCCAGACTTGTTGTGTATGGAATCACTTCTGCATATACATTACATTCTCTGACACGTCTTGCAATCAACTGATTGTACTGACCGCCAAAATCAAGAACCAACACTAATTCGCTGTTCACTGTTTTCCTCCTTCTTATTGCGCAATCATTTCCTAATTAACAGAAACTTTTACTTTTGCTGCTCATTGTATTATTTCATTATACAAAACAAATCCATACTTGGCAACCGCCAATTCTGCCTTATTCTGCCTGTTTTACTTCACTTTTAAAATCTGATTTTTAAAAAGTCATTTTATAATCCTCTTTGTCAACTCCCGGCAAATCTACACCTGCGCATTTAATTTTTCAATCACGTCCGGCACCTCGCCTAAATGCTCACACACGCAGTAAGTCAGCGCACGAATTGCATCATCAATCTGAATCGTATCCGGCACATGCACGACTTTCATGCCTGCGGCATGTCCCGCCTTAATACCGTTAATGCTGTCTTCAATGACAATACACTCCTGTGGCGGAACACCAATTCTATCTGCCGCCGCCAGAAAAATATCCGGTTCGGGTTTGCCGTGTTCCACGCTGTCCCCATAGACCACATTGTCCAGATATTCCCATGCACCAATCGTATGCAGCGTCTTTTCAGCACTTTCCCTGCGGGTAGACGTTGCAACTGCACACTTTATTCCGTTTTCACGGATATAATCCAACAATTCAAACAGTCCCTTTTTTATCGGCAAACCTTCTTTTTCCCGAATTTTATAAATATGCTCCGTTCTGAGTTTTCGTGCTTCCCAATAGTCAATTTTGCCATGGTAATAATTGTCAAAAAACTGACAGCTCAATGTGTTGGGTGCGCCCTTAAAGCTGTCAATCAGCCACATCGGCATTTCAACGCCAAGCTGTTCTGCCGCCCAAAGCCACCCTTCGTTAGACTGGCGCTCCGAATCAATCATCACACCGTCCATATCAAATATTACTCCGCGAATCATCTGTCTTTCCACTCTTTCCTAATCCTCTATATTGCTGCACTACTTTTCATTTCATTCCTGAACAATTCTGTCTTCAGCTTATTCATTCCCGAACTACTCCGCCTCCAGATACTTCTTCACATACTGCCCGGTATAGGACTTCTTGACCTTTGCAACTTCCTCCGGTGTACCCTTGGCAATCACTGTGCCGCCGCGGTCGCCGCCTTCTGGTCCCATATCAATGATATAATCAGCCGTCTTAATCACATCGAGATTATGCTCGATTACCACCACTGTATTGCCGCCTTCCGTCAGCTTATGCAAAATGTCAACCAGCTTATGCACATCGGCAAAATGCAGTCCCGTTGTCGGCTCGTCCAAAATATAAATTGTCTTTCCCGTGCTTCGCTTTGAAAGCTCCGTTGCCAGCTTGATACGCTGTGCTTCACCGCCGGAAAGCTCTGTAGACGGCTGTCCCAGTTTGACATAAGACAGTCCGACATCATTGAGTGTTTCGATTTTACGGCGGATACTCGGCACATTGTCAAAGAAGGTAACGGCTTCTTCCACCGTCATATCCAGTACATCGTAAATGTTCTTGCCCTTGTACTTAACCTCCAGCGTTTCCCTGTTGTAACGCTTGCCGTCACAGACTTCGCAAGGCACATAAACGTCCGGCAGGAAGTGCATTTCAATTTTAATGATACCGTCACCGGAGCAGGCTTCGCAGCGTCCGCCCTTAACATTAAAGCTGAAACGTCCTTTTTTGTATCCGCGTTCCTTAGCATCGGTTGTTGCTGCAAACAAATCACGAATCATATCGAATACCCCGGTATATGTTGCCGGATTAGAACGCGGTGTCCGTCCGATTGGTGACTGGTCAATATCAATGACCTTGTCCAACTGCTCAATTCCGACAATGTCGTCATGCTTTCCTGCAATACATCTTGCACGGTTTAAAGACTTTGCAAGGTGCTTATACAATATCTCGTTGACCAGTGAACTCTTTCCCGAACCGGAAACACCGGTTACGCAGGTCAGCACACCCAACGGAATATCCACGTCCACATTTTTAAGATTGTTTTCCCTTGCGCCCTTGACCGTAATCCAGCCTGTCGGCTTTTTGCGTTCCTTCGGTACAGGAATCTTAATTCTTCCGCTTAAATACGCACCTGTCACCGATTCCTTACAGCGCATAATATCCTCAGCCGTTCCGACTGCCACGACATTTCCACCATTCTTACCGGCACCCGGACCGATATCCACAATATAATCGGCGGCACGCATCGTATCTTCATCATGTTCCACCACCAGCACAGAATTTCCCAGATCACGCAGATGCAGGAGTGTCTTTAACAGCTTGTCATTGTCACGCTGGTGCAGTCCGATACTCGGCTCGTCTAAAATATACGCAACACCTACCAGTCCCGAACCAATCTGTGTTGCCAGACGGATTCTCTGCGCTTCTCCACCCGACAGGGTCGCTGTTGCACGGGACAGTGCCAGATAATCCAGTCCGACATCCATTAAGAACTGGATTCGTGCTTTAATTTCCTTTAAAATCTGACTGCCGATTGCAAGCTGTCTTTCCGAAAGCTGCATATTCTGTAAAAACTCCTGCAATTTAACAATCGAAAGATTGGTAATCTCATAAATATTTTTATCCGCAACAGTCACGGCAAGGGATGACGGCTTTAAACGCTGACCCTTACATGCCTTACACGGTGTAATCTGCATAAATTCTTCATACTGTTGTTTCATCGTGTCCGAACCGGTTTCACGGTAACGCTTCTGCATATTGCGGATTAAGCCCTCAAATGCTATATCGTACACACCTTCGCCGCGCTGTCCGCGGTAATGCACCTTTACGGAATGTCCGTTTGTTCCGTGAATAATAATATCGCGGATTTCCTGCGGATAATCCTGAAACGGTGTCGAAAGGCTGAAATGATATTCTTCTGCAAGAGCTTTCATAATCGCTCTTGTAAAGCTGCCCTCGTCCGTCACCGACTGCCAGCCCATTGCCACAATCGCACCTTCATCAATGCTTAACCGCTCATCCGGTATCATCAGTCCGACATCAAATTCCATTTTATAGCCCAGTCCGAAACACTCCGGACACGCACCGAACGGATTGTTAAATGAGAAGCTTCTCGGTTCGATTTCTTCAATACTGATTTCACAATCCGGGCAGGCAAAGCTCTGGCTGAAATGCATCGGCTCACCGCCAATGACATCCACTGTCATCAGACCGTCTGCCAGTTTCAGTGTGGTTTCAATCGAATCGGTCAGACGCTTCTGGATTCCTTCCCGCACGGATAAGCGGTCCACTACAATTTCAATATTGTGCTTTTTATTCTTTTCCAGCTTAATCTCATCGGTCAGTTCATACATATTGCCGTCTGCAATTACACGGACATAACCGCTCTTTTTAGCCTGTTCAAACAACTTGACATGTTCACCCTTTCGTCCGCGGACAACCGGCGCCAGAAGCTGGATTTTCGTCCGTTCCGGTAACTGCATAATCACATCTACCATCTGGTCAACCGTCTGTTTCTTAATCTCCCTGCCACACTTCGGACAATGCGGAATGCCGACTCTTGCATACAGCAGTCGGAAATAATCGTAAATTTCCGTCACCGTACCGACTGTTGAACGCGGATTGCGGTTCGTAGATTTCTGGTCAATGGAAATCGCTGGAGATAAGCCTTCAATACTCTCTACATTTGGTTTTTCCATCTGTCCGAGGAACTGTCTTGCATAAGAAGACAGGGATTCCATATATCTTCGCTGACCTTCCGCATAAATGGTATCGAATGCCAATGAAGACTTTCCCGAACCGGACAGCCCTGTAAGCACAACCAGCTCGTTTCTTGGAATATCGACCGAAATATTATTCAGATTATGTTCATTTGCTCCGCGTATTTTAATAAACTGCCTGAATTTTCCCTTTTCCATTGTTTCCTCCATTTTCTGACAATGTTTTTCATTTTTTTACTATCATCTACTTATTTTCATAAAGATACTGGTTAATCTCTATCATCTTATCACGCAGGGCCGCAGCTTCCTCGAAGTTTAATTCTGCCGCCGCCTTATGCATATTCTTTTCAATTTCTTTCTTTACCTTTTCCAGTTCCTTGACACTCATGGATTCATAATCCTTCTTTAACGTGTCGGACGGTCTGTCATCTGCCTCTGCCGCTCTTGAAATACTGATTAAATCACGCACTGCTTTGCGGATTGTCTGCGGTGTAATCCCGTGTTCTTCATTATATGCCTGCTGAATCTTTCTGCGGCGCTCTGTTTCCCCGATTGCCTTTTCCATAGACTCCGTAATCTTATCCGCATACATGATAACGTGTCCTTCGCTGTTTCGTGCGGCTCGTCCAATCGTCTGTACCAATGAGGTTTCCGTTCTTAAAAAGCCTTCCTTATCCGCATCAAGAATGGCAACCAGCGAAATTTCCGGAATATCCAGACCTTCTCTTAAAAGGTTAATGCCGACCAGCACATCAAACGCATCCAGGCGCATATCGCGGATAATGCGCTGTCGCTCCAGTGTATCAATATCCGCATGCAGATATTTTACACGGATTCCCAGTTCTTTCAGATAATCCGTTAAATCCTCTGCCATGCGCTTTGTCAGTGTTGTCACAAGAATCTTGTTATGTTTTTCAGTTTCTTTGTGAATCTCCGATACCAGATCGTCAATCTGTCCGTCAATCGGACGCACGCTGATTTCCGGGTCTAACAGACCTGTCGGGCGGATAATCTGCTCGGCAGACAGCAGTTCGTGGTCCCGCTCGTATGCTGCCGGTGTTGCCGATACAAACAGCATCTGCGAAATCTTATTTTCAAATTCTGTAAAATTCAGCGGTCTGTTATCCTTCGCAGACGGCAGACGGAAGCCGTAATCCACCAGTGTCGACTTTCTGGACTGGTCGCCTGCATACATGCCGCGTATCTGTGGAATCGTGATATGCGACTCATCGACAATAATTAGAAAATCGTCCGGAAAATAATCCATCAGTGTATACGGCGGCACCCCTGCCGGAAGTCCCGCAAGATGTCTGGAATAATTCTCAATACCCGAACAAAATCCCGTTTCCTGCATCATCTCAATATCAAAATTCGTCCGTTCCGCAATCCGCTGTGCCTCAATCAGCTTATCTTCACTTTTAAAGAACTTTACACGCTCCTCTAACTCCGCTTTGATATTCACAATCGCCTGTTCCATTTTTTCTTTCTCAACAACATAATGGGAGTTTGGGAAAATGGCAATGTGATCTAATTCCAGCTTGACCTCACCTGTCAGTGAATCAATCTGTGCAATCCGGTCTACTTCATCCCCGAAAAACTCCACACGGACCGCGTCGCCGCTGGATGCAGACGGATACACCTCCAAAACGTCCCCGCGCACACGGAATGTACCACGCTTAAAATCCGTATCGCTTCTGACATACTGAATGTCAATCAGCTTGCGGATTACGTCGTCCCTATCCTTTTCCATGCCCGGTCTTAACGAAATCACCATGTTCTGATAATCCACCGGCGCACCTAAACCGTAAATGCACGAAACCGAAGCTACAATAATCACATCCCGCCGCTCTGACAGTGCGGCAGTTGCCGAATGGCGCAGTTTATCAATCTCATCATTAATTGCCGAATCCTTTGCAATATACGTATCACTGGACGGCACATAAGCTTCCGGCTGATAGTAGTCATAATAGGAAACAAAATACTCTACTGCATTTTCCGGAAAAAACTCCTTCATCTCCCCGTACAGCTGTGCCGCCAGTGTCTTATTATGCGAAATAATCAGTGTCGGCTTCTGCACCCGCTCAATAATATTTGCCATTGTAAATGTCTTGCCCGAACCGGTAACACCCACCAGTGTTTCAAACTGGTTTCCCTCCTCAAAACCCTTCGCCAGCTTCTCGATTGCCTGCGGCTGGTCGCCGGTCGGCTGATATTCTGATACTAATTTAAAACGCTCCATAACCTCTATCCTCTACTTTCAACACTGCGGCTTCTTTTCTAACTGGATTATACCACACCCATTTTTTAATGTACAGCATTTTCAAACATTTGTTCTATTTTTATTTTCTTTCTATTATAAATGTACTTCATTTAATTATTTCAACATAGGCCACACTTTATACGAATCCGCTTCATCTTCATTTTATCCCGGTTTCTTTCGGCACACATTTCATCTCCGCCCGCATATCATAATAAAAACAAGCTCAAGGATTTTCCTATGTACATTTTCTTCGGCATTTTCATCCTGATATGCATTTTTTTTGCGGTCTTTTTTCACCGGCGCAGAAAACGGATTATCCAAAAAATCCGCAATATGAGCCCCTGTGCACAGAAAAAGCAGCTTGACGAACTGATGCAGCCGTTTGGATTTCTCTCCTGCCCACAGCAGAATATTATCACATCCGATATTGATTCGTGGCAGCGCACCTTTGGCTATACACGTCTTTTTGACTACTCTGCACCACATTTTAAAATGGTATTTGACTGCGAACCGGTTTATTTTGACTATGATAACAGAACATGGCTGATTGAATTCTGGAAAGGTCAGTACGGTATCAGCTGCGGCGCCGAAATCGGCATCTACCGTGCCGATACAATTTTGTCACCGGACCGGCTTACCAATGCCCGCTTTGAAAGCATTTCCAATTCCCTCATGCTTCCGCTGTCCATGCAGCTTTTTTATCAAGGCAGACCACTGTTTTGCATCGGACAGACCCACTGGTGGCTGACGGGCTTCCGTCCGGGATTTTTTGCCTATCCGCAGGATTTGTCACTGCGCATTTCCATCACCTTTTTAGACCGTGAAATGGCGGACAGCTTCGCCGATGCACTGATTGCCAAAGGGTACTGCCCTTACGATATTGAACTGTGCAGTGCTTCCGTTGCCTTTACCTTCGGCATACCGCACAGCTTTCAGCCGCGCTGTAAACGTCCGTTTGTTACGCACATGGCACAGCGCGTAAACCGCATTTATTGTCGTATTTTTAATAAAATCACACGACCTTTTACCGACTGTTATGAACAGATTCTATATCTGTACTTTTATCTGCCGTTTGCCTTCCGCCGCCTGCTGCGGATGAAACGCCACAAAACGCAGAAATTCCACCGATGCCGGAGGTGACCTGTCTATGAGTGCCAATTCACGTATTACAAATGCCTATGAAAACGCTTTCTGCCTGCCCTTAAATCCTTCATCAAAATATGTACTGTTTAGTGACTGCCACCGCGGAACAGGCAGAAGCAATGATAATTTCCTGAAAAATGAATATCTCTATCTTGCTGCCTTAAAATACTACTTTTCCCACGGCTTTACTTATATTGAACTGGGTGACGGCGATGAACTTTGGGAAAACCGTTCCATGTGCCCGATTCGCGAAATGCATGCCCAAAGTTTTGAACTGCTCTCCCGCTTTTATGCGAAACACCGGTTTTACGCCGTCTACGGTAACCACGATATTACCAAACGCAGTGCCCACTTTAGCGGACGTTGTTTTTCTTCGTGCTTCTGCTGGCAGGAGCAGTGTGAAATCCCGCTGTTTCCCGAAATTACATTTTATCCCGGAATTATTTTAAAAGACTGCGCCAAAAGAAAAGACCTCTTTTTACTGCACGGACATCAAAGTGATTTGTTAAACAGCACCCTCTGGCGGCTTTCACGGTTTCTTGTCCGCTATGTATGGCGTCCTTTGGAATCCCTTGGAATCCCTGATCCGACCAGTGCCGCCAAAAACCACACAAAGAAAAATGCTACGGAAAAGAAGCTGTCCGCATGGGCAAAACAGCACGAACTGATTTTGATTGCCGGTCACACCCACCGCCCCGTTATCGGAAACCGTACCTCTCCGTACTGCAACACCGGAAGCTGTGTATCCCCCGCCGGCATTACTGCGATTGAAATCGAAAACCGTTGTATGACACTTATCAAATGGTCACAGGGCACACGCAGCGATATGTGTCTTCAGGTCTTACGTGAACCGCTCGGCAGCCCGCTGTGCATTGACGATTTTTTGTAATAATTAAAGCCCCTGCAGCAGTCCGGGTTCTTTGTACCGCTCTCCAAAAGATTAGATTTTTACGTCTAACCTTTGGAACCGGTACAATTTACCATGTCTGCCAAAGGGGCTTATTCTTTATCTACTATATATTCATTTTATTTATTTTATACAGGTTGAAAATTCATATCTATTTCTGCATTTCCTCCATCAGATATTCAACCGCCGTATTCCACTGAGTGTCCTCATTTTCATCTGTTCCCTGCTCTACCGCAATATCAGGTGTCACTCCCTGTCCATGGATATTCTGACCGTTTGGTGTGTAATACTTTGCGGTTGTCAGTTTGACAGCACTGCCGTCTGTCAGTGGCTTAATCGTCTGCACAATGCCTTTGCCAAAGGTCTGTGTCCCGATAATTTTTCCCTTGCCGTAATCCTGCATGGCGCCTGCAAAAATTTCCGAAGCACTGGCACTGTTGCCGTTGACTAAAACTGCTATCGGTATATCCAGTTCATGACCGTCTTTGCCCTTATACTCTGTTCTTTTGCCGCTTTTGTTTTCTGTATACACAATCAGCCCATCCGAAAGTGTATAATCCAGCATTTTTACAACTGTATCCAGCACACCGCCCGGATTATCACGCAAATCAATCACAAGTGCCTGCATGCCCTCATCTTCCAGTACCTGCAATGCATCCTTGTACTGCTGTGTCGTTACATCTTCAAACTGTGAAACAGACAGATATCCAATCTGATTTTCCCGCATTTCATATTCAACCGTCTGCGCCTTGATTTCATCACGGACAACATCAACGGAAAATGCCGCATCATCACGGACGGCATCCAAATGCACACTCGTTCCTTTTTCACCTTTTATCAGCGCAACCGCACTACTTAAATCCATGTCCGTAATATCAGTTCCGTCCACCGTTGTAATTTTATCGCCATTGCGAAGTCCCGCCGCATAAGCCGGTGCGTCTTCATACGCGTCAATCACCAGCACTGCACCGTCATCACTTTTCTGGCAGACCGCGCCGATACCATAAAACTTTCCGGTTGTGGATTCCACCAGACTCTGATATTCATCGGGTGTATAATAAACCGTATATTTATCACCGTAAGATGCCAGATACGCCTTATAAATCATCTCTTTTGCCGTGTCCGTATCCACATCTTCCATGTAGAACAAATCCATTAAAGAATCCATTGCATTCAGCTTTGCTTCTACCTCGCTGCCAATGCCTTCATCTTCTGTCGTTGCTGTATCCTGCACATAAATTTCACCATTTACGCCTATATGGACAAATCCTTTGTGATAAAAAACGTTTAAAAGAACAACACCTGCCAGTATGGCAATTGACAAACCGGCCATCACACCGAATATCAGACCTCTGCCAAATCCGCTCTTTTTCACCGTCTGCTGATTTTCTTCTAACTCATTCATGCGCTGTCTAAATCCTTCCTGCTGTTTTTACGGCTTCCTTCCTTATAAATATGCTGTTCTGCAGCTATATATCTTCACCTATGCCGTTCTTTATAAGTAATTTCCTTTACAAATACGACTGTGGATTCACATACGTTCCATTCTTAATCATTGCAAAATGCAGATGGACACCATTTGAATTTCCTGTTGTTCCCATCAATCCAATGGTCTGTCCCTGCGTTACGATATCACCGACCGAAACCTTCAAAGCCGAACAATGCATATAAACCGTACTGAATCCGTTTCCATGGTCAATCGTAATATAATTGCCCGCAGTTGCACTATATTTTGCAATAATAACAGTTCCTGATGCTGAAGCATAAATCGGATCACCGGCAACACCAACACTGACTGCACCGATATCCAGTCCCTTATGCGGCGAACTTCGATCCTCCGTATCACCAAACGGCGATGTAATACGCTTTGAAACCGTTGGCCAGATAAATCCACTGCTTGACGGTGTTGAACTATTTCCACTGTTACTGCTGCTATTACTGTTACTATTGCTATTCTGTCCCGAGCTGCTGTTTTGATTCTTCTTTTCTTTCTCGGCTTTTTTTGCTGCCGCATCTTCCTGCTGCTTCTTCGCTACAAGATTTAAGATTTCATTCTCCTGCTCCTGCATCTCTTTTTCAAGCTGCGCCTTTGTCGATGCTGTCTGTGTCGTCTGTGTTGACAGCGCCGCAAGTTCCTGTTCCTTTGCCTGCTGTACCAGAGCCAGCGCTGACTTCTGATCTTCAAGTGAAATCTTCATCGTATCCAGTTCCGCATAATCGCTTTCCAAATTCTGTTTTGTCTGCTCAATATACTGAATCGTTTCTTCATACTCCTGAAGCTTCTGTCTGTCATACTCTGAAATTTTTGTAATATAATCCGCTTTATTTAACAAATCCGCAAGACTCGATGAAGACAGCAAAATGTCCAGATATGTATCTTCATTTCTCTCATACATAAACTGGATTCTTAATTTCATCGAATCATACTGCACATCTGCATCAATTTCAGCCTGTTCCAGATTGACCCTGGCTTCTTCTATCTGATTCTGCATATCCTCAATCTGCGTATTCAGTGACTGCAGACTGCTATCCAGCGTTGACATTTTTCCGTCCAGCTGTTCGATATAACTTTTCGTATCCGCAGATTCCTGTTGGAGCTGTTCCAGCTGTTTTTTCGTATCTTCATACTGACTGCTTAACTGGTCCTGCTTATCTTTTGCCTGATTCAAATCTGTTACTGTATCCCCAAATGCGCGGATTCCGTTTCCAAACGGCGCATTGATATAAATGACCAGCATAAACAGAATAAGAACTACGGAAATCCCTCTTTTTATTCGCCTATGTGCCATACTTTCCTCCATTCTTAAGCGACTATGCCCATCCGGGTATATGTTTCGCCCCAAAAACGAAAGGTGCCACGCAAGAGTCATCTCGTGGCTTTCCTGCGACAGCACCTTGTTGTTCATTAAACGTTTGCGTGCTTCCGTACAGCAAAGAAACTGCCCAGTGCACCAATTCCAATACCCAGCGCGATTGCAACCGGTGTAAGAATCCGGAATACTTCTGATACCGGGAGAAATGCCAGAATGTTATTCAAAATTGAGAATTTATTCAAAACATATGCAATAACATTCTGATACATATAACGGAAAATCACAATCGGAATAATCGCACCGATGATACCAATTGCAATACCCTCTACGAAGAACGGTGCATTAACAAACGCATCCGTTGCTCCGATAAATTTCATAATCGAAATTTCCTCTTTACGGACTGTAATACCAATGACAATCGTATTGGTAATCAGGAAGATGGAAACTGCAAGCAGAATTATAATCACTGCAATTGCCACATATCCAACCAGCTTTGCCGCACTTGACAGACCGCTCGCTGTTGCTTCGGAACGGTTGACCTGACGCACGCCGTCCAGATTTTCAAGATATGTAACCAGCGTTCCCTGCATTCCCGCATCACTTAAATAAACTTCATAGGATGCCGAATTAATCAGCGGATTATCCTTAAAGCCTTCCGCAAGATCCGGATATGCTGCAAAATATTCTGACTTAAAGTTATTCCATGCTTCTTCAGCCGATGTATAATGAACGCTTGAAACCTCTACACGGTTGCTGATTGTATCACCCAGCTTCTTAATCTCTGTATCCGAAAGTCCTTCATCAAAGAACACCGTAACACAGACTTCATTTTCAGCTTTCTTTACCATATACTCAAAATTCATCATAATAGAATAAAAAACGCCAAACAAAAATACACACGCTGTAATGGTGGCAATTGAAGCCAGGGAAAACAGCCTGTTTCTATAAATATTTTTGAAACCCTGTTTCAAATGATAAAATATTGACCTAATCTTCATAGAAATATCCACCTTTTTCCAAATCGCTGATTATTTTACCTTCACTCATGGTAATTGTTCTCTTTTTCATCTGCTGTACAATTTCCATATTGTGTGTTACCACAAGCACCGTTGTTCCCTGCTTATTTGCCTGATTTAAAATCTTCATGATTTCGGCCGAATTGGCAGGATCCAGATTACCGGTCGGTTCATCGCACAGTAAAATTGCCGGACGATTCACTAACGCTCTGGCAATCGCAACTCTCTGCTGTTCACCACCGGATAATTCATTCGGATATGCCTTATACTTGTCCAGCAGACCAACCATGGAAAGCATGGACAATACACGGCTTTTAACCTGTCTTGTCGGTGCTTCAATGACCTGCTGTGCAAATGCAATATTTTCAAATACATTTCTGTCCGGTAACAGACGGAAATCCTGAAAAACGACACCGATATCCCTTCTTAAATAAGGCAGCTTCTTTCTTGTAATTTTATTCAGATATTTTTTATTAACATAAATCTTTCCTGTTGTTGGGTCTAATTCCTTTAACAACAGCTTAATGAGTGTAGACTTACCAGAACCACTCTTACCTACTATAAATACAAACTCACCCTTCTGGACATGCAGATTAATCCCGTTCAACGCCGGGACACCAGAAGAATACGTCTTTGTAACATCCTCTAAGATTATCATCCGTAATCTCCTCCATTAAAATGTATCAATACTTTCCATATACTTCATATATTTTACAACCATCAGCGCAATTTTAAATGTAATCGCATCATCAAATATACGCAGATCCAGTCCTGTACTCTTTTGCAGCTTATCCAGACGATACACCAGTGTATTCCGGTGGATATAAAGCTGTCTGGACGTTTCTGAAACATTCAGGCTGTTTTCAAAAAACTTATTGATGGTTGACAGTGTTTCTTCGTCAAATTCATCCGGCGATTTGCCGTCAAAAATTTCCTTAATAAACATCTGGCACAGCGGCATCGGCAGCTGATAAATCAGGCGTCCGATTCCAAGGCGGTTATATGCCACCACATTCTTGTCACTGTAGAAAATCTTTCCGACATCCAGTGCCATCTTCGCTTCCTTATAAGAACGCGAAACTTCACGGATATCATTGACTATCGTACCGTATGCAATATGTGCAGCACTCATCGCTTCCGTATTAAGCATATCAATAATAACCTCTGCGGTCTTATCCAGCTCATCGTAAGTTTCCGTACCTTTGACTTCCTTTACGAGAATGATATTTTTCTCATCGACCGCCGTGATAAAGTCACGCACTTTTCCCGCAAACAATGTACGCACTGTTTCCAGCGCACTCGTATCCTTTTCATGTTTTGTTTCAATAATATATACGACACGTTTCACATCTGTTTCAATATGAAGCTTTTCAGCTCTTGTATACATATCTACCCTCAGCAGGTTATCCAGCAATAAATTCTTAATGAAATTATCTTTGTCAAACCGCTCCTTATATGCCACAAACAGATTCTGAATCTGAAATGCTGCAAGCTTTCCGAGCATATACACATCGTCGCTTGTTCCTTTTGCTAAAAGAATATATTCTAAATTCTGGTCATCTAATACCTTGAAAAACTGATATCCATTCACTACCTGGCTTTCTGCCGGAGAGTCCATAAATGCAATCGCATCTGCAATGCAGTTTTGCGCATCATCAAATGTTTTCGCAGCCACTTTACCGTCAGCATCTATTACACAGAAATCAACTCTTGATATAGCCTTCAATCCATCAACTGTCGTTTGTAAAATCTGATTCGATATCATCCCAAACTTCCTTTCCTTTGATTTTAGCTAGTCCTTCTACTATTGTAATGCAATTTGCCAAAAAAAAAAAGAGGAAATGCACAATTTCTATACATTTCCTCAAAAATTTCATGAATTTTAGATTTACATTACGATTCTTGGAACCATTTCTACAGATTTCATATCACATAACTTATTCAAATTAGTGAGTGATAACCTGTTCTGTTTCCTTATCGAATACGTGAAGTCTTGCAATATCCATCGCAAACTTAACTGTATCACCAGGACGAGCTGTTGTACGAGGATTAACCTTTGCTGTACATGTTGTCTGTGCAATATCATAGTGAAGGTTAACTTCTGCACCGAGAAGTTCATATACCTTAACCTGAGCTTCAAATGTATGATCAGCATGAGCTGCAACAAACTCTTCATCATCCTTGATATCTTCTGGACGGATACCAACTACTACAGTCTTACCAACATAACTCTTAAGCTTTTCACTCTTTTCAGCCGGAAGTGTAATAGATACTGTATCGCTCATCTTTAATGTTACCTGTGAACCGCTCTGAACAACTTCAGCATCAATTAAGTTCATCTGAGGTGATCCGATGAAACCAGCAACGAAAAGGTTGTTTGGTGTGTTGTAAAGGTTGCTTGGTGTATCTACCTGCTGGATGATACCATCCTTTAATACAACGATTCTTGTACCAAGTGTCATAGCTTCTGTCTGGTCATGTGTTACATAGATGATTGTTGTTTCAAGTCTCTGATGAAGCTTAGAGATTTCGACACGCATCTGAACTCTTAACTTTGCATCAAGGTTTGAAAGAGGTTCATCCATAAGGAATACCTTAGGGCTACGAACGATTGCACGACCCATGGCAACACGCTGTCTCTGACCACCTGAAAGAGCCTTTGGCTTACGATCAAGTAAATGTTCAATATCAAGAATCTTAGCAGCTTCATGAACAGCCTTATCGATATCAGCCTTTGGTACTTTTCTTAACTTCAGACCGAATGCCATGTTATCATATACTGTCATATGTGGATAAAGAGCATAGTTCTGGAATACCATCGCGATATCTCTATCCTTAGGTTCTACATCATTTACTAACTTATCACCAATCCATAATTCACCTGAACTGATTTCTTCAAGACCAGCGATCATACGAAGAGTTGTAGACTTACCACAACCTGAAGGTCCTACGAAGATGATGAATTCCTTATCAGCGATTTCAAGATTAAAATCCTTTACGGCAACAAAACCGTTCGGATATACTTTACAAACATTTTTAAGTGATAAACTTGCCATTTTAAAATATCCTCCTAAATAAATGACGCCTTTCGCTTTCGCATCTTGCCCGCGTCTGTTGTTGTAATAAATAATACAATAATCAGCCGATAATTACCATATTGTATTTCAACAAATATCTGCGGATATTTTCGTCAAATTTACTATAGACACTGATTTACTGTAACTTTTGTACAAAACCGTTCCCCATTACTTCACGAACATCACCAACGATTAAAAAGCTGTTTTCGTCTATTTCCATTACGATTTCTTTCAGATACGGTATCTGTTTGATTGAAACCACGCACAGCAGCACACTTTTTTCCTGCCGCGTATAGACCCCGCTTGCAGGAAACCGTGTAATGCCACGGTGCATTTTTTCCATAACCACCGGTGCAATCTGCTCATTTTTATCGGAAATAATCCACACTGCCCTTGCCTGCTTCGTGCCTTCCAACACCGTATCTGTCACCAGCGCCGTGACATAAACGGCAATAATGGCATACAGACTGACACTCATTCCGAATACCAGCACACCAGCAATAATAACCGCCATGTCCAGCACCTGAATAATACTTGCCAGTGCATACTGGCGGAAAAACCGGTGTAGCAATACCCCCAGCATATCCGTTCCGCCGGTTGTAAATCCGGATTTTAACACCAGTCCGATACCGGCTCCGCAGGCTGCCCCGCCATACACTGCCGCCAGCAGATAATCCGCTGCATCTACGGGAACTGCCGGAAGCACCGCCAGGTACAGTGTAAGCAGTACCGCCCCGGTAACAGTGTTTTTTATAAATTCTTTTCCTTCTATATAAAATGCAGCAATAAACAATGGCACATTTAATGTAACATTGGTAATCCACAGTGGCACGCCGCCCGCCCATACGCCACCTGTTACACGGTTTACAATGACTCCGATTCCCGAAAATCCGCCGGTCACCATACCCACCGACTGATAAATGCTCTTATATGCTGCCGCCATTAAAAATGTCCCTGCCGCCAAATACAAATACCGCTTCATCCCACACTCCGCTTTCCTTACTTTTCCCACAGTATGCCCGGAAAATGTGCGGACTATACTAACCGGCGAAAATAGTTCGTTTGGCGAAGTTTTCCTCCACCATCCAACAAAGGTGCCAGACCAAAGTCAAGTAACACTATGATAAAATCCCTCCGGGCTGCCACTCTACTCCGGCGAAAATAGTTCGTTCGGCATCGCCACAGTCCAGCAAATGTGCTGGATCGAAGTTAAGTAACACTAAAAAAAAATCCCTCCGGGCTGCCACCCTACTCCGGCGAAAATAGTTCGTTCGGCGAAGTTAAGTAACACGTTGAGCAGAACGAACTATTTTTGCCTGTCCCTTTGTATAAAATGTGACATTTTTTCTCTTTTTTCTTCATTTTTTTGTAAAAAAGTGTTGCATTTCCCAAATCCTTGTATTATAATACATACATAAGATACAAACAGTTGATAAGTTATTTGAAAGAGGTGCAATATGGATATAGCTTCTTTATCAACAGCAATGAGCACACAGAACATTTTGAACGATGTTGGTGTTGCGATGCTTAGTAAATCGTTAGATACCGTCGAAGATATGGGCGATGGAATGGTAAAGATTATGGAATCTTCCGTTACTCCTTATCTTGGACAGAATATAGATTACTACGTTTAGTTTTTCTTATTATTTTTTCCTTTCTCATTTTCTTATAAAAAGGGAGTTGTTATGAAGTAATTCATATACAACTCCTTTTTTATTTAGTTTCTAAACCTTACTTTGATATAAGGTTCAGAAACTTTTATATTCTTTTTAACTTATGCATTTCCTTTATGTATCCCCCACTCTCGCTCTGTCCCGGCATTCCTGCTTTTCCTGCGGATTCCGGTTTGTGTTTTGCGCTTCCAATTTTCATTTTTTCTCTTTAATAAAATACAGCCGCCACAATCCACAAAATTACAAGAAATACAACATTCCAGCCGGTAAATACCAACATATACTTTCCTTTTTCACTTTGTGGCGTAAGCGCATACTGCTTATAAGAAATCAGACTTGCCATTGATGCAATCAGTGTTCCCAGTCCGCCGATATTCGTGCCGAGAATCAGCGCATTGATATTTTCCGTAAAGCCCGACAGCAGCACCGCCGCCGGGACATTACTGATTATCTGGCTTGCAAAAATTGATGCTGCCAGTTCGTGTCCGCCCACATGTGTCCTTAAAAAAGCACTGAAGCCGTCCATATTTTTAATGTTACCCACAAGAATAAAAAATGCCACAAATGTTATCAACAGCATATAATCCGGCTTTGTGAACAACTGTCTGTCCAATACAAAAAGGACACCGATAACAATAGCCAGTAACATTCTGTAATCCAGTACATGAAGCACTGTCAGAATACACAGGAAAAACAATAACAAATATCCACACAGCCGTACTTTCTCATCTTTTGCATTTTCCCGGACCATTTCCTCTTTATCCGATACTTCCGCACCTGACATCTTTCTGTCTGACAGCCCTCTGTCTGCTGCCTTTCTGTCTGATATAGCCCTGCCTGCCGCTCGCTGTTCCAAAATAGCTCTCTCCGCCTGCACCTTAATTTCCCTTTTAGGAATACAAAGCGACGTCACCAGCAGTAATCCAAGTGACACCGCCGTCACCGGAAACATCAGCTTTAAAAACGCTGTAACCGGACTGCCCGACAGCGAATACAGATAGAGATTCTGTGGATTCCCGATTGGCGTACACATACTGCCGAGATTCGCCGCAATAGTCTGCATAACAATGACAAATATCAGATTTTCGGACAAGCCTGTCGCCTGCAACACTGCCACTGCAAACGGTACAAAGGTCAGCAGGGCGACATCATTTGTAATCCACATACTCGCAAAAAAGCAGCTGAGTACCAGTACCAGCTCCAGTTGTCTTGCATTCTTTACATAGCACAGCATTTTTTTGATAAGCCATTCAAATAGTCCCACACTGCGAAAGCCCGCAACTACTGCCATAAAACAGAAAAGCAGTGACAGCACGCGGTAATCAATATAATAAAAATAGTCTGCTGACGGGGGCGTAAAAAACATACTCACCACAGCCAGCAGACCCGCAATGCAGAAAGCCGTTTCTTTTTTTACAAATGTTACAAAGGTTTTCACTCCATTCATTTTTCATATCCTCATTTCAAAACATTTTCATGTGCAAAAATCCGCGACTTCATTGATTCCATTCACTTTGTTTTCCATTTACTTTTTCGCAGAAAAGGACAATATTATGCCATTTCCGGCACAATACTGTCCTCTAAAATATTTTTATCAAAAACATTTATTAAAAGAATTCCGCTTCAGCAGCAATCAATGAAATGTATTTAAAAGCTTACTGCCTCAGCAGCCTTTACATAAATTCCGTATACAGCATGTATACCACTGCCGCCGCAACTGTTGCAATCAGCGGAGGTGTTATAAAACGCTCGCCGTTTTGCGGTTTAAAGCCCTTATGCAGCTGTTCTTTCAGATACTCCCATCGTCCGTTTCTGACTGCAATCTTTTTAAACAGTAGATAGGCAATTCCTAAAAAACCTGCCGCCACAAGCCCAAGCATCACAACCTGTGCAATAATCACCGGCACACTGTTCATTGAACTTTCCGCTGCTTGCGCACTCTGTTCAAGCAGTTCACTGCCGCCTGATGTCATTGACACCAGCTGCATCATAATGATTGAATATGAATTCGCTGCAAAATGCGCCAGCATCGATGAATACATAGAGCCTGTCACTTCAACAAGCAGTGCAAATACAATCCCCATTAACAATGCATAGCTTAACTGATTGATATTCAAATGCATCAGTCCGAAGACCAGTCCGCTAAGAACTGCCGCCCCTAAGATGCCGTTTTTTCTGTAAGAATGATAAATCAGTCCACGGAAAACAAATTCTTCCACACACGCAGGCAGTACTGCAATAATCAGAAGCTGCACAACAAATGGATATGCAATCAGCTCCTGCACGGAATCCTGCACGTAGTTTGTTGAAAACAGACTTGTTAAATTGCTGACAAACAGCATCGTCGGAACAAGTGCATAGCCAAACAGAAGGCTTAACAGCCCGTCCGATATCCACAGTCTGCGGTACGGCATACACGCAATAATATTAATCTTATGTATTGCCACATAAATCAATGCCGGAAGCAGTACAATTGCCTGACTGAGCAGATAACTACCCCAAAGCGGCATATTAATGTCCATCACTCCAATGACCGCCCCTGCAAGAATGGACAGTAGAATGTAGCTTATAAAAAGAACCGGAATAAATCTGTTAATTCGTTTACACATAGATTACTTCCATGCAATTGCTTCAACTTCAAGTAAAACGTCCTTTGGCAGTCTTGCAACTTCTACACAGGAACGTGCCGGAAACGGTTCTTTGAAATATTTCTTATAAATTTCATTGATTTTGCCAAAATCGTTCATTTCCTTGATAAATACGGTTGTCTTTACAATATTTTCTACCTTAGAGCCTGAATCTTCTACCAGATGGCAAAGATTTTCAAATGCCTGCTCTGCCTGTGCTTCCACACCCTCTGCAATTTCACCGGTTGCAGGATTTACAGGAATGACACCTGATGTAAATACCATATTATTAATTTCAATTGCCTGTGAGTAAGGTCCAATTGCCCCCGGTGCTCTCTTTGTACTAATAACTTTCTGCATAATAATCTCCTTTTCTGAGCGACTTGTCGCGAAGATGCGATGAGAAATTCGCGCAGGCGATTTCTCATCTGCAATCATGGCTATTTGTTTTCGCTCAGAAACAAATAGCTGTGTGAAAAATAAGCGCATCAGCGTTATTTTTCACACTACTTTTTCTCCTTTTTACTTTTTCAGCTTGATACAGCTTTCTGCAATTTCAATTTTTCCTTCTTTTAACAGCCGCCCTACTGCACGTTTAAATGCATTCTTACTCATATCAAATTCGGCTTTGATAATCTCAGGTGCTGCTTTATCCGTAAAAGGAAGACTTCCGCCTCTTTTTTCCATTGCATGATATATTATACTGGAATCTTCATCCATTTGTATATAGGCTTTTTGTTTCAGACTGATTGACAGTTTATGGTCATCGCGCACTTTCGATACTCTGCCGTGAATTGTATCGCCTATCTGAATCTTTCCGAATACTTCATTTTTCGGAATCATGCCAAAATAACGGTCATCTACCGCTACGTACACACCGTAATCCGGGTTAATTTCAATGACTGTTCCCTGTACGGCGCTGTCTTTTACATATGGACTGTCACAGCTTAAATAATCATATACGCGCATGGTTGCTGCCAGACGGTTACTCTTATCAACATAAAGTGCCGTCAGACAAGTATCACCTTTTTCCACATGCGTTGTCTGCTCTTTAAATGGAAGGAACAAATCCTTTTCCAGTCCCCAGTCTAAAAATGCACCGATTTTACCGACTTCCGAAACCTTTAACTTTGCAATCTGTCCCAGTTCCAGCTTCGGTGTCTTCGTCGTCGCAATCAGACGGTCACTGGAATCACGGTAAACAAAAACCGTCAGTGCATCGCCCACTTCAATATCCTGCGGAACCTGCTTCTTTGGCAGTAAAACTTTATCTTCTTCTGTACCAAGGTAAATACCAAAATCTACGATTTTTACAACATTCAAACATTGTGTTTTTCCTAATTCAATCATACCATTCTCCATTCCGCAGGCATTTTAATGCCGGAGGAATCGCGAACTGAATCTATTCAGTTCTGCGATAAGGACAGTTTTGTGACGCCTGCGGCACAAAACTGTTGTGTGAAAATCTTAGACTTAAGGATTTTCACACCATTCTCCATTCTGAGCAACTTGTTGCGAAGCGGCGATGAGAAATTCGCGAAGGCGATTTCTCATCTGCCATCATAGCTATTTGTTTTGCTCCGAAACAAATAGTTCTATAATGCAAAAAATCCCTCGCAATCATGCGAGGGATAAAGGACTGGGCTTGAGGGACTCGAACCCCCACAATGCTGGAATCAGAATCCAGTGCCTTACCATTTGGCGAAAGCCCAATGTCGTTTGCCGTATGTCGTAACGACAAGATGTATTATATAATAACAAAAAATAAAATGCAAGCACTTTTTTCATTTTTTTTGAAATTTTTTGTTATTTTTTTGCAATTTCAGTATTCATGCGGCTTCCCGGCATTTATTTCTTTGTTATTTTTTAAAATGTCATCAAAACCGGAAACCCTTCCCGGTATTCCTTTACAATGTACGGATGCTCCTTCGCATATTCATAAATGGTTTTTCCAAGTCCGTCTTCAACCAATGCCTTCATCTGTTCCAGCGGCACCTGATTGATTGCCGGACAGGTCGGTGTCAGTGCAATGACATACTTTTCATTTTCCTTCATAATCCGGAGCGGCCATATTTTACAATCAAACGGCTTTTCTTCATTATTTAACGTACAGCCCTTGTGCGCATCCAGAAATTCACAGGCGGCTTCCTCCTCGGAATCCTGCGTACCATATTTCCCTGTTAAATCCATCTGACCGTATTCTTTTCCCGAAACCGTCTGCTTTTTAAACACAACCGGACTGCCCTTCTTTTCCAGTGAATCCATAACCTCTTTCGGAAACAGTGGTGTTTCCCAAAGACTGCATCTTCTGAACGAACAGCAGAAACGGCACTCGGCACACGTTTCTTTTTTCAAAACTTTTGAAAGCATTTTCTCTCCTTCTTTCCAATCAGACCCGCAGATTTATTCTGTAGTGTCCTGTCATTTTAAATGTGCATTATATTTCTTAACCAGCATTTTAGGATGGTAGGACATTTTTGCCTTACGAAGCCCCTCAATTCCGATATCTTCTTCGCGATTCAGCCATGTGCAGTTTAACGTCTGTGCAAACAGCCTGTTAATCGCCGCATATGCACCATTTGTCACACATTCACCGACCGCCTTTTCAAAATGAATATCACACGTATCTTCATTAATATAAGAAGCAACCGTCATCGCCGCCGGTGTATCATTGACGTATAAAAGCCCGCCTGAAAGCTCTAACTGTTCAAAATGCTCCAGCGCTTCTTTGACCGCCGCATATTCTTTTTTCTGCGACTCGTCTTCTTCCTGCAAATGTTCATAATACCACATATCTTCCACAAGCACCGCATCCTGCCAGTTTGCCGCGCCTATCTGCTCAAAGCGGTATTCCGGATACGTCCTTACAAACTTTGAAAAATGATTTTTCTTCTTATGAAATGCCTTTCCTGCCAGATTTGCCAGTTCTTCCTGCGAATAAATGTAGTCGCTGTCCCCCGGATTGCTCTCAAATACAAATGTATCCGGGAAAACCTCCTCTAACATCTGCTTTTGTTCTTCCGTGAGCAGACAGAAGTACAGCGGCTCCCTGCGTTTTTTTGCATCCTCTTTTAATGCTTGCAGTGCTTTTTCCAGGCTGCCTGTGCCTATCGGAAAGGTATATCCCTTTCTTCCATAATAGCCGTTGTAGTGCCGCAGTAAAAAACCTCTGTAACTGCAAATCTGTATGTCATATTTTTCACGAAGCAGATACATATTGGCAAATGAAACATCACTGCCCATATTTCCTGATTCCGCAATTATTTTCCGAATCCAGTCACCATCGGAAATGGAAGGTGTTGACCATTCAAGCATAACCTTAAAGCTTCTCCGTTCTATCATTATTAAGCGTCTTACGCATTTAATATCCATATTTTGCCCTATTTTAGCATATCGACCGGTACTTCACAACCAACGCGCCATAAAATTTCTCTAAAATCCGTCAAATACATTGACCCTGCATTTTGTTTCCAGTAAAATAGATTATTAGCATATCGAAAGGAGCTCTTAAAAAACGTATGAATAAAAAAAATATTTCACTGATTTTAATTGGCATTTTACTGCTTGTGTTACAGTTCTATGTCCGGGTCGGCAATGCCACGATTGATGTCTTTTCTGACGTCATCGGATTTATCCTGATTGTCATTGGTATTTTACCGCTTGCCCCACGTAATGTGTTATTTAAAAAAGCAAGACTTGCCGCTATTTTAGGAACGGCTGCCGCCGTTATCGGTCAGGCACTGCTTTTTAAGGACTGGGGTGACAGCGCTTCCCAGATGCGCACAATGGCTGCCGGTCTTTCTACTATTTTTACAATTTACTTTACTTATTATTTTACGGAAGCCATCATATTAGAAGCAAAATTTCAGGAAAAATCTGCCGCAACACGTTCTTTCAGAATCGTATGGCTGTTGCTGGGTGCATTGGTATTTATTCATTATATCGCATTTATGTCCAATATTTCCCTTGCCTCGATTCTTGTCGGTGCAGGTTCCGGCATTTGTGCCATTTACTACTGTTCAACCATGCTGACTGCCTGTAAGCAGCTTTATATGGAAGGTCTTCCTACAAAGCATATGGACATTTCCGCAGAAAAAGCTTCAAAAAAATAAGTGCAGGCAATTGCTGTATTTACATTCTTCGTTTCTGTCTGTACCACATTGACAGATACAGCTGTTGTAGATAAAATAAGCACATAGAGATGGAGATTAGAAATGAAAAAGCTTGAAATTATTATAAGACCTGAGCGTCTTGACGATTTAAAGACAATTTTAAACAGCTGTAATGCACACGGTCTGATGATTACCAATATCATGGGATACGGAAGCCAGAAAGGGCATAAACAGGCTTACAACGGTGTTGATTTTGGCGGTAACCTGCTTCCGAAGGTTAAGGTTGAAACGATTGTCGATGATGATACCGCAGAAAAGATTATTGATTTAGTTATTGAAGAAATTAATACCGGTCTTTACGGCGATGGTAAAATCTTTGTCTACGATGTCTGCGATGCGGTTCGTATCCGTACCGGCGAGCGCGGTGTTGATGCATTATAGTACATTTTTTAACAGAATATATTTTACGATTATCAACGGGGATAATTACAGACTGTTTCGACAGAGTAATTATCCCCTTTTTGTATATTATTTTCGTTATCTGTATCCCATAACCGTACAGATATAGACGGAATATTTTATTCCAAAAAAAGTCCCGCAGGATACTACCCAATCCTGCGGGACTTTTTATTTTGGTCTTTTACTGCTTTCATTTTCACTGTATTTTACTTTTACTTACAGCTCATCTGTATCCGCTTCATCTTTTTTCACATACTGCTGCAAAATTCTTGAAAAAATAAATGAATCAATATAAAAAATCAACGGAATCGATATAAACATGATACCGACATACTGCATTGTAAAATAAATCAGTCCATATGTAGCAATCATCATGCTGATGGTCTGTGGCAGATGGTGCATGCAAAGCACCAGTGCATTCTTTATCGTTGCAAATACAGTATTGTCAAACTTTGCAAGCACCGGAAATACATACAGCACAACCGCCGCCAGCACAATTAAAATACCGATTGCCGCAAACATCAGCAGCTGTACCAGCGTACCGCCGCCGTCTGCTGCCCATTTTGCACAGACATTAATGTCTACCAGAAGGATTGCCGCAAACGCTGCTAAAATCAGTTCAATCAAAATACTCTGCTTTAAATTCTGCTTAAAGGATTTAAAAAATTCCTTCCAGACATAGCCTTCTTCATCCCTTGCCATTTTCAATGCCGCATAAAACACCGCCGTCAGCGATGCACCGATTGTAATAACCGGAATACTGCACACCATCGCCAGCAGGGTCAGAATAATAAAATCACCGGCTTTGGTGAGTGTCTTAAAAAATTTACCGTTTATGTCAAATACGCCCATTCTTCTACCTTTCACTCTCTGTATTGATAACATGTATGATTATATATGGATACTGTCGAAAAAGCAAAGCATTTTTCTTACTTTTTCATTAAATATTTCTAAAAGCAAGTGCCTTTTATACAAATTTATGTTACACTGACTAATGTCTTTCAAAACGAAACTGTAAACATTTGCAGAAAGGAGTACTATGAAGCCATTTTTTAAAAAGAAACCTGTAAAAGAACAGATGACTCCGTTTAAAGATTTGACTTTCTCCGAAAAAATCCACTATATCTGGGAATATTACAAATATTTTATGCTTGCGGCAGTACTTGTAATCATTGCTGTTGTAAGCTTTGTCATCTCTTTTCAGCGTAACAATTATACAACCGCTTTCAGTATGGTTATTATTGACGGCAAAATGACCGGCTACGATACCGGAACCGATGCCATTACGACCGGTTTTACCGGATATCTTGGCATTGACGGCAAAAAGGAACGTGTGGAATGTGATTACAACTATTCCCTGATTCCAAAGCTTTTAGATCAGGATGTCAGCGCCAGCCAGCAGAAAATCTACACACTGGCATCCACCGGCTCGATTGACGGTTATATCGCAAGTCCTGATTATATCGATTACTTCTCTACGGATAAAGAGCCGTTTTTAACGGATTTAAGAGAAGTTTTAACCGATAAAGAACTGGAAACCTTAGCCGGTAAAATCATTTACTATACCAAAGAAGACGGTACAAAAATTCCGATTGCACTGGATTTAACCGATACCAAGATCAAGACCGAAACGGACTTTACCATGGATAATCCATGCTACGGCATCGTTGTAACCGCACCGAACTTAGAAAATGCTGTTGCCTTTATCCGCTACGCATTCGACTTATAAATGTACAGATTCATTCCGTCAATATCCTCCGCATAAACTGTAAATCCCATTTTTTGTGCGAGGCTGATTGACGGAATATTTTTTTGATGACAGCATAAAAATAAATAACTGCAAAGCTCGCGCTCCTTTACATAATCAAGAATTGCAAAACACGCTTCCGCGGCATACCCCATGCCCTGCCACGGCTTTCCGATAAGATACCCCAGCTCTTTTTGTAATTCTCCGTCAATTTCGCGGTTTTCAATCCCCGCCCGTCCGATGACTTTATTATCTTCCTTACGGAGCACCAGCCACAAACCATGCTCGAAAAAGCCGTACATATTTTTGATGTACTGCCTTGTAAATTCTTCTTCCTCAGTCCTTTCATACAACGGTTCAATATACGGACAGTCCCGCAGTGTATCATAGACTTCGTACAGACTGTCTAAATCCGTAAGCTGCATTTCACGTAAAATCAGCCTGTCAGTTTCTGCAATCTCAAGGGGAAGTCTGTAATGTCTGCAATAAACGGTTTCCAAGTACATTTTGTCGATTGAATCTATATTTTCCACGACATATTTTGCACTGCCCCTGTAATCAAAGCCGTAACCGATTGACGGAATATTTTTTACAACTTCGGGCAGTTCCGTATCCTGTAAGTCTGTTAAAAGCACCCACCCCGCCAACGGTTCCAACTGCTTATTAAACATTTCAACCGGCTCAGCCTCAAACTGCTTAAACGGTTCAACCGGCTCAAAGGATTGTAACTGCTCCCGGCAGAGAATTTTTAAGTCACTTAGCTCCGGCTGTCTGCGCAGTTTTTCACATATCTTATATTCTTTTTCTTTATCCTGCATGAGGACTGCGATTTCCCGCACATTTTTCTGCATATTTTTTATCCACTTTCTTATTTTCTCAATCTTTTTTATTTTTTGCCGATACACATAATATATATATATGATATCAGGGTCAAAGGGTTATTCACCCACATGAGCTTGCTCATAGGTGGGTGAATAACCAACACAAACTTATACCGTTATAATATCAAAGATAAGGAGGACCTGCAAATGTCATCTGCTTTTATAAATTCACTGGGCAGCAGCTTTGGCAGCCTTACAACAACACAAACGAAATCACAGTCAAGAACGAAAAAGAAAACTACGCAGTCCGGTAAAATTGTCGTTAAAAAGAACATGACCGCACAGGGGTATCTGATCCGCATGGCAAATGCCAAATCCCCGGCACAGGTTGCCGGCATTATCCGTGCCGCACGCGCCGATGCCAACGCCATGAAAAATTCAGATGCAGGAAAAACAGCCATTGCCGAAGCCCAAAAAATTGCCGATGCGATTGAAAATAAAGGGACTTTAAAAATCAGCCGTTTAAAAAAGGAACAGCAGCTCCGTCAGAAAAAACAGATTGAAGAATCCTGCGGTGCAAAGAAAAAAGCCGCTTTGACGTCCAAACAGCTTAAAAAGAAAAAACGCGCCCGCAAAGCCGAGGAACGCGCCGATGCCGCAAATGCCATAACACCGTATAAAAAACAAACAGAGGAGAATAACGAATCTAATTCCTCATTCTCCTCTGATACGACGGCACCCGGAATCGTCATTGATGTTGCGGTTACGGCTGATACCGGCTGCGCACCCGCTGACGCTTCAAGCGTTGATGTCAGTTTATAAAATTTTTTTATCTTTGTACTTCGTTTCCGCTTTCAGAAAATGCGAGCTGGCTGACTTCATCTGCCGTAACAAGGTTAAAATCACCGCTTACGGTATGCTTTAAGCAGCTGGCTGCATTTGCAAATTCAACCATTTTCTGAGCATCGTACTTCTGTAAGCAGGCATAAATCAGACCTGCGCAGAACGCATCGCCCGCACCGATATAATCTAAGATGTGCATGAAATATTCTTTGCTGTAGTAAGCCTTTCCGTCTGTATAAATCATAGACTGTAACTTAAAGGTTGTGATAGAAGTTTCTGTACGCCAAACTGCTGCCACCATTTTAAACGGAAAACGCTTCATGAGTTCTTTTGCAATGTACTCGTTCTTTTCTGTGCCTTCTCCGACCGGCTCAAGCTGGAAAATACCAATCGCATCGTCTTCATTGGCAATACAGATATCTACATACTGGCAGATTTCTGTCATAACCTTGTTTGCCTTTTCACCGCTCCAGAGCTTGCTTCTGTAATTTAAGTCACAGCTGACAGTCATTCCCTTTTCTTTTGCTTTTTTGCAGGCTGTTAAGCAGACCTTAGCCAGTGTATCGCTGATTGCCGGTGTGATTCCTGAAAAATGGAACCATGTTGCATCTTCAAAAATGGCATCCCAGTCAAAATCACTTTCTTCTGCCAGTGCAATTGCTGAACCGCTTCTATTATAAATAACGTTTGATGGTCTCTGGCTGGTCTTCTTTTCCAGAAAATAAATACCAATCTGGTCGCCGCCGCGGACAATCTTACTGACGTCCACACCGTACTGACGCAGTGCATTGACTGCACTCTGACCGATTGCATGTTTTGGAAGCTTAGTTACATAAGCCGCATCCACACCAAAGTTGGATAAAGAAACGGCTGTGTTGGCTTCTCCGCCGCCGTATACGGCTTCAAACGAATGACACTGTGTAAAACGCTCACTGTTTTCCGGTGAAAGACGCAGCATAATTTCACCAAATGTAATAATTTTTTCCTTCATTTTATTCTTTCTCCATTTTCTATATATTGATATGAGTGTCAAAATACCTTTTTCCACTTATTTCATTTTGTGTCGTATTATAGCACATTTTTTGATACATTGTATAGTACATTTGCAAAAAATTTACGTTGACTTTTACGCAATGACTGGATACAATAACGAATATACTTGATATTCAGAAAGGAATTATTATTATGGCAAATCAAAATCCAGTTGTTACATTTACAATGGAAAATGGCGATATTATGAAAGCCGAGCTTTACCCGGAAGTTGCACCAAACACTGTCAACAACTTCATCAGCCTTGTAAAGAAGGGCTTTTATGACGGATTAATTTTCCACAGAATTATTGCAGGTTTCATGATTCAGGGCGGCGACCCGGAAGGTTCCGGCATGGGCGGTCCGGGATATTCTATCAAGGGTGAATTTAACATCAACGGTTTCCAGAATGACTTAAAGCATACAAAGGGTGTTCTTTCCATGGCGCGTGCACAGCACCCGGATTCTGCCGGTTCACAGTTTTTCATTATGCATGAAAACGCACCGCACTTAGACGGACAGTATGCGGCATTCGGCATGCTCACAGAAGGCGTTGACGTCTTAAATAAAATTGCCGAAACCGATACGGACTGGAGCGACAGACCTCGCAATCCTCAGGTTATGAAGACGGTTACGGTTGAAACTTTCGGTGTCGATTATCCGGAACCGGAAACACTCTAATCGTTATTGCACATTTTAAAAATTGATAAATTAATAAATTGAACCCGGCAGAATTTCAAATGTATCCGATACATTAAAACTCTGCCGGTTTTTTATTCTGTTTGGCAGGATTTGATAGTCTTAATAGTTTTACTGCATCCATGTCTGGCTTTTTTTCAGTGTAATAATTAAAGTTCACTTTAAGTCAAGCTTTTTACTTAAATTTTACATTTTTATTATGATGAGCTTTTTGCTGGAATGTCCAATATCTATTGTGCATATGGTTGTATGTTTTTTATGTATAGCAAAAGCGGTGCCGCATAGACATTTTATCTATACGGTACCGCCCTTTTTTCTTTTATTACATTTACAATACCCGTGCGCCGTTTATTCCATAGACACACACCAGAATGTACAACACGTATCTGGGAATACACACTGCCTTAAAAATCCCCCTGATTCAGAAAGACTGCTCACTTAATATCCTTTACAAACTGCTCCAGCTTTTCCTTATTATCCTTTGCCTTATCACTGTGACGGTCTGCGAGGGCGACTTCACTTTTTAAATTTTTAAGTTTCTTTGACAACTGTGCAATACATCTGTCATTGTCCCCGCCGCCGCTGAATGTAAAGACAGCATTTATTCTATCAGCCACTCCGTACTTTTTAATAAAGGTGTTTACCGGAGATGCCGGTAAGCCCGCCCATATGGGTGTTCCCAATATAATTTCATCGTAATAATCTATATTATCGGGAACGCCTTTTATTTTCGGTGTTCTTCCAAATGTGGACTGCATTCCGCCGACAAGCATTTTCGCCGCCGGTTTTCGCGGAAGCGGCTTTGCCAAATCGATCTCAAATAATTTTGCGCCCAGTTTTCTTGCAATCTCTTTGGCGGCTTCTTTTGTATTTCCTGTTAATGAATAGTAAATAACTGCTTTGCTCATAGTGTCTTCTCCTGTCCTATATGGAATATAATTACAAATTCCTGCTGATTCCCTCAAGTTCTTTTACTGCATCTGCATTTTTTTCACTGTCATATTAAGGTCGTACATATCATACCAATTACGCCAACAGCCAAAAATAACAATCCAATACCTGCCGATTTTTTACGCTTTTCTAATTCTTTTGAGTTACTTTCACTCATATTTACAATAGGATATTTTCTTCTTCCGATTAAATACATAAGCAAACCACTTGAATTATTCCCACTCATTGTAAATACTCCCCAAAATTTAGGATGCTTTAATCCCCTGGCTGTCGCATCTATAACTGTCATCTGATAAATCTGAAACACGACACAAGACACCCCTACAAATGCAGCTGCTCCACAAATTACCGCCAAAACAATATTTAAATCCATAACAAAAACTCCTCCTTAAATTTTTTTGATTATCTGGTACAGCAATGCTGATAAAGTAATAACCATAAAGCAAAATATTCCAACTAAGAAATAGTGGTTATCAGGGATAAACATATTTAATGTTATCAGCATTACTACGACAATGATATTTACAATAATTGCCCCTATCATTTTTTGGTTGCTTTTTACAACATCCGTACTTTCTTCTAAATGTTCAATCATTTTTTCATCACCCTTTAGCAATACGTCAAGACTTATAGAATATAGATTGCTCAACTCTATTACACTAATAATATCCGGGTAGGATTTTTCATTTTCCCAATTTGAAATTGTCTGCCTTGATACATTGATTTTTTCTGCAACATTTTCCTGTGTCATTCCCGACTGTACTCGTGCATTTTTAAGTTTCTTACCTATTTCCATATTCTGATTGCTCCTTTCGGTGCCATTGTCGTATATTCCCCGCTAAATGTCTATCCAACATCTTTTACATAGCCCTTTTTCCTTGTCAAAATTATTTTACCAATACCGTTTTCTTGTGATTTTGGGGCGCAGCAAGACTTTTGGAATTTATTTTTCACAATCCACTTCTACGTCCATGGTTTCATCGCTGCAGTCCAGCTCCGAAGTATTCACTCTTACATAGTACATGGTTGTCGTCCCGCTTGCACAACTGTAATGTCTTTTCTTATAATTGTACCCGCTGTCGGCTTTCCTTGCCGTACCTTTCGTTATAACCCACAGTTCTTTGTATTCCGTTACGAAATCCTGCACCAGAAACTTCCGGTATATAAAAGGTGACAGCAATAAGTCAGCGGCACTTTCTGCTTTGTTAAATCTAAATTTTTCATATCTGCAAACTTGAATTTGTTACTGAGTCTTTTGGAAATGCTTATATGCTAATACACCAATAGGAAGAAAATATACACACCAACATAATAGTGCAATAGTACCTCCGTTTCCATTTTCTCCGCTTTCCATGCTTGTGAATACACCTGTCATCGGCATAATAAAACATCCAATAAAAAAAACGCCATGTAGTATCATCAAATATTTCAGCCACTTGTCCGCTTTCGAACTTGGATTGATAGAAAGACCAATAAATAATGTGGAAAGTGCCATCATTCCGTAACCAAGCAAATCATAATTGAATAACAGACCACCACGTTGAAAATCTAATATTCGAACGGCTTGCTCATTCAAACCGCCCAATTGAACGCTCGTTGTCTGGGCATAATATACTAATAGAACCATCACCGCATAGATAACGGCAATAACACCACCGACACTGGCAGAAACTTTCCGTTCTTCGCAGCTTTCATATTGAAACCCTACTGCCATCATAATGTATCCCAGAGGTAAAAACATACACACGAGATATGAAACAAATGGTAAATCAGCAATCAGACATATAGCAAAAAGGAATACAGTAATTGTTACGACTACTGCTCCAATTTTGGAAATTATTTTGTTCATAATCTTTCCTCCACAACTTCCGATTTTACTTTGTAACTATGACTTTTCCTTCTGAATCCAGAAGAGGTGTAATAGCCGCTCCATATCCAGATTTCCAACAAAGATAGTTAACCCCAGTCTCCTTATCTACAAGGATTTGGCGAACTCCTTCATCCTTAAGCTGACTTCCGTCTCTAAATGTAACTTCAAATCTTTCTTCTTTCTTTGCCATGTTTATTTCTCCTTTTTCAAGCGTTAACTTCCGATTTTCCTAATTCTACAAACGTAAAATTACAGGTTCAATTCATACATTTTGTACTCTGTCCACCTCGTATTTTCGTAAAACATTTGTTTTGCTTCAACAAATTGAAAACCGCAACCGGCATAAAGCCGTTCTGCCGCTCTCCCTTATAACCCCAAATTTTTCATATAAATGGCGCCCTGCTGATGATGCCTTTAGCTTTTTAGGTACACTGTACAAAAAACACACCAACATCATCTGCTTTTTCCTCTTTGCTTAAAAACAGATACCCTATTGCATCATCTAAACAGAAAATATCCTGAAACTCCTCCGGAAAATCTTCTCCGTATATCTGCATACAAAACTGATAGGAATCAAGTTCTAACTTTTCGTTTTGTAAAAATACAGGATTTGCCCCAATAAGAGAGCCGTAATCCTCATCAGATTCATTCATTTCTTTATCAATTACAATTTCTCTTGCCGGAATCAAAAAGTCCGCATCGTTTCTCGGCGCGGCAGCCGAATGTAAAACTACTTTTGTATATCCGTTTTTTATATTCTGAAGTTCCTCGGTATCCCCATTATAAACGATTGAGTCCAAAAAATAATCTTCTCTATTATAAGTGGTAAATACAGAAATAACCTTATCTTTCGGATAATTAAAATTAAGCTCCGCATTTAAAAAATTTGTAGGTATATTAAAAATAAAAACCATTTTTTCTCCATTCGGATTCGTAGGCCACTCCATATCCGGCGGCAAAAAACTTTTTCCTCCGATACGCAGAATATTTGATTCATTATCTGCATTTTCAAATGTTACTAAGTTTGACATTTCATTCTCCTCTCCTATGTAATCCAAAATAATCTCTCAATAAAATAAAACACTGAAAATCTGATTTTTGTAAAAAGCCATTACAAGCCCGGCTATTCAAAATGATGTTCCCTTTCCAATCACGATTTATTTTTTATCATATATGTATTCTTTTATTGTTTTTTTAATGATGCAATACACATCAATTATATCATACATTGATATTTTGAAAAAATAAAACATCTTCTTTATTACTCTACTTGTCAGATATTCACCACTAATGCTTTACTAATTATACTTATTCTATGAATCTCACTTTACACATTTCTTAATATATATTAGCGTACCCTTTAAATATAGAAATGTCCTCGTCACTAATTCTATAATTTTATCTTTTATTGTCATACACAAATTCCAATCCTTTAACATGCTTATTGGGAGTTTTGCAACAATTTACTATACTAGAAGATGATATTCCCATTTTTTTTGAAGCTTGAGCTATAGATTCAAATCTCTCTCCAGTAGTCAAACATATTACAGCTTTGGTTCCTCCACCATTACAATAAGAACAACCTTTTCCTTCTAAAATATGTCCTGGTAGCGACAACCATTCACGACCACATTTTTTACACTTACATAATATTTTAGTCGTAGCATTAGTATACTCCCCAATTAAATCAATGTTAGTATTTCCTTTCTTCTTAAAAAGTTCTAAGAATTCATTATGTGTGCGGTCTTTACCTGAGCATTTTCTACAACCAGTCCCATTTAATAAATGATATGGTTTAGCCTCCCATTCACATCCACAAATTTTACACTTACAAGCTATATTTATAGAATTACCTCTATACTTTCCTATAATTGTAATTTGTGGATTGATAACCTTTAATCGTTGAATAAATTCTTCTGTTGTTGTTATTTTGCAATTTTTTCTTGCAATGTCTTCAATTTCATTCCATTTATTAGACAGTAATTCATATCTAAAGTCTAATTTTTCACAAATTTCTTTTACTATCTCTTTTAATGTATGGTAATCATCTTCGCTTGAAAGATTGTATGAATAACAACGGATATCATCAACAAAACATTCTGGTGGACAACTATCATAGATAATCATAAGATTAATGCCCTGCTCCTGACACTTTCTTCTTTTTTCTCTATCCCTTTCCACTTTAGTTTGATGCCAAAACCATGCGCCTGGTTCTATTGCATAATTTTTCTCAGGAATATAAATGTCAAGTTCTTGCCCCATTACCGTCTTATCTCTTGAAAAGACCTCAACCCCTTCTGCTGCTATATTCAAGCTATTATAAATAAACTGTTCCATAAATGATGTTGCACTTTTTGCGCATTTAGGACATCCATGTCCTTGCAGTAATGAATTTGCATCTGTACGCCACCTATGTTCACAAACAGCACACTTTACATCAATCTTTTTTTGAGTTCCTAAAAATTCACTCTGCAATATAATATTAGGATTAATTTTCTTGACACGAATCATATACTCCGATTGTGATATTCGCCTACGTTTTGCAGAAGATTCAATCGCACATTTCCTACATCCTTTCCCTCTAATAATATTATCTGCTATTGGATTCCATATATTTCCACATACTTTGCACTTAACCTTAACTCTTGAGGTCATACAATCATATTTTCCTATAATCTCAATATTAGGATTAATACCTCTCATTTTATTTTCAAATTCATTTTGAGTTAAAATACGCTGTCGAATTGCATTTTTCTGTTTACAGTTTGAACAACCTTTTCCTAATAATAAGCTTTCTCCTGTTGGTTTCCATAACTTTCCACACAATTTGCATTTTACCAAAACCGGTGTACTCGTATTTACATATTTTCCTAAAATCTTAATGTCATTATTTTTTGAATATACAACTCTCTCAAAACTCTCCTGCGTATATCGCCTATGCCCTGAACAATTTGGACATTTCCTACCATGCAACAAGTTGCTTGGTCTAGGAGTCCATTCTCCTTCATTCCATGGATAACCACATTTTAAACATCTACAGCTAATTCCTGTATTTGCATTAATATACTCCCCAAGAACCTCAATATCTGAATTAATCTTATTCAATTCTTCTGTAAACTGAATAGTTGTTTTCTTTTTATTACTTTTACCTTCCACAAAAAATCTCCTAATATAAACAATAGTATCTATTTTATAAAATTAAACTAATCATTTCTTTTCATACCCATATACTAATATTCTGCATATTTATTATAATTTTTTTTAATTTCTATTGCAAATAATGTTGCTATATGTTATTTTATAAATAGAATATATTCTTAAAATCAAAGTCCTTAAATATGCTTTTATATTTAAAACTCTATTTTCTATTTATTTTTCTGTGATTCATTATCATTTTTAGTATCACATTTTAAATCCATAAAAATATTTAGAAAATTCATTGAAACCCTTGTCGACAATCCTAATATTCCAGTATAATAAAAGAAAGGACACACACATGGATAATACACCATATGATGATGTATTCCGTACACTTTTAACAGACTGTACAGAATTAATAATTCCGGTTGTGAATGAAATTTTTCATACGAAATATACCAGAAAAGAAAAAATCTGTCTGCTTCAAAACGAACATTTTATCAAACTGCCGGACGGCAGTATGATTATCCAAATGTTTGAATATGATACACAGCTTGCATTGGAAAACAAAGAACTGATATCCAATTTCTTAACAGTTCGTTTCCCCGATTCAGCTATTGTATCGCTCAGACATACAAAAAATACACCTGATTCAATGACTATTACTGTTCTGACACCGGGCAGTAAGTCACTTACACCGTCCCGGTTTTAAAAATACGACAGTATACCATAAACGAACTATTTGAAAAAAAATTATTTTTCTTAATACCATTTCATATTTTTGTATATGAGAAGGATTTTAATGAATTGGAAACAAACAAGAAAAAATTAAAACAGTTGGAAGCAGAATATGCATCAATTAAAAAACGGCATGAAAAAGGCAAAAATGCAGTTAGCCGCAAAACTTCTGCAAAACGGAAGCACTATACAATATGTTGCAGACCTCACCGAACTTCCCGAAGAAACCATTCGCGAACTTGCACAAAATATTACTTCAAAAAAAATTCTTTAACACAAAAAGCGGAAACCATACTCCTTTCCGTGACCCTGTCACGAAATCGCAATATGATTTCCGCTTCTGCTATTCTTTTAATATTTCACAAAATACCTGTTCAAATTAAAAATGTCCGCCTGAGCTGCCGGAGTTTCCTCCGCCGCCACCGCCGCCGGAACTTCCCGAACTGCTGCTGGATTCAATATGACGTGTAACAACCGTTGTATTGATAAAACGGTCTTCACGTCTTCTGACGTTGAAGTTATGATTCCTGGTATACGCTCTGCTGTCCACTGTCATCTTAGACTTTGCCTGAAACATCATGGCAATGACCGCAGCCGCAGCAACTCCCAGTGAAATTAAAAGCTTCTGTGGCAGATACAGTGACAGTCTGTAAGAAAGGCTGGTATCGAGCTGTTTGCGTACACCTGCAATATATTTTTTACAGCCTGCATAATAATTGCCATCTGAAAGCTTATCTTCCGCTTTTTCACGGATAGCATCTAATTTACTCTGCGTAAAGCTTTTCGTCGTTCTTGCAATACCTGATGTAACCAGCATATCCGCCCGTGACTTCATATCAATAACATAGACAATTGCATCCGGCTCCGAACTGCTTTCATCATAGCCGTAGCTTTCATTAATAATGCCGCGCACATAATTTTCCAGTTCTTTATCGTCCAGTCCTTTGCTCTGTGTCAGAATCACGACATCCGTCTTGCAGGCATCAGATGCTTTCCGGCACATTTTAGTAAGCTGTTCTTTTTCCTTATCGGTAAATAAACCCGCATCATCGACCACATACTCTTTGGACTGCGTATCTGCCCATGCATCCTGCGGCATACCGCCTAAAACTGCTGCCGTTAAAAGGAGCAGGCTCACGAGTAAAATCATTTTCTTTTTCATTTTCATAGCGCAAGCCCTCCTAATGTCAGCACAATCATCATGATTACAAAAATTCCTACAAAGTAAGCAGCTGCTTTTTCTTTGCTGATTGGACGGTCTGCTACGATTTTACCGGTCTGCCCGTTTAAAACGAAGTTAAAATCTTTTCCGTGATAACGGCAGTTTAACATCCATACCGGAAGCAGTGCATATTCGTTGTGCTTATTATTCATGGAAATGTGATTATCCAACACGCTGACAGTCGAATATCCAAGCATTGTGCTTCTTGCAATCTCCGTAATATAACGGTCTACCCTTTTTCTGACACGGCTCTGCATCTGCTCATCGGTGAAATTATACCGTTCTGAAAGATATCCTGACAGATACGGCATTGCAAACGGTTTTAACGCCGTATAGTCAAACGGCTCTAACTTATCCATCGTGTCATCGTCCATTTTTTCCGAAGCATCTGCCGGCACTTTTTCAAACTGTGCCTCTACATCACGGTATACGTGAAAATGGTCTGTATATGTATACTCTGTATCGCCGTGGCGCTCGGTTCTGATTTTTTCGGCTTTTGCCGTCATCTCGGTTTCGGCATCGAAATCATATAGCCAAAACGGCACATAAACACCGGAAATTTTTTCAATGGTGCTTTCTGTTGACAGTGTCTTTGGCGTAAGCAGCCCTTTTTTCACCCAGCTTTTATACATTTTCTTTGCTGCTTCCCGGTCAATCTGAAACGGAATGACCGATGACGGTGAAAATTCTCCGCTTAACCGGTCTTCCACCAGTGACGGATTGCCGCAGAATGAACAGATTGTTGCAGATGTATACTCATCTGCCAGCAATTCTGCACCGCAGCTCTGGCAGTGATACACTTTCATATTCATGCTGCCTTTACCCTTTTGTCCCTCTGACTGTGCAGACTGTGCAGACTGTGCGTTTTCCCCGGCTTCTGCATCGCTGTAGAGATGTCCGTACTGCTTTTTGTAGTCCTGTACATCCATTTCCATCTGGCAGGATGGGCACTTAAGTTTTTGTGCCGTGCTGTCAAATTCCATTGCCGCCCCGCAATTCGGGCATTTGTACGTTATTGGCATATTCCCTCCATTCCCCTTGATACTTCATCAGGTACACTTTAGTATATTATGATACTTATTATATGATACGCTATCCGTGTAAGCAAGAATCCGCATCATTATATCATCTTTTCTTTAATGCCTTTCGCTGCTTCGCCATGCACGTTATCGTTCTCAAGCCTGATGCAGAACTTTTTGCAAGCACAGTTCTGCTTCGAGCTTTCGTCCGGCACGGCTCATAGCTTTCGGGCATTCATATTTTGTTCATATTTCTTTTAATATCTCTTAACAATATGCACACGTTTTCTTCACTTTTCCTGCATATAATACATTTGTATTAAGAAATTAGCCAATATTTTTTTAATAAAGATTTTTTTCATAATCCCAGTTGTTTAAGTGAATAAACAACTCCTCCCTCTTTTCATCGCCCCTAGCCAGGGCGATGTTTTTTTATCGGATCAAGAAGGAAACAATCATCATCACAATTCCCACAACCAGCATGATAATTCCGGTTTTGCGGTCTTTGTTGACTGCCGGTGACTTTAAATCTTTACGGTCTCTTTCATCATAGAAAATATTCCACTGGTGTCTGGAATTGGATATTTTTACAATTCCGATAAATGCAATCATCATGCCTGCAAAAAACACCATAAACCCCAAAAACGGCAGATATGAAGTTCCACGATAACTCTCACTGTCATTAAAATCAATATCACATAATACACTCTGTAATAATACCATTGCCTGCACTCCCTTCTGCCTCACCGGCGGATTTTGTATTTATTATACAACATTTTTCACAATACTAACAGTCTGTTATTTTGAAAACATCATAAAACCTTTATAAATTGCAACCGTTCAGAGCCAGGCAACTTTTCAGACATAATTGTGAGCCATGCTTGCATGAACGAACAATTTGGGCTGAAAAGTTATCTGGCGGATACGCCTCACCGACAAAATGCCTGCATTTTGGAGGCTGGCTCTGAACGGTTACGATTATTTTCTGCCAGGCAACTTTTCAGACACTATTGTGAGTCATGCTTGCATGAACGAACAATTTGGGCTGAAAAGTTATCTGGCGGATACGCTTCACCGACAAAATGCCTGCATTTTGGAGGCTGGCTCTGAACGGTTATTATAATTTAAGATTGCCGCTTTTATTTTCAGTCAATTTGCGGTATAATCAACCTATATTAAATTAAAAAATATCAGGAGGTACGATTTATGTTGGTTTCTGCAAAAGAAATGTTAACAAAAGCCCGTGAGGGTAAGTATGCTGTAGGTCAGTTTAATATTAATAACCTGGAATGGACAAAGACCATTCTTCTTACAGCGCAGGAATTAAATTCCCCTGTTATCCTCGGCGTATCAGAGGGTGCAGGTAAATACATGGGTGGTTTTAAAACTGTTTCCGGTATGGTAAACGGACTGCTTGAAGGATTAAATATTACCGTTCCTGTGGCTCTGCACTTAGACCACGGTACATATGAAGGCTGCTACAAGTGTATTGAAGCCGGTTTTTCTTCTATTATGTTTGACGGTTCCCACTACCCAATCGCAGAAAATGTTGAAAAAACAACAGAGCTTGTAAAAATCTGTAATGAAAAGGGACTTTCCCTTGAAGCGGAAGTCGGTGCAATCGGCGGTGAAGAAGACGGTGTTATCGGCATGGGTGAGTGTGCTGACCCGAATGAATGCAAGTCAATTGCAGACCTTGGTGTTACAATGCTTGCTGCCGGAATCGGTAACATCCACGGCAAATATCCTGCCAACTGGCCGGGTCTTAGCTTTGAAACACTGGCTGCCGTAAAGGAAAAGGTCGGTGATATGCCGCTCGTTCTCCACGGTGGTACAGGAATTCCTGAAGATATGATTAAGAAAGCCATTTCTTTAGGCGTTGCAAAGATTAATGTCAATACAGAATGCCAGCTTGCTTTCGCTGCTGCCGTAAGAAAGTACATCGAAGCAGGAAAAGACCTTGAAGGCAAGGGATTTGACCCGAGAAAGCTTCTTGCACCTGGCTGTGATGCAATCAAAGAAACTGTCCGTGAAAAAATCGAATTATTCGGTTCTGCAAATAAGGCCTGATTCCGGTAATACAGCATGAACAACGATAAAGAACAGATAACTTCCAATGAAAAATCCGAAGACGTTTTAGCAGATTTATCAAAAGATGAGCATTCCGGAGAGGAGACATCTTCTCCAGAATCTTCCGGTAAAAAGACATTTACGGACACTGACGGTTCAGATTCTGTAAATGCGGACGTTGCCGCAAAACCGTCTATTTTACGGCGCATTATTTTGATTGCAGCAATATGTGTCTTTTGCTATTCTGCTTTTATGTTGTTTCAGATTTTCTGGGAATACAAAAAAGGCAATGATATTTATGATACCATTCAAAATCAGGTATTAGATACAGACACACCAACTTCTGTCACGCTTGACGATGAAGAAGTCGAAATTCCGTTTGTATATGACCATAAGCAGCTGCTCTCCATCAATTCCGAAGGACTTGGCTATCTTTACATTCCTTCAATTGATGTACGGCTTCCGATGGTCCAGTCCACAGATAATGATTTTTATTTAACCCACACCTTTAATAAGACCGCTAATAAAAACGGCTGTCTTTTTGAGGATTACCGGATTACCGGCGGACTTTCCGCTACCAACGTCATTATTTACGGACACAATATGCACAACGGCAGTATGTTTGGAAAGCTTTCCCGCTATGATGATGAAAGCTTCTATTATACGGAAGGTCACGACATGTTTTATATTTACACTGAAAATAAAATCATGCAGTACCGCATTTTCAGTGCATATATCAGTGAACCTGTCAGTGATACGTACACCTTTAATTTTTCAACGCTTTCCGGATTACAGGATTATGCCAGATCCATGAAAGCACTTTCAATTTATAATACCGGTGTTTCTGTTGATGATGTTTCGCAGGTTGTAACACTTTCTACCTGTACCTCTGACGGTTCGAAGCGTTTTATCGTTCAGGGTGCTTATGTGGGAGAAGCCTTATTAACCTACTGATTTTTGACATTCTTTGTGCTTTTAATTTAATTTTTAAATAAAATACAAAAAAGAACTTGCATTCTTAGACATTTTGCGTTATTTTATTTAAAGACAGAGAGCAAACAAACAAAGTGCTGTCGATAATTAAATAGTAGAACAAAGGTGTTCCATATTTATCTGCATATAAATTGGAATGCCTTTTTTGATTTTACTATTAATATATTAACATAATAAAAGGAAGGAAGACAAAGTTATGAGTGAAAAATTTAACGTAGCTGACATCTTTGGTGAAAATGTATTTAACGATACTGTCATGAAGGAGCGTTTACCAAAGAATGTCTACAAAAACCTCAAATTAGCTATGACAGGCGTTCAGGAATTATCTTTAACAGATGCCGATGTGATTGCAAATGCAATGAAGGACTGGGCGATTGAAAAGGGTGCTACACATTATACACACTGGTTCCAGCCATTGACAGGAACAACTGCTGAAAAGCACGACTCTTTCATTTCAGCACCAAAGGAAAACGGAAAAGTTCTGATGGAATTTTCCGGTAAAGAATTAATCAAAGGTGAACCGGATGCCTCTTCATTCCCTTCAGGCGGACTTCGTGCAACATTTGAAGCAAGAGGCTATACAGCATGGGACTGCACTTCACCGGCTTTTGTCCGTGAAGATGCTACAGGTGCTACACTTTGTATTCCTACCGCTTTTTGTTCTTATACAGGCGAAGCACTTGACCAGAAGACTCCGCTTCTTCGTTCAATGGATGCTATTAATGAACAGTCATTACGTATTTTAAAATTATTCGGCAACACACATTCTAAGAAGGTTACACCTTCTGTCGGTGCTGAACAGGAATACTTCATCGTAGACAGAGAAAAGTATTTACAGAGAAAAGATTTAATCTTCGCAGGCCGTACATTATTCGGTGCCATGCCTCCTAAGGGTCAGGAACTTGATGACCATTACTTCGGTGCTATCCGTGAAAGAATCGGTGCATTCATGAAGGATGTCAACAAGGAACTCTGGAAGCTTGGTGTTTCTGCAAAGACACAGCACAACGAAGTTGCTCCTGCACAGCACGAACTTGCTCCGATTTATGCACAGTGCAACACAGCTACAGATAACAACCAGCTGACAATGGAAGTTTTAAAGAAGGTTGCTTACAGACACGGTCTTGTGTGTCTGCTTCATGAAAAGCCATTTGCAGGTGTAAACGGTTCCGGTAAGCACAATAACTGGTCTATCACAACAGATGACGGTATCAATTTATTAGAGCCTGGTAAGACACCTCATGAAAATATCCAGTTCTTACTGGTACTCGGTGCTGTCATGAAGGCTGTTGATACCCATGCTGATTTACTTCGTGAATCTGCTTCTGATGTCGGCAACGACCACAGACTCGGTGCGAACGAAGCACCTCCTGCTATCATCTCTATGTTCCTTGGAGAACAGCTTGAAGATGTTGTTATGCAGTTAATCGACAAGGGTGATGCTACAAGCTCAATCCAGAAGGGTAAGTTAAAGACCGGTGCTTCTACACTTCCTGACTTAAATAAGGATGCTACCGACAGAAACAGAACATCACCGTTTGCTTTCACAGGTAATAAATTTGAATTCCGTATGGTTGGTTCTGCCGACTCTATCGCTCCTGCAAATGTTGTATTAAATACTATCGTTGCAGAAAGCTTTAAAGAAATCGCTGATGAACTGGAAAAGGCTGATAACTTCGACATGGCATGCCATGATATGATTAAAAAGCTTTTCACAGACCATCACAAGATTGTATTCAACGGAAACGGCTATACAGATGAATGGATTGCAGAAGCTGAAAGACGCGGTCTTCCAAACATTCCTTCTATGGTTGATGCAATTCCTGCTCTTACAACACCAAAGGCTGTTAAGCTGTTTGAAAGCTTTGGCGTATTTACAGAAGCAGAATTAAAGTCAAGAGCTGAAATCAAGTACGAAGCTTATGCGAAGGCTATCAATATCGAGGCAAAGGCTATGCTTGATATTACAGGCAAGCAGTTAATCCCTGCTGTAATCGCTTACTCAACAGAACTTGCAAACTCTGTTCTTGCAGTAAAGGAAGCCGGTGCCGATGCTTCTACACAGGCCGATTTATTAACTACCGTAACCGGTTACTTAAAGGAAATGAAGACACAGCTTGCTGCACTGGAAAAGGCTATTGCTGACGGTGCTGAAATCAGCAATGTAGAAGAACAGGCGAAGTTCTTCAGAGATACCGTAAAAACTACAATGGATGCTTTAAGAGCACCTGCCGACAAGCTTGAAATGATTGTTGACAAAGACTTCTGGCCATTCCCTTCTTACGGTGATTTATTATTCGAGGTTTAATTTATAAAGAATTTTACTTAAAAATCGTATGATAACTATATAAAATAAGGGTTGTTCCGATATTTCATTGTCGGAACAACCCTTATTTTGGTCTTTATTGCTTTATTACTTTATCCGCAGCTCTTTAAGCGCAAGGCTAAACAGCGCTTAATCACTCCGTATCAGATACCCGTTCTGTCTTGTGCTGTTGTCTACTGCGGATACACAAGACGCTCCGGCGCCGGATTATCTAAGACTTCCTGCTTAAACTTTCTCATATAAATCTTGGCAAGATTTAAGTTGTTGTCCAAATAATTTCCGCAGTCCCTCGGAGAATATCCCGGAATTTCGCCCTCATAAGACAGTACGAAATCTGCGGCCTCACGCAGTACCGGCAAAATATCTTCTGATTTTAAATCTCCTGCAAAAATCACATAAAACCCGGTGCGGCAGCCCATTGGTCCGAAATAAACCGTCTTATCAGCCCATTCCCTGTGGTTTCTTAAAAATGTCGCAACTAAATGTTCAATAGAATGAATCCCCGGATTGTCCATCGGCGGTTCTTCGTTTGGTCTTGTAAAACGCAGATCAAAGGTTGTCAGCACCTGATCTCCTAAATAATCTTTTCTTGAAACATAAACACCAGTGAGTAAATCAAGATGATTTACCGTAAAACTTGCAATTTTATTCATTTTTTCTGTCCTTTCCTTCTATTCCTGCAATTCAACCGGAATTGCTGTACATCATCCGCGGATTGCTTTTTCCAACATCTTAAATTCACTTTCAAATATACAGTTGCGGATTTCACCTGTCCACAGCTTGTTCTTACATTCGTCAAAATCAATCCAGCGTACAGACTCCACTTCTTCTTCCTGAAGCTTAAAGTCCGAATCCTTCACCGGTTCATCATAAATGTAAACGGCGCTTAATTCATGGTTTTTAAACGGCTTTCCGTCAAAAACCGCTTCCATTGTCCCGTCATGCATTCCGATAAATTTAAGCTTCCCCGGGTCTGCCTTAATTCCCAGTTCTTCTTCCAGCTCCCGCACCGCCGATTCCAGATAATCCTGTCCTGCGGGAATATGCCCTGCCGAGGATATATCATAACAGCCGGCATACGCATCTTTTGTTGCGGCTCTTTTTTGCAGTAAAATATCAAATTTCTTTTTATTTTTATCTGTATAACGCACAAGCCATACGTGCGATGTTCCGTGAATATCCCCGTCCGTATGCACCTGTGTACGCTCTTTGATTTCGCCTGTCAGCTCACCATTTTCTGTACGAATATCTAAATACTCCATGCGCTCACCTTTCGTTTCCTTTTATATATACCATTTTGCGGTTTTCATGAACGGATTCAATCTTTAACACCTTAATGGAACTGATAAACTTCGACAATGTGGAATAACCGTATTCCTTAGCTTTAAATCCCGGATACTTTACATGGATTTTCTGTCCCAGTGCGGCAAGTTCAACTCCTCTGCTGCCGGCTTCCCGCACGCAGGCGATTGCAAAGTCCGTTACCTGCTTTTTATTGCCGTTGTCTTCTTTTAAACGGACAATCACGGTATTGTTGACTTTCTGTAAGTCGAAATTATCAATTTCCTCGATAAATGTAGACAACGAACTGTATCCGTAGTTTCTGACATCAAAATCCGAATATTTCTTCTGCAGACGGCTGCCAATCTCGCCCAGTCCTGTCGGTCTGCCCTTGTCGTCATTTTCAATGACAATTTCAATGATGGCATTTTCAATGACCGCCTGACTGATGATATTTTCAGGAATCCTTTTCTGCTTCCTGACCGGTGTTTCTTCTTCTTCCTCCGCCGCCTCTAACAGCAGTTCCAGATCCGTAAAAACGGAACAGGCTGCCCTGAATGACCGCGGGGTTTTATTTTCTCCCATGCCGATAACGTCCATACCGGATTCTTTTAAGCGGCTCGCCAGCCTTGTAAAATCACCGTCACTCGATACAATGCAGAACCCGTCCACATTCCCCGTATACAAAATATCCATGGCATCTATAATTAATGTGGAATCGGTTGCATTTTTCCCGACCGTATTGCGGAACTGCTGAATCGGCACAATTGAATTTTCCATAAGTGCATCCTTCCATCTGCCCGCCTGCGGACTCGTCCAGTCCCCGTAAATTCTTTTATATGTAATCACACCGTACTTTGTCATTTCGTCCAAAATATACGCAATATATTTTGAGGAAATGTTATCGGCGTCAATTAACACTGCATAGTGCTTATCTTCCATTCCCTTCTGCCTTCCCTGTCCTACATCTGATGTCTTACAATCTTATATTCATCGTTGCTCTGATAGTATGGACAATTCTTATATTCCGATGCACAAAAACGTGCATAATCATCTTCATCCATATTCACATCACATACATATTCTTCCATTTCTTCATCGTAAACTAAATTGTTGCAGTAATCGCAGCTAATCTGTCCCGCCATGTTATACCTCATTTCCGGACGATTCAGTCGCAAAGGTATTTCCCCTGCCATAATGACTATCTGTTTTCGCCCGGAAACAATATAGCCCGCGGCTGGCTTTTACCTGCCGCATAAAAAACCTGTTAATATTATAACAGACGATTCTTCAAATGTATATTCAATTTCCTATAAAAAAAGAGTGCATTATCCATAAAAATTTTATATAATAGAGATAACAAAACAACGTGAACAACTAAATAACAACGCAAGGAGGGGTACTTATGAAATATAAGGTCTTACTAACCGGAAAGAACAATGCTGCAATTGATGAATTTTTCACAAAAATGTATAACAGCTTTGAGTGTCAGACAACGTCCAAGCGCTATGAAGATATGATAAGCCATATGCACGCTTTCAATCCAGATGCTTTTGTCTACTGCTTACAGGACGAACCGGTCGATGACATTACAAAGATTATATCTATGAAAAGCAGGGATGCCGTACAGCTTCCGCTGATTATCATCGGAGATGCTGCCGACTGTGACAAATTTACAAAAGCCGCTGTTAAGGTTGCGGATTTGATACTGCAGCGCCCTTTAACCGCCGCAGTGATTGAACAGCGCATAAATGTCTTTTTAAAACAGAAAAAGCGAATGCACGAACCGATTGCTGAAGAATTAAAAAAAGCAGACCTTGCCTTTAACGAAACATTTCCGCCAAAAACAGATGTGCCGGACGTGACGGATATGCCGGATATACGTGATATTGCAAATATACCAGGAATGACTTCCGGCAAGAAGCATATTCTGGTCATTGACGATGATGCCCGTATGTTAAAAGTCATTAAGCTTCATCTGCATGAAAAATACGATGTAGCAACTGCCATCAGCGGAAAAATTGCTTTAAAATTCTTAGAAACCAAGCACACCGATTTAATTTTACTCGACTATGCCATGCCGGATGAAAACGGTCTTGTCGTACTTGAAAAGCTGCGTGCCAATCCGTCGACCAAAAATATTCCTGTCATCTTTTTAACCGGCATTACCGACCGCAAAAAGATACAGGAGGCACTGGTGATGAAACCGCAGGGTTACCTTTTAAAACCAATTAACAGAAAACGCCTGCTTGCTGCCATCCAGAATACACTTGAAGCGTAGTCGCAGCTATAAGAATAAAACTACCTGCGGAAGGAAGATGCCTATGGAAAACGAATTACATTTAACGGATTTAATCGATGTAGAAATGCTGCAAAGAATTCAGGATGCTTTTTCTGACATGACCGGCATTGCTTCCGTCACAACCGATGCTGACGGAGTTGCCGTAACAAAAGGCTCTCATTTTTCAGACTTCTGCATGAAATATACACGTTCTTCACCACTGGGCTGCCAGCGGTGTGAATTATGCGATAAAAACGGGGCGGAGCTGGCACTTCAAAAAGGGGCTTCTTCAACCTATTTCTGTCACGCAGGACTCGTGGATTTTGCCGCACCGATTATTGCGGACGGCAGAATGGTGGGCTGTTTTATCGGCGGTCAGGTGCTGACCGAGCCGCCGGATATTTCAAAAATCATGCAGGTCGCCGATGAACTGGGGGTTGACCCTGCCAGCTACATTCAGGCGGTTATGAAAGTCAATATCGTGGAAAAAAGCCAGATTGACAAAGCAGCAAGCTTTTTATATACCATTGCAAACGGTCTTTCCAATATTGCCTACCACAAATACCAGCTGTTTCAGGCAAATATTGAGATTGAAAAGGCGAACCGCATGAAGTCGGATTTTCTTGCCAATATGAGCCATGAAATCCGTACCCCGATGAATGCTGTAATCGGCATGGCAGAAATGGCGCTGCGTGAAGACCTGCCGCCTGCCGCAAGGGATTATATTACTCAGATTAAAGCCTCCGGAAAGACACTTTTAACCATCATCAATGATATACTGGATTTCTCAAAAATTGAATCCGGCAAGATGAATATTATTCCGGTGGAATATGAACCGATGTCTACAATCCACGATGTTGCAAATATTATTACCACGCGGATTGGCAGCAAAAATGTTGAACTGATTTTAGATATTGCACCGGATATCCCTTACAAACTGTTTGGTGACAGTATCCGTTTTAAACAGATTTTGTTAAATCTTGCCAATAATGCCGTAAAATTCACCAAACACGGACGCGTGCTTTTAAAAATTTATGCGGACCCTGTAGAAAACGGTGAAACTGTTTTGCACGCTTCTATTGAAGATACCGGCATCGGCATTAAAAAAGAACAGATTGGAAGACTTTTCCGCTCCTTTGAACAGTTAGACAGCAAACGTAACCGCAATATCGAAGGCACGGGACTGGGGCTTGCCATTTCCAAGCTGCTGCTGACGTTGATGCACGGCACTATTTCCGTTGAAAGCGAATACGGTATTGGCAGTACCTTTTCTTTTACACTGCCGCAAAAGGTTCTGGATGACCGTCCAAGCGGTGTATTTAACAATGATCCGCCGGTACGTGCTGCACTTTTTATTAAAAACAGCCTTGTACAGGAACAGCTGCAAAAGGATCTGGACCGTCTGCATATTGCTTATGACAATTGTACCGTGACCGGGACTGAGCCGGGCAATACACCTGATTATCTTTTTATCGATTATGCGGTATTTTCCTCTGCCATGCAGGATTATATTCAGGCACACCCTGAACTGACCGCTGTATTGATTACAGACTTTTATACTTCGGTCAGCTGCAATTTAAAGAATCTGCACATTATAAAAAAGCCGCTGTACTCTTTAAATCTGATTTCGATTTTAAAAAATGAAGATCTGCATTTTGATGAAGAAGATGATGCCGACCACTTTGAATTTACGGCACCGGAGGCACAGATTTTAATTGTCGATGACAATGCTATTAACCTGACCGTTACGGAAGGACTTTTGAAGCCGCTTGGTATGCAGATTGACACGTGTCTTAGCGGAAAAGAAGCCATTGAAAAAATTTCGTCACAGATGTATGACATTATTTTTATGGATCATATGATGCCGGAACTGGACGGTGTGGAAACAACGCACATTATCCGGCGTTTTCATCCTGAATATGACGATGTTCCGATTATCGCCCTGACTGCTAATGCCATTGACGGTACAAAAGAAATGTTTTTAAAGGAAGGCATGAACGATTTTGTACCAAAGCCGATTGAACTGCAGTTTTTAACGGCTAAAATCAAGCACTGGCTTCCTGCGGAAAAGATTGACCGACAGCACGGTATGTCTGCAAGCAGAAATACCACAGGCACTGACAACACTGTAACTGCCACGAATGCCGCTGCGGACAATACGCAAGCATTTCCGGCGATTGAGGGACTTGATACAAAAGCTGCCATACAGCTTCTTGGCAGCCCGCAGTTATATATGACCGTTCTAAAAGATTACTACCGTGTCATTAAACAGAAGGCAGAACTGATTAAGAAATATGAGCAGCAGGAAGACTGGCACGCCTATACCATTGAAACCCACGCATTAAAAAGCGCTTCCAGACAGATTGGTGCGACTGACCTTGCCGAATCCGCTGCCCGTCTGGAACTTGCCGGTTCCAGACAAGATGCGGCACTCATTCATGAACAGACTGCTTCCCTCCTTCATGATTATTTACAATACCAGTCTATTTTGCAGCCATATTTTCAAAAGGAAGAAAAAATCTCCGCACAGGAAACGATTACTGCACCGGTTCTGGAGAAGCTTTTTTATGCCATGTATGATGCAATTGATAATCTGGACAGCGATACCATGGAATCTACGCTGGAGGAAATGACACACTTTATCTATCCTGATAACCAACAGGAATTTTTAAACCAGCTAAAGACGGCTGTTTCCGATATTGATGTGGAACAATGCACGAAAATCCTTAATGCATGGAAATCTGTTGTTTAATATCGTATTTTATCAACTACAATACCCCGCAGCGTATGACATTTCTGTTTATACCCTGCGGGGTATTTCTTAAAACGTGTAGCCTTTTTTGTCCATGCTGATAATAAACCTGATTTCACGCTGCTTTACAATCTTATTTTTCTTCTTTTGATATACTTTGCGCCAGTTTTTCTACGGTTTTCTGTGGCAATTCAGCTAATTCTGCGACAGATTTTATGTCATTCCCCA
>ERZ791878.167-NODE-167-length-59820-cov-4.686874_pt1 | contig 59820 bp, 56 predicted proteins | sample MGYA00510277_ERZ791878 | MGnify/ENA primary metagenome ERZ791878 (study PRJEB30046, sample SAMN00792094) | human gut metagenome | study: EMG produced TPA metagenomics assembly of the A metagenome-wide association study of gut microbiota in type 2...
GAACATGAAAATAGGAGATAAACACCTATGATTAATGTTTACCTCCTACTCGATTTTGAACGTATAGTCTTAATTTTTTTTTCAGTGAATGGATTGCAGGAACCAGCGGATATCATTTTCGTTTAGTCTCTGCTTTTTCAGCAATTCGGGGAGGCTGTCGTAATTTTTACGGAACTCATTGATGCGGTCGGCAAACGAACTGTTATCATAAGTTACGGCTCGTCCGGTTGTTTCCATATCACCTAGTTCCTCGATATAATCGATGCTGGCGTTTCGGTATCTCATTTCAACAAAACTCTTTTTCATTCGTTTGAATTTGCCATACAATCCGTCGTTTATTTCCGGTTGGTTGCTGTCATAGGTTACCTTAACCGTATATGCACGTTTGCAGTTACTGTCGGGCAGTGAAATGCTGAGCTTCAATTCAGTACCATCGTAGCTGTATGCCGCTTCCTTACCGTTGACGGTAACCCGGACTGCTGGAGCAGAACCTAAAATATCGATACTGTAATTGCGCTTTTTAGGCATGCCTTGATAATTACCTTTGCGTTCACCAATATTTACGGTCAGCGTATTTTCGTCTCGAACAGATGAAACTTGAGTACGTGCATACTGCTTCTGGTAAGTCTGGTCATTACCGTTGTCTTCATAGAACGAGAAAGAACCGTTTCCTCCGGGGAATAATGTAAATCTGACAGTCTCGTCATTTCCGTGCAGATTCTTTACGTCACCGTAGAAAGGAAGTATGGCTCCGGCTTTTACATACACAGGATATTCGTCGAGGGTAAAGACACGTTCTACAGTCTGTCCGCCCTTTAGCAGTGTACCGGTATGCCATTCGTACCAGTCGTTTCCGGCAGGCAGCCACACCTTTGTTGTAGCGAAGCCATTGACCATAGGCGATGTAACGGGGGCTATGATCATTTCATCTCCAAACATATACTGGTTTTTAAACTGATAAGCTTCTTTGTCTTCCGGATAGTCGTAATACATCGGACGGCAGAGTGAGATACCTTCGTCATATGTCTTGCGTGCCATGGTATAAGTATAAGGAGCTATCTGATAGCGCTGGCGTATCGTGTTGCGCAGTACACCGAGATATTCCTGATTGAATACCCAGGGCTCTTTGTTCATAGCCGAGCTTTTCATGGAGTGTGTACGCATAATCGGACTGAATGCTCCGAACTGCATCCAGCGCACAAATAGTTCTTTGTCCAGCTCCGATACGCCTTTGGCAAACTGGTGACCTCCCAGATCGTGACTCCAATAACCGTAAAGCACATTAGATGCGGTAGAGTTGAAGTAGGGGAGAAACTCCAGCGTTTTCCATGTACTGTAGGAATCACCGGAGAAACCTATCTGATAACGGTGATTTCCCAGGCCTCCCCAGCGGTGATACAGCAACGGACGGGTTGTACGGTTGCGCTCCATGTCGCTGAACAGTACATAATTAAGCCACCATGTATTGTTCAGTGTCTTTATATGTCTGTCGAACATATCCTGCTGCCAGTCCAGCCACCAGAAATCTACTCCTTCTTTTTCCATCGGGCGCAGAATGGTATTCAGCCATCCGCTCATGAACCGTTTGTCTGAACCGCAATAATCTATCCGCTGCTTGCTGCTGGGATCCATTCCCATCCAGTTAGCCATATCTTTGTATCTCTCTTCGTATGGCTCAATGCCGCCGGCAGGGTGCAGGTTGAGTGTAACCTGCAGTTTTTTACCTTTCAGATACTGAAGGAATTGTGCCGGATTTGGAAAAAGAGATCTGTTCCATGTATAACCGGTCCATCCGCCTCTTCCCGGGTTTACGTAATGCCAGTCCATGTCGATGACTAACACATCCAGCGGTATGTCGTATGCATCAAATTTGGCAGTCAGATCCCGAAGTTCGTCATCAGAATAACTCCAGTATCTGGACCACCAGTATCCGAAAGCATATCGTGGAGGTAAAGGTACTTTTCCGGCAAAAGTGGTAAAGTCTTTGAGAGCCTTCTTGTAATTATGTCCGTAGGCCATAAAGTACCAGTCCTGTCCCTCACCGGAAGGGCGTTCGGTTACCCATGCCCATTCCGAATCATCGAACAGCAGTCCTTTAGAGTCGTCTATCAAGGTCCATCCGTCGGTCGACAATATTCCGTCTTCTATCGGCATAGGCTTATGGTCACCATTGTCATTCCCGTTTCCAACGAAAATGTCGCCGTCGTATCCGTCTAACGTGCGGAATGTACCTTTCAGATTTCCGGCATTGGTATCACCCGGTTTCCAGTGGAAGGATGGAGTGATATTTTTTGAATCAATAGCCAGGTTGCTTGCAGTAAACTTTCCGCTGTCTTTCTTGTATTTCAGAGTGAATTTGCTGGTTGTAATTTCAATCCACCCATCCGAGTCGTGTACTTGAAATTCTGCCGGTGCATAATTCCTTTCGACGGCTACGAAAGACGGAGAGTTGACAAACTTCCCGTCTTTCTGCCATTCCATACGAATCGTTCCGTCACTGATTATCGTAAAGCGAGTATGTTCGTCCTGATATGCGACATTAGAGGTATTATTGTCTTGTGCCGGCATTTTTATGCCGGAGCAGATGCATAGCAGTAAAATCCAGATTGTTCTCATTGTTTCTACTAAATGAAATTAATTAGCCGGGAAAAGCAGCATTAGTGCCGGTATTCCCGATGCGGAATAACTGTCGATAACTTCATTTCCCGATAACTTCTTTGTGTATTCTCCTCCACAGATGTTGCGGGTTTTGTCACGGTTGCTCCATCCGGTAGCGATTGTTTTTTTCAGGAAGGGGACATATTGCTGCTGTCCGCAGTCATATACCAGCATTGCAATATACTGTGAGAAAATTGCTGTATAAATCCCTTGCTCTATACCGCTCTCGAATGGTAACACTCCATGTTCTGCCGACATGTCTTTCACCGTATAGTCTGTTGCCAGAATAGCATTGTCCAGGTATTTTTTATCTCCGGTAGCTTTGTACAAGAGTACAGAAGCACCGATGAAAGTTGCCTGATTGTACACATGGGTTTTCCAGGCCGGTTCGTGCTGTCCGTGTCTGCTGTCGGCTATTCTTCCTGTTTGCTTGTCGAACAGATTCTCTACACCCCAGTCGTAAATTTCTTTTGCTTTGGCCAGATACTGTTCGCGTGTCTGATACAGAGGAATTTTGTCTGCTGATGGCTTTCTGTTTTTAGGTACACTGTTGTAAAGTGTCATCGCAGCTACGACTGTCGGGAAATTGATACATGCCATTTTTCCGTCACGGTCACTGTCGTTTGGCTTTGGATGCTGTATCGGCTGCCATTGCCAGAACATCCCGCCTTTCTTCGGGTCGTATGAACCGGTATCTCCGACTTTTTCTGAGCCATACCATACACGGCTGAAGCTGGCTTCCGAGAGTTTCAGATATTCATCGTCGCCGAACAACTGGTAAGCACGTGCCAGTGTGATGGTCCACCACTGGATATCGTCGTAAATAAACCAGCCGGTATTTTCATTGTTGTCATGAAAGTTGAATCCGGCATATTGTGCTTTATTTCCTTCAAATATTTTACGGCTTAATTCCTTGAATTCCTTTTTACGCTTTTTATCTCCCTGTTTGCAAGCCAGGCGATAAGCGTTCATCGACATGTCCCAGTACATCGGCTGGCACCAGATTGCAGCAGCTCCTTTCCAGCGGTCTACTGCTTCTGGAAAGGAAGTATCGGTCTTGTAAATGTATTTTTTACTGTCAAGAAAAGTCTTGTTGAAGCCCTCATAAGCACTCCATACGTCCTGATTGGTATATCCGTCATTTACGGCAGATGCGGACAATACCGTACAGCAACCTATTACTGAAATATATTTTCTAAGATTCATGATGGCTTATTATTCTACAACAAATTTAAAGATTGTATGGCTTGTATATTTTTCTCCCGGACGTAATACGCATGAAGGCCATTCAGGCTTGTTGGGCGTATCCGGATATTTCTGAGTCTCCAGACATACAGAAGCGCGGAAGTTGTATTTGGTATTTTTCTTTCCGGTTTGTGTGCCATCCAGGAAGTTTCCGGTGTAAATCTGGATTCCCGGTTCGTCTGTATAAACTTCCAGTTTGATACCGCTCTGTTCCGATTTCAGAGAAGCACATACTTCGTTGATGTTCCCTTTGGTATCGAGTACCCAGTTGTGGTCAATACCGTGACCGTTTTTCAGTTGTTCTGTTTCTTCATTCAGACGTTCTCCAAGTACGGCGGGCTGGCGGAAATCCATCGGAGTTCCTTCTACCGGAAGAATTTCACCAGTTGTCATGAATGTACTGTCTACCGGTGTGAAGTGGCTGGCATTTACCATTAATAAATAATCAGCATTTCCTTTGGCTGGATCTCCGTCCAGATTGAAATAAGAATGGTTGGTCATGTTGATGATAGTCGGTTTGTCTGTTTCCGCTTCGTACTTCAGATTGATGGCATTGTCGTCTGTCAGTCGCATGGTAACCGTACAGTTCACGTTTCCAGGGAAACCTTGTTCCATATCTTTGGCGTAGTAAGACAGTTTCACCTCACTGCTGTCTGTCTGGGTAGCGTCATATACTACATACTGGAATCCCTTAGGACCACCGTGCAGACAATGTCCGTAATTGTTCTGTGGCAATTGATAAGTTGTACCGTCCAGTGTAAAACGTCCGTTTGCAATTCTGTTTGCATACCGGCCGATACTTGCTCCGTAGTCGGAAGGATATTTTATATAATCCTGAATAGAGTCGAATCCTAATACCACATCGCGCATTACTCCGTTACGGTCTGGAGCCATCACCGAAACGATTCGTCCGCCGAAGTTGGTAACACACACTTCCATGTTGTTTTTGTTCTTTAAAACAAATAGACCTGTCTTTTTTCCGTTTATGTCAGTAACGAAGTTCTGAGGGTTCAGCCCGGAGTCTGTGAGAACAGCAGAATTATCTTGTTTGTTCCCTACGCATGCAGTTAAGAATAATGTTGATAAGATAGATGCAATTAATGTTTTTTTCATAAGCTTATTAGTTTGTTTATACAAAAGATACCTGTCCCTTAGAACAGACTAAGCAAAGAAAGGCTTTTTACATTAATTTAAACAAAAATCTTTATTCAATGAATAATAATATCTGCTCAAATTACCGTTCATCCCCGTTCCTACCCTTTCTGAGGCCTTGTCTCAGTGTGTTTTCTCATTGTCAGGAGTATTTTCATACGTCCGCACAGATGCCAGATTGCCAGTATGCCGAACAGGATACCTGCCTGATAATGCGGTACTCCTAAATGAGTGCCGGCATTTTCCCGATGCAATATCAGGATGAGGCCTGTCGCACTTGTCAGTAAATAAACGGCCGACAGACAAACCGTAACCTTGCTGCGTTGCCTGAATCTTTCGGGCAAGCTTTTATACCATCCCCGGTGAGCCCTTATGTGTCCAGTGGGCAGGATGAGAAACAATACTCCCCATACGATATGTGTAACTCTCCAGATTTTTACATTTGACTGTACGATACCATGACCTGCCGCATGGATAATCAGACCGGTAATAAGAGTGAGCAGACATATAGCTGCCAGAACGAGGTCGATGTAGAATGTTCTTTGTTTCTTCATGATTATTATTTGTTAGGGTTAGCCGGTACAGTTCGGGGTATGTCCGGCATACATACTTCGTGTTGTTCCGGATGCAAAGTTAGCCCGATGAAGAAACGGAGGCAATGGATAAGATAGGGGAGTACTTGGACTATTTATGGTTTTTGCGGAAGTCTGTTGGAGATATTCCTGCTGTTTTCGAAAAGAGCCGGGTAAAGTAAGCGTAATCTTCAAATCCGAGTTCCTGAGCTATTTCCTTTACGCTTTTACTGGTATATATCAGGCTCCGTTTGGCTCTTGTCACAATTTCATATTGTATGTTCTGGCTGACACTGAACCCCGTCGTCCCTTTAACCGCTTCGTTGAGATACATGAGCGAGATATTCATCATGCGTGCATAGTAACTGGGACTGTGGCTGTGCTCTACATGCTGTTTGAGCAGGTTTCTGAAGGTGATGGTATGCTCCACATAACGTTGGGGCAGGCTATGAGCCGTTTGCTTGGAGGTGATAGCTTCTCCGATGATGTCGATGATGGCAAGCGACAGGTGCAGTGCCAGTGTCTGTGGATGTTTGCTGGTCTGTGCCAGTTTGCCGGCCAGGATGGTAAACAGCGATGTAAGTTCAGTCTGCTGTTCCGGTGACAGTTCTACCGTCTGTGTGCCAAGTGTATATTGTTCGAAGGATCTTTTGGAATTTTCTTCAATGAATGCGCTGTCAATCATCAGTATATACGCATTCAGTCCGGTAGCCTGTACAAAGCTGTGTACCTGTCCGGGTAATACCAGAGCGGCACAATGCGCCGTCAGCCTGTAGCTGTTGAAGTCTATATGGATGTCACATTCACCCGATTCGATGAAGCCGAACATATAGTAGTCATCCTGATGCGCATAGTCGACAGGGGTATGCTGTATGCCGTCTGCTGAAAATACACGAAGGTGTATGCCAGTATCGGAGATATCGGAAGCTCTGTGTTTGGGCAGTTTTTTCATCGGAATATATAAAAAAGAAAAACCACCGATAATTTAGTTATCGATGGTTTTCTTTTGGTGATCCGCCTGGGGCTCGAACCCAGGACCCCAACATTAAAAGTGTTGTGCTCTACCTGCTGAGCTAGCGAATCAAACCTGTGTTGCATTCATTTTCTGATTGCGAGTGCAAAGGTAGGTGTTCTGAGTGAAACTGCCAAATGTTTTGGCAAGTTTTTTCAAATAAATTTTCCTTTGCGTTTTTATCTTGCTGATTTATAGCGTATTTTGCTTTCGAAAAAAATAAGCCTTTGCAAACCGGTTTTCCTGAAATCTTGTAGATTCCCGTTCCTGCCGGAGCTCTTACATTCGGACAGCCTGATTTTTTACATGCCGGCAGCCGCTTTTTATCTCCTTATTTATTCTTGAGTGCCGGTCTGCCGTTCCATTCTGGCCGGCCGGATCTTTACGAATGACTTGCCTGAGCCTTTTTTTCCTCTTCTACCGCTTTCCGGTAACAACATCTGCACAGAGGCTCGTATTCTTCCTTTTCTCCCAGCAACACCCGTTTGTCGTTGGCTACGGTACGGTGTGATACGTAGGCCAGATCTCCGCATTTCACGCAGATGGCATGTACCTTGGTCACCTCGTCGGCGATGGCACACAGGGCAGGCATCGGACCGAAAGGTACACCTTTAAAGTCCATGTCCAGTCCGGCAATGATTACTCTCACCCCTCTGTCGGCAAGTTCGTTGCATACGTTCACCAGTCCGTCGTCGAAGAATTGCGCTTCGTCTATGCCCACTACATCAATTTCCGAGCTGAACAGCAGGATGCTTGCCGACGAGTCTACCGGAGTAGAAGGAATCGAATTGTTGTCGTGCGAAACCACTTCCGCTTCCGAGTAGCGCGTATCGATGGCCGGCTTGAATATTTCTACCCGCTGGCGGGCAAAGGTAGCACGCTTCAGGCGGCGGATCAGTTCTTCTGTCTTGCCCGAAAACATCGAACCGCAGACAACTTCTATTCTTCCTCTGCGGCACGTTTCATGTGTATGATCTTCTGAAAAAACAACCATTGGTTCAAAAATTTGGTGCAAAAATACAATTTGTGTCGTTAATTTGCCTTATCTTCTATCTGAAATTTCATTTTTCGGCTATTTTATACACAACAACTGTTAAATATTGAATGAAATTAACTAGTGAGATTAAAAACTTTCTATCTTTGCTATATTAACAGTTGAAATATTGTATGGGAAGATTATATGTTGTTCCTACTCCTGTGGGTAATTTGGAAGATATGACCTTTCGTGCCATCCGTATCTTGAAGGAAGCCGACCTGATTCTGGCGGAAGATACACGCACGTCGGGCATTTTGCTGAAACATTTCGAAATCAAGAATGCGATGCAGTCTTATCATAAGTTCAATGAGCATAAGACGGTAGAGGGGATTATCAACCGGTTGAAGGCAGGCGAAACCATTGCACTGGTTTCCGATGCGGGAACTCCGGGCATATCCGATCCCGGCTTCCTGGTGGTACGCGAATGTGTGAAAAACGATATCGAGGTACAGTGCCTTCCGGGAGCTACGGCTTTCGTTCCGGCGCTGGTGGCTTCAGGCCTGCCCGACGAACGTTTCTGCTTCGAAGGCTTCCTGCCTCAGAAGAAAGGACGCATGACCCGTCTGAACGGTCTGGTAGAAGAAACGCGCACGATGATTTTCTACGAGTCACCCTACCGGCTGGTGAAAACGCTTACCCAGTTTGCCGAGATATTCGGTCCCGAACGTCAGGTTTCTGTCTGCCGTGAGATATCCAAGATACACGAGGAAAGCGTGCGGGGAACCTTGCAGGAAGTCATTGCACACTTCACGGCTACCGAGCCGAGAGGAGAAATTGTCATTATACTGGCAGGAAAAGAAGATTGAAGTTATAAATTCTAAACAGATAAAAAACTATGAAGAAAGTTGTTTTATTTTCATTATGTGCTGCGGCCGTGCTTGCTTCTTGTAACAATGCAGGCCAGAATAAAGATGCGTTGAAACTTCAGAACGACTCGCTGATGATCGAATTGTCTAACCGCGATGCCGAACTGGATGAAATAATGGGAGCATTCAATGAAATTCAGGAAGGCTTCCGCGAAATCAATGAAGCTGAAAACCGTGTGGATCTTACCGGCGATGCTATCGAAAACAAATCGAGCGCCGACAAGATTAAGGAAGATATCCGCTTTATCAGCGAAAAACTGAAATCAAACCGTGAACAGATTGCCAAACTGGAAGAACAGTTAAAGAACAGCAACTACCAGTCGGCACAGCTCAAAAAGGCTATCAAGAACCTGACTGCCCAGCTGGAAGAAAAACAACGCCAGATTGAAACCCTTCAGGCTGAACTGGCTTCGAAGAATATCCGTATCGCCGAACTCGATGAGGCTGTTTCCGATCTGAACAAGAACGTCGACCAGCTGACTGCCGAAAACGAGGCTAAGACAAAGACCGTTGCTGCACAGGACAAGGCCCTCAACACTGCATGGTATGTATTCGGTACGAAGTCGGAACTGAAAGACCAGAAGATTCTGAACCGTGGTGATGTGCTGAAAGACAATGAGTTCAATAAAGACTACTTTACAGAAATCGATATCCGTAAGGATAAAGAAATCAAGTTGTACTCTAAGCGTGCTACGCTGCTGACTACTCATCCTGCCGGTTCATACGAACTTGCTAAGGACGACAAGGGACAGCTTACTTTGAAGATTACTAACCCTAACCAGTTCTGGAGCGTATCACGCTATCTGGTTATTCAGGTTCGATAATTATAAATAACTGAATTTTAATTAAATCTGTTATTCATTCTCTATGCCGGAGAATGAATAACAGATTTTTTTGTTTATCTTGCACCGGTCAACCAATCAGAAAGGAGAAACTTATGAAAATATTCCGATATCTTATCGTTGCTGTACTGTTCCTGCTGGTGGCAGGTACATCGGGTGCACAGACCCGTGAGGAAAAGAAAGAGGCTCTCAAGACTTATGTCGGCGAACAGGTCAACGGCCGCACATTCAAGCTGGAGGCAAGCATGGCATATCCCATGAGCGGCAGAAGCATTCCGCTGACTACCCCCTACGGATTGCAGATGAAGAAAGACTCCGTCGATGTCTATCTGCCTTACTACGGCAGGGCCTATCAGATACCCTATGGAGGAGGAGAGGGATTGCGCTTCAAGGCTCCCGTAGAAAACTACTCCAGCAAGCTCAAGAAAGACCGCTACCGGATAACGTTCGAGGCTACTACCAGCGAAGACAACTTCAGGTTCTCGGTCGACTTGTACGATGACGGTTCGGCAAACATCCATGTCGCCATGCGCAACAGACAGCCCATTCACTACACCGGACAGCTCGATGCAACCGGGTTGCAATAAAAGATGACTATCTTTGCGTCAACAGAACAGCAGAAAACAATAAAAACATCATGGAAACAAATGAGATTTATGCCGTCAGACTCGAAAAGAAAGGAGTAAAACCTACAGCCGTACGCATCCTGGTGCTGAAAGCCATGCTCGAATCCCCGTGTGCCTTGTCGCTCATCGAGCTTGAAACACTTCTGGGCACTGTCGACCGCTCCACCATCTTCCGTACGCTGAATCATTTCCTGGCGCACCACGTGGTACACGACATCGAAGACGGCAGCGGCTCACTGAAGTACGAGGTCTGTCCCGACGAAGACACTTGTACCGTCGACGACATGCACACGCATTTCTACTGCGAAGTCTGTCACCGTACCTTCTGCTTTCCGTCCATCCACATTCCCGTTGTCGACCTGCCCGAAGGCTTCCGTCTGCACAGCATCAACTACATGGTAAAGGGCGTGTGCCGCGAGTGTGCCGCCCGCATGAAATGACTGTGTAGTCCTCTTCCGGAAAATACTTCACCGACATGCGCGGCTGGATGCTGTAATACGGACGGTGGTTGCGCGGCAGATAGCCCACGCCGTGTACTCCCACCTGCACCGACAGCCGCGGAGATACCCGTATATGATGGTCGTATCAGGCTCTGTTCTTGAGTGTTGATACGACCATTCATTTTCTCTATCAGTATGTCCGGATTTTCAAAGCTTGAAAATCCGTTCCATCAGCTTCCATTTCTCCTGAGAAGACTGTCCCGGCAGCACCTTCTGGTACTTGGACATATGCTCCTCCCATTCCGCCTGACGAGGCAGTGTAGCAAGTCGGGCATAGTCACGTTCCATATCAAACTCGTCCGTCGTATCCATAATCATAAACAGGTGGTTGCCGTAAATATAAATCTGCATATCCACGATACCCACTTCACGGATGCCCGCTTTCACTTCCTCCCATACGTGCGCATGCTCTGCCACGTAAGCCTCTATCAACTCCTTGTCGTCGTAGAGATCCAACGTCTGACAATATCTTTTCATTTATACCGTTCTGTTTTGTTTTTTATCAGTCCCTGCGGAAAATATCACGCGTATATACCTTCTCCTTCACATCGTCCAGACACGCATCATAGCGGTTGGCGATGATAGCCTGCGCCTGCGCCTTGAAATCCTCCAGTCTGTTCACCACCTTCGATCCGAAGAACGTACTGCCATCCTCCAGCGTCGGTTCGTAGATGATAATCGTAGCTCCCTTCGCCTTGATGCGCTTCATCACACCCTGAATGGAACTCTGGCGGAAGTTGTCGCTGTTCGATTTCATCGTGAGGCGGTACACCCCGATGACACATTCCTTTTCCTCCGCCGGATTATAGCTGCCCCGGTTGTAGTAATCATAATATCCCGCCTTGTGCAGCACCCTGTCGGCAATGAAATCCTTGCGCGTGCGGTTGCTCTCCACAATCGCCTGAATCAGATTCTCCGGCACATCCTGATAGTTCGCCAGCAGCTGCTTTGTATCCTTAGGCAGACAGTAGCCCCCGTAGCCGAACGACGGATTGTTATAATGCGAGCCGATGCGCGGATCCAGACAGATACCCTGGATGATAGCCTGCGTATCCAGTCCCTTCACTTCCGCATACGTATCCAGCTCGTTGAAGTACGACACACGCAGCGCCAGATACGTATTGGCAAACAGCTTCACCGCTTCCGCCTCCTTCATACCCATGAACAGCGTGTCCACGTCCGGCTTGATAGCCCCTTCCTGAAGCAATGCTGCAAACTCGTGCGCCTTCTCCTCCAGCTGCTCACCTGCGATTTCCTTGATAGCCCTGTTCTCCTCATCCAGTCCCGCTATCAGCTTCGGGAATCCCACGATGATACGGCTCGGATAAAGATTGTCGTACAGCGCCTTGCTCTCACGCAGAAACTCCGGCGAGAACAGCAGGTTGAACTTCTTTCCCGCCAGGGCAGGAGAGGTACGGAACTTCTCCGCATACTTCACATACAGACTCCGGCAGTAACCCACAGGGATGGTACTCTTTATCACCATCACCGCATCCGGATTCACCTCCAGCACCAGGTCGATCACCTCCTCCACGTGCGACGTATCGAAATAATTCTTCACCGGATCGTAGTTCGTAGGAGCCGCAATCACCACAAAGTCCGCCTCCCGGTAAGCCGAAGCCCCGTCGAGCGTAGCCGTCAGGTTCAGTTCCTTTTCCGCCAGATACTTCTCGATATACTCATCCTGAATCGGGCTGATACGGTTGTTGATCTTCTCCACCTTTTCAGGAATCACGTCCACAGCCACCACCCGGTGATGCTGCGCCAGCAACGTAGCGATAGACAGACCTACATAGCCCGTACCCGCTACAGCGATTGTATAGTTTTTCATCATGGAAATGCTCTTTTGTTACAAAGCTAATATAAAATATCAGACAAGTCAAATGAAATTCTACTTTATAGTTGCGACATCAGCGCATCGAAATCTCTGCAACCGATAAAATAAGTTCTGTGTTCCCGAATCTGTGTATCCAGTTGCTTTTTTAATGCCGAAGTACAAACCTTTTCCCGGCTTGATGTCGTGAATGCCAGCATATTCAGTTGCTGTGTTAGTACATTTAGAGGATTACTTGCCACATTTACATCCGTTACCAGAATAAAAGCAATCTGAATTTGCCCTGTGTTCAGGTTACAGGTTGTAATATCTTCACATAACTTTATACTCTCCAGCAGTTTGCGTTGCAAGTCATATTTTCCTGCCTGTCTGGTTATCCTTTTTTCAAGTACTTGTTTTTCCTTTTCGGAAGCCAATGGTTTTTGAGCAATTGGCTGATGTGACAAAAACTCTTTCCACCCTTTCAGTTCAACAAAGCACAATACCTTTTCCGTATACGAAAGAGCGTCAGACGAAGGAGAAGAAGCACATCCCTGCGCACTGTGCCATTGTGTTTCCACTTCATCCAGATTGATAACAGGCGTTTGTTGTAAAGAGAGGCAAGAAGGTGTGTGCCGGCAAGGAACATGCAACTGACATAGACTGCATGGTGTGACACCTGTTTTTGTCATTACCTGCTTGTAAATATGTTCAGGAGTCATATTCATTGCAGTTACAAGCCAAGGTTTACAATTTCATTCATAGGCTGTGCCAGTTTCATAAAAATCCGGTTCAAATCGTCCGTAACATCTTCCAGCACACACAGTTCGTCTTCTGTTTCCTCTGCCAGATAATAATTTACAAAGTCATTCATCGACAATTTATCAGCGAAATATCTCACGGCCTGTATGAAATAAGGACTGTGTGAACTTATTAAGATAGGGATTCCCGCTTTGGCAAGTTCTACCAGCACAGACGCGAATTTGATCTGCCATTCCGGATGCAGATGATTTTCCGGTTCATCCCATATCAGAATTTTACTTTCATCCAGCGCTTGCGTTTCCAGTAACATCTGCAAGACACCGAAAGCCTTTATTCCGGAAGCAACATTAACCGGTGCATAATTCTGTTCTCCCTTTTTCCAGTACATGTTTCGTTTTGCATTGTCAAAATAGAAATGTCCGCCAGTGATGTTATCAGTAAGTGTCTGTGCCTTTTGTATAAAAGGAGAGTAGACGTTATCAGGCAGCGAGAAACGGAAAGCATCCAGTTTCTGTGCCATATCCTTTATGTGATAATTTATCAGCGGGCGTAATACATCCTTTCCGGCAATATTGAAATAATGTCCTCCCGGCATTTGTGCATTTGCCAGGATATCTATCAGATGAATATACAGTGGCGATTCTACCAGCGTAGCGTCTTTGACAAAAGTTTCCGTTTTACATTTAAACCCCGTTACCTTATTCTCTTTTATCTGTATGGTTATATCTTTCCCCTGTTCTTCAGAAAAACAAATTTCAGACATTTCAGTATTGTATGTACAGATAGAATTAAGAAATTCGGCTCCTATGATACTTTGGAAAGCCCGTTCCAGCATTTTTTCGGAGTTGCTGCTTTCGGTAGCCAATTGTACCAGTTGGTCTATGCTTCTTATAATTTTAGCCCTTTGCTGCGGTACAATGTTTATTTTTTCCAGTTTATCTTTCAGCTGACTGACCCATCGTTTGTCATTCGCAAAAGATTCCACCTCTTTCAGGAAAGCGGCAGCAGTAGACGGCAGAATCACCCCTTTGATTTTTTCTCCCGACTCTGTCTCGGTATGCTTTACATACATATAAAGTGCTGCGCAGTTCAATCTCATGATTCTGTCCTGCGATTGTGAGTTCAGTCTGTCAGCATTACTGAGTGACTTAATGACTGAAAACAATAGCTTTCCTACTGTGCTCTTTCCCGAATCATTGTTTCCGGCAATGACAGTCAAACCATTTAGAATAATGTCAGCTTTCTTTATTTTGTTGATATGGGTAATATTCAGTCGCATCTGCTTTCTTTAATGTAAAAATGAAATAACTTTTGCACTTGTTTACAGCTTGTTTATTTCCTCCTCTGCCAGTCCCGTAGCTGCTGCAATCTGTTCGTTGCTCATGCCCAGCGACTTCAGGTTACGTGCGATAGCGGTTTGTGTTTCTGCACGACCTTCCGCACGACCTTCTGCACGACCTTCTGCACGACCTTCTGCACGACCTTCTGCACGACCTTCTGCACGTTCCGTTTCTATATTGTCCCGTAAAATCACGATATTATCCAAGTGTTTGTAATACGCGTTCAGCTCCTCCCGGCTCATGCGATCCAGCTTCAGCCGTTCCTTCACCGCATCCAGTCCCGGCGCCGTAGCATTCTCCGGCACATTTCCCGTATTCAGGTAATAAATCCATTCTTCCAGCGGCGTCTTTGCCACCCGGTTAAAATCATTTACTTTCAGTATATAATATTCCGGATAAAGCTGGCTCACTTTGTCCACTTTGAATGTCTGTTTCTGAAACGGACTCAGTTCCAGCACATCCCCTTCATGAATTCCCACGAACTCCGTCTTTCCGTGATATACAAAATCCTTGCCGTGTCCCAGAGAGAAATACACGATGTTGATGCTGTACACCTTACGTACCTTGTCGTATCCCTGTCCGCGGTTGATGTACTCTGTTACCAGCTTCGAAGCGCCAAACAGCATCCGCTGGAAATACGCATACTCATTATTGTTCTGAATCTCGATGAGCACCAGTTCTCCCTTCGAGTTTTCCGCCAGCATATCCACACGGTTATACTTGTCGAATTCATCCTCCTGGTTGCTTTCACTCTCCAGCAGCTTCTGGATGGTCACCTTTTCCTCCAGCAGTGTGGTAAGCAGTCCCTCCAGCACCGCATAATTAGCCTTGTTGCGCAACAGGCGCTTCATAGCCCAGTCAAAACGAATATAGCTTTCCATACTGAGTGCATTTAGTAGTTGATACTTACAAAGTAAACAAATAAACCTTAAAGTGCCAAGCCAATACAAAAAAATCGCTACGATACCCTCTGTATAGAGTACCCTTACTTACCAGTTGTATCGGTAGACAATATAAAAAAACGGGCAGGCCGTAAAGCCCACCCGTTTCATTAGAAAAACTTATGTATCAGAAATTTCCTTTATTGGCATTATCCCACCAGAGGTGTGTACCACCCTTATCGCCCGAAATACCGTTTTTGCTTGAATTTTCCTTATTCAACAGTTCCAGACCCATGGCGACACCCTGTGCATTTGTATCATATGCGTTGCTGCTGTAGATAACTCGGCGTACACCTTCTTCCTTGTTTACTCCACCGTTACTTTCGTCTACGTAAGCAGGGAATAAGTGCGGATAACCGGTACGTCTTTGTTCAGCCCATGCTTCGATAGAAAGCGGGAACAGAGCGAAATACTTCTGTGTAATGATACGTTCCAGTTTTTCCTCGTTGCTGGCTCCTTCGTCCCATTTTACACAAAGTTTGTTTACAGCCGGTGTGTTCAGTTTCGGATCTACCGGATCTTCAAAATCAACCTGGGTTGTCGTACCGTTGATGTATTCATCCACAGCTCCTGCAGCATAAGCATCTACGCCGGCATATTTTCCGCGATAGCTCAGCTCGTTTGTCATAGATACGCGGATACCGTCTTCATACAGACTCTGTACGCTTGCAGAACCGATGTCCCAGCGCAATTTAGCTTCAGCCAGCAAGAAATAAGATTCAGCAGCCTTGAAGATAGGCAGTGGCATAGAGTATACTCCGATTGTATTTTGCGGGTCGATCCACTGAGAGAAGTTAGCCCAGTTGTTCGGTTTTCCCGGCAGACCACTGGCAAATCGGATACCCAGATACTGTGTATTGGCCGGTACTACCACCTTACCTTCCAGGTTGGTAACATCCTTGATATTCTTTGTCATGTACAACGGCTGGCGCGGGTCTTTCATACCTGTCATCAGCGTAACCAGATTCGCGTTGAATCCGCAGTCACCCCAGTTGAACATCAGCCACATTTCGTTTTCCAGACTCTTGTCGATGACAATATCCGTATTTACGGTTGCCAGCGTATTGGCAGCCGCTTCTGTAGCCACCTGTTTCAGGTCTATGCCGGCTTCCTTCATTTCAGCCTCACGTTTAGACAGACGGAGCGCCATGCGCAATCTCAACGTATTGGCCACCTTTACCCACAGTTCAGTATCAGCATTACACCAGCAGTCGAAAGTAGCGAGAGTAACCTTTTCGCCTTCACTCATTCCTTTGATATCGGTGATAGCCTTCTCCAGATCCTTCAGCATAGCTACGAACAGCTGTTGCTGGCTGTCGAATGGATAGTACGATTCATATTCTCCCGACAAGATCGAGCTGTAAGCCAGCGGACCGTAAGCATCGGTAGTCATGAGTGTACCATATGCCTGTACGACTCTCATTACGCCGGAAAGTCCCAGTGTACCCTTTTGGTCACAATCGGCAATGATCCGTCGTGTATTGTTGAATATATGCAGGTAATAGTTTTCGTACATACCTCCACTGTGTCCGCGGTTTTCCCCCATATCTCCATTGGTAAAGTTACCGTTCGGAGTCATGAAATAACCGCTGTACAAGTCGATTGTCAGGTTTGTCCAGAACTGGAACATGTTCTGCTGAGGCGGATAGCAATATTGCATCGGTTCGGTACACTGTGCAGAGAATGGCAGATCATTCGGGTCTACCTGCACACTGTTTGTGTTCAGATCTTCAAAACTGTCGGTACAAGAAGTCATCAAGTTGCTTCCTAACCACGGGAGAGCCAGCAGAATGGCATATTGATAAAATTTATTTCGTTTCATAATCAGGCTTTTTTAGAAGTTAAGTTTCAGATTCAGACCAAAGCTGCGAGAAGTAGGCAGTGCGAACATGTCTACACCCTGCACACCATTTCCAGTACCTGCAGATACATCCGGATCCATCGGAGCATCTTTGTAGAAGAAGAACAGGTTACGTCCGATGATAGCAGCTGTCAGGTTCTTTCCTACGCCGAACAGGTTACGGAACGTATATCCCAGGCTCAATTCACGCAGACGTACGTTTGTAGCATCGTAAACATAGAATTCATTGGCATACGGACTGTTGAAGTTACTAGCTCCCGTTGTAGTATACCATGCTTTCGGATCAAATTCCACGCCGTCTACCACTACCTTACCTGCGTTACGTGCATCTCCGGTACGTTTTGAAACGCCCCAGCCATCCAGTGTTGCTTCAGTCATTGACAACACTTTGCCTCCGAACTTACCGTCAATCAGGAACGATAAAGTAAAGTCCTTATAATGGAATGTATTCGACCATCCGGCGTTGAACTTCGCATTCATGTTGCCGGCATAAATCATATCCTCGGTTGTGTCACCGCTTACTATCGGGTTACCGGTAGCTTCATCCTTCATCGGTCTGCCGTTTTCGTCGCGCATGATATGGCGTACATACAAGTCACCGTACGATCCGTCCTTCTTCAGGATAATCTTGGCACCACCGAAGTCTGTCAGTGTCAGTCCGTTTGGCAGGTCATCTACAAGTTCTACGATTTTGTTGTCGTTGTACGACAGGTTCAGGTCTGTACTCCAGCTGAAATCATCATTAAACTGCTGATACCATCCTGCGCTGAATTCGAATCCCTGGTTCTGTACGTTACCGGCGTTTACATAACGGTTGCGCAATCCCGATTCATACGGAGCAGCTACAGAGAAGAACTGATTCTTGGTATTTGTCTTATAGTATGTCAGTCCCATAGTCAGTCGGTTCTGGAAGAATGTACCGTCGAATCCCACTTCGATAGAATGAGTCTTTTCCGGCTTCAATGTACGGAACGGAGCATTTTCCGGTGGAGTGATAGCACCCTGCGACTGTAGTGAGTACAGCAGGTTACTCATAAACACCGGTACGTCATTACCTACGATAGAGTAGCTGGCACGTACCTTGAGCAAATTCACGTTCTTGCCCATATCAACAAATCTGTCGAGCAGGAAGCTACCTCCGATAGACGGATAGAAGAACGAGCAGCTTTCCGTGTAAGCCAGTGCAGACGACCAGTCGTTACGTACAGATACGTCGACGAACAAACCATCCTTGTAGCCGAACTGAGCTGTAGCGAATACAGCGTTCAGACGTTTTTCTGTATTCCAGTTATCATTCTTGCCTACAACAGACATGTTTCCGTAGTAGTTGTTCGGAGTGAAGATGTTCGGGTAATATATGTTACCGTTTCCGGGTGAAGTAAACTGAGTACCTTCAGCCCATAAGTCAACATGTGCAGTCTTGCTCTTAGTGAAGCTTGAACCGGCAGTTGCCGAAACAAGGAAATCATTGAATGTATGGCTGTAGCTCAGCAAGACGTCACCATACAGCTGATCGCTGAAGTAACGGTTATCCTTCATACGTCCCATCGGGTATAAGTTGGCGATACTTGAAGCATACAGATTATGCTGCCAGCGTTCTTCACCTCTTTCGTAACGCATACGTCCCTGGATATTCAAGTCTTGGGTAATATCCCACTTGATGCTTCCTCCAAATTCATAACGGTGACGGTCGGTGATCGGAGTCTGTCGGTTCAGTGTCCAGTAAGGGTTACTGTACTGCTGCAGTCCGGTGTTTGTCCAGTTCTGGATATTACATCCTCTCGATTCATCATACACCTCGAAGTTGTTTTTATAGTAGTTCCAGTCTTCACCTCTCGGGAACAGATATACACCAGTCAGCGGGTTGAACAGGAATCCGGCAGCAGCCTGATTCTTCACATACTGGTTGGTATACTTGGCGCTGAAATCAATGTGAATATTCTTCAGGACATTAAATCCCACTTTCGAATTCAGGTTATGGCTGCGGTAGGTATTGCTTGGAGTCATACCTTCCGAGTACACGTTACCATAAGAGAAGTACGCCTGGATATTTTCATTACCACCGGCCAGCGAGATAGAGTTGTTTGTTGTAAATCCGGTACGATAGAATTCTTTCGCATAGTTAGGTGCTTCCGAAGCCAGTTTTTCGCCCCAGCTGTATGTACCGTTGTCGCTGACTCCATATGTATTCTGGAATTCCGGAAGAACCATTGGAGTTTCCATAGTGGTATTGCTGGACACGTTGATTGAAACTTTGCCCGACTGAGCCGACTTGGTTGTGATCATGATAGCACCATTGGCAGCCACGGCACCATACAATGCGGCAGCCGATGCACCTTTCAGCAATGTAATAGAAGCGATATCATCCGGGTTGATAGTCGACATCACGTCGCCACCGTCACGTTCGCCACCATAGTTGCTGCTTACCTGAGCACCCGAAACACTGTTCATTACCGGCACACCGTCCACTACGATCAGCGGCTGGTTGCTACCACTGATAGACTTGTTACCGCGGAACAGGATTTTAGAAGAACCTCCGGCTCCGGTAGAGTTTGGTGTAATCATCAGACCGGCACTTTTACCCTGCAGTGAGTTGATCATGTTCACACTCTTGATGTCGTTCACATCACTACCTCCCACAGTCTGTGCAGAATACGTCAACGTTTCCGACTGGCGCTGGATACCCATAGCCGTTACCACGACTTCACCCAGGCTTTCGGTATCCGAAACCATAGAAACATCGATAACCTTTCTTCCCTTCACTGCTTCTTCCACCGTTTGCATGCTGATATACGAAAATACCAGCACATCGTCCGGTCCCACAGTAATAGAATAATGACCGTTCAGGTCGGTTACAGTACCATTGGTAGTTCCCTTTACCAATACGTTTACTCCGATTAGAGGATCGCTCATTTCTTTACTGGTAACACTTCCGCTTACAGTAATTGTCTGAGCATAAATCCCAGTCAGAAACATTCCTATCAGGAACATTGTGACTACTAGAAATGATCGTTTTTGCATAGTTAAACTATTAAGGTTAATACTCTATTATCGATTTTAAGGTTAAAATATATTGTATATATTCTCGTTATCAATTAGTGTATTTCCTTGTAGTCAGTCAACTGTCCCGTTTGTGTTTGTATTTTGATATAGTTTATATTATTTGTATAGTTCTTGTATTTTTATGTATCATCTAAATTATATAATTAATTTTAAATAGAGAGTTTTTTAGGAACAAAATCTCATTCTCTATAACATTTTTTATACAAAGCTCACTGTAGAAACAAAAAAAATCGCCACGCTACCCTCCGTATAGAGTACCGTGGCGATTTCCGGTTATTTCCCCGCCTCAAAATCCTTGATGCGCTGCTCCTCACTCAGTACTACGCTACTACCGATAGATTCTGTTCTGCCGATCATCAGTAATATGCAAGTTGATATATTCGTCGACAATCAACCATTAGACTTACAATGTTTTTGCGAAGTCCTTCAAATTAATTATGGCAACTGATGGGAAAGATATATTTTTAAGTTCATTGAAATGGTGATCCTCCGTCACGATGTATTCCGCATTGGCTGTTATGGCACAGTCTACGAACTTATTGTCATCCTGGTCTGCTGTAATTAGATGAAAACGGTAGTGAGGAGTTAATTTCTTTACATTTTCACGAGTAAGAATCGTGTAGATAATCGTTTCGGCTACATACTTATTAATGTTGCGAGTCATGACTTCCAGATACTCTTCTACGATTTCATTGCTTATACATAACGTATAGTCTCCATTCAAGAATGATTGCCACACTTTATGGCAGTCATTCTTCGCTGAAATTGCAATAATCAGTGAGTTTGTATCCAATACAATGTTTCTCATATTCATTTATAGGGAGTACGTTCATGTAGTTGGTAGAATTTATCGACTTTTTCCTCATTTAATTCTCCATTCTCCCACAAACGGTCAATTTCTTTTTGCGCTTGCTTGGCGAAATAGTCAGAAATAGCCTTTTTAAGTTCTGCTAATGCTTCAGGACTATCCACAAACGACATCATTTCAAGCACTTGCAATTGAGCCGGATTAAAAACTGTAGTATTCATATATTTGGATTTGGTTCTAATACAAAAGAACAAATTTTTTTCTTTATTTCCTAATGAATAAGATAAAAGGATTAAAAAAACAATGGAGAATCAAAATCTTTCAGTAGCAGGAATCGTGGCGATTCCCGTTTACTTCCCCGCTGCAAAGTCCTTGATGCGCTGCTCCTCACTCAGGCGGCACACCAGCAGACGTCCGTCTTTTTCCGCTACGATGTAGCCCTCCAGACCCTCCAGCACCACCTGTCTGTGCTCCGCCGCATGCACCACACAGTTCCGGCAGTTGTACATATCCACCCGGCCGCCTACCTTGGCATTGCCCGCTTCATCCTGCGGCAGCAAGGTGCGCAGCGAACCCCAGCTACCCAGGTCACTCCATCCGAACTCCGCCGTATCAATCACCAGCGCATCCGAAGGCGCCACCACGATGTTCGCCTGCGGAAACTCCTTTCGGATCTTCCAGCACGCATACGCGATACACGGCGCCGTATTCCTTGCTTCCGGTTCCGCCAGAATATGCTGAGCCGGAATCTGCGGAAGCTGTTCCTTTACTATGTCGACATACCTTTCCGATGTCACCACCCAGAAATTCTCTTTCGGGCAGATACCCTTGAAACGCTCCACCGTGAGCTGAATCAGCGATTTTCCAACTCCCATCACGTCGATAAACTGTTTGGGATATTCGGATGTGCTCATGGGCCAGAAACGGCTTCCTATGCCGCCTGCCATAATAACTATATGATTTTGCATGCTGGTTTTAGCAGCCTTTGGAAGTTTTTAGTCCCTGCGGAAAATGTCACGCGTATATACTTTGTCTTTCACATCATCCAGACACGCATCATAGCGGTTGGCAATGATGGCATGTGCCTGAGCCTTGAACTCATCCAGATTGTTTACAACCTTTGAGCCGAAGAATGTACTTCCATCCTCCAGTGTAGGTTCATAAATGATAATCTGTGCACCTTTCGCTTTGATGCGCTTCATCACACCCTGAATGGAACTCTGGCGGAAATTATCACTGTTCGATTTCATGGTGAGGCGATATACCCCGATAACACATTCTTTTTCTTCAGCCGGATTATAGTCCCCACGATTGAAGTAATCATAATATCCTGCCTTGTGCAGCACTCTGTCGGCAATGAAATCCTTGCGAGTACGGTTACTTTCCACGATAGCGTGAATCAAGTTTTCCGGCACATCCGCATAGTTGGCAAGAAGCTGCTTCGTATCCTTTGGCAGACAGTAGCCACCGTAGCCGAACGACGGATTGTTATAATGTGTGCCGATACGTGGATCCAGACAAATACCCTGAATGATAGCCTGTGTATCCAGTCCTTTTACTTCCGCATACGTATCCAGTTCGTTGAAATAACTTACACGCAGAGCCAGATACGTATTGGCAAACAGCTTCACCGCTTCCGCTTCTTTCAGTCCCATGAATAGTGTATCTACATCCGGCTTGATAGCACCTTCCTGAAGCAACGCTGCAAATTCGTGCGCTTTCTCTTCCAGATGTTCGCCTGCAATGGCTTTGATAGCTTCATTTTCCTCATCGCGTCCCTCTATCAGTTTCGGGAATCCTACGATGATACGGCTCGGATAAAGATTGTCGTAAAGAGCCTTGCTCTCACGCAGAAACTCCGGTGAAAACAGTAAGTTGAATTTCTTACCAGTCAGGGCAGAAGTATTCTTGAACTTCTCGGCATATTTCACATATAAGCTTCGGCAGTAACCAACGGGAATGGTACTCTTGATGACCATTACCGCATCAGGATTTACTTCCAGTACCAAGTCGATAACCTCCTCTACATGCGACGTATCGAAATAGTTCTTTACCGGATCGTAGTTCGTAGGAGCCGCAATCACCACAAAGTCCGCATTTTTATACGCTGAGGCTCCATCCAGTGTAGCCGTTAGGTTCAGCTCCTTTTCTGTCAGATACTTCTCAATATATTCGTCCTGTATCGGGCTGATGCGGTTGTTAATCTTCTCTACCTTTTCAGGAATAACATCTACAGCTGTCACTTGGTGATGCTGTGCCAGCAGGGTAGCAATAGACAAACCTACATAGCCTGTACCTGCTACGGCGATATTCAAGTTTTTTAAATCGTTCATAGGAAATAATTTAAAGCCTTTTCCACTATATGATGCATATCATAATACTTATATTCAGCGAGGCGACCGCCGAATATAACATTAGTTTCTTTATCAGCCAGTTCTTTATATTTCAGGTACAAAGAATTGTTCTTCTCATCATTTACCGGATAATACGGTTCACTGCCTTCTGTCCATTCTGAACTGTATTCTTTCGAGATAACGGTTTTCGGACAAGCCTCAATATCTGCTCCGAACATTTCGAAATGCTTATGCTCGATGACACGTGTATAAGGTATTTCTTTTTCTGTATAGTTTACTACAGCGTTACCTTGATAGTTAGGCATGTCCAATACCTCAGTTTCAAAGTTTACGGTACGATATTCAAGCTTGCCGAACTGATAGTCGTAGAACTCATCAATAGCTCCTGTAAACACAATCTTGTCAGCCAGTGCTGAAAGTTTCTCACGATTGGCAAAAAAATCACAGTTCAGACGAGTTTCCACACCTTCCAGCAGACGTTCAATCAATACGTTATATCCACCGATAGGAATACCCTGATATTTATCATTGAAGTAATTATTATCGAATACCAGACGTACAGGCAGACGCTTGATGATGAAAGCCGGCAGCTCTGTACATTTGCGTCCCCACTGTTTTTCGGTATAGCCCTTAATCAGTGCTTCGTAAATATCTTTTCCGATAAGTAGCTGTGCCTGTTCTTCCAGATTACGAGGTTCGGTTACTCCCTGCTCTTTCATGCGTGCAACAGCTTCCGCCTTTTGTTCTTCGATCTTAGCTGTTGCTTCAGCAGGAGTAGTCACACCCCACATCTGATAGAACGTGTTCATGTTGAAAGGCAAGTTATATAGTTTACCCTTGTAATTAGCCACAGGCGAATTGGTGTATCGGTTGAACTCTACAATAGAGTTTACAAAATCCCACACCTTTTTATTTGAAGTATGGAAGATGTGTGCACCATATTTGTGAACATTGATGCCTTCCATCTTTTCACAATAAATGTTTCCTCCTAAATGAGGACGACGATCGATAACCAGGCACTTTTTGCCTTGTTGTTTGGCTTTGTAGGCAAATACAGAACCGAATAGTCCTGCACCTACTATGAGGTAGTCGTAGTGTTGCATAAGATTCTTAGATTAATAATTGTTTATTTGAATTCACCAGCTATGGCCTTATTATAAAATTTAATGTATTTATCGGTCATAACTTGTGTATTATATATGGTATGCACATCTTTTACTGCTTGATTACAGATCTCTTGAGGAAATTTTTTCATGGCTGCTTTTATCTTGTCTGCATATTCTTGAGCTGTATTACAAACAAATCCATTTTTCCCATTTTGAATAACGCTTTTATTTCCCATTACGTTACTTACAAGTATTAGTTTACCCATATACATGTTTTCTATTAAGCTCATAGCTATAGCTTCTCCTAAAGAGCAAAGTATAAAAACATCTGCTCCTTTTCCCATTGCTAAAGCTTCGTGCCGTGGTTTCCATCCTGTTAGCTCCAAATTAGGAGCTGTTAAAAGATAGTCCAACTCTCCGCCTCCAATCCATACAAATTGGGCTTCTGGAACTAAATTTGCAATTTCGTTGAATAATTCAGGTTGTTTTTGGACACAAGTACGTCCTAATGTATAGACTGTGAATTTATTATTTTTTAAAGGTTGGATTTTATCTAATTGATTAGAGAGTTCTTCTAAATTTACTCCTGTTTCTATATATGCAGTGCGTTTGGTTAATGTTTTCGCTACTTTATCTTCACTTTCGCAACAAGTTAATGTAATGCAATTAGTTTTACCTAAAATATATTCCATCCATTTGTAAACCTTTAATTTGAATCCTCCTTTTCCCATTAAAATATGAGCATATCCATGAGGAGTGTAAATTACAGGTTTGGGATAATTAACAAAAGCTATTCTACCAATTCCTCCTGCTACAGATGAATGTAGATGTATTAAATCTGGACTAATGGAATGTGCAATGTTTTGCAATTCTTTGATTACTTGAATATCTTTTTTAATATTGAATATGCTTCCTCCAAAATTTTTAACTTCAATCAAGTGGATGCGTTTATCTAATATTTCCGTAAAGTTTTTGGGAGTTTGTGGTCGGAGAGCATATGCTAAATATATATCAAAGTGATTACACATATCATTACATAGTTGAGATACATATGCAAATACTCCTCCTCCAAAAGCTTCGCAAACCATTAATATCTTTTTCATAATAAAAAGTTTTCAAAAATTATTCTTAAAAATATTATAGATTTGAGTCATTTATCTAAAAATGTTTTCTATGAAATCAATGATTAATTTGTTCATATTTTGAGTATTTGACTTGAAAGGTCTAGGAACAAAATTTTTTATATTTGTTAAACAATTTTGAAGTTCTGTTTTATTAGTTGCACACAAGGTGTATCCATTTTGAGTAAATATATTAGCTAATTCAAGTTGGTGGTCATCTAGATGTTCACCATAACACTCTCTTCGTGGAAAGACTATAACTTTTTTCCCTTTTTTTAGAGGAGGGATAACACTTCCAGTACCAGCATGTGAAATAATAACGTCAGCATGTTCAACATATTTTTCATATTCATTTCTACCTATCAACTTAAAATATTTGAAGTTATGAGGAAGGTAAGATGAGGACCCTAATTGAGAAATAATATGTTTTCCATCTAGTTTTTTTTCATCACATAATTCATCTACGATTTTTAGGAGACGTTCAAACCCGTATTCTGAGGCTCCTACACAAATTAATATATCCATCCTCCGTAAGTTGCTTTAGGTGTAATTTTGAGTAATTCTTTCCATTGTACAATAAATAAGTCTGCATAAGGATATAATTTTCTTCCTGTAACGTTTAAAGACTTCATTCGTGCAAAACTCTCTATATATATTAATTTTTTTCCGAAAAAATGTGCATACATGCAAGTAGGGTATACAACTCCTGCTCCTGTAGTTATGATAACGTCTGGTTGTTCTTTTAAAAAAATGTAAAATTGTTGTATTGCTGTCCATATAAATCTGAAAAGAAATTCAAATTTTCTTTTTCTATAGAAATCGCCAACTAAATATTTTTTTTCATTAAATTTTTTAGTACTAGAATTAGAAGGTAGTACATAATAATGCTCATACTTTTGAGCAACTTCATTTAATTGTCTAATTTGTTCAAAATGTCCTCCTGAAGAGGAAATAAAACAGATTTTTATTTTTTTTCTCTTATTCATATTATGCTAATAATTTGTTATATATAAGTTTTAAATGATTTATTACATATTCTGGTAAATATGTCTGAATTGTTTCTAAACTAATTTGACCTTCTTCTTGAATTAATGATGGGTTGTCTATGTATTTCCTTATTGCTCTATTTATTTCTTCATCTTTCCCTGGTGTGATAAGAATACCGTTATTTGTTACAATTTCGGGTATGCCACCTACTGGACTTGATATGACAGGCATTCCATAACTCATGGCTTCTAATATTGATATCGGTAAACCTTCATTATACGAGGGAAGAATAAATATGTCAGCCCAATTTAAAAGATCTATTTTTTTTTCTCCGCTAACCCATCCTTCAAATTTTACTATATTTTCAATTGAGTTATTCTGAATTGTTTCTAATAAAAGCTTTTCATTTTTATTTCCGCCTATACGTAGTTCAATCTTTTCTTTAAAAAAATCTTGATTTTTAGAAATACTACGTAAAATATCAAATACACCTTTGCGTTTTCCTATTTCTCCTAAAAATAGAAAATGAATCTTCCCGTCTTTTACTTTTAAGTTGGGTTTATGGGTTGGATATGAAGTAATGTTATGTAAAATAACAATTTTGTTTTCGTCTATTCCAATAGATTTAAACCATGACTTCCATGATTCAGACAAAACGATTAGAAGGTCAGCTTTTTGAAGAGTTTGTAGGATCCATTGCTTTTTCATCATAGATGATTCATTATAGAAATCTTTGAAACGGCTAGAATGGCAATGTAGTATAACTTTTTTTTGAAAAAACTTACCTGCTTTCAGGAATTTTTCCATTCTCCAAAAAGATCCATCTGCAGCAAAATGTATATGTATTATTCTAATTTTCCTATTAAATAGAGAATTTACTATTATTTTAATTAGAGCACTAATCGCAAACCACGTTCTACCAATTATATTTGTTAATTTCCATGATGGTATATATTGTAAATGTTCAATGTATTTTGAGTAATATTGTATTACAGCTGCCATTCCTCCAGGAGCATTATGTTTGTAATATACACCAATCATTAATATTTTTTCTGATAAATCTTTAGTAATGAAGTAATGTGACATAGATGGGTAAATTGATAAGTAATTTTATTTACTAATGTTAGACTTTGATATTTTGTATGTTTCATTGTATTGAGCTTTTAGAACAAAAGCTAACAAAATAAAGAAAGGTACACCTCTATTGGATAAATATGAAGAATCTGCTACGGCATCAAATAAAATAATAATCATAGTTATGAACCCAATTAAATAATTTTTTATAAGCGGAGTAGCTTTGATTTGGTGATAACGTTTATACCAAAAAATAATAAATAAAATTAATCCAAAGAATCCCAATTGCGCTAAGGTTGGATAAAAACAGTCTGTCGCAAATTGAGGATTATCTGGAGTTAATCCATATACGGTATGAAGATTATAATCATAAAATAGTGGTGAATAAATAGAACGGGCTGCTTCATTACAGAAAGTTCCTAAACCTGATCCAAAAGGGAAATAGTCTAAAAGAATTTGAAAACCTGTTTGATATAACATTGGTCGGGCTATACCTTCTGAATCACTCATACCTGCTATAAAATAGAAATTTAGTTTATCCCAAATTAAGTATACGATTAATGAACAAAAAATAGCTAAAGATATTATTACTTTTAGTGAGGTTAACTTTAATTTGGTTTTTCTGAATAAAAAAAGATATACAGCCATGAAATATTCACTGACAAATTTAGCTTTGAGTGTGAATAATCCCAAAGACATGATTAATAAACTTTTTTTCTTAGATAATTCAGTATCCTTTCCCATATAATAGTGGAATAAAGATAATGTTAAGGTAGCAGTGGCAAGGCTTGCTGAATATCCTCCGAAAAAGAGTTTTGCTTGCCCTGATAATAAAATTATTCCAAGAAATAGAACTAATAGATCTATATATTTATGGAGAAATTTTCGTTGTTTTTCTGTAAATGTAGGAGCTAGATAAGCTGTACAGTAAAAAGCCATATATGGTTTTATTTGCTGTTGAAAGTCTAGAAAAATAGCTTTGGTAGAAGTTATATTAATAATACATGAATAAATAAGATAGAAAATAGCTATAAAACCAAATAACTTACTTTCTTTAATTAATTTCTTCTTTGATGTTATTATGTGGCTTATGGTGTAGATAATGAGTAATAAGACTATAATTTCATCTGTATAAGTAAGTCCCAATACATCATATAAAATAATGCCGCATAAAAGATATACCGTAATAAGAATAGTGAAAAATGTATTGGTACGCATATGCTTAATGGAGTTTCTATAAAATGATTTAGTTATTATTCTTTATTTTGAATAATAGAATGTATTGCAAAGCCAATATATTCTTGTCTTTTATATCGACCATTGTACCACATTAATTCTGCTTTTTCCTCAAAAATGACAGAAGGTTTATATATTGCATCAGCATCCCAACTATTGCGAGTTGGAGATATTATAGGATTATTAGGGGAAGGACACCAATGAATACCATCTGTAGATACAGCTTTACATATACGAGCAACATCTAAATTTTGGTATCCTATATAGAACATTATATATCTTCCATTTATATATTTGACGTCACATCCTCCCAATTTATATTGAGAGTATTTGGTATTCTTATTGGGACGCATTACAGGTTCTGGATAGCGACGCCAAGATATTCCATCCATACTTTCTGCATAGCATATAATATCTGGCTCGTAATCTTCACCTGCTGAATACCACATCTTGTAGATTTTATTTTTTTCATCCCAAAGCACACAAGGATTCATGACTGAATCTCCTTCATAAATTTCTAAAGATTTTATAACAGGCTTATCTAATGCTGGTTGAAATATAATGCCATCCTTACTTGTTGCATATCCTATTGTACTTTTGTTATTTGTTTGTCCTGTAAACCACATGTGCCATACTTTGTCCTTTTTAATAACACAAGCTCTGTTTACAATGGTATTCCATTCAAAATGTCCTCCATTTAGGGATATCGATTTATTTTCCCAAGTTGTTCCGTTGATAGATTCTAATCTGATAATAGAACCACTTTTTCTTTCTGATGCAAATAATATGTATTTTTCTTTATCTTTTAGGACATAGGGATCGAATATTGATCCTGTTTTTGTATTACCAAACACTGGATTTTTCCCGATTTTTTTCCATCCGTCAGCTGTATCTGGATAATCATAAGCATGTAACTTATTAAATGTTCTTTCTATGCTTCTATATATTTTATTGGGTATTTTATGTATTTTCTTAAGTTTGATTAAGATACTCATTTTATAAAGAGTTTATTAGTTTTACATAGTTTTCTGTAAATGTGGAAGCAGTAAAATAACGTTGGTAGATATTTTGATTACTTTTTTCTAGTATTTCACGAGCATGTAGAGGTTCTGCCATTATTTTCTCAATTTTACAAATTGCTTCTTCTGAATTATTATACATTTTTATACCTTTAGCTTCCAACTTCTCGAAGAATTTATTTCCACCTGTGCGGCTCGTAACTATAATTTTGCCTAAAGATAAGACTTCTAACATGACTAGGTCAAAGTAGGTTTCTTTGTTAGGTAATAAAAAAATATCGCATGCGTTAATGAGTGAATAGGGGTCGTTGGTCCATCCTACTTCAATCCAATGAGGGTGTGCTAACCCTTTCATTGGCTCTTCTTTTCCTGCTACTAAAATGTAAATATTGTCATGTTTATTTAATAACATTTCTCCTATCTGTAATAAGGTATCGTATCCTTTTATTTCATTATGTCGGCCAACATAACATATAATAAAGGCTGAAGGTGGAATATTATACTTCTTTCTAATATCTTCCTTATTGATTTGTGGATAGCAAGGATTAATACCTGTCAATAGATAGCGGTATTTTGTTCTATTTTGTTGCTTATAGTTTGCGTATCCGTCCCAATTATGATAATATGGTTCTTCTGCATCTTCACATGGAAATATAATATAGTCTGCTCTTTGAAAAGCATATAAATCAATATTTATTAGGGCTTTGTATAGAAAAGATAGGTACTTTTTCTCAAACAAAGATAATCTGTCATAAATTTCTTTAGAGAGTAAAGTTGGAGAATGAGTTGTTAATACAACTTTTCCTTTATAATTCTTTAAATCATCTTTTGCATTAAACATATCCATTGTAGAATGGAAATGTACGATATCATACGGTGAAAGATCGATTATAGACTTATGCTTGAAACCATATAGCATAACCGTTTTTTTATAAATGCTTTTTGCTATAATAAGGACTTGTTTCAACCAATTAATTTTAATGTTGTTTATTTTCTTATTTATGGAATCAGCTTTGTTTGCAGATTCAATAAAATGTATATTTGTATATCCTTTATTTTTAAGTTGACAAAATAAATTGTAATTATACCCTAATGGACCACCAATTGGTTTTAGACTATTTTTATGTAAGTAAATTAATATTTGTTTCATGGTGTATTTCCTAATTTTTTCTTAATATTATTTTTACTAATGATTTGATGAAAACTATGATATGCCATAATGTAACATATCCTTTCAGTAATAATTTATTCTGAAGAGACGTTTCTTTTAAAAAAGAAGCTAAATACTGATTTGTTTCTGGGAATAATGTATATAAGTGTTTTCTTTCTTCTGGAGAACAGTAATTTATTAATCGTGCTTTTTCTGACAATATTAAATACGCGAGACTTTTTTCACATCCTTTAATTTGATTGGTATTAATAAAGTTTTTTGCATATTCAATTCTTTCAAATAGATTTCTTTTGCTTTTTTCATTTAAACTTTTTGTAATAGCATTAGGATTATATTTAACGTAATTATAGAATGGTAAAGGTATATAAGAGATTTTCTTTGCATGTAACATTAACGGTAACATAACTACATAGTCTTCTCCTGCATCAAGACCTTCAATATGTTGAATGGAATTTTCTATAAACAAGTTCCTTTTTATCATTTTATTCCATACGATAGCATGTTCTCCTGCAATTAGTTCTTGAAAGTATTGTTCTCGGTCTGTAAAGGTTTGTTTGAAAAGTATCCGTCTATGTTTGAAAGTAATATAATAATCACATATTACGATATCAGCATTTTCTTCTGTAGCTTTGTTATACATTGTAGCTAACATTTCAGGTTCAATGTAATCATCACTATCTACTTGTACTATATAGTCACCTGTTGCATGTGATATTGCAGTATTTCGAGCAGCTGCTAATCCTCTGTTTTTATCGTGATTAATAATATGTATTTTCATTGGTGTATCATGAGAATACTTATCTGAATATGTATTAAGGACTTTAGCTATGATGTCCATACTGCTGTCAGGAGTGCAATCATTTACGATGATTACCTCAACTCCTTCTTGCATTGTTTGGTTTAGGACGGAAAGAATGCACCTTTCTACATATTTTTCAACATTGTAAACTGGTATTAGTACTGATACACGGATATTGTTTGTACTCATTTCTATATTTATTGAATTATATTATTCGAAAATTTTGATTTAATATTTTCGGAGAATTCTTTTTAGGATATTTTTTGTAGTTCTGAGAAACTGTGCAATTCTAAAGTGTCTATTTAGTATTAATCTATTGTACAAAGATGTTTCTTTTAAATAGGAAGCTAAATATTCATTCGCTTTTGGATATAAGATTGAAAGCTCTTTATATTCGTTGATTAAAGATGCTTCTAATAATCTAATTTCATCTGATAAGATTAAATGAGCTAGATTTTTTTCGTGCTGTTTTAAATTGTGTTTTATTACAAATTGATTGGCATATTCTATTCTGTGAAAAATATTTTGTATGACTTTCTTCGTCATCTTTTTTGTGATAGAGTTAGGATTTATTTTTACATAATTATAAAATGCAGAAGGAATATATACAATTTGGCTGGCATAGTACATTATAGGAAGCAAAACGATATAATCTTCGCCACAGTCTAATCCCTCTATGCCTTTTATCGAATATTTATCATAAAGTTCTTTTTTTATCATTTTGTTCCATAAACTGGTGTGATAACCTGCGATAATTTCACCGAAATAAATATCTTTTTCGATGTATGTTTGTTTACAGAGTACTTTATGATGAGTAAATTGAATATAATAGTCACATATTACGATATCAGCATTTTCTTCTGTAGCTTTGTTATACATTGTAGCTAACATTTCAGGTTCAATGTAATCATCACTATCTACTTGTACTATATAGTCACCTGTTGCATGTGATATTGCAGTATTTCGAGCAGCTGCTAATCCTCTGTTTTTATCGTGATTAATAATATGTATTTTCATTGGTGTATCATGAGAATACTTATCTGAATATGTATTAAGGACTTTAGCTATGATGTCCATACTGCTGTCAGGAGTGCAATCATTTACGATGATTACCTCAACTCCTTCTTGCATTGTTTGGTTTAGGACGGAAAGAATACACCTTTCTACATATTTTTCAACATTATAAACAGGTATTAAAACTGATATTAGGGGATTATTTTTCATTTTCTATAGACTTTATAGGAGACAAACTATTTTTTTAGGATTGATAATATTGCATTTAATTCTTTGATTTTAAATAATAAACTAAAAACCAGTATAAAAATGATACCACTCAATGTACCCATGATTAATTGCATATAGGCATTTTCTATGAAACTAATTATAAAAAAAACGAATCCTCCCATACTCATAGAAAGTATGAATATTGGTAGAATTTCTTTTATTTGCTTCATATAAGTTGTTTGGATAACTTTTTTTGAGTAATATATAATAATTATTATATCACAAAAACTGTAAATTAATATGCCTATACATAATACGGATAATCCCAGTGGCATAGTAATAACTAAAATAACTATGGCGATTATTTTTTTTAAAATCTCTGCTTTAAGGAAATAATCTGAGCGTCCCCTTACGTTTAGAACTTGATTGTTTATTGTCATTATTGGTTGCCACATATACGCAATGCTTAAAATAGATAACAATGGTGCTGCTGGTAGCCATTTCTCTGTTAATAAAAGTTTGATTAATGGTTCAGCTGTTACTGCAAGACCTACCATAAGTGGAAAGATTATGTAACAAGCTATTTTAAGATATTGATGAAAAGTCTTTGATAGTTTTTCTTTATCATCTTGTATTGAACATTGTATTGGATAAATAGCTCTTGTGATAACCGAAACAATATTGATTGATGGATATTGCGCTAATGAAGACATTCTATTGTAATATCCAACATCTGTTGCTGAGTATTTACGTCCGATAACTAAAGAATATAGGTTGGTATAAATTACATGCAAGAAACCTGATAACATTAATTTAGAACCAAACGAAAATAACTGTTTGAATGATGTATAGGAGAATACTCTTTGTGGAGACCAACGTGCAAAAAACCATAATAGTATAGTATTAATAAGATTATTTAATAATGTCTGGAAAACTAGAGACCATACTCCATAATTATTATAGGCTAAATAGATTCCAATTATTCCACTAATACAAACTGCTATTAATGAAGCTTTTGCTTGTATCTTAAAATTTAATTGAATGCTTAAACGAGCACGTTGAACAATAGAAAATGCTAAAATAATAATGTTGATTCCAACCCATTTTGCTATAGTTTCTAGCTGTGGTTCTTTATAAAAATTTGCAATATATGGGGATGATATATAAAATAGGCTATATAAGCCAAATGCAACGGCTATATTAAAATAGAATACTGTTGAATAATCAATTTCTGTGCGGTTCTGCTTTTGAATGAGTGCATTACTAAAGCCGCTATCGATAAAGCTTTGTGCTATTGCTAGAAAAATACTAAGCATAGCAATTAATCCATATTCTGATGGTGCTACTAAACGGGCAATAATAATGCTAAGGATAAATTGTATTCCTTGTACAGAGAAGCGTTCAATAGCACTCCATATGACGCCTTTTGCAGCCTTTTTTTTTAAAGAATCATTCATATAATAAAGCTATTAATTGCTGTAAGTTTATTAAAAAGTTATATATTATTTGATTTGTATTTTAAATTTTTGATAATAATATTTTCCAATAAGTATCCAACATCCGATAATGAAGACAATGAAAAAGGTGATTCCAATTACAATCACTTTTCGACTTAGACCTGAAGGTTCCAAAGGTATACTAGCTGGTTCTACTACCGCAAACACTGGTTTTTCTTCCTGAATTTTAGCACGAGCAACTTGTAATTGTTGTGCTACTTGGCTATATACCTGATAAGCAAGATTCATATCGTTTTGTAAGCGTTCCTGTTCGGCACGTACGCTTTGGAAAGCAATGTTACGGTTGCTGTCGAAATAGTGTGCATATTTGCTCTGGGCATCATAATACTCCTGTTGGCGTTCATGATAAAGTTCCTCCAGATAGGCACAGTCTTCTTTAGCTTTTTTGATGCGATAGTCGATGATATACTGCTGAAGTTTTGCTACTACGCTATCTGCTACAATAGCGGTTACTTTCGGATCTTGTAAGGTGACAGTAAGGGTAGTCATGGCTGTTTTTTTATCAACCTCAGCAAGAATTGATTGCCTTAGTCCTTTTACCTTTGCTGCTTCTTCTTCAGTTAGTTGGAAAGGATTTAAAACAGAAACGGTATCTGCTTTTTCCGAAAAGAGGGATTTGATTGCTCCGATTGCCATTCCGGGAGCTGCTTTGATATATCCCCACCAAGGCTGTTTCTGTTCATCCAGATAAGCTACCAAGGTAGTATCTAGTTCACCATCGAGCGTCTGCACACGGGTATTAAAAAGTTCGAGTACGAATGGTGTGGAAGCTACGATATCCGGTGCTAAGGTTACATTTAGTGCATCGGGGCTATTGCTTGTTGCAGCTCCTCCCAAGAAGGAAGAAGCCAGGCTGGCAAGTCCTCCACCTTTAGAATCTCCGTTCATCTCAGGGGAAAGGGTGACTGTTACGGTATATTGTTTAGGAATGCTCAGGGCTATGATAATGCCCAACACAACACCTACACCGGCTGCCTTGTAGAGTGTTTTTCGGATAGCAATAATACGGCGTAAAATATCCATCCAGTCTATTTCGAGTTCATCGTTTTCCGGCTCCTGTACTTCAGGGTTCTGATAATTCTTGTTTTCGGTCATATATGTTTATGTGGAAAATACCACAGTCGGCACGGCTTGGTAAGTGAGAAAAGTTGCAGTAAAGTGTTCCTTACCGTGCTCCCTGTGGCTTATGAGAAATCTATATTATTTTATCAAGTTAGCAATGGATGCTGCCATGGTTCCCAGTGAAGCGAACGAAGTGGCATAGCCCAATATGCTGCTTAGCTGGTTCGGCTTGTGGCGCTTGCTGGGCACGATGATCTCGCAGCCCGGCTCGATCTGCTTCTTGCCGCTGCCTTTCACTTCGGCTATCTGGCCGTTCATGTAGACAATGAACTTCTTGCTCTTCTTGGCGTTCTGGCTGTAGCCTCCTGCCTGGCTCAGGTAATATTTCACACCTTCGCCCTGCTTGTAGGATACGGTGTTGCTCATCATCACTGCACCGCTGATTTTCACGGTGTTCACGTATTCGGGTACGCTGATCACGTCGCCTGCACGCAATACGATGTCGGCATCGCTGCCCGGATTGGCAAGGGCTTCTTCCAGGTTGATACCTACGGTAAAGGTGTCGAGTACTTTCAGACCGAGTGAGTCGATGGCTCCGTTACCCATTTCCTTGCGCATCATGTCCACTACATCCTGCATGCGGCGTTTTTCTTCGTCGTTTGCTACACGGGTAAGCTTGGCTCCCTTTACGTAGGCAAACTGAGTGGCGCCTCCTGCCTTGGCGATGATGCTGCTGATGCGTTCGTTCTTGCTGCTCAGGGCGTAGGTTCCGCCGTAAAGCACTTCACCGTCTACTACCACGTTCTGCTGTGCGCTGTAGCCCGGGCTGCGGCGTACGAATATCTGGTCGTAAGGCTGGAGGGTGAATCCCGGTTCGCCGTCTACCACAAAGCCGTCTTTCAGGCCGAAAGAGAAGTTCTGTCCGATGGTAGCGGGGCTTTCGGTGCTCTTCGGATCTTTTACGCGGCGTGCCACGTCGACACGTACTACGGAAGCTGATTCACGCAGACCGCCTGCGGTGATCACGAGGTCTTCGAGGGTCATGTTGTCGGCATACGGATAGTCGCCCGGATGAGCTACTTCGCCGAATATCTGTACGTTGCCCAGGTCTTCCAGGTCGTGGATGCTGGGGATGTAGAGTACGTCGTTTTTCTGCAGCGGGATGTCGGGCTGGCTGCCGTCCATGATGGCGCGGATGTCTATCTGCTTCACTTCGCGGGTCTTGTTCTCACGCTCGCGGTACAGTACGGCACGGCCGGTAAAGGCGTCTGCCATCAGTCCGTCGGCTTTCTCTACCAGTTCGCGTACGGTGTTCAGCTTGCCGCCCAGCTCGTAGATGCCCGGACGGTATACGGCGCCGCGCACTTCCAGCTTGTTGGTGAAGCGGTCCAGAATGGCTTCGGCGGTGATTACGTCGCCGTCGTGCAGCTGGCATACGCTGTAGTCGGTGTCATCCACGGTGTTTACCTGATATTCCTTACCGTTCTGGCGCACGATGCGCAGGCTCTTGGTATAGGCGTCGCTGGTAAATCCGCCGGCATATTTCAGCAGGGTAGAAAGGGTTTCGCCTTTCTTCATTTCATAGCGCATGGGGCGTTTCACGTTGCCTGTAATCTGTACCAGTTCTTCGTAGGCAGGAACGATAATCACGTCGCCTTCTTCCAGGCGGATGTCGTCGCGGGTCTTGCCCTGCATGATGAACTGGTAAACGTCTACCGTAGCTACAGTCTGTCCGCCGCGCGATACTTTCACGTTACGGAGGCTACCGATGTCGCTCACACCGCCTGCACGGTAGAGGGCGTGGAATACGGTAGAGAAGGCGGAGAGGGCATAGGTGCCCGGCTGTATCACTTCGCCCATCACGTTGATCTGGATGGTGCGGGTGTTGCCCAGCGTGACGCGTATCTGGTTGCTCTGGTCGGAATAGATCTTGCGGAGCTCGCCGGTGAGGTACTGCTGTGCGCGCTCGATGCTCATGCCGCTCAGGAATACGGGGCCGAGCTGTTCGAGGTTGATGGTTCCGTCGGGCGAGATCTGCTGGCGGATGGTGTTCTGGCTGGCTCCCCAGATGTCGATTACCACTTCATCGCCCGGACCGAGACGGTAGTTGGGCGGGGTGGCTATGTTGACGTTCGGTTCGAACGTAAGGTTGCGGGTATTGAAGATGTTGCGGCCGAATACGGCGTCCTGCTGTGCCACTTCCTGTGCCTGTGGCTGTTCGTCGAGCATGGTGGAATTGTCTTCCTGTGTCTGCTCGCGCAGGCGTGCTTCGGCTTTGGCGGTTCCGGTCATGTCGCCGGCAGCGGTACCTGTCTGCTGTTCGTACAGTTTCTTTACGCGTTCCGCCTGTTCGCGGGTCACACCGCGGCGTGCCAGCTCGGTAGCTATGGTACGCTGGTCTTTGCCTTGTTTTACTCCGTCTTTAGCATATTCCAGCACTTGCTGGTCGGTCATGCCCGACTGCGCCATGAGCAGGGGCGAACATGCCATAAAAATAACAAGTGATAAAGCTTTTAGTTTCATGCTTGTCTGTTAGTGATTTTATATTGTTTTTCTGAATTTACTCTTCGATGGTTTCGCACCAGGTGTAGCTCACTTTGAGCAGGGCGGTGCTTTGGGGCATTTCGATGGCGATGTAGTGGCGGCCTCCGTAGCGGAGGAACTTGCCGGTCACACCGTAGAGCGGACCGCGGCGTACTACCCGGACGGGGACGCTGCGCTTGCCGCGAAGCTTTTCGGAATCGATGAACCGCGTGCCCTGGATGTCGGGGTTGGTGGCATGCATGAAGTTCTGCATGTCGCGTTCGCTCACCGTGCAGTAGTCGTTGCCGTTGCGTTCCTTCTTCAGGAAATAGACGGGCAGCGGGGCTTCGGAGGCGAACTGCCGGCACCAGTTGGCGTCATAAGGACAGTGGATGAAAATCAGGTTATGGATGGCCGGTACCAGTACATGGCTGCATTCACCCTCGCGCCCGGTGTCGCGGAGCTCGTATGTCATGGGGATGTAATGCTCGATGCCCTGCTCTTTGAGATAGGCGGCTACTGTAAGTTCTTTGTTGTACACCGTCTGCAGGGGAAGCCATACCTGTTCTTTTTCCATGTCTGTGGATGTTTGTCCTTCTGGTTTTTTGTTCCCTTTTTTCTTGATTGAATGTTTGTTGAGGTACGGATGTACCTCTCTCTCCTTCCTAGCGCCTGAAAAACGCTATGAATCAGTTTGTTATCTCCAAATACGGAAGATGACGCACATCGTGCTTCTGTCTAGGATCCGCTCCCACAGCCGCATAGGAAGTCGTTCTTCGGCGCAAAGATAACAAATTTATATGCAGAAAGGTTTATTTTAACCCTTTTTTTAGATATGATTGTTCAATTTTTTTATTTTTACACAAGGACTGCCGTCTTTTTCCGAATGTGGACGCAAACGGGCTGGCTTGTCAATTTATCCGTTTTTTTGTCGATTGGTACAAAAAAATCTCCGGATGCCGGCATCATGGGCGGACAATGTCCGGAGATTTTTTTGGATATTCGTACGAAAAGCCGGAGCTTTTGTACGAATATCCGGGTAAACTTCCTGATGTTTACTTCAACTTTTCAGCTTTTTTTCCCGTCGGGCTGCCTTTTCGGGAGTCCGTGCCCACGGAAAGCTGCTTCAGAATCCTGAACTCGTTTTCTCCCGGCTCCTCGTCGGGATCGGCCTCGCGTACTATCAGGTTCGTCTTGTGCATGATGCAGCTCTCTATGATCAGTCTCAGGGTGGTTACGTCGAAATCTATCTCGCACACCTGTTCGGCTGCCTTGAAGAAGGTGGTCAGCGTCTTGAAACGGAAGTTGCGGACGGTGTCGAAACACGTATGCGTGCCGATGCCCGTGATGCGCTGGATTTCCGACTTCGATACGTGCGACAGGGCGCACAGTGTATCGATGAACTTTCTTAATTCTTTGAGCCACTCGTCTGTCTGTTGCTTCGTAGGCTCGCACGAAGCGTATAATTTTTCGAAATATTTCATTAGTCTTGTCTCTCGGGGGTTATCTCTGCCGTATAGGGCAGTAATTAATACTCTGCCAATCGGTATTTTTACCGGTGAAAGACAAGAACGGAAGTTTACCTGTCAGGTTCTGTTGATGACACAAAGATAACGGAAAAATCGTGGCTGAACGTTTTTCTTTGCGAGAAAAACTTCCCTTGCTTTTACTCTTTCTTTTAATATATAATAGGAAAGGGTGGCAACACTGGTGGTGCTCTTGTGGCCCGCCGGACATTGTAATAACTTGTAACTCTGAGGGTTTGCTATGCTACACTTTGGTGACGGTGGTGGCCCGCCCTTTCGGGTTGCGTAAAAAAATGAAGAATTATGGAGGTGATAACAACTATGAAAAATCCTGGCAATCTGGGCTTTCTGGTACTTTCGAGGCGACTGCTTACCCAGATGTTTGCCGAAATGTACGGAAAGTGGCATTCCGACTCGCAGGCGTATGTGTATCTGCTCATGGCGGCGTGCTTTACCGATCAGGGTGATACCCCTGGATGCCTGAAACGGGGCGAGCTGTTTTTCTCAGGAAGGGAGCTGAGTCTGCGCTTCGCCTGGAGCCGGAGGCATGTGAACCATTTTATCGGAGAGCTGGAGCAGAACGGTGTGGTGGAGGTGATGAAGGTGCAGAACTGTTCGAAGCTGCGTCTGCTGCACTACGATACGCTGTGCCGCATGCGGGTGAAAAACGGTGCGGACGGAAGGCGCAGGAGCGCGGGCGACGAGATGTTCGAGGTGTTCTGGGAACAGTATCACGACATGACGCAGCAGCCTGCCCTCGACATCGAGGCGGCGCGCAAGGCGTGGGGGAAACTGACGCTGGCCGAGCGAGAGGAGGCGGTGGGAAACATCGAGATGTATCTCTGCATGCTGCCGTCTATCGACCGGGCTCGTACGGCGCTGAAGTATTTGCAGATGAAGAGTTTTGTACTCAATTGATTATATTTTTATCTGTGTTGTCTGATGAAACTTTTTAAATTGTCAATCATTGCTGTCCGATAAAACTTTTCAAACCCTCAGTAACTTGTTGATATATAAGAATCAAGCAATAATTTTAACAGGAGGGATTATCCGTAAAGGCAATCGGATTTTCAGTAATGTGAAAAGCAGTATCTGACAGCAGTCATATTTTTAGGATTATGGGGATGGTTTATGCGGAAGAAATAGAAGGGGCGGTACTGGGGGCGTGCCTGCTGGAGCGTTCGGCTCAGGCGGTGGTGCTGAAAAGTCTGCGTGCCGAGATGTTTTACCTGACGGCGCACCGGGTGGTGTTCGAGGCGATAAACGCGCTGTATGCCCGGGGAGCGGCGGTGGATATGCTGACGGTGACCGAGGAGCTGCGTGCTCAGGGACGGCTGGACGATGCGGGCGGTCCGTTTGCCGTGGCGAAACTGGCGGCGGGGGTGGCTACGTCGGCTCACCTGGAGTATCATTGCGGCATCCTGTTTCAGTATTACCTGAGGCGGAAGCTGGTGGAGGCGCTGACACGGGAGCTGGCGGCGGCAAACGATATGACGTGTGATGTGTATGATGTGCTGATTGATACGCAGCGGGAACTGGGGGCGCTGCTCGAGGATTCGCCGCTGGAGAATCACTTGCACCCCATGCCGGAGGTGATGGATGATACGGTGGCGCTGGTGGACCGCCGGCAGGAACTGGCTGTGAACGGGCTGACGGGTGTGCCTACGGGCTTGCAGCGGCTGAACGAGATGACAGGGGGATGGCAGCCGGGCAACCTGATTTTTACGGCGGCGCGTCCGGCCGACGGAAAGACGGCACTCGACTTGTTCTTTGCGCGTCAGGCGGCGATGGCGGGTGTGCCGGTGGTGTTCTTCACGCTGGAGATGACGGCTTCGGAACTGGGCGAGCGCATGGTACTGGCGGAGAGTTCGGCCGATCCGCTGCGTATCCGTCAGGGCAGGCTCTCGCCGGAGGAGGTGGAGGATGTGCACCGTACGGCGGAACGGATGAGCATGCTGCCGGTGCATGTCGACGATACACCGTACATCAACGTCGACCAGTTGTGTGTCATCGCGAAGTCGCTGCGGGCAAAGGGGCTGCTGGGCTTGCTTATCGTCGACTATCTGCAGCTGCTTGCCACGGTGAATCCGGGGCGTACGCGTGAACAGGAGGTAGCGGAGTGCAGCCGCAAGCTGAAGGGGCTGGCGCGCTCGCTGGGCTGTCCGGTCATCGTGTCGAGCCAGCTCAACCGTCAGGCGGAAGACCGGGCGGGGAGTCCGGAGCTGCGTCACCTGCGCGAGAGCGGGGCCATCGAGCAGGATGCCGACCTGGTGATTCTGCTGCACCGTCCGGAGCGTTATCACATCCGGGTGGATCCCGATACGGGATGGTCTACGCGGGGCATGGGCATCGCCACGGTAGCCAAGCACCGCAACGGGGCGACGGGAAAGGTATATTACGGGTATAATCCCAGCATGACGAAAATCGGCGAGTTCGCGGGTACGCCTGTGACTGCGCCGGCAAACAATTTAAAACGGAAGAATGATGAAGGAAAGAGCAGTGACTTATTCGGTGGTTCCGCGGGTTGATCCGCGTGATATCTCGGCAGAGATGACGTATTATGCCCGTGCACAGGCGCGGGGAGAGGTGACGCTGGGCGACATGGCACGCCGTATTCAGCGGCGGTGTACGGTGACACGTGCCGATACGCTGGCGGTGCTTGTGGCGCTGGAAGAGGAGGTCTGCCGCGGGCTGTGCAACGGCGAGATTGTCCGTCTGGGTGAGCTGGGTTCGCTTCAGGTGGGAGTGAAAAGCGAGGGAGTGCGGCTGGAGGCTGACTTCCACGAATCGATGATAAACAAGATATGGGTGCGTTTCCGTCCGGGCATGGTGCTGAAAGGGATGCTGGACGGGGCGGCTTTCGAACGGGTTTCGCCGCGCAAGGAAGCCGGACGTGCCGGAAAGGGGATGCGGTATGAAAGAGAATGAACACGGCAACGGGGAATTCCGTCTGCGTATCTACGGCAAGTCGGAGCTGGCCTGTCTGTATTTTCCCGACCGTTCGCCGGAAACGGCACGGCGCAATCTGTACCGGTGGATGTACCGCTGTCCGTCCATCCGCGAAGGGCTGGCGGCACTGGGCCACGACAAGCACCGCAAGTTTTTCCTCAAGCCGGAGGTGGAGGTGATCGTGCGGGGACTGGGGGAGCCGTAAGATTAAGAGAGGCTGTTTTTTCGGAACGGGAACGGGGCTGGTGAAACAAAAAACATTATCTTTGCACGAAAATACAGGATTTTGTCTCAGTAATAATTAAATCAAGCAAGGAATAATGATTGACGGACTTATTGAATTGGAAAACGATCTGATAGCGGAAGAATGCGAAAAATATAAGTCGTCAAATCGGATTTCGGAACAAGATTTGAACACGGAAACAGTTGCTGCATTGGCAGAAAATGTGCATTCCTTTCTGATAAACAGCCTTATATATACTTTTCTCTACCAAAAAAAACTTTTGGACTCGGTGGAAATCTCAGGCAGCTATGGATTTTTGCCTGATGGAGAATATTCTCTTTATACTCAGTTTCCGGCAGAAGTAATCCCTTCTTTATGTGAAGAACTGCATATCGTATTTCTGAATGCTGTGATAGAGCGGAAGAACGGCCTTGTTTACAGAAAAAAATCGAAGCATAATCTTATTGATAAGGGAGCGGTTTATACCAGATCTTATGTCGCTTATGAAATAGTGAAAAATACCTTGTCGCGGTGTGATGCAGGGGCTGACGTGTCTGTGCTTGATTTTGCCTGTGGTACAGGACGCTTTTATGATTGCATTGTCGATATATTGGATAAAGAATATGCTATACCGCCGGAAAAAAGTATTTTGAATAATATTTTTGCTGTGGATATAGACCCTGTAGCTGTAGCGATTACTCGTATGAAGGCCTTGGCAAGGCTGAAAGAACCTTCTGTTTCGGACATAGAAAAAATATGTGGAAATATTATTCGGAGAAATGCACTGATACAGGAGAATATAATGTTTTCTGATGAACGTCCGTTGAAAAACTCTGATTTTGAGGGAAAGGTAAACGGAGGATTTGATGTGATTGTTTCAAATCCTCCTTATCTGGTTCTGAAACCGGACAAGAAGAAGATTTCGGGAAATAAAGCTGACCGGATTTTAATGTGGGTGTCCTGGTTCAGAACTTCGGGGGCTTATCATTATGCGCTGGAGGGAATGTTGAATCTGTATCAGCTCTCCATTGAAAAGATGATACGGATGCTTAAGCGGAATGGTTATTTGGGAGTAATATGCCCTTCTACATTATTCGCGGATTTGTCAACAACAAAATTGCGGAAATTTTTGTTGGAAAAGAACAAGGTCTGTGAAATAAAATACTTTAGAGAAAGCATCCCGCTGTTTGACAATGTAACGCAGTCGACTAATATATTTTACCTGCAGCGATACGGTATTACCGGCAGGATAAATGTGGAAGTGGACGGGAAATGTTTTGGAGTAGAAATCGGAAGTGTGCGGAAGATTTTCGGGGAAAATATGGAGATACCTCTGATGTCGGATAGGGGGTGGGAGATTCTGGAGAGGCTGTCACAGGTACGGAAGCTGAAGGAATATCCTGAAATACGGAACAGAAGGGGGGAACTGGATCTCACTTTATATAAGCGGTTTATAACACAAGAGCAGACTCCCTACCGGTTGGTACGGGGAAATATGATTGCTGACAACGATATTGAGGATATCAATCACGAATATGTGAAGGGCGAGTTTCTCGGAACTCGTTCGGCTGAATTTCTGAAATGTGATTTTGGCAGAAGGAGGCTGGTCTGTCAGCAGGTTTCCAATATGGGAATATCGCGGAGGCTGAGGTTTGTGTATTGTGAGGAAAATGATATACTGGGAAATAGTTGCAATTACATATCGGCCGAAGAAACAGTCTTGAAGAAGATGTATATTTTGCTGAACAGCAGCTTGTTGAACTGGAGATTTAAGGTGACCAGCTCTAATAATCATATAAATAACTACGAAATAGACGATTTGCCGGTAGTTGATCTGAACAGAGTGGATGAAAACTTTACTTATTCTTCGCAGGAGGAACTGGACAGGTATGTAGGCGAACTGTATGGTTTGACACCGGAAGAGATAAACTGGATAGTACGATGAAATTATATAATCATGTTGTGTTTAAGATGGGGAAACATGAGGCGGAAATAGCCCCTCACATTCCTGAAGGTGGAAACTGGCAGGATATTCCTCTGAGCATATCGGATACTCGTCTGGATAAAATAAGGGAAACCGGAGGACGGACTACTTATTACGGCAGGTTGTGCTGGGACAAGCCAAGCTATACGATCGCCACTTATTTCAATCGGGTAGGGAACGGGTGCAATCTGCACCCTTCGCAATGTCGTGTGCTTTCCAACAGGGAGGCGGCAAGGCTTCAGTCGTTTCCCGACAGTTTTATCTTTCAGGGTTCCAATGCTTCACAGTACAAGCAGATAGGAAACGCTGTGCCTCCTTTGCTGGCCAGGTTCGTCGCTTCACTGATCATGCCTCATTTAAGAGGAATGAATTTTGTGGATTTGTTTGCCGGATGCGGAGGTATGTCGGAAGGATTCATTATGAGCGGATTCCAGCTGATAGCCGCAAATGAAATAGACAAGAGCATCATGGCTACCAACCGATATAATCACTCGCAGTATGCACCGGCTGAGAATTTTATTTTGGGAGATATTACCCAGGAGGAAACCAAGGCGCGCATTATGGAAGCTTGCGGAAATACACCGGTTAATGTGGTTGTCGGTGGTCCGCCTTGTCAGGGATTTTCGTATGCGGGCTGGAGAGATCCGAACGACAAGAGAAACCAGTTGTTCAAGGATTTTGTTGAAATGGTAAACCGGCTGAGGCCGGAATTTTTCGTTATGGAGAATGTGCCAGGTATTCTGACTATGCGTAAGGGGGATGCCATTAAAGAAATTATTGAGGCTTTTACTGAAATCGGTTATCATGTAAATGTACCCATCAAGTTGAATGCCGAGGAATTTGGTGTGCCGCAGCGTAGAAAGCGGGTTTTCATCATCGGTTCACTGGAAGAGATTTCCATACCTCAGCCGTCGCCTTTGTTTTACATGCCATCTGTCAAGACACCGAATATGTGGAACTTGCCCGTAGCCATTACGGTGAGAGATGCTATCGGTTCGCTGCCGGAACTGGAAAACGGGGGAGGAAGTCTGGAAATGGATTATGAGCCTGTGCAGGCATCGGCTTACGACAGGCTCATGTATGGAGAGTTGACTTTCGAAGAGTTTTATAATCTACTCTGACTCGGAAGCAATAATTTTGTCGCACAGAAGTGTGATGAGTTTCCTGACTTCCTGGTCGGCTTGTGTGAAATTTCTGGCTTTGATGCTCTGCATGACGGCAGCCGTTTCTTTGGGAAACTGGTCTGTGTAAAATGTTACTTTACGGTTTTCCTTCATGTCAAATTTTTCCAGACTTTCGAAAGCAATGCGCAGGTATCTTTCCTGATTTTTCCGCTTGTTTTCATTTTCGATAGGGCTTTCGTGTATCTTCAGTTTGTCGGGTTCCAGCGGATTGAAATCCGAAAAACGGTAGTCGTACATGGAGTATTCGGGATGCAGGTAAGTCTGGAGAAATTCTTTCCCTCCTTTTTTGTAAATAAGGGAGAACAGTTTCAATACGTTCTGGTGGCATTTAAGCATGAGGGAACTGAGTTTCCGGGCATCTTCATCGGAAGTGATAGTATTTTTGTACTTGTCCCAGATATATTGGGAATGCCAGCTTACCACCTGATTGCCGTCTGCCTCCAGTGTCAGCAGCTTACGGACATCCGACAGGGAAAGGCGATTGTTCTTCGCACTGTTGCACGCTTTGCACTTAGGGGCAAAGTTCGTACTGTGGCAGAATCCGAGCGAAATCGGACCTATATGGTCGGCCGTCATTTTAGCTGTTTCTCCGCAGACCGGACATGTGCACTTTGGAGCTTTCTGGTATTCTCCCATCAGTCTGTTGGCCAGGTTATAGTTGCCGTCGGACCATTCTTCATAAGCACGCCGGTCCTGCACATAGGTTTTCATGTTGTCTGTATGTCTGCCCTTGTCGGTAAACTGCCGGCAGCACAGTCCGTCGGAATGGTAGCCGTCGAAACGGTCCGGACAATTTGACATGGCTCCCGGAGAGAGTTTGCCTGAACACTTGGCTACATGTGTATCATATATTTGCCGGATCAGGTCGGCTGCATCTGTAAAAGATTTTACCTTGAATATGTGGGCTATGTTTTGCAGATCATTGGTATTCTTGCAAAACTGTTCTATTATTTCCTTTATGGTATAATCTGTCTGGTTCAGTCTGGTGCCGAGTTTCTGGTTGATTCTGGAAAGCGTTTGCTTAGTGGGGTATTCATAATATATGCTGAGCGCCTTTCCACAGATCTGGCATACATGTTTTTTTGTAGGATGTATCTTCCTGACTGCAACGGCATAGTTTCCGGATTTTACGGGAATACCCAGTTCCTCGCATTTCTTGTTCCACCATGCCAGACGTTTCTGTCCGGCGGAAGATTTCTTGGTGGCAACCCATTTAATCTGCGTGTCTTTTTTTCTTTCAAAATAAAGCCCTTCATATTCGGGAGCTGAAACAATGGCTTCTGTGTATTTTTGAAATTCGGGATGCCAGTTTCTGTCAATACCTTCTTCTTGTTTTTTATTCATTGTTTTCCAGTAGTTTAGTTAGATTAATATTTAATGCTTTTGCTATTTTTTCTATATTGACAAGAGTTATGTTTTTTTCTGCACGCTCTATCATTCCTATATAGGTACGGTGAAGTCCGGCATATTCCGCAAGTTTTTCTTGCGAAAGGTGTTGCTCTTTTCGGTACTTCTGGACATTTCTGCCGAATATTTCTAGAATGGAATTGCTACTCATAGTATGTTTTTTTACAAAAATATGTAGGCTTAGATTGAAATTCAACATACTATAGTTAGCATTTTGGGGGTATTTTTTGTTCTTGCTGGTTTGTTGCTTATACACCGCAAGTTTTTCCTCAAGCCGGAGGTAGAGGTGATCGTGCGGGGCCTGGGGGAGCCGTAAGATTAAGAAACTATGATATATACTTGCACGGGGTGTGAACCTCACGTTTGCGGCATCGCGGCGTGGTTCACACCCCGTTTTTTTGTGTGTATGCTGCATCGGAAACTTAACACTAGAGGTTTGGACGCTTTTTCAGAATCGGATGAGGAAAGAATGAGTAAAATCATTATATTTGCATATGTATCATCAACAGCTGTAGATATGGATTATGATATAAAAGATAAAATGGAGTGGACGATTATTTTCATCAGGGAGTTCGGACGTAAATACGGACTTTCGATGAAGCAGGCATTCAATTACCTGAGTCGTTTCAAAGGGATTGATTTTATCGATCGCCATTATGATTATGTGCATACTCAGTCGTTTGCTTCGATGGTGGACGATATAGCTGAGTATTGTCACCGTCACGGAGGGGCGCTGGTATGAGGCTGTATCATGGGACGAATAAGGAGTTTCTGGAAATTGATTTGCTGAAGTCTAAACCTAATAAGGATTTTGGGAGAGGTTTTTATCTTTCAGCAGATTACAATCAGGCTTTAAATATGGCGCATGTGAAAATGGAACAGCTGGAATCCGGAAGCCCTGTTGTGTTGGAATATGAAATAAGCGAAGATGCATGGGACAGTTTGCGCGTATTAAGGTTTGAAAATTACTCTGAAGAATGGGCTGAATTTATACTTTTAAACCGTAATAATCCGTCTGATCAGCCTGTTCATGATTATGATGTGGTAATAGGACCTATTGCTGACGATAGAGTGGGAGTACAGTTATGGAAGTATGAAAATCATTCAATTGATTTGCCTACACTTGTCCGTAATTTGCAATATATGAAAGGAGTAACAATACAATATTTTTTCGGTACGGAACGTGCTATAAAATACTTGAAGCGAATATGAATGAGAAAAAGGAAATGATGGCAGATATGGTAAAGAACCTTGCACTGTTACTGATGGAGAAGAACAGGAAATTAACAATGGAACAGGCGCTTTCATTTGTTTTTAACTCGGATACGTATCAGAAAGTAATGAATGAGGAGGCCGCATTTTATTATCAGAGTCCTAAGTATGTTTTTGCTTTTTTGGAAGAAGAACTGTTAACAGGAAAGGTCGGATAAGGATTTTATTTTAACTGACACGGGGTGTATGCTGCATCGGAAACTTAACGGCGGAGGCCTGGACGCTTTTTCAGAATCGGATGAGGAAAAAATAGATTGAAAGAAACTTTCTGAGGATGATTGACTGTTAAAAGCAAGAAGTCCCAGTCGTAATGACTGAGACTTCTCTAATTCCTTTTTATAGTGCAGATGCGACGACTAAGCTCGCACGGGCACTTTCGTATTGCAAAGGTAAGCATTATTTTTTATTCCGCCAAACAGTAGGGCTGTTCAACATTCGAGTTTAGAAGTCTGTGCCACAACTTTTTTAGCTTCATCTGCGCTTTGATTTTATCTGCCGGCAATATGCTGTGCCGTACAAAGACATAGCCAGGTATTCACACCCCGTTTTTTTGTGTGTATGCTGCATCGGAAACTTAACCGTTTTGAAACAGGATTGCCACATGCGCGTTTCTGTTTTGAAATACGCTGCCTTTAATTTTGCGCAATGAAAATTAAGGATTTTTGATTGCTTGAAAAACGCTGGTTGTCATGTAGATAGCTGGTAATGAAAAGGTAAGGAACAGGTTGGGAAAATTTACAATTTAAAAATAAAATGAAAAAATTTGCAGCGTATTTACTTTGGTTTTTGCTGATTGCTGTCTTGCCGCTGATGGCGTGCAGCAACGATGGAATGACGGAAGCTGTGGCAGGCAGCTTTGATGTACAGTTTGAATGCCCTTCGCTGATAGAAGTGGCAAGGGAGGGGAATATACGTTCCAGGTGACCGGGAGTAACAAGCCGGCGGAATCGGATGTGATTATTCTGGAATCGACAGGGGGAATCTCGTATACGTGTGTGCTGGTGAGTGTTTCGGAAAACAGTTTTACCATAAAGCTTGCCGACGGATGCGAAAGCGGTACGTACCGGGTGTTCGTCAAGCGTGGTGACCGCAAGAAACAGATTGGTACTACCTATATTAATATTGTAGAGGGAATTGATTTCACGCCGGATGCCGGAACGACGGTGTACGGGGTGGTATCGACAGCCGACGGTCCGGTGCAGGGTGTTGTGGTATCGGACGGTGTAGAGGTGAGCGTGACCGACGAACGGGGTATCTACCAGCTTCAATCGGAAAAGAAATGGGGGTATGTGTTTATCTCCGTTCCTTCGGGGTATGAAGTTCCTGCCGAGGGAGTCTTGCCTCAGTTCTACCAGATGATGAAGGGGGATGGCACTGCGCATACAGGCTGCACGCATCGAAGACAAGGGTGTGGTAGAGGTGATCTATTTCTCGGAAGACTTTGAGTGGCTGTTGCCCTGGGCAGAGAACAGCGGCGCCGGACAGACAGTGGAAAACGACGGATCGGGTACTGCTCCGCAGATTTACAGTGCGAAGAACGACGAGGGACAGACGGCTGCCGAAGCGTTGCTGGCTCACGGATACGGACTGGAAGAAAGTCGCGGTGCTTCTATCTACCTGCAGAAATGTTACCTGAAGTTCGGTAAGGCAGACTATCAGGCAGGACTGACACTGCCGGCTGTAGACGGCATACCGTCAGGCGAGAAGGTAATGCTTTCGTTCGACTGGGCGCCGATGGTGGGCGGTACGAGAAAGTTCGACCCGGTACAGTTGATCATCACCGTGACCAACGGCAGCGAGACAGTCGGACTGGATCCGATAGGACATAACTTTGTGAATGAGGTAGACAAACTGGAATGGCTGCATGCCGATGTGGTGCTGGAGGGTGTTTCCATCACGAAAGATACACGCATCACCATCAAGTCGGATGCATGGGGTGAAACTGCCGCTACTTCGGGCAGCAGTGTCTATCGCCGCTGGTTTATCGACAATATCAAACTGAGCCGCGCCAACTGACAGGTGCGGTAGCAGAGAGGTTCCACAGGCTGTACAGCATTTACGCAGACGGTTTTCTACCGGCAGGCGTCGAGCTGTACGGCCTGTGGTTTTTTTATTTTTATCGTAACAATGCAATCCTGTAGGCGGACGGTGACGGACACTGCCCGGAACTGGCTATGTATCTTTGTGATACAGAAAAGAGATTGAAAGCTTTCAACAGGTATTCGTTTTAATCATTTAAAAAGTAAAAAGATTATGGAAAGAGCAGTGACTTATTCGGTAGTAGCAAGAAAGAAACCTAATGATCTGGAAGGTAGTGCCAAATATTATGCCCTGGCACAGGCACGCGGCGAGATGGGAATCCGTGAAATGGCGGACCGTATTCAGCAGATGTGTACGGTGACACGTGCCGATACGATGGCGGTGCTGATTTCGCTGGGTACGGTGATGCGTGACGGTCTGTGTGCCGGAGAAATCGTGCGTCTGGGCGACCTGGGTTCGTTTCAGATCGGTCTGAACGGTGAGGGTAGTGTCACGGAGGAAGAATATCACACCGGACTGATAAAGAAGGCGCATATCAACTTCCGTCCGGGAGCCGATTTGTCGGACATTCTGAATTCGCTGAGCTACGAACGTGTGCCGGTAAAGCCTAAAAAAGAGGAGTAAGACTCCGGAAGGGAGATGCGGACAGATGTGAAATATAAAAAACAAGGAGGAATGTATGACTGGAAAGGTAAAATGGATTCTGATCAGGATAATCAAGTGTCTGTATTGCATACTGACCGGAAAGAAAGGAGGGTGTGATGAGAAAGATTGACATGATTGTCATTCATTGTTCGGCAACGAGAGCGGATGTTCCGCTCTCGCCCCGTCAATTGGAGGAAATGCACCGGCAGCGCGGGTTCGACGGATGCGGGTATCATTATTATGTAAGGCGCGACGGAGAAATATGTACGATGCGTCCGGTAGACCGTCCCGGAGCGCATGCCAAAGGATATAACCGGCACAGTATCGGTGTGTGCTACGAAGGAGGACTGGACGAGCAGGGACGTCCTGCCGACACACGTACGGAACTTCAGAAGCGTTCGCTCAGGGTGCTGGTGAGAGTGCTTGCCATGGACTTCCAGACACGCCGGATAGTAGGACATCGCGACCTGAGTCCGGACCTGGACGGTGACGGTGTGATAGAACCGGAAGAGTGGACAAAGGTGTGTCCCTGCTTTGATGTTGGGACGGAATTATAAGAAAATTTATGTACAGTGTTATAATGATATGTTTTTATGTTAAAAAGCTGTCAAAATGTAATATGTAAAATAAATATGTGTATTATTAAATTTTAACACTTATATAAATCTTTGGTTTATAGTAATTTGTATTAAGGGACTCTTTTGAGGAGTCCCTTATTTTTTAAATATTTGTTATTGTTTGTTTTATATGGTTTTATCCATAGATTCTCGAAGAGGGTATAAAGATGTTCAATGTGTTAGTAAAATATCGGTATTTATAGTAAAAAATAAAGCTGAAACTGTCTATTTGATAATTTATAGAATATGCAAGAATATTTATGTATTTTGCTTTAAATTTTTGTTTTTTTAATGAAATAATATGTATATTTGTGTCCGTTATTAAAATTTTATTAGAATATGAAAAAGCGAATTACACTTTTTTGTGCCTTTTTGTTAATAGGCATAAGTCTGGCGATAGCTCAGGCTGTACAAGTGACAGGTGTCGTGATGTCTGCGGAGGATGACATGCCTGTCGTGGGAGCTTCTATTTTGGTTAAGGGAACTTCTAATGGTACAATTACGGATATCGACGGAAAGTTTATACTGAAAGTTAACAAGGGGGATAAACTTGAAATCAGCTATATCGGTATGAAATCGCAGACAGTAGCTGCCAAAAATAATATGAAGGTGGTACTGGAATCGGATACAGAGGTACTGGATGAAGTCGTAGTTACCGGTATGCAGCGTATGGACAAGCGATTATTTACAGGTGCGTCAACAAAAATATCTGCCGAAGACTCTAAACTTGACGGTGTGCCGGAAATCAGCCGTGCCCTGGAAGGACGTGCAGCCGGTGTATCGGTTCAGAACGTATCAGGTACTTTCGGTACAGCTCCGAAAATCCGTGTACGTGGTGCCACATCTATCTACGGTAGCTCTAAACCGTTGTGGGTAGTAGATGGTGTCATCATGGAGGATGTAACGGAAGTAGGTGCTGACGATTTGTCTTCGGGTGATGCCGTTACACTGATCAGTTCGGCTATCTCTGGTTTGAATGCTGACGATATCGAAAACTTCCAGATCCTGAAGGATGGTTCGGCTACTTCTATCTATGGTGCTCGTGCCATGGCGGGTGTGATTGTCGTTACTACCAAGAAAGGTAAGGCAGGTTCTAACAAGATCAGCTATACAGGTGAATTCACCATGCGTATGAAACCGAACTACCGTAACTTCAACATCATGAACTCTCAGGAGCAGATGGACGTATACAAGACACTGGAAAGCAACGGTTACCTGACATTTGCCGATGTATACCGTGCTTCTAACAGTGGTGTATATGGTAAGATGTATCATTTGATCAACAGTTACGACGCAAACACAGGATTTGGCATGCCAAACACTCCGGAAGCAAGAAATGCTTATCTGCGTGAGGCTGAATACAGAAATACAGACTGGTTTGATGTTTTGTTTAACAACAGCATTTCGCAGAACCATGCAATCAGTATGACAAGTGGTACTGAAAAGGCTTCGTACTATACTTCACTGAGTGTGATGAACGACCCGGGATGGACCAAACAGAGCAAGGTACAGCGTTACACTGCCAACCTGAACGCTTTGTATAACATTACCAAGAAAGTTTCATTGAACCTGATCGGTAACGCTTCTTACCGTAAACAGCGTGCACCGGGTTCGTTAAGCTCGAATCTGGACCCTGTAAGTGGTGAAGTAAAACGTGACTTCGATATCAACCCGTATTCTTACGCGCTGAATACTTCACGTGCACTCGACCCGAATGAATACTACGTACGTAACTATGCGCCGTTCAATATCTTGCATGAACTGGACAATAACTATATGGACCTGGATGTAGTAGATATGAAATTCCAGGGTGAGTTTAAATACAAACCTATCAATAAGGTAGAACTGAGTGTGCTGGGCGCTTACAAGTATTCTACTACTACTCAGGCTCACAAGATTACTGACTATTCTAACCAGGCATGGGCTTACCGTGCAATGGATGATGCTACTATCCGTGACGCTAACCCGTGGTTGTATACTGACCCGGATGTATCGAATGCGTTGCCGGTATCGGTTCTTCCGGTGGGAGGTTTCTACCGTGAAACTAAATATGGCATGAACAGCTACGACTTCCGTGCTACTGCCAGCTACAATGATGTATTTAATGAAAACCATATCTTCAACTTCTTCGGTGGTATGGAGTTGAACGCTACCGACCGTACACAGACTTGGTTCCAGGGTGTAGGTTTGCAGTATGATATGGGTATGCTTCCTTCTTACGACTATCTGTACTTCAAACAGGGTAATGAGGAAAATGCTGCTTACTACGGTGTGTCTACAACCCGCTCTCGTGACGTGGCTTTCTTCAGTACAGCTACTTATTCATGGAAAGGTAAATATACAATAAACGGTACAGTCCGTTATGAAGGTTCTAACAAGCTGGGTAAGAGCCGTTCGGCACGCTGGCTTCCTACATGGAACGTTTCGGGTGCATGGAACGTACACGAAGAAAGCTGGTTTGAAAACCTGAGACCGGCCTTGTCTAACCTGACTCTGAAGGCTTCTTACTCACTGACTGCCGACCGTGGTCCGGCTGAGGTTTCTAACTCACGTGTAATCGTCAACAGTTATAACTCTTACCGCCCGTTTGCCAGTGTAAGTGAATCCGGACTTCAGATTACAGAACTGGAAAACAGTGAGCTGACTTACGAAAAGAAACATGAGTTGAATATCGGTGCTGAAATCGGTTTCCTGGATAACCGCATCAATCTGGCTATGGACTGGTACAAGCGTAACAACTACGACTTGATCGGTGTCATCAATACAATGGGTGTAGGTGGACAGATTTCAAAATATGCCAATGTTGCCAGCATGAAGTCACACGGTGTGGAATTTACATTGTCTACAAGAAACATTGTAACACGCGACTTCAAATGGAATACCGACTTTATCTTCTCTAACGCGAAGAACGAAGTTACCGAACTGGATGCTAACTCACGTGTTATCGACCTGATTGCAGGTACAGGTTTTGCTCTGGAAGGTTATCCGGTACGTTCACTGTTCTCTATGGACTTCCAGGGACTGAACGGACAAGGTCTCCCGACATTCATCAATGAAAAAGGTGAAGTGACTGTAAGTGACATCAACTTCCAGGAACGTAACGTTAAAGATCATCTGGTTTACGAAGGTCCGACCGATCCGACTATTACCGGTAGTTTCGGTAACGTATTTACCTACAAGAACTTTAAGTTGAATGTATTTATCACTTACTCATTCGGAAATGTAATCCGTCTGGATCCGGTATTCAGCAATGAATATACTGACTTGGATGCAACACCGAAAGAGTTTGTAAACCGCTGGACTAAGCCGGGTGACGAAAATATTACCAACATACCGGTTATCGCCGATACACGTATGAACCGTCAGGATTCTCAGTTGAGCCGCGCATACAATGCATACAACTACTCTACAGAACGTATCGCCAAAGGTGACTTCATCCGTATGAAGGAAATTTCACTGAACTATGATTTCCCGAAATCACTGGCCAGCCGTATGAAACTGAGCAACCTGTCACTGAAACTTCAGGCAACCAACCTGTTCCTGATTTATGCCGACAAGAAGCTGAACGGTCAGGATCCGGAATTCTTCAACACCGGTGGTGTGGCCGCTCCTGTTCCTAAGCAGTTTACTTTGACTTTGAGATTGGGTATTTAATTTGATTTAAAAGAGAAAATTATGATGAAAAATATAAAAACATACAGTGCTGCTTTATTGATGGCGTGGGCTTTCGCTTCGTGTAGCGATTTCCTTGATACAGTGCCTGATAACCGTGCAGAAATTGATACGGAGTCGAAGGTTGCCAGTCTGCTGGTTTCGGCTTATCCTAACTATTATCCGATAATGATGTTTGAGCAGGCTTCGGACAATACGGCTGACAACGGTGAGATGTATGGCTTTGAGTTCCAGCAGGAACAGGATGCCTATCTGTGGAGTGATATCAAGACAGATACGGATCAGGACTCTCCGCAGGGAATGTGGAACGGACTTTATATGGCGATTGCTTCGGCAAACCATGCACTGCAGGCTATCGAACAGATGGGAAATCCGGCTTCGCTGAACGCTCAGAAAGGTGAAGCGCTGTTGTGCCGTGCATATGCACATTTTGTCTTGGCTAATATCTTCTGTGAAGCTTACGATCCGGCTACCGCTTCAACCAAATTGGGTATTCCTTATGCTACGAAACCGGAAACAGAAGTAGCTCCTGAATATACCAGAGGTACGCTGGAAGAAACTTATCAGCATATTGAGGCTGATTTGCTGGAAGGACTTCCACTGATTAATGATAACTTGTATTCGGTTCCTAAATACCACTTCAACAAAAAGGCTGCCAATGCTTTTGCCGCACGTTTCTACCTGTTCTATGTAAAAGAAGATAAATCGAACTATGAAAAGGTGCTGGAATATGGTAAGGAAGTTTTGGGTACAAATCCGGCAAGATCACTTCGCCAGTTGCAGGCTGATCTGGGTTCTCTTACCGAACTGGATGAAAGAGGTGATGCGTATATCTCTGCATCGGTAGATGCTAACTTGCTGATAACTCCGATCAACAGTTCATGGCCTTACATTTACGGTCCTTACAACATGGCAAAACGTTATGGTATGAACCGTACGGTGACTGAAACAGAAACTTTGTGGGCAGGCGCTCCATGGAACAACCCGTTGTTTTATGCCAGCCTGAACGGTATGGAACAGAAGTTGTGTTTCTTTAAGTATCGCATGTATTTTGAGTATACAGATAAGGTAAACGGTATCGGTTATCGTCACGCTGTAATCGTTCCGTTCAGTACCAATGAAACATTGCTTTGCTGCATCGAGGCTAATATTCTGAAGGCTCAGCCTGACTATGCTACTGCTGTAGAATATATGAACAAATGGCTGGATGCATCGAAGGGTGACGGAAGATACGGATATCCGGAAACACTGACAGAAGATAAAATTGTAGACTTCTATGAAGGTGTGGGATATACACCGATACCTGTAACCGATGAAACCAAGCGTACAGTGAAGAAACACCTGAATCCTTGCTTCTCGTTTGTAAACAAGAAACAGGAAAACATGATCCACTGTGTGTTGCAGATGCGCCGTATTGAAACTATTCACGACGGTTCACGCTGGATGGATATTAAACGTTATGGTATAGAAATTACTCATAACCGTGACGGTATGGACCCGATCGTATTGACGAAAGATGATCCGCGTCGCGCATTCCAGTTGCCGCAGGATGTTATAGAAGCTGGTCTGGAGGCTAATCCTCGATAAATGAACTTTAAAATGATAGTTGTTATGAAAAAGATAAAATACTTATTTTTAATATTGGTAGCCATGTGTACTGCTACCTCATGCAGCGAAGATGATTTGTCGCCTGATAGCATTTTTGATACGACGGCTCCTCAGCGCAATGAGTTTGATAACTGGATTCTTACGAACTATACAACTCCATATAATATCGATTTGAAATATCGTTTTGAAGATATCGAATCGGATATGGACTATAACGTGATACCGGCCGATTATAACAAGTCGATAGCTCTGGCGCAGATGGTGAAATACCTGTGGTTGGAAGTGTATGCCAAACTGGCTGCTCCAGAGTTTCTTCCTACTTACTGTCCGAAGATTATGCACTTTGTAGGTTCACCGGAATACAACGCAGCCAGCGGTTCCATTGTATTGGGTACTGCGGAAGGTGGTATGAAGATTACGTTGTTCAATGTAAACGGACTGGATGTCGAAAATCCGAATATAGATGTGTTGAATGAATGGTACTTCAAGACCATGCACCATGAGTTTGCTCATATCCTGCATCAGACAAAGAATTATTCTACCGATTTCAACGATATTACTCCGGGTAAGTATTCGGGTGAAGGTTGGGTGAATCTGAAGGATGCGGATGTCCGTAAGGAAGGATTTGTTACAGCCTATGGTTCCAGCAAACCGGATGAAGACTTTGTAGAAACCATTGCAAACTACGTGGTAAAATCGGACGCTGAATGGCAGAACATCATGAGCCAGGCCGGAACAGTAGGTGGCGCATTGATTCAGGAAAAACTGGATATGGTTACCGAATATCTGAGTGACTCATGGGGAATTGATATTCAGGCTTTGCATGAAGAAGTGCAGGAACGCCAGTCGCATATACTGGAAATGGATTGGACAACATTAAAATGATAAAAACGGAATGAGTATGAAAAAGTTATTATATATTTTTACTCTGATCAGTTCGTTCTTGCTGGCGGGCTGTACTTCAGAAACGGAAAACTTGTTCGGTGAATCGGCTTCGAACCGTGTGGAGGAAGCAATGGAAAACGCCCAGAAAATTTTGATTGAGGCACCGAACGGATGGTTGATGAAATATTATCCTTCTTCTCAGCAGAGTTTTGGCGGATACAACGTGCTGATGTCGTTTACTGCAGAAGGTGAAGTTACGGTCAGTGCTGATATCACTGATCCCAGTGCTAAATCGACAAGTCTCTACCGTTTGAAAGAACAGGCTGGTCCTACACTGACTGTAGATACTTATAATGAAATTTTCCACTTCTTCTCTGATCCGGCTTCGGGTGTAGGTACTACCGGACTGGGTATGGAAGGTGACTATGAATTTACTATTCAGTCGGCCACTCCGGAACAGGTAGTGATGAGAGGTAAAAAGACTGGTAATACCATTACCATGACTCCGATGCCGGAAAATGAAACTTGGGAGGCATATCTCACTGATATCGAGGAAGCTGAGCAAAAAGTAAATTATGTACTTTTCTCTTATGCTGCTGATGGTGAGAAATATGACGTAACAAAATCATATCGAACACTGGCTATCTCGCATGAAGTTGACGGTGAGAATGTAACAGAGGTCTTTTCATACATTCAGACCAAGGAAGGTATGGAATTCTACAGCCCGATTACATTGGGTGGAATGGAAGTATCGAAATTGGTTTACGATAGTGCTTCTGGTACTTGGAAGTCTGAAGATGGAAAAGCTGTATTGAGCGGTGAAACTACTCCTCCGGCATTGTTATTTGCCAACGGTGGTCCGTGGTTTGTTACTTACGACGGTATGAGTTCATACGGACAGCAGACTGTAGCTTCAACATTGCAAGGTATGGCTGCTTCTTATCCAGGTCTGACGCTGGATTATCTGGCTATCGCTCCTACTTATGAAGTTGTGGATATGGTATTCGGTGGCAGAGAAGGTCTTTTGCAGCTTGTGACTTCAGCAAGTGGTGATGATAAAGTAAGTCTGACTTTGACTGGAGCTGGAGATGAAATTGGTGTAGAATTTGCAAATGCTGGAATCCTTGACGCTATTTTTCTGTTTGCAAAATTCTCTCCAGTCACATTCACTGTAGAACCTGATGATCCAATTAATCCGACTAAGATGACACTGACTCAGGTAGGTAATACGAAGAATGTAATCGTTGTAACCAATCAGGAAACTCCGTTTGGTTATCATGAATAATAATAATTTTCTCTATTAATTTCTCTCTTAAAGAATGATTGGAAGGCTATTCCTAGTGATAGGGGTAGCCCTCACTTTTTTATTGCTGGACGGGTGTGAAGGCAAGTGGCTGTATACATTTTGCGCTAGACACTTTGAGCTGTCTCAAAATGGAACTGCGAAAGTAAAAATCTTATAGATTACCTATTGGCGGAATTAAATTATAAAAGATTTATGTTTAAAAAGTTGTGCAT
>ERZ791878.194-NODE-194-length-53198-cov-59.591367_pt1 | contig 53198 bp, 57 predicted proteins | sample MGYA00510277_ERZ791878 | MGnify/ENA primary metagenome ERZ791878 (study PRJEB30046, sample SAMN00792094) | human gut metagenome | study: EMG produced TPA metagenomics assembly of the A metagenome-wide association study of gut microbiota in type 2...
TTCACCTCTTTATTTTTCCAAGTGCAAATATAATAGAAAGGGCAAAAGCTTTAAAATAGATGCTTTTGTCCTTTCAGGGCGCTTGTTTTATATGTTCTCTAGTTAAAGAAATGTAAAAAGCAAACGAATATGTGGATTTTCGAATAAAAAGTGATAATTTTGTACTTCGAAACTGGAAAGGTGCTCGAGTGGCTGAAGAGGCACGCCTGGAAAGCGTGTATTCCCCTAAAGGGAATCGGGGGTTCGAATCCCCCTCTTTCCGCTTTTTTATATATATAATAAGGTATATATGATTATGAAGAAAAATACAGCTATTGCGCGTTTCGCAATATTCATTTTCACAGTAATGTGTTCTCTGCCAGTCATGGCGCAAGACGAGAATATCGGATTTCATCAAGCTCTTAAGACGAAGTTCATAGAGGGTAATGCCGGCTTTATGTCGCTCGTTGCCATCGCTCTCATTGTGGGCCTGGCTTTCTGTATTGAGCGCATCATCTATCTCAGCCTTTCTGAAATCAATGCCAAGAAGCTGATGCAGGATATCGACCAAAAGGTAGAGGCTGGAGATGTGGAAGGTGCCAAGGAACTTTGCCGCAATACCCGTGGACCTGTAGCTTCTATCTGCTATCAGGGATTGATGCATATAGATGAGCATCTCGATGATATCGAGCGCTCGGTAAGTGGATATGGTACCGTGCAGGCTGCCAACCTGGAAAAAGGATGTTCCTGGATCAAGCTCTTCATCGCCATGGCTCCTTCCCTCGGATTTCTGGGTACGGTGATTGGTATGGTGATGGCTTTCGACCAGATTCAGCAGGCGGGAGATATCAGTCCTACCATCGTGGCTTCGGGTATGAAGGTGGCACTGATTACTACCATCTTCGGTATCATTGTAGCCTTGATTCTGATGGTGTTCTATAACTATATCCTTTCCAAGGTAGAACATCTGACCAGTCAGATGGAAGAATCGGCTGTAACTTTGATGGATATTATCGCCAAGAATAAGTGAAGAGTGAAGAAACAACGTTCAAAGTTGAAAGTTCCATGTTGAAAGTTCAAAGTTCAAAGTTCAAAGTTCAAAGTAACAAGTCTGCCGAACAGATGTCTCAGAAGGTTTTCCGTCTGATGATAGGTTTGGCTGTGCTGGTTTTCGGTCTGTTCTATCTGATAGGCTATGATTTGCCTTTCGATGAGAACCCCGACTTCAATGCCCCTCTTTTTACCGATGTGCTCATCTTCCTGATGTGGCTTTTCCTGATAGAAGGAGTAGGCTTGGCGGTCTATTCGATGGTGAAGGATTACCGGAGCAGCAAGTCGGAAGCTGTGGTGAATGGTGTGCCGGTGCGTCGTATCTTCCGCATTACCTGGCTTACCTTGCTGGCAGTTCTGGTTCTTACCTTCCTCTTGGGAGGTTCCGATCCGATGCTCATCAATGGCGAGAACTACGCCGACTGGTTGTGGCTGAAACTTTCTGATATGTTTGTCATCACCTCGCTGCTGATGTTGCTGGCAGGCATTGGAGCCGTTTGCTTCGGTGCCACCCGATATATCCGAAAGAAGCAGTAACTGCCTGTAATTATCAATCAAAAAAATAGTTAGTATCATATCATAAAGCAATGCTGATAAGAAGGAATCGTAACGAAACCCCGGGATTGAATACCACCTCAACAGCCGACATCTCGTTTATGCTGCTGATATTCTTCCTTGTAACCACATCCATGGATGTGGATAAGGGATTGTTGCGCCAGCTGCCTTCGCCTGAACCTCAGAAGAAGGAACAGCAGGAATCGGTAGTGGATAAGAACAGTCTGATGGCGATTCATCTTACGGCTGGAGATACGCTGCTGGTGAACAACCAGCCGATGAAGCTGGAAGATCTGAAGCAGGAAACCGTCCGCTTGGTACATCGCCTGGGTAAGAAGCATCTGATTTCCATCGAGAGCGACCGTGATGCCAACTACAACCTCTATTTCCAGATGCAGAATGAGTTGATGGAAGCCTATGCGCAACTTCGCAATGAGACAGCCCAGAAGAAATATCATAGAGACTTCGCGCTTTTGAACAATGATCAGAAGGAGCAGGTGCGTAAGATCTGTCCTCAGCGCATTACGGAGTCGTATGCCAATGCGATGACTCATGAAGACAAGAGTGTAGATGCTGATGCGGAAGAGAAACAGGAAACCCAGTCAACCCAGGAGAAAGGAGGCGCCAAATGATGAAATTTCGTAAAAAATCACATTCGGTTCCGGAATTAAATACGTCATCTTTGCCGGATCTGATTTTCTCGGTACTCTTTTTCTTTATGATCGTTACCCACATGCGACAGGTTACCTTAAAGGTGGAATGCCGTATGCCGGAAGGAAAGAATCTCACACGCCTGACCAAGAAGTCGGCTGTAAGTCATATTTATATAGGAAAGCCAACCAAGGAGCTGCAGGGCAAATACGGCTCAGGTACCCAGATACAGATGAATGACAAGTTTGCCAGTGCTTCTGATGTGCAGGATTATATCTCTGCTGAGAAGAAGCGGATGTCGCCTGAAGACCAGAAACTGATGACCGTTTCCATCAAGGCAGACCAGGACACCAAGATGGGAGTGATTACCGATGTGAAGCAGGTGCTGCGCCAGGCAAAAGCATTGAAAATAAGCTATTCTGCTGTTGAAAAAAGGAAATAATATGCTCTAAAAGGAAAAATAATATTAATTTATTATTTTTTTTATTAGAAAAGTTGCTTTTTCTAAAGAAAAGTGCTACCTTTGCAGGCAAATAATAATTAATTATGGCAAAACAAGTATTAGATTCATTAGATAGGCATATCCTGAAGCTGATTTCTCAGGATGCCCGAATTCCATTTCTGGAAGTAGCACGTGCTTGTAATGTAAGCGGTGCTGCCATTCATCAGCGTGTAGCTAAACTCACTAACCTTGGCATTATTAAAGGCTCTCAATTTGTTATCGATCCAGAGAAGATTGGTTACGAAACCTGTGCATATATGGGATTGTTCCTCAAGGAACCTGAGAAGTTTGATCAGGTGGTAGAGGAACTCAAGAAGATTCCTGAGGTAGTAGAGTGTCATTATACTACGGGCGGTTTTGATATGTTCATCAAGATTTATGCAGTCAACAACCACCATCTCTTGGAGATTATCCACGATAAGTTGCAGCCATTGGGGCTTTCCAGAAGCGAGACCATCATCTCCTTCAATGCAGCCATCGACCGTCAGCTTTCTCTGAAGGATATTCAGCAGGTTGCTGATGAGGATGATGAGACAACAGAAGAATAGGAATTTATTCAACCGTACTGGTCGAATTTATTTTCTAATATAGGTGAGGAATGAGAACGACAACCCGTTTTCATTCCTCATTTCTTTTTCCGTCACTTCCCAGGCAGAACTGTCGATGGCAGGGAAGAAGGTATCTGCCTGTTCCGGCTCCTTATCTACGATGGTGAGATAGAGTTTCCGGGCAGCAGGAAGAGCCTGGCGATAGATGCTTTCTCCGCCAATGATGAAGATTTCTTCCGGGCTGGCTATTCCTGCATCTTCCTTGGGGGCAGACAAGGAGTCGCCTTGTGCAGCCCTGAGTGCTTCTTCCAGGGTAGGATATACTTCGCCCCCATCTATCTCTTTCAGACTTTTAGAGACAACGATGTTGCGGCGATGTGGAAGAGCACCGTTAGGGAGAGAATCAAATGTCTTTCTGCCCATGATGATGGTATGCCCCGTGGTAAGTTCACGGAAGCGGACCATATCGGATGGTAAATGATAGAGCAATCGGTTCTGGTAGCCGATTGCTCTATTATCTTTAGAGATACAAGCGATGATGCTGAGCATATTCATTCCTGATGATTGGTTCTTCTTGATGAATTCTTATCTTGTTTCTTGATACTTATTTCTTGCTGATAACACAGGGTTCTTCCGGCACGTGGCTGCTCTTGATTTTCCACTCTTGTGGATAGAGATTGTTGGCACGGTTACCGATGTTCTTCTCCCAGCCTAGAGGCATCTGCTGATAGGTAACGAGCACGTAGCCTTTAGGGGTGTCTGCAGGAAGATTCACAGCCTCTTTGCGCAGGTAGCGGATGGCATCCTCGTAGGAGAGTTCTACCTGTGGGAAAAACTCTGTGTTGAGTTCGGTGGAGAGTGCCAGACTCTGGTCGGGAATGATGTCTTTGCCCTTGCTTGTTCCCAGTTTGATGCCGGCATATATCACCTTCAGGTTTCTGGCAGCATCCTCATAGATGGCTTTCCATCGGCTTGGGATGGCATAGAAGTTATCGTCTTCGGTTATCGTTTCATAGTCGGAAGACTTCAGCCAGTCTGTTGGAACCTGCAGACTCTTTCCCTTGTTTCCTCTGTTCTTTCCTTTATCCTTGTTCTTGTCTTTCTTCTTCTTTTTATCCTCCTTCTCCATTTCCGGTTCTCCCTCTTTTCTGAGTACAGCGAGGAAGATGCCTTCTCCGCGGGTCTTGCCTGGGAGGAAACGATAGACGGGGATGTCGGTGCCGATGAGATTGCCCGTGATATTCCATGCTTCATCGATATCGTTGAGTGCGATAGGATCAGCCCCCAGCTCCTCACAAATCCAGGAGATATTTTCTTCGTCTTCGTGGGCATTGAAGGTGCAGGTAGAGTAGATGAGGAGACCGCCGGGTTTCAGGCAGTTCCAGATATCGCTTACGATTTCACGCTGCAGATGCCAGCAGTTGTCCACATTCTGCAGACTCCATTCACTGATGGCGCCATCATCCTTGCGGAACATACCTTCGCCGGAGCAGGGAACATCGGTGAGAATCACGTCAAACTGAAGCTTCGACTTCCTGTAGTCGCGTGGATAGTTGTTGGTGACGATCATATCGGGATGACCGAACTTCTGGATATTCTCTGCAAGAATCTGCGAGCGGGTGCGCATCGGTTCGTTGCTGAAAAGAAGACTACCTTCCGGTAGGGCTGCACGTACGGCGGTAGATTTTCCACCTGGAGCCGCACAGAGATCGAGCATCATCACGGGGTCGTGAACGAGTTGTCGGATCACCAGATCCACGAACATGGAAGAAGCCTCCTGCACGTAATACTTTCCGGCATGGAGCCAGGGATCGAAGGTGAAGTTAGGACGGGTGGAGAGATAGCGACCGGTGGAAGGGCACCATGGAATCGGTTCGCCCGCAGCATCTTCTCCCTCCTTGCATTTGAAAGGATTGAGGCGGATGCTGGTAGGTGCTTCTCCCTCGGTGATGCCCTGTTTCAGTTGCTGGAACAGTTCATCGCCCATCAACTCTTGGGTATATTGGATGAAATCTTCTGGTAATGTCTTCATTTTATGCCTTTATTCTTGATTTTGTTTGCAAAAATAAGAAAAATTTTGTTTCTTTGCAACTAATTTCCCAAGAGATGCGTCTAAGACATAGAAAAAATAATAAATAACAAGGTAAAACTATAAAAATATTGTTAGATATGAAGAAAGCGATATTAACATTGGCGCTCATCATGAGCATCGGAGCTACCCAGGTGTCTCTGGCATCTTCTGCTCCAAAACATCGTTATCATCCAACTACCCAACAGGTGGATAAGCAGGCTTCTCCTGCCGCAGCAAAGCAGGAAGATAAGCAGGCTGCTGCCGGGCAGGCATCCGCAGCTCAGGATGATGAGGCTATTGCTGCCTATTCTGATACAACCGCAACGGATACTTCCGACTATGCTGATGTAGATGACAATGACAACCGTGCTTATCATTCCAAGTATAGTCTCGGCAACTATGATGATCCTTTCGATTTCATCGGTTCGGTATTTGGTGGCGGAGCGCTGTCGGTTATCATCATCTTCTGTATCATCTTCGGTCTGCTGTTTGTCTTTGCTCCGCTGATCATCGTATTTCTGGTTATCAGATATCTGATTCGCCGCCACAACGACCGGATGAAACTGGCGGAGATGGCGATGGAGAAGGGCATCAATGTTCCGGAAAGCGACCGTCCGATAGACAAGCAGAGCGATGAATATCTGGTGAAGCGAGGATTGAGAAATGCCTTCCTGGGAGCAGGCTTGTGCGCCATGTTCGCTTGGTGGGAAGCTGACTTCCTGGCTGGTATCGGAGCCCTGGTCTTCTTCTATGGATTGGGACAGACCCTGATAGGTTCGCTTCCAGCCATCAAGGATTGGTGGAAAAACCGCCATGGCGATCAGGGCACGGGGTATAATGGAACTCCGGTATAAAAATCAAACAACAATTATTAGTTAATATATAGTGGAAAAGTTATCCGATATTTCTCTCGTCACGAAGGTGGTGATGCTTCACGACCGCAAGTCGTTCGACTTGCTGGTCAGGAAGTATCAGTCACCCATTCGTGGGTTCTTCCTGCGGCAGACGCTGGGGGATGCGCAGCTGAGTGACGACTTGGCGCAGGATACCTTTGTGAAGGCTTATACCCATCTGGCAAGTTTTAAGGGTACAGCCAGCTTCTCCACTTGGCTTTATCGTATCGCCTACAATGTGTGGTATGATTATACCCGCAGTCATAAGGAAACACAAGACATCGATACGCCGGCTGTTACCCGACAGAATGCGCAGGGAGTGAATGCCGGACTGAAGATGGATTTGCTCAATGCACTACGGATATTGAGCGATAATGAACGGACGTGCATCACGCTGCAGCTGATGGATGGTCTCTCTATAGATAAGATTGCAGAAGTGACGGGAATGGCGCAAGGCACCATCAAGTCGCATCTCTCTCGTGGAAAACAGAAACTTGCAAGTTACTTAAAGCATAATGGTTATGACCGATAAAATGATTGATAATATAAATGGTGTGGAGCTTGAACCGCTGAGCGCCACGGACGATCAGCTCCTTCAGGCTTTCTTTGCTGATAACAGGATGGAGGAGGTTCCGGATGATGGATTCTCTGATAGGGTGATGCAGGCATTGCCGGGGCTTGATCCGGAAAAGACCGTGCTGACTCTTGATCAGGATCAGGCTTTGGCTAAGCGTCTTCGATTGGAACATCTGTGGACGGCAGCCTGTGTGGCTGTCGGCGTAGTGGCTGCTGTGGTTTGCCAGGGATGGGAGCAGATACAGGGCTGGCTCTTCTCCATGAAGATAGATTTCCTGCTGACCGGTTCCCGTGCCCTTACCCATGTGCTTGATGCAATCATGCAGACGCAGAATCTCCTGATGCTGCTCGCCGGCATTTTCGTTCTCATCATGGTTTGGGGATATAATGAGCTGGCGGATGCCAGATGATAGGAATATAGGTATAAAACATATCCGATAACTCTTTTGCTAAACAATATGTGTTAAATTTGGGGAGTGGCATACAGAAAATGATAAAATCTGACACGTAATCCAACTATTTTTCGTACTTTTGCAAAAAGTTATCTCTATACGATTAAGATTATGCACAACAAGAACCTATCGACTTGGCTTCCACAACCGTCATGTATGGTTGCAGCTGAGGACATAAAGTAGAATAGGATTTATGAAACCGGATGGTACGAGTTCTTTTTCTACAGCCGACGAGAAACTTGTTTCTCCAGAGGGCAACCACGTTACAGAGCCAGACGTAAAGACTGGTCCTGCGATAAAGAAGTATCGTCACTCGGATGGAACAACCTGGTCTTACATCTTCGTTCACAACAGTAAAGTGAAGAAGTTGGAAATGCTGTTGGAGGAGGACGGAAGAACCTATTTCGTGCATAAGACAGTCCGCTATTTCAGAAAACAAGGCAAACATAAGGTACGGCATCAGGAAGTGCCGACCGTCAGCGGTCTGGTCTTCTTCCAGGGTTATCCCAAAGAGATACAAGCCTATCTCGATCAGTACTTCCCAAACGTTCGCCTATGCAAAAATTGTAGCACAGGCAAGGTGGCAGAGATCCCCGATGCGCAGATGCAACCCTTCATGCGTGTCGCAGAGACATCACCTGATCGCATCCGTTTCCTGCTCCATCCTTACCATTATTATGCTCGCAACCGCATCCTCCTCCGTATCACCACTGGTGAGTTGGCAGGACTGGAAGGTTACATCATCCGTATCGACCGAGACCGTCGCCTGGTGATGGACGTCGGTGGACTGAGTGTAGCCATCAGCGGTGTTCATGCCGAACATTTTGAGGAAGTGGAGCCAGACAAGACACGACTAGCCAACGAGGAAATCTTCTACCAGCGCAACCTGCAGGAACGGCAAGTGCTGATAGACCGCTATTTCCATCCAGTGAAAGACGACAAGGAAGTGGCGTTGCAGGCAGAAAACATCGACTATCTGAGAAAGTACGCTTTGGATGAGTTGTCAAACACCCGAATCACCCACAATGACGCATGGAACATCTATTCCTTCATCATAGAGGAGATTGGTTACTATTATTCCCCATTCGTAGAACAGTTCAGGGAACACCTCGACCCCATCATGCGTGAAGGGAGCAAGGTACTCCAGGAAATGGAACAGATCATAGCAAGTCCTCATATCACTCCAAACAACAAGCCGAGATATGAGAGTGATTATCAGAGACTCCTGTCGCAATATGAATACCTGTTCTAATCGAAAAAACACCCCTAAAATTTGGTAGTTTCACCGAAAACCCTTATATTTGCAGGCAATAATTAGAATATTACGATTATGGCAACATTGGTACTCGATAATACATTATATCAAGGCTATGCAACGATAGCAGAGCAGAATAACATCAGTGTGACTGATGCTATGGCAGAAGCTTTGCGATTATTGAAGCAACACTTGAAAAAGAAGCCAAGTCTTTCGTTAAGACAACGACTTGAGAAGCGTATTCTTGAACTTCGAGATTTGCCGGCGAATTGGGATTACGCAGGTTCCCCTTCCATATCATCAGAAGCATGTGATTATTCTCAGAAAGTTGTTTCATCCTGTAGCGAATCATTGCTTCAGGGATTAGCAATATTCCCAAATACCAATGGCTATATATTAATGCAATGGAAGACCTCCAAAGGAGACGCCTGTTTGTCTATTCTTAGTGATAGAATAGTATATGATGTCAATTATGGAGAGATAGAGAAAGAAGGTATCCTTCCTCTTTCAGAACTCCCTAAATTTTTGGAAGTCTTAAAGAACATAGCCTAATGGAATGTGATATAACATTTGAGAAACCAGTATTGAAAGATATGGAGGAGATTGCTCGATTGTTGTCTTCTCCAGCCTTTTATGATGAAAATACCCATCAGTTGAATTTTGCGGCATTTAATCTTCGACGTTTTACGAATGGTGAAGTAGAGTCTTATGTCTCATTGTCCAGGCTGTCTTTTATAGACCAAAAGCATTTGAATAAAAAAGGTAAGTATGTTTTTAAAAAGACAGAAAGCCATTATGTGGGTTATGCTCTTTTTACTCCAAGTTATTTAGCAAACTTACATGATAGATTAAGAATATATCCTGTTAAAGCAGGTCTTAATGATCATTGTGGTATGTTTTTCTTGGGTAAGGATAAGAAGTTAATCTGTGATGACTTGACGATTCGTCCTTATACATTAAAGACATTACGTTCTCTTTGTGACTTATTACAAGACAGGGTGGTTCTAAAATAGGGGTAGTATCCAGCACCTTTAGCAAGATAATAGGAAGGCGGTCCCATCCCGCACATCATGGCGCAGGGCTTTGATGCCCCGCCAACCTTATAACGTAGCGGTTCCGAGCACCGGAGGGCGGTTACATCCCTAATCCCTATGGTAGGGATTTAGGGCTTGGGTATAGGGTAAGGACCCCCTCTTCGCAAGAGGGGGACAGGGGAGTCGAAAAAATACAATAATTAATAAGGATCTTACGTTATGAACATAGAAGGAAAAAAGCAGATAAGGAAGCAGAATCTTTTTGTGTGTTGTAATGTTTAGCCATAAGCCAAGCATAGGTTAATAAATGCATTTTTTCTCTTAAATCCTTGGTGATTACGAAAGAAAGTCGTAAATTTGCAGAAAAAGATTAAAATAAAGGAGAATGTATTATGTTGATAAGTAATGTATCACAAGATAGAACCATTCCTTATTGGGATGAAATCAGGAATTTAAGCATTGAGGATAAATATTCCTTGATAGCTAAAATTGAGTCTTCTTTGGGCGATGTTGATATGAGTGAGTCGACTAATTCGATTCATGGGATACCACGTGAGGTGATGATTGCGGCTGCAGAATATGCTCTGAAGGAAAATAGAGCAGGTCGCTGCATTCCAAATTCGCAAGTTGAGTCTTTTATCAAAGCTAAAAGAGGATGGAAGTAGTTTGGTCAGACTTGGCTTTGACGCAGTTAGATGAAGTCATAGACTATGTGGAAGAACATTTTGGCTTATTAACCTCTCAAAAAGTTCTCCATAATATCTTGGAAAAGACAGATGAACTGGCTCAATATTCCACACATGGCATATATGATGCTCGCTACACTTCGTGGGTATTTGGTCAGGATATGGTTATACGCCATTTATTGTTAGCCCCCAACCGTGTCTATTATTTGATAGATGGCGAGCAAGTTGTAATTATGGGGATTGTTCATGTCAAGCGGTCTCCGCAAGCCGTAACTTCCATGATTAAACGCTTCCTAGAAGAATATGACAAATAGGTAAGTCTTCAGAAAATTGATGCTGTCAGCAACTGTTCGGAAATTCCGAACAGTTAGTAAAGAAGGCAATCGTATGATTACACGTAATATGGATTACTCCGCCATAACCCTGATGGGAACTTCCCCAGAGGTAATCCTCTCAAAAATAGAATAAAAATAATATTCCTCATTCGAGCGACGACAAGTGCAGAGCGATACTGCAATGAGGAACAAAATTAACTTTTTTCAAAAAACTGATAGGTGTAACTACTTGTAATATCGTGGGGACGCTGTATTGGTGATATACTGAATTATGAGATTTTTAGGTAATATAAATCGTTTGAAACAGGATTCTATGGCATATAGAATCTATGATAAACTGAATTCCATATTGAAAGATGGTGATGATAGTTTGCTTTATCATTTATTTCCTGTTTATAGTGGCAATATAGATACAGGTAAGGTAAAAGCTAATCTAATGCTTCTTTCATTAAACTATGGAATCTTTTATTTTGACTATATGCGGTATGGGGAATCTGTAGAGGAAGCCGAAGAGCGTATCAATACGCTATATTCATATATAACGGATACTTTCAGAAAAATTCCTGCACTGAAGAAAAGACGTGATACCTTGAAGTATGATGTTAATACTGTCTTTGTTTCTGACCAAGCGGAAGGTTTAGGTCTTAGCGATGATTTTATTCCTTCTAATTTTAATAATATTAAAGAGGTCTTAAAGGAAAATCAAGAGGAAATAGATGGCAAGAGTTTTGAATTGTTGCAGAGTTGCATTGATGGAACTCCGCAAATGGTAAAAAAGGCTTTTCGTAAATGTCCTTCTGAGAAAATAACAAAAGGTCTTATTTTAAATGATATAGAGGGGAATATTGCTAAGTTTGATATAGAACAGAAAACGGCTGCAATTGCAGAAATTGATGGCCCCCAACGTATTAGGGGGCTTGCTGGTTCTGGCAAGACAATAGTGTTGACTCAGAAAGCTGCAATCTATCATCTTAATCATCCAGATGATACTATTTTGTATACCTATTATACTAAAGCTCTTCATGATACAATAAAGGAACATATCAGTAGGGCTTTCAAATATTTTTCAGATAACAAGGAACCTGATTGGAGTAAAATTATAATTTGCCATGCTTGGGGTAGTGCTAACACTCCCGGTGTATATTCTATGGCATGTGAAAAATGTGGAATCATTCCTTTAAGTTATGGGCAAGCTTTGCGCATGGCATGTAATGATCCCTTTGGTACGGTTTGTAATTTGCTGATGGGGCAAAATTCTATTGTTCCGCAGTATGATTTAATTTTGATAGATGAAGGCCAAGATTTTACGCCACCTTTTTATCAATTATGTTACAAATTGTCAAAAACAAGAAAAATAGTTTGGGCATACGATGACTTTCAAAACATTTTCAATGTAAAGATCCAGGATGAACGTGCAACATTCGGAAAAAATGAGAATGGTAAGTATAATATTGACTTTGAAAGGGATAATTTGCCAAACCAAGATGTTGTCTTGAAAAAATGCTACAGGACTCCAAGATATTCTCTGATTTACGCGTTTTCTTTGGGCTTGGGCATCTATAACAAGAAAGTGTTACAACGTTTGGATAATAACGAACATTGGGAATCTTTGGGATTTCATGTTCTTCAGGGTGATTGTAAGACAGAAGATAACATGGTGATAGAACGACCAGAGGAAAATACTCCTGGTTATTCCAATGCGAAGTTTGACCAGACAAGTATACAGTTTAAGGCATTTGAACATTTTGATGAAGAGTGTAAGTTTATCGCAAAATGTATAACTAATGATTTGGCCTGTGAGAATCTTCGTCCAGAGGATATTTGCGTAATATGCGTAGATTTGAAGTCGATGCAGGGTTACTTCAGCAATATCAGCAATTATTTGTGGAAAAATAATATTAATACTTTTAACTTGATTGCAACAACTAGTGATAACCTATCTTTTTCAAAGGAAGGGTGCATAACTCTTGCTACAGTGAATAAAGCCAAAGGTAATGAAAAGGGGGTTGTTTACATCTGTGGTGTAGATTACATTTTCTCTAGACCAAATAATGTTGTGCTTAGAGATATCTTGTTTACAGCAATGACTAGAACTAAAGGCTGGCTGACAATTACTGGTTGTACAAGTGACTTTAGGCAATGTCTTGTAGAGACGAAGTGCTTGGAAGAGAATAACTTTAGGTTGTGTTTTAAACAACCTTCTGAAAAGGAAACCAAAACAATAGAGAATCATAGTCGTGTTCAGAATACAATTTATGATAATTTTGAAAGGAGTATTGATACCTTGAAGAAGATAGGGCAATCTAATGAAGATATTTTAAAGGAGCTTCAAAGATTATTGAACAATGACCGACAATAGCTTTTGTATAAAAGTACGTAAGGATGTTATTTCTATTCTCAAAAAGCTAGAAATATTCCAGGAAAATGCTTTCTCGCCCGAAGATCATTATGCAGATAGTGTTAAGGAGGTTGCTAGGGAGGGGACTCATTGGGATATTATTCGAGAAGTTTGGAATACACATTCTTACGATTTATTGTTGGTAGACAATTCTATATTTCAATTTCATAAAGTAGGGGAAGACTTGCGATATTGCTTTATGCAGAATCCTAAGGTGAAAGTTTCATGGGAAGAATTCTTGCATAAAAACCATTTACGAGAGGATGATATTGAGCCGGAAATGTTGCAAATGTGCAGAGGATGTTATGATAATGGTGATGATGATAGCTGCTATCAGATAGTTGCTAACCCCGTGTATTTTCGGTATGACGTTTCTGGTATGCAATATAAAGAAGGTTTACATCCTTTTTCTCATCTCCATGTGGGATTGCATAATGAAATCAGATTACCAATATCAAAGGTCATTACTCCAGAAATGTTCGTTCAGTTTGTTGTGAAGATGACTTACCCTGAGTTATGGAAGGAAAAAATGAGAGATGGCAGGATAGCGGAGTTTAATAAAACGGTTAAAAATGGTTGTATTGTAGTTCCTAATGATAAATGGAATGAACAAGACAAATATGACTTGTTTTTTGTATAGAAGCTTAACTTTTTCTAAATAATACAATTAACGTAAATCATGGAGACTATCAACATTGGAAATCTGATTAATTCACGGTTAGCTTTTATAGAGCTAATAAGAATTCTATATCAAATTTCTTGTTCTGAAGAGCAAGATGTATATAGAAATAATTGTGATAAATTAGTAGATGTTTTATGCCAGATACGAACTTACCACTTGATGCCATTGAGTCTTTTACCAACATCATTCGAGAACATGTTGTTTGACTTTACTGATGATTGGCAAGTTGGTAAGGTTCATTTAGTACAAATGCTTTATATATTTCTGGCTCGAACAATGTATTCTTCAGAGGTTGCAAATATTTACAATTCTGCCGAATATAAGCAAGGATTGGAAATGTGCCGTGTTCAATTCCCTTATGACGAAATTGTAAAATGGCTTAAAGATGTAGACTTTAATGAGCAGGAAGTATTAAATGACTATTTCTATTTCATTCTGAATCCAGATGTTCGTAGTTTCAATGATGCTGAAGAATATACTATTTATCAGAAAAAAGTAAAGTCGATAGGCTTTCCTCGATTTGATAGGCAAGAAAATCCGATTCCTGTCTTTTTGTTACATAAGATACAAAATGAATACGAGAAAGCCTTAGATAAGTATAGAAACTATATTCATATACATTATTCTAAAGTTGAGAATTATTTTGAGGCATATAATGGGAGTGTTAGAATTTATGTAGCTACAAGATTTATAGACAAGCCAAAGGGAGAAGTTAAATTAGTGTATTATTATGGAGATGATGAAGCAAACAATGTCGTTGTTTATCCATATTATGTAGACTTCATTCATCGTTTTCATAATTACGAATGTCTATCGCATCCTCTGACTGGTGGTTATTATGCTGGTTTTAATGAAGATAAACCTGTGGATGATTATGAATATCAGTTGAAAGAGATTCATTTAAAACTACAGGATATATTTGTAAGTTTGGCGAGTGAATCACAATTATTAGACTATTTAATCTTCATGTTAAGAGTACAGATGAAGAAAGTTGGAAAACAAGAAGGTAATACGATAATGATTGATGATAATCTATGGTATTTAGATATAGGCGATACGCTCAACATGGATATTATTGCAAGTAAATTACGGACATTAAAGTATAAGGGATTTGTTTTTACTAGAAGACCTATTATGGAAATCCAAAAATACTTAGCGAAACACTTGATAGAATATTGTTCAATACAAGATATGGGTTGGGGGTTCTATTATAACAACTGTGATGAGCTTTTACATTTATATATAAAGGAGCATTTGGCGGAATTGGAGGTGGAAGACTCAAAAGCCCCGAATTTCATAAAAGGAAATATGCTCATACAACGTCTAAAGCATTGCGCTCGTGGAAAAGAATCATGGAGTGAATACGAAATGATAGGAAAGGAAATCTTTGATTATCTTTTCATGGATGATTTTCTAAACTATAGCTCGGAGCTTCAATCTACGACAGACGATGGATTGTGCCGTCGGGACCTTGTAATCAATAATACTCCTTTTGGCGTAAATTCAATATGGGGGATACTGCAACAGCGATATAACTCCATGTTGATAGTTGTAGATTTCAAAAATTATCAAGAGTCTCTTTCTCCTTCTGCATTATATGTTCCAACAAAGTACCTGAACAAGCAGACAGGAAATTTTGGTATCATTTTTACAAGAGAAGATTTGAATGAGTCAACTCAGAAAGAACAGCTTCGTTTGGTTTCTACAGAAGAGAAAGTCCTGCTGAGTTTCTCTGATAATGACTTGATAACCATGCTTGAGGAAAAGAAGGTTGGTGGGTCGGTAACATATCGAGTTAATGATAAGTATTTTTCATTAATTAAGAAAATATAGTAAATAGACTTTGACTTATATTGAAATGCTTAAATTCAATATTATAAAGCGTTATGACAGCAAAAGAATATTGTATAGCCTTTTGTGAAGGCTACTTCTACGCCCAATTAGGCGAGAAACTTACCAATGGCAAAGTGACAGAACATACACTGGACTTAGCAAAGGAAACGGCTCAAACCTGTATGGAGCAACAGATCGCTTATTCTAGTTTTGATGAAAAGCAAAAGCAGGTGATGAAAGAAAACCTTCATGAATGGGCAGATAAAGTGATGCAAGGTTTTAAAAAACGTTTGCATGAGAGCGGCAGATTGATAGAATCTTTATGATGCGCTAGCCGACAAACAATCGCAACTCTGTTGCGTAGACACTTATCGGCAGCCCTTTAGGGCACAGGCTCCGCTGACGATACCAAAACTCTGGCGGAGACTATAGCGTAGCCAGCTACATCCTCTCGTCCCTGAGGGAAGAGAGGCTTGGTGAGAAAGGTGGAGCCTTCCTTAACGGTAAGGAAGGACGGGTAGGTTTTCGAAATAAATAACAAGATTAATGCACGACATACAAATCATTATCATGGCCGGCGGCGTAGGCAGCCGCTTCTGGCCTATGTCAACCCCCGATTACCCAAAGCAGTTCATTGATGTGATGGGAGTCGGCCGTTCCCTCATTCAATTGACAGTAGATAGATTGAAGCCAATCTGTCCTGTCGAAAACATGTGGGTAGTGACAAACGAGAAATACATTAGCATTGTCAAGGAGCAAATCCCTGACATGCCAGTAGATAACATATTATCAGAGCCGGAGGCTCGCAATACCGCTCCATGTATTGCTTATGCCTGCTGGAAGATCCAGAAGAAGCATCCTGATGCCAACATCGTGGTGACACCATCCGATGCCCTCGTCATCAATACCTCGGAGTATCAGCGAGTGCTCAGCAAGGCATTGAGCTATACATCCGATAAGAACGCCATCGTTACTATCGGTATCAAGCCAAGCCGCCCAGAAACAGGCTATGGCTATATAGCCTCAGCAGAGCCAACATCCGTAGATGAAATCTACAAGGTTGAGGCTTTCAAGGAAAAGCCAAACCTGGAGACAGCCGAGCAATATCTTGCTGCCGGCAATTACTATTGGAATGCCGGAATCTTCGTATGGAACATTGATACCATCAGCAAGGCAATCCGCACCTTCCAGCCTCAGCTTGCCAGCATCATGGACGAGATGGCACCTTCTTTCTATACCGAACAGGAGAAAGAGGTAGTTGGCAAACTCTTCCCAACCTGCGAGAAGATAAGCATTGACTATGCCGTGATGGAGAAGTCGAAGGAAATCTATACCTTGCCAGCCGAGTTTGGCTGGAGCGACTTAGGCAGCTGGGGCAGCCTCCGTACCTTGCTTCCACAAGACGAGGATGGCAATGCCAAGGTAGGTAAGGACATCCGCTTGTATGAATGCAAGAACTGCGTGGTTCATGCAGCCGATGAAAGCAAGGTGGTAGTTCAAGGCTTGGATGGCTATATCGTAGCCGAGAAGAATGGGCAACTGCTTGTCTGCTCCTTGAAAGAGGAGCAGAGGATTAAGGAATTTGAAAAATAAAATAACGATGAATATAATAAAGACAGATATAGATGGCGTTCTCATGATAGAACCTAACCTCTTCCGTGATGATAGAGGCTATTTTTTGGAGAGCTTTAATGAACGAGAATTCAATGATAAGATTTCTCCTATCATAGGACACAAGATAAACTTTTGTCAAGATAATGAAAGTATGAGTTTTTATGGAGTGCTACGAGGCTTGCACTTTCAGCGTCCACCGTACTCTCAAAGTAAGCTGGTTCGTTGCGTAAAAGGAAGGGTACTTGATGTAGTTGTTGACATTCGTAAAGGTTCACCTACTTATGGCAAGTACGTTTCTGAAGAATTAACTGAAGATAATCATTTGCAGTTCTTTATTCCAAGAGGCTTTGCTCATGGCTTCGCAGTGTTAAGTGAAACTGCCGTTTTTCAATATAAGTGTGATGAATTCTATCATCCGGAAGCAGATGGTGGTATCTCTATCCTCGATGACACCCTCGGTATCGATTGGAAGATTCCTGCAGAGAATGTTAATCTCTCAGAGAAAGATACGAAGCATCCGTTGTTAAAAGACTTCGATAGCCCATTCGGTATTCATGTTGATTTATACAAGTAAACAGGAAATTAGTCATTTTTAAATAAAAAACATTGTGGCAGGCTAAGTGCCTGGAGCTTATTTTTATTAAGCTACTTTTCTGCTCTTGGCATGAAGCCTGCCTTTTTATACGAAACGTATTGTGAATCAAACATCAAATAAGAATCAGAGAATTGCTAAGAATACAATCTTGCTCTATTTCAGAATGCTTTTCCTTATGGTGGTGAGTTTATTCACCAGTCGTGTTATTCTTAACACTTTAGGAGTTGAGGATTTTGGTATATATAATGTCGTTGGTGGTATAGTGGCGATGTTTACGATTGTAAGTGGTTCTTTAACGTCAGCAATAAGTAGGTTCATAACATTTGAACTAGGCAAGGGAGATATTGACAAGTTACGAACAATATTCTCTACTAGTGTAAATATACAGTTAGGTCTTTCGTTTATAATTGTCCTAATAGGAGAAATTGGTGGAATTTGGTTTCTTAATTCCCAGATGAATATTCCTCCAGAGAGAATGGAAGCGGCTAATTATATTTTACAATGCTCTTTAGGAATATTTGTTTTGAATTTATTAAGTGTACCTTATAATTCTGCAATAATAGCCCATGAGAAGATGGGAGCATACGCATATATTTCCATCCTAGATATTTCTTTGAAATTAGCGGTGGCTTATGCTATTATGCTTTCACCTTATGATAGATTGTCTTCATATGGTGTTCTGTTGTTGTTGGAAGCTCTAATTATACGATTCATATATGGTATTTACAGCAAACGTAATTTTGAAGAGTGTAGCTATCATCTGGTACGTGATAAGGCTGTTTTGAAAGAAATGGTATCCTTTGCAGGTTGGAACTTTCTTGGAGTTACAGCAGGAACCCTAAATACTCAGGGCGTAAACATCCTGATGAATTTGTATTTTGGTGTAGCTGTTAATGCTGCTAGAGGTATTGCAGTCCAAGCAAGTGCTGCAATAACTCAGTTTGTGCAAAGTTTCACTACAGCCGTAAATCCACAGATTACTAAGTCGTATGCTGCAGGTGATATGGCTTATATGCATTCTCTTATTTGTCGTAGTTCTAAATTTTCTGCATTTCTATTTCTACTGATGGCTATACCACTAACAATAGAAACTCCTATGATTTTTGAATTATGGTTAAAGAATCCGCCAGAATATGCTGTGTTGTTTTTTAGGTTGGGTTTGTTAGGCATATTGATGGATAATGTTCTTTCCAACAGTCTGATGACTGCAATTTTTGCATCAGGTGATATTAAAAAATATCAGGTGTATGTAACGTTCTGGGGTGGTTTGGTATTTCCAATTACTTGGGTCGCATACAAGTTAGGTGCCACTCCTGAATCTACTTATATAATTTATTTTATCATCTATTGCATAGTGCTTTATGTGCGTCTGCGTGTCGTTCAGCAAAAAATAAATTTGCCGATGATACAATATCTGAAGATAGTTTTAGCAAGATTCATTCCTGTAGCTATATTGAGTATTCTTATATCTTTAGTTGTGCCCTTTATTATGCCACCTAGTATATTGAGGATTTTAGTAACTACATTGATTAGTTGTATTGCAATTAGCCTAGTAGTTTATTTAATAGGTCTTACTACTGAAGAAAGAAGAATGGTAATAGAAAAAGTAAGAAAAATAGTAATAGATAAACGATAATTTCAAGATAAATAATGAATAAATCCATATTGTTATTGGGAGGAACTGGTGCTATGGGCAACCACCTTGTACAAATATTAAATGATGGCAAGCATGATGTGTTTGTAACATCCAGAAGCCAACGGCAGAATAGACCTGGAGTAACTTATATTCAAGGTAATGCGCATGATGACAATTTTCTAGATCAAGTATTAAATATGAAGAGATGGGATGTAATTGTTGACTTTATGATTTACAATACTTCTGAATTTGCTTGCAGAGTGAATCTGCTGTTGGATGCCTGTAAACAATATGTATTCCTGTCTTCATCGAGAGTCTATGCTGATAGTAAAGAGCCGATAACAGAGCAGTCTCCTCGACTCCTTGATGTATGTAAGGATGAAGAATATCTGAAAACAGATGAATATGCATTGAGTAAGGCACGAGAGGAAAATGTTTTGTTTAATTCAGAATATAAGAATTGGACGATAATTCGTCCCTACATAACCTATAGTGAAATACGTCTGCAATTAGGAGTCTTGGAAAAAGATTATTGGTTATATCAGGCTCTTCATGATAGAACTATCGTCTTCTCTAAGGATATTGCTTCTAAAACAACAACGTTAACATATGGTTATGATGTGGCTCGAGGTATAGCGGCTCTGTTGGGTGAAGATAGTGCTTTGGGCGAGATATTCCATATCACAATAGCTGAACATCATAAATGGCAAGAGATTTTTGATATGTATCTTCGTGTCTTGGAGGAGGAACTTGGCAAAAAGCCCAAGGTGTTAATGTTAGAAGAGAATCCTCGGATGAAGATTAAAGGTCATGAATGGCAGGTGAAATACGATCGCTACTATAATCGTGTTTTTGACAACAGCAAGATAGCTCGATATATTGATGTAGATACTTTTAAGCCTACTTTAGAAGGTATGGAAGAGTGTCTTAGAGATTTTATACATCATCCCTCTTACAGAATTGGTGGTTATGGTGATTTTGCCATGTATGATAGAATTACAGGTGAGTGGATGCCATTGGCAGAAATTCCATCATTAAAAGATAAAATTAAATATTTATTGAGAAGAACCATATTACCATTAAAATAGAAACAAATAAGATATGAAAGAAATGTATTCAAGTGAACGTAATGTTCAGATACTAATAGGTTTGCTGAAAGCAAATGGTATCAAAAAGATTGTTGCAAGTCCAGGTACCACTAATATTCCTTTTGTTTTGAGTTGTCAAAATGATGGAGGATTTGAGATGTACTCTTGTGTTGATGAACGTTCTGCGGCATATATGGCTGTAGGATTGTCTCAAGAGTCTGGTGAACCGGTTGTTCTTACATGTACTGGAGCTACAGCGTCTAGAAATTATTTTTCAGGAATGACAGAGGCTTATTATCGTCATCTTCCTATTCTAGCTGTAACTTCCACACGTCCTCTTTCACATATTGGACATCTTTGTGCGCAGGTTATTGATAGAACAGCAGTATCTAACGATATTTGTAATTTAAGTGTATTTGCTCCATTAGTGCGCTGTTTAGATGATGAATGGGATTGTCAGATGAAGTTGAATCAAGCAATGGTTGCTTTAAAAGTTAATGGTGGTGGTCCTGTTCATATCAATCTTGAAACAGAAAGTAGTTTTGATTTTTCCGTGAAAGAATTGAAGAATGTTCGTAACATTAAATATGTAACAGAGCATGATGAGTTGCCTTCTATTGATGGCAAAAAGGTAGCTATATTTGTTGGCTCACATAAACCATTTACTAAGGAGGAGAGCAATTCTATAGATATGTTTTGTGAGAAATATAATGGTATTGTACTTTGTGATCATACAAGCAATTATCATGGAAAATACCGAGTGCTAGGTGCTGTGTTAGGTGGTCAGAAGCAGTATCTCAGCGTAGCTGCTAGTGCTGATTTAATGATAGGAATTGGTGATATTACTGGCTCTTATGAGATGGCAATGCTTGCTCCTAAAGCAAAAAGATTTTGGCGTGTTGCAGAAGATGGGGTAATACGAGATTTAACTCATCATTTGTCTGCAATGTTTTATATGCGTGAGCAGGATTTCTTTGAAAAATATTCATTGATGAAAGACCTAAATGAAAGAGATACGTCATTCTTTGAGAGTTGTAAAAATGATTATAAGTGTTTGATGGATTGTGTACCTTCTGATTTGCCTTTCTCAAATATTTGGGCCGCAAGAGAGTTGTCATCTGGCATTCCGGAAAATAGTGTTATGCAATATGCAATTCTTAACTCATTGCGAGCTTGGAATTTCTTTGAGGTTGCTAATTCAATAAATGGTTTTGCTTGTACTGGAGGCTTTGGTATAGATGGTGGAATCTCTGCATTGATTGGCTCTTCCTTGGTTCACAAAGATAAACTTTATTATGGTATCGTGGGTGATTTGTCATTCTTCTATGATATGAATTCATTGGGCAATCGTCATGTAGGTAATAATGTTCGTGTATTGGTGGTAAATAATGGAAAAGGAATGGAGTTCCGCAATTTTATCCATCCTGCTTCTAAATATGATAATTCTGTAGTTGACCCTTATATTTCTGCAGGTGGGCATTTCGGTAATAAGTCATTGAATTTATTGAAGCATTTTGCTGATGATTTGGGATATGAATATCTTTCTGCTACCAATAAGGAAGAGTTTAATTCGGTTAAAGAGAAATTCTTGAATCCAGAAATAGGAGATAAGCCTATTGTTTTTGAGATATTTACAGAACAGGACGATGAGAATAAGGCATTGTTTACGATGCTTAATCTTAAGAAATCGGCAGATAAGCTTGTTGTTAATGCTGCAAGAAAAGCCATTGTAAGCATAGCTGGTGAGGAAGGATTTATAAAAGTGAAAAATATAATTAGAGGACGTTAAATATGAAAATTGGTGTTTTAACTTTTTTGAATGTGGCAAATTTTGGAGCTAATCTTCAAGCTACATCAACATATTATTATTTGAAAAATCATGGACATGTTCCAGTTTTTATTAACTATAGTTCGTGGCAAACTGATTTAATGAACAGTATATCGGATTATAAACGAAAGTTGCAGCATCGTGTAGAATCATTACAGACATTAGAACATGCAAAGTTTGTTAATGAAAATATTAAAAATCAGACTCGACATGTACATTCTTGTTCGCAGGTCTTTGATGTTATAAAAGAGGAATGTATAGAAGCCGTTATAATAGGTTCTGATGCTGTAGCACAACATTGGCCATTATTTTCAACTTTAAAGCTTGGAAAACATCGCCCTTTTTGGATTGAACCATTGCAGCAAGAACGCCGTTTCCCTAATCCTTTTTGGGGTGTAGGTTTTTCTAGTGAAATACCTACTGCGATGATGTCGGTATCATCTCAGAATAGTAAGTATCATATTTTTAGTAAAATTACATTAAGAAAGTTAGCAAAGCAGATTAATAGTATGAAGTATATTTCTGTAAGAGATGCATGGACAAGAGATTTGATGCATGCAGCTCAGCCAAATGCAGAAATTGAGGTTACTCCAGATCCGGTATTTGCGTTGAATTATAATTTAGGAGATTTAATACCTTCTGAAGATAACATCAGAAAAAAGTTTGACTTGCCCGAGAATTATGTGCTTATTGGCTTGCGTTCACAAGTTTTTACTTATGAAGAGCTAGAAAAAATGAACGAGTTACTAAAGAAAGAAGGCAAGGAATGTATTGCTTTTAATATTGATGGTGTATATGCTTATAAGCATCCTTTTAATTACGAAATCAAACTGCCATTGAATCCTTTTGATTGGTTTGGATTAATTAAATATGCTTCAGCATATATTGGAAGCAATATGCATCCTATTGTTTCAAGTCTAACTAATGGTGTTCCATGTTTTAGTATAGACAATTGGGGCATCGTGGATTTTTGGGGGAAGAAAAAAACTTCTAAGAGTAGTAAAGTCTATGATGTACTTAGCCAATATGGGTTGACTGATTATTGGTGTTCAATAGAGAAAGGGAAATGTAATACAACAGTAGAAGAGATTATAGAAAAACTTCATAATTTTCCAATAGACAATGTAAAGTCAATTTCTGTAAAACGAGTAGATGTATATAAGAATATGATGGAACGTATTATTTCATCATTTGGAAAGAAATAATTATCTGTAATTATGAATAATTCATTAATTAAAGACAATGTTTCGAATATATCAAAGTGGATTCTTATTTTCCTTTGTGTTTTGTCTCTGTTCGAAATGGTTTTTTATCCAGAGATAGAGAATATATATGGTTGCGGAACTTTTATCATAGGATGGTTATTTCTGCATTTTTTTGTGATGAAATATAGGAATGCCAAGAAATGTTTCTTGCCATTTATCTCGTTATTTGGATTGGGAATTTGTTTCTATTTTATGCCTTTATTGATGACTCTGGTGGAGGGAAAGCCTTTAACTTTTAGATTCCAGAATCCGTATTTGACATTCAATTATCAGTTGTTGAATTTAGTGATGCTGATACTAGCTTTTAGACTTTGTCTTCGTATTTATCGCCCCAACAACGTGTTGTCGAAATTATGGAATAAAATAGGATATTTCACTCCGCCTTCAGACAAGCAAATATGGGTAATGGGTTTTATTGGAATCTTCAGTCAGGTTTTCTTATTGACGATAATGGGTACTGAAGATGCAGAAGCTGAGAACTTGGGCCTTTTTGGTCATTTGCTAGGAGTAACTAAAGTTTTTGCATGCTTTCCGATATTACTTCTTTTTAAGAAGTTATATTCAAATAACACATTTACAAAGACTGAGAAACGTCCAATCATTATATATCTTATAGTTTTAGCAGCTTTAGGACTGGCAACAGGAAAGCGAACTATGATATTTAGTTCTTTTGTTACCATTGCGATGTGCTATATAGTACCTTTGTTCTCAGAGAATAAAAAGCTTTTTTCAAGAAAAAGTGTTATTTATTGTTTTATTGCAATTTATCTTGTAACAGGTCCTGTTGCTGATCTGGCAGCAGCAATGGCCTTGGGACGTGATAATTCTGAACAAACTGGCGCAGCAAAGACTTTCGATAATATTATTGATCTTTATCAAGATAAGGAGAAACTTCATTACTTATATAATGCCTTTTTACTTAGGACTGATAATGGAGGTGATAATTTGTCTGGTTGGAGTGAATATTATGTAGACAATATTATGCTTGATCGTTTTTGTAACTTGAGAGTTTGTGATATGACTATTGCCTATGCACATAAACTTGGCTTTGATAATCCTATAATGCATGAGTATATGGCAAATCAAATCCTTTTTGTTTTGCCGACTCCTATACTTAATGCTTTAGGTATCCATATTAATAAATTTGAGTTACAATATACTCCTGGAGATTTATTATCAATGGAGAGTTTAAATATAGGTTTTTATCACGGATATCGAGTTGCTGGTGATGTAGGTATTGGATTATATTTATGGGGTGAGAAATATTTTATATATAGTATTTTTATTTATTTTGTTTATTTCTTTTTCCTTTCGTCATTGGTGAAATTATCTCCAGTATCTTCTTTAGTTTTTCCTTTACCTGTCTTGACTGATATGTTTAGGTATTTCTTGTTATTCAATAATTCAACTGGTTTGGCTGGAGTCCTTACGACAGTCTTACGTAACGGATGGCAAGCTGTCATTGTGTATTGTTTGTTATTATTTATAATAAAAAAACTAGTAAAATGAAAATAGCAATAATTAATAGTAATGCTGCTATATCCGTTGGAGGTGGTGTTCGTCTACAAGGTATTATGTGGCATGATGGTTTAGTAAAATTGGGTCACAAATGTGATTTAATTAATTTTTGGGATGAAAATGATTGGGGAAGCTATGATTGGATTATAATCCTTGCCTATGGTGAAATGTTCCCAGTTTTGGTTAGATGGCTAGCAAAAATAAATCCTAATATTGCCATAGCTCCAATTATTGATCCTCAGTGGTCTAAGCCAAAATTTAAATTTTTCTTCAAATATTGGGGATTTAAAAAACATTTTGGCCTTTCTTCTCAGCATCATGATTTTTACCTATATGGTCGAAATGCAAAGCGATATTTGGTAAGAAGTCAGCAAGAGACAGAATATTTAAATGAATGTTGTGATGTTAATCTGGAAAAGATAAAAAAAGTACCTTTATCTTTGAGGTTTGATGTTGCAAACGAAATGCCTGATAAGGAGAACTTTTGTTTTCATTGCAGTCGACTTCGGGCCGAAAATAAAAATGTATCTCGCTTAATAGAAGCAGCAAAAAAATATGGATTTCAGTTAAAATTGGCAGGTGCATTGCATGGGGAAGATGATAAGGCATGGCTAGATTCGCTTACAAATGGGGCTTCTAATATTGAATATGTGGGAATGCTTAGCGATGAAGAACTGATTGCTTATTATAAGAAATGTAAAGTCTTTGCTTTGCCGAGTTTATTGGAAGGTGTAGGAATGGTAGCTTTGGAAGCTGCTGCTTATGGTGCAGAAATAGTATTAACCAATCTTGGAGCACCAAAGGAATATTGGGATGGACATGCTGAATTAGTTAACCCATATAATATAGATGATATAGGAAAAGCTATAGTAAAATGTTTAAATAAAGATTTATCTCAGTCTTTAATGTTGAATTTTATTAGAGAGAATTATTCTTTAGAGGCATGTACTCGTAAATTAATAAAAGCTTTGGAATAATTATGAAAAGAATAACAATCATTACCCTTCAAAATGTTCGAAACTATGGTTCTGTGCTTCAGGCATTGGCAACACAAGAAGTTTTTAGAGAACTAGGGTGTATAGTTGATTTTATTAATTATGACAAGAATGGGAAACTGTCCTATTTAGATAGAGTTCATTCTTTTACACAGAGAAAGGGATTTCTTTCTAAATTGGTATATCCGTTTATTTTGATTCCATCTTTTATAAAGGAGGATAAGGTTTTCAAGGCATTCATAAAGAAATATTTAACCCAGCAGGAGAAGGAATATTGTTGTATAGAAGATTTTAAAGACTTTCCTATCACAAGTGATATCTATTGTACAGGAAGTGACCAGACTTGGAATTCAGGATGGAATAATGGAATATTGCCTGAACTGTTCTTAAAGTTTGTTCCTGATGATGTTAAGAAAATATCCTATGCGGCTAGTATAGGTAAAAATAAACTTGATGATTGGGAAGTCGATGAGACAAAGGCTTTGCTTTCTCGTTATCAGTATATCTCTGTTAGAGAAGCAAGTGCGAAGGATATAGTTGAAAAGCAATTGGGCTTGCCTTCTGCTACTCATGTCTTGGATCCAACTTTGCAAGTCAATAAAGAGTTTTGGATTTCGGTATTGGGTAATACATATAAGACGAAATTTGAAAAAGGTAAGTATGTGTTGATTTATCAATTGAATACTAATTCAAATTTTGATAGATATGCCAAGGAATTTGCCAAAAGAAAAGGCTGGAAGTTGGTCCGGTTTTGTATTCGTCACTATCAAGGTTTACGATGTGGTAAGGCTGAACTGATTCCGAATGTTGAAGACTTTATTGGTCTTATAGCTAATGCTGGTTGCGTAATTACTGATTCGTTCCACGCTACAGCGTTCTCCTGTAATTTGAACACTCCTATGATTTGCATTTATCCAAATAGCTATAGTAGTAGATTGGCAAGTTTGTTAAAATTAGTAGGACTGGAAGATAGACATCTGAAGAATTTTGATGATTTTTCATATGTCGATAATACAGGTGTTGATTTTACGGATGTAAATAAGATTTTAGAAGAGCAAAGAAAAATAGGTTGGGAATTTCTCAAAACGGCAATAAGTTAATGGAGAAAATAACAGATTTATGTACAGGATGTCGAGCTTGTGAACAATTATGTGCACATCATGCAATCTCTATGGTTGAAGACAAAGAAGGTTTTTTGACCTCTTCAATCAACCAAGAACAGTGTGTGGATTGTGGATTGTGTGTGGCTCGTTGTCCTCAAAACACTCCTGTAGATACGAAATATCCACAGAGAGTTTTTGCAATTCGACTAAAGGATGACGAATTGCTTTACCGAAGTGCTTCTGGTGGTGCTTTTGCAGGTATAGCAAAAGCGTGGATAAACGAAGGAGGTGTCGTATTTGGTGTTGTGTATGATAAAGAATGGAATGCTCATCATGTTTGTGCTTCTACTTTGGATGAACTTAGTCCTATTCTTAGTAGTAAATATGTTCAGGCTGATACTAGACATACGTTTACAGAGGTAAAGCAGTACCTTAGAGATGGACGAAAGGTTCTTTTTTGTGGTACAGGTTGCCAAATAGCAGGATTGAAAGCGTACTTGAAAAAAGATTATGAGAATCTTTTCACCATGGACTTGATTTGTCATGGTGTTGCAAGTCCGCTTTTGTTTAAAAAGTATATAAGTTGGCTAGGGGAGAAAAAAAGGTCACCAATTCTTGACTATGATTTTCGTGATAAACGATATGGATGGGGGTTGGATTATATGTTTAAGTACAGTAAAAAGTCCGAGCGTAAATCTTGTACTATAGACCCGTACTATTATCGTTTCTTGGAAGGTTTTACATATCGTGAGTGTTGTTTTCAATGTCATTATTGTAATTCTCAACGTGCTGGCGATATAACTATAGGTGATTATTGGGGAATAGAAAAAGAGCATCCTTCATTCTTTAATAATAAAGGTGTTTCTTGTATCTTGATAAATACTCAGAAAGGCTTAACTGTATGGGCTAAGTATTCTACTTTGTTTTATTCTTTAGAAAGTACATTTGAAAAAGTGGCTAGACATAATAGAAATTTGGTGCAACCAACGAAACGTGAAGCAGCTATTAGAGATTTTATCTATGATGGTATTAACACCCCAAATTGGTTCAGTAATACATTTGTTGCAAGTTTTAGACCATCGTTAAAGGTAAAACTTAAAAGTATGATTCCGATGTGGTGTAAATTTTTGATTAAAAAAATAGTATAATGGAAAAGAATCCTTTAATTAGTATTGTGGTTCCAAGTTATAATGTTGCTCCTTATATTCGACAATGTATTGAGTCTATATTGAATCAAACCTTTTCGAATTGGGAGTTGTTATTAGTTGTAGGTGGAACTGATGGAACAGTGGAAATCTGTGACGAATATGCTAGCAAAGACAGTCGTATCAAGTCCATTCATGACAATAAAGGACTAGTTCAGGCGAGAAATGTTGGCTATCATCATGCAACAGGAGAATGGATTACATATTTGGATGGTGATGATTGGTTTGACATTGATACATGTGAGGTTTTGTCAAAATTCATTTCTGAATACCAAGGACTTGATATTGTCTATTGGAGATATATTGAAGAATTAGACGGAAAAGCCATAGATAAATGGTCTGATAAATCAGCACCTTTTACGTTATATGATGAAAATGAATGTAAGCAACTATCTGTAAAAACGCTTATTTACAAGTATGGTCTTTCTGATGGTGTGTGTAAGCTAGTCAGAATGGATTATGCCAAAAAGCATGGAATATATCATGATGAGCGTTTGGTACAGGGCTCTGAGGGCGTTGAATTTTCTTTGAGAGCTTTTTATTATGCTCATAAAGCCCTATATATAAATAGGTGTTTTTATCATTATAGATATGTTCCTAATTCTATTTCGAAGAAGGTTGACGAAAATAATACGAAGTTCTTAGCTGATTGCTATCGTGTTATCCGAGAAGATATAGAAGGCTTTGTTATGAAAGATAAATTTATAAAAGCTTTTTATGAGAGAACAACTTATATGTTGATGGCAATTGCCATGAATACATATTTTAGTCCGATGAATCCTAACTCATTGTCTCAAAAACTTTCACATTATTCAAAAGTGATTAATGATGAGCCTCTGTTTAAAGAGTCTATAAAGAAAACGAGTTGGGAGAATATGGATATTTTCCGAAAAATTGTTTTGATCCTTCTACGTTTGCATTTATATGTTTTGCTTGATCCAATTGCTAGAGTTAAGCATTTTCTACTTAAGAAAGGATTTTATAATTATTAAGCATTATGATTAAAGTAGCAGTTATAGGTGGCCCTATCTTGTCTGGCGGTAAGAAGAATCTTATCATGGAGTACTTCCGCCATATAGATAAGACCCAAGTACAGATGGATATCGTATGCAACGATGACTCTAATGCCATTCCGCAGGAGGAGATTGAAGCATTAGGTGGTCGTGTGTTTATTGTTCCATCTTTCAAAAAACTCAAGGGACATACTGATGCCTTGTATGAACTCTTCAAGAAAGAAAAGTATGATGTGGTTCATGCTTACAACAGTATGATGAATTTCTTCCCAATGTATGCTGCCAAGAAAGCTGGCGTAAAGGTTCGTATCTCTGAGTCTTTATCAATGGCAGCTCCTGGTGAATGGAAGACATACGTAAAGTATATGCTTCGTCCGCTTTCTCATCTCTATGCCACTCATTACATGGCATGTGGAGAGGACTGTGGTATCTTCCAGTTCGGTAAGAAAGCATTTGATGAAGGAAAGATTGCAATCTTCAAAACGGCTATCAATACTGAGTTTAATTCTTATCAGCCAGAACTTCGTATCGAGACCCGCAAGAAGTTTGGTTGGGAGGATAAGGTGGTATATGGCTTTATCGGAAGATTTGAACATCAGAAGAATCCTCTGTTCCTGATAGATGTAATGAGTGAAATCTATAAGCGTCAGAAAAACGCTCAGTTTGTTATCATTGGTGCTGGCGTCTTAGAGGAGAAGATGAAAGAGCGTATCAAGGAAACCGGTATTGAACCTGCCATGTCCTGGCTTGGAAGAAGAGAGGATATCCAGCAGTTCTATAACGCTTTCGATGCCTTCCTTTTGCCTTCCCGCTATGAAGGATTGCCTGTTGTGGGATTGGAAAGCCAAAGTTGTGGTTTACCAATGTTCTTTTCAACGGCTGTTACTCCAGAAGCTAGTGCTTGTGAACTGGGACATTTCATCAACTTGGATGAAGGTGCAGCAGCGTGGGCCGAGAAAATTATCCCTGTTGTTGAGAAGAATATTCCTGTTCGCAGAAGTCATGCCAAGGAAGTGGCTGATGCTGGATTTGACTCAAAGACTGAAGCTGAAAAGATGCTTCAATATTACTTGAATGCATTGAAGGGTTAGAGTTCTTTCTGACCGGTTATACGAAAATATATGGAGAGAATAAAGGCAAGAGACTTCGCAAACACATCTTGGATGCGTTCGGATAAGTTCTTCTTTATGTCTTTGTTTTGCTTCATATTTGATAAACGCAATATCTTTCAAAATATTGTGTTCACGTGCAATTTGTAAATAACATTAAATTTTTATAAGTTATGATTCCATTTAATAAACCCTATTTCTCTGGAAGAGAATTGAAGTATTTGGAGGAAGTTTGTCATTCAACAACCATGAGTGGCAATGGTGATTTTACTAAGAAGTGTCATACCTTCTTTGAGCAGAAGTATGGCTTCAAGAAATGTCTTCTTGCTACATCTGGTACTGATGCCTTGGAGATGTGCGCTATGCTTTGCAACTTGAAGCCAGGCGATGAGGTAATTGTACCTTCTTATACATTTGTATCTACAGCATTGGCTTTCCTTCGTGAAGGTGCAAAGGTTGTATTTGCAGACAGTTCTGCAGAAAATCCTAATATGGAGGTTGAGCAGATTGAGCCATTGATCAATGAGAAGACCAAGGTGATTGCTGTGGTTCACTATGCAGGTGTTGCTTGTGACATGGATGCTATTATGGCTCTTGCAGAGAAGCATAATTTGCTGGTTGTTGAGGATGCAGCTCATTGCATAGATTCATTCTATAAAGGCCGTCCATTGGGTAGCATCGGTCATTTGGGTGCATTCTCTTTCCATGAGACCAAGAACATCAGCAGCGGTGAAGGTGGTATGTGCGTCATCAATGACGAGCGTTTTGTTCGTCGTGCCGAGATTATCTGGGAGAAGGGTACCAACCGTGCCGAGTTCTATCGTGGAATGGTCAACAAGTATGGTTGGGTAGATATGGGTTCTTCATTCTTGCCATCTGAGTTCAATGCTGCATATCTTTGGGCTCAGCTGGAGCTGCTTGATGATATTCAGGGCAAGCGTAAGCATATCTGGAACCGTTATTTCGAGGGCTTGAATGGTAAGATTGGCAATGAAGTGAAGTTGCCTTATATCCCTGAGTATGCTACCAACAATGCTCACATGTTCTATCTGCTCTGTCCAAGTTTGGAGTATCGTACTGCCTTGATGAAATTCTTGAAGGAGAATGATGTACAGACTACATTCCATTACTTGCCATTGCATAGCAGCAAGTATTATGAGGATAAGCATGATGGCCGAGAGTTGCCAAATTGTGACAGATATGGTGATACCTTGGTAAGATTGCCATTGTTCTATGAATTGTCTGATATGGAAATCGACAAGATCGTCAAGCTGATTGTGGAATTCTGCAATAAGTAAATCTCTGGTTTTTAGGGTTCTGTTGTAGAATCCTAAAAACTCATCTACATGATTATATCTATGAAAGGAATCGTATTAGCAGGTGGTAGCGGTACTCGTTTGTATCCTATCACAAAGGGTATCAGCAAACAGCTGATACCTATCTTTGATAAACCGATGATATATTATCCTATCTCGGTATTGATGTTGGCAGGTATCCGTGAGATTCTGATTATCTCAACTCCATTTGACCTGCCTGGTTTCAAGCGACTCTTAGGCGATGGTAGCCAGTTTGGAGTGAAGTTTGAGTATGCCGAGCAGCCTTCTCCAGATGGTTTGGCACAGGCTTTCATAATCGGTGAGAAGTTCATCGGTAATGATTCTGCTTGCCTTGTTTTGGGAGATAACATCTTCTATGGTGCTGGCTTGAACCGGATGTTGCATCAGGCTGTAGTAGATGCAGAGCAGAATAACAAAGCTACTGTATTTGGTTATCGAGTAAGCGATCCGGAGCGATATGGTGTAGCTGAGTTTGACGAGCAGGGCAATTGCCTGAGCATTGAAGAGAAGCCAGAGCATCCAAAGAGCAACTATGCTGTGGTAGGCTTATACTTCTATCCTAACAAGGTGGTGGAAGTAGCCAAGCATATCAAGCCATCCGCTCGTGGTGAGTTGGAAATCACTACAGTAAACCAGGAGTTCCTGAAGGATAAGCAGCTGAAGGTACAGACTATGGCAAGAGGATTCGCCTGGCTTGATACCGGAACCCATGATTCCCTTTCTGAGGCTTCAACCTTTATCGAAGTCTTGGAGAAGCGCCAGGGCTTGAAGGTAGCTTGTTTGGAAGGAATCGCATACCGCCAAGGTTGGATTACCGGAGAACAATTGAAAGAGAATGCTCTGCCAATGTTGAAGAATGACTATGGCAAATATCTCCTTTCAATCCTTGAAGAGAACGATCAAACATTAAAAAAGAATTTAGAATATTAAGAAGATGAAGAATATCATTATCACGGGCGGTGCTGGTTTCATTGGCTCACACGTAGTAAGACTTTTCGTGAACAAATATCCTGAGTATCACATCATCAACCTCGACAAGTTGACATACGCAGGCAACCTGGCTAACCTCAAGGACATCGAGGACAAGCCTAACTATACTTTCGTTAAGGGCGATATCTGCGATTTCGACCTGATGTTGAAGCTGATGCAGGACTACAAGGTGGATGGCATCATCCATCTCGCTGCCGAGAGCCATGTAGATAGAAGTATCAAGGATCCATTCACTTTCGCTCAGACCAACGTGATGGGTACCCTGTCTCTGCTCCAGGCGGCAAAGATTTACTGGGAGAGTCTTCCTGAGGGATATGAGGGTAAGCGCTTCTACCACATCTCTACTGATGAGGTTTACGGTGCATTGCAGATGACTCACCCTGAGGGCATTCCTGCTCCTTTCACTACCAAGGCATCCAGCGATAAGAACCACGAGGCTTACGGCGAGGAGTTCTTCGTAGAGACTACCAAGTACAATCCTCACTCTCCATACTCAGCATCCAAGGCAAGCTCAGACCACTTCGTCCGTGCTTTCCACGATACATACGGTATGCCTACCATCGTGACCAACTGCTCTAACAACTACGGTCCATACCAGTTCCCTGAGAAGTTGATTCCGCTGTTTATCAACAACATCCGTCATCGCAAGCCATTGCCAGTATATGGTAAGGGTGAGAACGTGCGCGACTGGTTGTATGTAGTAGATCATGCCCGTGCCATCGATATGATTTTCCACAAGGGTAAGATTGCCGAGACTTACAACATCGGCGGTTTCAACGAGTGGAAGAACATCGATATCATCAAGGTGGTCATCAAGACCGTTGATAGATTGCTCGGCAGAAAGGAAGGCGAGGATATGGATCTTATCACCTACGTAACAGACAGAAAGGGTCACGATATGCGTTATGCCATAGACTCTAGAAAGTTGCAGAAGGAATTGGGTTGGGAGCCATCTCTCCAGTTTGAGGAGGGTATCGAAGAAACAGTAAAATGGTATCTTGATAACCAGGAATGGATGGATCATGTTACTTCTGGGGAATATCAGAAGTATTATGAGAATATGTATGGTAAGTAAGCCCCACCTGTCCCTCCCCTGCGGGAGGGTCCTTACCCTATACCCAAGCCCTAAATCCCTACCATAGGGATTAGGGATGTAACCGCCCTCTGGTGCTCAGAACCGCTTCGCTCTAAGGTTGGCGGGGCAATCAAAGGTCTCGCTATGGTTGTGCGGGCTGGGACCGCCTGGGGGAACTCTACATAATATAATAAATCCTGCCTTATGCTTAAGAAATATAGGATAATCATAAAAAATCAGGCTGCTAAACATTTTAGGCTTGCCGTTAGAAGTAGAAAAAGGAAAAAAACTTTTCGAAGGAGATGGCAGAATGTTTCTAAGCGGGAGATAGGAGCTTATCACTTTCGTTTGTACTCGACACCAGCGGATTATTATGAGTTCCAGCAGAAGTTATTTGATAAAGAGTTTGGTGATTTTGAAAAGATTTATGCTCCAGTCAATTTTTCTATAATCGAAAATCCTGAAGAATTCATTCGCTTTGTGAACTCTATTCGCTGTAATCTTGAAAATAGCAAAAAGGTCTTTATTAATCTTGAGAAGTTGGAATCGATGACGGATGATGCGCTTGTCATATTACTATCGAATATGATAAAATTTCAAGAAAAGCAAATTCCTTTTAATGGCAATTATCCTAAAAAGCCGGAATATAAACGAAAGATAAAACAGTCTGGGTTTATGGAGTACTTATCTAAGAAAACTCCTGATGGTATAGCTTTAAATACTATGAATAGTGCCATTTATACACATGGAAAGAATCGAGTTTTATCATCTGTAGCGAGTCAGTTGATTGAGACATCCAGTTATACTGTTTGGGGTGAAGCCCGACGTTGTCCTGGTGTCATGAATACTTTCACGGAATTGATGGCAAACACTTATAAGCATGCTAGTTCGGAGGAAGGTAAGCATCATTGGTGGGTGTCAGTAACGAAAGACAAGGTCAACCAAAAAGTTACTTTTAGTTTTGTTGACTATGGTGTAGGGATTTTTAGAAGTCTGAAAAATAAAAAGGCTGACGATCAACTATACAATGCATTGGAGAAACTTTGGAATAAGTTTCCATGGGCGGATAATGATGCTAAAATGATGAAGCTAATCTTGCAAGGAGAACTTCACAAAACTGTTACCCGTCAACCCAATAGGGGTAAAGGCTTACCCTATATATATGATTGTATGAAGCGCAAACATATAGATTCTCTGGTAATAATATCTAATAATGTATATGTAGATGTTAAAAATGACATCTATAAGTTGTTAGATAACGAATTTATTGGTACTTTTGTAACCTGGGAAATGAATCCTGGCATTTTTAATATTTAAATAGATATGATACAACTTAGTATAGCAAACGATTTTTCAAAGACTCCTGGAGTTAGGTATCCTGAAGAAGGAGAATTCTCTGGGCAGCAATTTCGGGAAGAATTTCTGAAACCAAAAGTTGATGAAGCTATTTCAAAAAAAGATAAATTAGAAATAGATCTTGATGGAACTTCTGGTCTTGGCCCTTCCTTTCTGGAAGAAGCATTTGGTGGCTTGATCCGTGGAGGATATGATTATGGTCAACTGATGAGCATATTCGTATTCAAGTCAGATGAAGTGCCTTACTATGTGGACGATATTAAAAAATACTTAAAAGAAGCTAGTTATGCATAAGGGTAAATCGATATGTTTGGGGTGTCTTATCTTTTGCTCAGGATGGTTTTTCGGCCTTTGGGTAGAGAACTGGACATTTATAACTCTTTCTTTTGAGATTCCGGCTATAAACTTGCTTACAACGACAGCAACTCTTCTCGTAACTATCTATGTGGCTAAGATAATTCAAAAGTCTGTACAAAACAGAAATAGTCAGAATCAATTACTTATCAAAAGAATTGAAGAGATAGACAAACTGGTGGAAGATATAGAGCATTCTACAAGTTCCAATGGGTTTAGCTATATCGGGGTGCTTGCAAAGTTTAAAAATCTGCAAGTTTCCTGTAAACGTGTACTTGATGAAATCAAGCGTTTATACCCTAAAATGAATGAACCTCAGTATTTGGGTGTACTTCCACTGATTCATCAGTCGCAAGGAGTGGCTACGTATCTTCCGCACCAAGGAAGCAATGGCATAAGCGTGGATCATGACAAAGTTACTTATACGTCAAGTAAAAGAGCTGAAGTATATTCCACATTGTCAATTATACGAGATAAACTATTTGATTTGCAAGTAGGAGTAAATGGGCAATAAAGAAGAAAATTAGTCGGGGGTGCATTTTGATGGTTTTAGTCTGTAATATCGCAGTTTCTTTAGATTTCTATCAGAAAATGAATTTTAATTCTCTTCTAAGCTGTAAGTTGCTGAGATTCTTGGGTTCGAGTATGAGTGTTTTCTTAAAAAGTATATAATTATGGTAAACGGAAAAGAAATAATTTTTGAGGATGTTGATGAAGCATTGAAATATGTTCTTCAACAGGAGAAGGTCTCTCTTGAAAATGACGAGTATAGACAAAAGCCTCCTTTTATGGTTAGTACGCCTTGTCTATTTAATTATCTTTTTGAACCTAGAGAAATGGGGAGAGAAATTTCTACTGATAGTTTGGATTCCCCCTTTTCTGCTTATTTCAATGAAGCTTCTAATGATGAAGTTTTTATAATGAATAGATTGCTTAGTGGAAGGTATTCTTTGAAACCAAATCTAAAAAATAGGCACTATTTGTTTAGGGGTGAATCAGAATTTCATTCTCCTTGCAAACCTAATCTTTTTAGGAATAGTCGACAAAACTATTATATAGAAGAGGTTACAAGAGTAAATGAAATGTTGCTGTTGTTGTTGAGTCATCCATTAGTCCAATTATTGGATTTAGGGGTTATGTTACACGGTGAAAAATACAGATTTGAAATGAACCTGTATGGATTGACCCAACATTATTACAATAAAAGTTGTTTGCTAGACTTGACTAGTAATCCGCAAGTTGCAGCATTCTTTGCTACGTCTATGTATGATGCAAAAAACGATTCGTATGTTCCTATTGTTGATGAGAATCATGAGAATGGTATTTTGTATTATTATGATTTAGATCTGCAGACTGATTTTAAAATGGATATAATGGGTATGCGCTCTCCATTAAGCACAATTGGACTTCAGGTTTTTCCAAGAAGTGGAGTCCAGTATGGTTTTTTATATGCAATGAAGAGAGAAGATGACTTCAATAACGTAGATCGTCTTCATGCCGTGCGTTTTAAACATAAGGCTTCTGCTTCTAAAAAATATAATGATTTTTTTCACTCCGGTAGAGACTTGTTTCCTGACGATATTTTAGCCAAACACTGGAAAAATCAGGATAATAAAACGTTGTCTGATAGGACTGTGTTACTTAATCTTCTGTTTAATCCATCAAGTACTAAAGAAGAAATTGTTCGTGAACTTTTGAAGAGGGGATATAAAATAGAAAATTATCTGCCTTCTTTTACTGAAGATGAAATGGATGAGTATTATGATTCTATAAAAGCGGGTTTCTGGGAAAGTTTCTGCAATAAGATCTATATACCTGGGGACAAAGGTGAATTAAAGAAGGAATTGTTGGATTTGCCAAATAATCCTGAGTATAAGTGGGCATTTAAGAAGGGTATAACGCATCAGATTAATTACCGAGATGGATACCTTCTTAGAATGTATGAAGCATGTTTGGTTTAAACGATACTTATGTCTGTGAGATTAAATAAACTATTACGGGAAGCAAATATTGGGCTGCAAGCATTCAGCGCAATTCTAAAGGCTTTAGATATTGATGAACCCCATCTTGAGCCAAGTACCAAAATATCGGATGATCTTGCTAATCTGATATTAAATCTACGAAATGTAGATCTGGATTTTATAAAGTTGATTGAAAAGAGTGAACAGAAGAAAACATCTAATAGTACTCCAAAATCACCTTTAAAAATTATTGGGAATATAGCTTTAAACGAATATGGTTCTCCTAGTCGTGCAAACAGAGATATGGAAGCCTCTGGTAATAGGTTAACGAAATCGTTGGAGTATTATACGACAATTGAAGAACCTCAATATAAAGAGGACTGCAAAAACTTCTGGGTTGAGGAACTGATATTGCTAACACCACAGGGGAAAGCGACACGCTTACCAATAGCTTCTTTTGGTTGCCAAGATAAAGTGCCTCTTTACTCTGTATTGATAGGTTGCAATGGTGTCGGTAAGAGTACCTTGTTAAAGGAAATGGTGGATTTCTTTGTAGACCTGCATGCTTATATCAATAATTTTAAGCAGAAAATGTCATCTGCTAATAAGGCGAGGCTTAAAGGCGTTAAGTATCATATTGATGGTGTCTGCTGTGAGGTGATAAGAATCGGTAGAACTTTCCTTATTAAGATAGATGACAGGTTCCTTGCTTCGAAGAAATTGAGAGTTCCTACTATCGTTGCATGCAATTTTGGCGCATTCGATAAGTTTCCTGTTCAAAAGGTGAATGGCTCTTCTCAAACCAGGTATGATGTACCATATTATAAATATGTAGGGGCTCATGTTAATGGAAATATGATTTCATCCTCTGCTATTGCTTTTCGGTTATTGTTCGCTTTGAAGGAGAACATGGACGATAGACAGCGGCAAAATTTATCATCTATCTTGGATTTCATAGGATATGATCACACTATAACTTTGAATTACTCCATAGTTTTAAGATCCAAGAAAAATGGTAGCGTATATGATCATGTTCTTCAGCATGTGCAAAAAGACAAAGAATACAGCAAACTTACATCTGAGCAAAGGAGTAACAAAGTTAGGGAACTCTATGATTTTTACAAGAACAAGGAGTTTGCCAAGCAACCTACGTGTAACTATGATATAGATATTGATCAAAATTCATTGGCTGCAAATGAAGATTTGAATTATATATATAAGTTGAAGCAATATGATTTGGTTCAAGCTGCTAGTGTAGTGTTCTATAAGAAAGGAACACAGATTGCTTCTGAAGAAATGAGTTCTGGTGAGTTTGCTATGCTTTCTATGGTGCTTAGTATTTCTACGGCATCAAGTGATTCGCATACGTTAATTCTCATAGATGAGCCAGAGCTGAGCCTTCACCCCAATTGGCAGATGACAATCATAGATAACCTTGACAGGGCATTGAAAGATCAGGTGTGTCATCTGTTGATAGCCACACATAGTCATATGCTTGTATCAGATTTACCTATGAACAGATCTTCTGTTTCTCAGTGGGAAAAGGATGAAGATGGTAATCTTATAGCCAATCGAATAGGAGAAAATACTTACGGGTGGTCTGCAGAGGAAGTGCTTCTTAAAGTTTTCAAGACGGCAACCGATAGAAACCGATATTTCGGTGAACGTATAGCCAAGCTTTTAGAACAGATGGGTAATAATACAATAAGTAAAGAGGCTGTTGCAGATGAATTGAATGAACTGCAGGAGATTTCACAGCATTTAAGTGAGGTGGATCCGATGAAAATGGTTCTGAACACAATTATAGACGCATCTAAATGATGAACTATGACAGAAGAGGAAGACTACATTGTGCAAAATCCGTACCAGCCTACAGAGAAAGAAAAACTTGCTATTGAGGAACTAGCAAATAAAGGACTTGATTCTGGAGATTGGAATTCTAAAAAGACTGGTATAACTGAATTCAAGGATCATATGCGTGAACACATGTACTATGAACAGAACTGCAGATGTGCTTATTGTCGTACAGAATTGCCTATAGCTTGTTGTTTCTTGCAGCGTGATCACATCGTTCCGAAAGCTCCGCATCCTCAATGGATGTTCGAACCTCGCAATCTATGTTTTGCTTGTGATAAATGCAATAATTTTAAGGGAGATAAAGAGGTATTGAGAAATCGATATGCAGTTGCTTATCCAACTGATAGCAAAGATTTCTTGATTGTTAATCCCTTTCTCGATAAATATTCAGACCATATTGAGCTTAAGGATGGTATTATATATATTGGGAAAACAAAGAAGGGGCGTTTTACAATTGATACTTGTAAACTCTTTAGGATTGATTTGGCTTTAGAACGGGCAAAGAAAAAGATGGAATTGGAAAGTCCTGATAATGTTTGTACTCAATTACTAGCATTGTTGTCATCATTGCCTATTTGTGAAGAGGAAAAAAGTAAAGTTTTGGAGAGTCTTGGAAAAATAGTAAAAATATATAAACAGAAACATCGGGATTGAATTGAGATTCGTTGACGGACCAAAGCGGTCTTCGCCAGCTTTAGTAGGATGGGATGACCACCTGATGGTAACTGGCTGTTATGTGGAAGAGGTGATTTAACGTCAATTAGTGGAATGATATTTCTAATTTAATATAGATTAATAGTTGAATGAATGATATAACTGCTTGTTTCGCTTTTCTGAAGTATTGCCTTGGATATAAGGAGAATATGAGTAGGGTGATTGCTGGTATGGACTGGCAGAAGCTATATTCCTTTGCTTCTAAGCAGGCTCTGCTGGGGCTTTGCTTTGATGGTATAGAGCGATTGGGGAAGGAGTATCTTGAGGAGTTGAAGCAGAACCTGATAGGGAGGGAACTGCTGATGACTTGGATGGGTAAGGCGCAACAGATTCGTAGGCAGAACATGAAGGTGAATGCTGTGGCGAGCAAGCTCTTCTCAATGCTGAGAGAGGATGGGGTGAGGTGCTGCATTCTGAAAGGGCAGGGGAATGCCTTGATGTATCCGAATCCTTATTCACGTACTCCTGGAGATATTGATGTATGGGTGAATGCTAGCAGAGAAGATATAACAGAATATGCTAAGCATCATTTTAACCTAGAGGATGATATAAGGTTTCATCATTTTGAAACAACAAAGGATGGTGTGCCTGTGGAGTTACATTTCTTTCCTTGCTCTATGAATAATCCTCTTTATCATGCCAGATTGCTGAAGTGGTTCAAGCGGAATGCGGATTTGCAATGCTCAAATGTTGTTAGTCTGCCCGATGGGGCAGGGGATATTGCTATACCAACGACGGCATTCAATGTGATTTATCAGCTGACGCATCTGTATCACCATTTCTTTGATGAAGGGATTGGAATGAGGCAAATCATTGACTATTACTATGTAGTGAATAAGGATGCATTGCAGAGAGAATTGAAGCATCTTGGATTGTGGAAATTTGCAAGGGTGTTGATAAGATAAACAAATCACATATTTACGACATAAACTATTATTAATTATTAATGAAAAAAAGAACAAAGAATAGACAACTTAGAGGAAACTCCTCATTCACGTCTCCCCTATTCTGATTTCGGAGACTCTATAATTAGTGATAAACAACAAATGAAGAAGAAAGTTCTTGTGAGCGGGTGTTACGACCTGCTGCATTCCGGTCATGTGGAGTTTTTCCAGCAGGCATCACAGTATGGTGACCTGTATGTGGGTATCGGATCGGATGCTACTTATCTGGAGTATAAGCATCGCAAGCCTATGTTTCCGCAGGAGGAAAGGCTATTCATTGTCAAGAATATCAAGGCGGTGAAGGATGCGTATATCAATGAGGGAAGCGGAGTCATTGATTTCCTGCCTACTCTTGATAAGGTGAAACCGGATGTGTTTGTGGTGAACGCAGAAGGTGGGTCTGATTACCATCTCGCTGGAACCGACCTTTGAGGTGCGCGACCGCTGCGGTCTGTCTACCTCTACCCGTAAGATGATTCAGAAGATATGGCCGGTCAAGTTGCCGAAGATGGATCCGGAGATGCTCGCCCGACTGGTATTCTGCTTTGAGAATAATCCGGAGCGTCACGATGGTATCATCTCGGGTGCCCAGGATTCTATCGGTATCTGTGTTCCCGGTCTGGTGCGTCATTATTATGACAACAACTTCTGGCCGGAGAAGATAGAGAGTACGCAGGATGAGATGACCCTCCGTTTCCTGGAAGACCATCTGGTGATGATTCCGATGGAACCGAGACGGCCGGGATGCAGTGTGGTGGAAGGTAAGGATATCACGCCTGAGAAGGTGAAGGCGCTGGCTGATGCAGCTGATGCCTGCTGGAAGGCGATTCTGGCGCACGACCTCGATGCCTTTGCTGCTGCATACAGAGCATCTTTCGAGGCCCAGATTGCAATGTTCCCGGGTATGGTGAATCCGTCTATCAATGGTGTGATAGAACCGGAGGCGAGTGTGCAGCCGATGATTGACCGCTATAGCAACATGGAGGAGGTTCTGGCATGGAAGATGCCGGGAGCTGGTGGCGGCGGTTATCTGGCACTGGTAGTAAAGGACAGTCTTAAATTTGCAGAGAATCATGACGAAGCCATCCATCTTCAGATACGAAGGGCATAACTATCTGGTGCCCTTCCTCATCATCAGCAGTCTCTTCTTCATGTGGGGATTTGCCCATGGTATCCTGGAGGTGCTGAATCCGCATTTCCAGGAGTCGTTCCATATCAGCAAGGCGATGTCTGCCCTGACGCAGGCTGCTGTCTATGGTGCCTACTTTCTGATGGCGCTGCCTGCCGGATGGATTATCCGGAAGTGGGGCTACAGGAGGGGAGTGATAACAGGACTGGTTCTCTTCGGTATCGGTGCTCTGATGTTCATACCGGGAAGCAGGATCAACAGTTTCTACTTCTTCGTTCTGTCGCTGTTTGTGATAGGATGCGGACTGACCTGTCTGGAAACGAGTGCGAATCCTTATACTACGGTACTGGGACATCCTGACAAGGCGGAGAGCAGAATCAACCTGTCGCAGTCGCTCAATGGTATCGGATGGATTGTTGGACCGCTGGTTGGCGGACAGCTCCTGTTCTCGGGTGTCAACATCGCCATCCCTTATGCCCTGGTGGGTATCTTCGTGCTTGCTGTGGCGCTGGTTCTGTCAAGGATCAAGTTGCCGGACCCAAGGAGAGCGCATGAGGCGGATACGAACGAGATGGTGGAGGAGAAGCCGATGCGAGTGATGGCATTCGGTTTCGGTATGCTGACCTGTGCCATCCTCACCTTTGTTGCCACATTGATCGTGGTGGTATGTAGCGGAACCTTATCTCTCATTGCGTTCTTCGCCCTGTATCTGGGAGAGAGCATCATGTTTCCGACGATATTCTCGCTGGCATTGAGGGATGCGGGTACAAAGACCAAGCTTGCTTCTTCGTTGCTTATCATGACGATAGTGGGAGGAGCGGTTGCTCCAGTAATCATGGGGTATATAGCGGATACTACGGGCAGTATGGCGATTGCCTTTTTCATACCGTTGATATGTTATGGGGTGATTGGAGGGTATGCACTTTTGAAACCCTCTGCCTCCCTTTAGCCAAAAGGAGTTTTTTTCGAAAATCTACCCGTCCTTCCTTACCTTTTTTCGAAAACCTACCCGTCCTTCCTTACCGTTAAGGAAGGCTCCACCTCTCATCTCGGTCTTCTCCCCTCAGGGAAGAAGAGGGAAACCGCCCTACTCGGTGCTCGGAACCGCTACGCTCTAAGGTTGGCGGACCATCAAAGGTCTTCGCCAAGTTTTGCGGGATGGGACCGCATGGAGTGGGCTTGATGAGGCTATGATCAAAGCCCTCGCCATATTATGCGGGCTGGGACCGCCTTGCTAAAGGTGGATAGGATTATTGAAGTGCTGGTTTTGTGGTAATTTGCTGATAGCTTGCAGATTTTTGGCATTTTCCTTGGTGGTTTCGCTGAAAATGCATAATTTTGCAACATAATATTAATCATTTAAAATGAAAGGTTATGGCATTAGAGATAAGAAGTATTCCTGTTCTTACAGGTGAGACTGCCGAACGATTTGTTCGTGAGGCAGAGGAGAATGAACGTAATCCGCAAAGAAAGGCTTTGCGAATGTCATTTGCTGATGTGGAGAAAATATTGGTTCGTTCAACTGCTAATTTGAAAGCGCATGGAGGAAAGAGTCCTTTTGCAAAGTAATTGCTCGCTTTATCGTGTTACGACAAAAAATGAGCTTGATTCTTTCTGTTGTGGCGATGAAGACCTTGATGATTTCTTTCATCAAGAGGCTTGTCTCTATGATGGACAATTATTGGGGAAAACATATTTCTTTGCTACAGAAAGAAGTGGTAGGAATGAAATAGTCTGTGCCTTTACTCTGGCTAACGACAGCATCAAGGCTGCTTTAATTCCAAATGCTTCAAGAAACAAAATACAAAGGAAAATTCCGAATTCCAAAAGAACAAGAAGTTATCCGGCGGTATTGATAGGAAGACTTGGTGTTGCCAAGGATTTTCAAGGTACTCATGATGGTAGATGTATCTTGATCTGTTGGGATATATAAGATAAATATTAGTCAGGATAAATGATTATATCCCCAACCTTATGCGGGACATAAGATTGGGGAGTGAAAATGAAAGTATGAGAAGAGTACGGGGAATTATATGTGGAAGTCGATTTCCTTCAGCCATTCCTTGACATTAAAGTTAGGACAGCTCTTGCGAACCCAGGGGAGGTCACGATGACCTAGAATCTCGGCATCGGGATAGTCGAGGGCGAGACTGTAGAGGAGGTCTTCCAGAGATTCCTTCTGGGCTGGAGTGCGAGTGTCGGCAGGCTTGCCTTTCTCGTCGAGACCACCCTCGTAGCAGATTCCGATGCTGTGGGCGTTGTAGTGGCGGGCGTGAGCCCCCACCTCGGTTTCTGGACGGCAGGGATAGACCATGCCATCCTTCGTAATGTAATAGTGGTAACCGATGGAGCGGATACCACGTGCCTTGTGGCAGGCTTCCAAGGCTTCTACAGGGAAGTCCTGGTTTACACGTGTGGCACTGCAATGTACCACAATCAGATCGATTTTTCTTTGATTCTTCATTGGATTCTATGGATTTTAAAGGGTTTAACTGAACACGAATTCCTCGAATGACACGAATTTTCCGTGCTTGAACAGGATGTATTCGTTCGATTCGTGTAATTCGTGTTAAAAAAATATAGAGATTATGATATACCGTAGTAAAGAATCATATAACATCACTGGGGCTGCAATGCATGTGTATAATGTATTGGGTTCAGGATTCCTTGAAGCCGTTTATCAGGAAGCCTTGGCTATTGAATTTGCTAAGCGAGGCATCCCCTTTGAACGTGAGAAAGAACTTAAAGTCTTCTATGAAGGAAATGAACTAAAGCAGACTTATCGAGCTGATTTTGTCTGTTATGGTGATATTATTATTGAACTGAAAGCTGTTTCAGAACTCAATGATTCTCATCGAAGTCAAGTATATAATTATCTCAAAGCTACAGGATTTAAACTCGGTATTCTCTATAATTTTGGCCACTCTGACGGATTGGAATACGAACGCAAAGTGTTTTGATTTAACTGAACACGAATTTCTCGAATGACACGAATATGTCCTTTGAACAGATATTTAACTGAACACGAATTTCTCGAATGACACGAATATGTCCTTTGAACAGATATGATTCGTTCGATTCGTGTAATTCGTGTTCAGACGCTATCATTTGCAGCTCTGCATGCAGAAGGTGCTGAGGACGGCGGTGAGGACAGTGATGACGAAATTGATGACGGATTTCCAGTTTACTTTCATTGAGAGTGATGTTTAATGTTTAATGTTAAATGTTGAATTTTTCCCACACGGATCTCACGGATTCTCGACTCCTTCGGAGTTTTTCCATTGAGACCAGATGAGAATACCCGTTGCTTGCAACGAAAAAATAATCCGTGAGATCCGTGAGATCCGTGTGCGACTTAAATATCATCCATAAGTATGATACTTAGCTGTCGTAACCATAATACTTAGCTATCGTAACTATCTTGTTTACGCCAGGGGGTAACTAGGGTGAGTAGGAAATCGCTTTTTCTAGGAGTCTATATATATACTGTATCTTTCCTATAGTAAACGAACCTTTACATAAGGAAAGTCTTAGAAAGTACCCTCCCCTTACTTACCCTACCCACCCCTAGAAGGGCAGGTCGGGGGTCGGCAGACTGCTTGCTGATGGCGAGGCGCTTGCGGTAAGTCTCGGTCATCATTCTAAGCTCAGGGCTAGAGGTAATCACACTCTTGAGATACAACCAGTCGACGAGTCGATGGCTCGTAAATCACCGTTAACCCGTATGGCGGTACCTATATGATATATTACCTTTGCATCCGTAATCAAAACAGTTTGATAATGGAAACAAGGGAATATTTCGAAAAAGTGATGCAGGACTACAACCAAAACCGTAAAGGTCGTAGCTTGCGCAAGTATTGTAAGGATGAGGCAGTGGATTATGACTGGCTCATTGAGTTTAAGAAATCATATCGTTCAAATCAGCTTCAACCAAATGAAAACAAGAAGCTAGGCGAAGGTGAGTTTATCGCTTTGACAGTTGAGGAGAATTTTGTTCCCGAGCAACAAACTCCTGCAGGTTGGCAAGTTGAGAGACTGATATTGAAGTCTCCGACAGGTGATGAGATGGAAATCAAGTGTACTAACCTGTTTGCAGTTGCAGAACTGCTGCGTAAAATGTCATAGCCATGCTGAACTTCACTTCTCGAACAACTTATTATTTGAGTTCCACGCCAACTGATATGCGCAATGGTCGTGAGGGCTTGGCAGGAATCATCCGTGAAAAAATGCAGCATGATCCTTATAGTTATGATGAAGCCTTCATCTTCTATTCCAAGGATTACCGCAAGGTTAAAATATTACATTATGATATCAATGGTTTTGTCTTATACCAGAAGTGGTTTGATGATGGTAAGTTTCTCAAGCCTCGCTTCTTGGAGGCAGCTCGCTGTCATAAGATAAGCCGTGAGACATTGATACTGTTGCTATCAACATCCGTACAAACGGAAATCATATTATGAATACTGATATTAAGAGTTTGATACCATCCATGCATGCAGAACTGAAGCGTATGCAATCTCGTGTTGCAGAGCTTCAAGTATCATTGCAGCAAGGTTCATCTGATGAAAAGGCGATTCGAGAGGAAATTTCTCGAATGAATCTGCGTCAGGTTGAAATCATGGATGCGATGGTAGAGATACAAGAGTATATTTTGGGCAAGCAGGAAGCACTGCTTGCTCTATTGAGAGAGCGCAAATCTCTTCAGACAGCAAAAGAAGCTTTGGAAAAGAAAAACAAGGAATACGAGGAAACGTTGTTCTTGAAATCTTGTAAGCTTCTGAAAAACAAGTAGTTGTATAACTTTTCTTAACAGGAAACAGTTGTATATGTCGCAGAAATTTAGTACCTTTGTACACATGATAAATAACAAGAGTAACATAGAAATGCAGCTTGCTACGTATAAGTCAATGTTGACTAAAGCTAGCAATGACCTTGCCAAGTCCAAACAGCTTGTTGGCTTGCTCAAACAGCAGATTGAGCAAGGTGATACAGAGTTGTCGGAGGAACTTGACAAGGCAAACGAGCGTATCTCTATGTTAAGCGAAGATTTATCAGATGCAAATGCTCGTATCTATGTGTTGGAGGTGGCTTTGACCCAAGCGGAATCTGATAACTCGGAATTACGAGCAGAGGTATCTCGACTTCATTCCAAGGCAGATGATTATGAAAAGGCAAATGCCTTGTTGGATATAGCAGACAAGGCTCAGGTTGATTATAAAACTATCATCGAGGTTCTCCTTCATAGGAAGTTTGCTCATAACTCAGATATGACCAAGCTCTTGAATGGTGTATTGGATACATCCGATGCTGAGGTCAATGAGTTGGGGCTTGATGGATTGAAAAAGAAAATCAGTGATGCTGCTGACGAGGCGTTGGATGAAAAGCATAAGGATGAAGAGGCTAAGGCATCTTCAGCTCCAGAGCAACCAGCAGTAAAACTGCCAAAGAAAACAGAAAAAGAAAAGCAGGAATCAGATAGTCAACTCCCTCGCAAGCGTTATACAACAACAGCTAGAGTCTTGAAGTCCTTCGGCATAGATAAATCTGATCTTCCTGAGAATGCAAAGGTTATCATACGTAAGGGTAAGAAGGACATGTGGGTAGTCCGTCTGTTCTTCTATCAGAAACAAGAGGTTTATTGTAAGGAATACAAGATAGCACGATTTAATGTACCAGGCTCTGATCCTCAGAGCAGCAAGTATCCTCAGAGTATCATCAAGGGTAATCCTTTGATGCCATCCTTCTGTAGGTTCTATCTGGAGTCGAAGTTTGCCTATCATCTCTCCGAAAACCGCTTGTTGGATATGTTGTCACAGATGGGTATGAAGGTAGCTCAGTCAACCTTGAACGGTTGGATGCAGCAAATCATGACTTATCTTCGTGAACGCCTGGGACCTGTGATGCTTGAGCGTATCCGTCAGTGTGTCTATACCCAGAATGACGAGTCAAGAATCGTGGTTCGCAGTCGTGAGAGTAAGGAAGATAAGTTTAAGTACAATGTGGAGTACATCCATGCTGCCCTCTCCATGGAAGCCAAGCTTTGTGTGATGGAATATAAGGAGGGTAGCCGTAGTCACAGTGTGCAGGAAGATGCCATCTTCAAGGACTCTTGTATAAGGGTGTTTACTGCAGACAGAGCAGTCTTGTATGAGACTATTGAGAAGGATTTGGAGGAAATGGGACTGGTGCGTACAGCTTGCTGGTTCCATGCCCGCCATCGCTTCGTGGATGCTTATATCTCTGACCATCGTGTGCGTGTAATCATCTTGATGATGAACTACCTCTTCCAGATAGAGCGAGAGTCGAAGATACGCAAGCATACAGCTAAGCAGCGACGCCGATTTAGACTTAAGTACAGTGCATCGATCGTTGGCAAGTTGATGAAGTTGTTGAAGAAGATCAAGCTTGATTCTTCTTATGGTGCAATGGTTCAGCGAGCAGTCAACTATGTACTTGATGACGAGAAGGCCTTCAAGGTGTTCTTGCAGGATGGCCGTGTCGAGATGCATAACAATGCGGTCGAACGAATGTTCCGCCACTTGGCTATGGGTAGGCGAAACTGGATGCATACCGGTAGCCATTTAGGTGCGGAAAACATAGCTTTTATGTTCTCACTTTTTGAGAGCTGCAAGTTGAATGACATTAATTTTGGCGATTATATAGAAGATATACTCACCCGACTGATGGAGGGGGAGCAAGACTTCATGTCCCTAATCCCATGTAATTATAACTCGAACAAAAAGGTGAATGTCAAGGCAGCCTAATAGGCAGCTCTGGCAATACCAATTAATAATATGCTTTTTTTGAAAAATTGTTGGATGTGCTAACTGCTGAAAATCAGTAGTTACGTTCTAACGGTGATTTACTAATCTGGGGGAGATTAGAGCAAGAAGCAAAAACTCCCCCAAAAATTTGGTAGTTTCAAAGAAAAAACTTATATTTGCACAATGAACAGAGAAATGGAGTATAAGCTCCATTAAAAACAATATAATTACGCTGTTATGATTAGTAAGAATGTACAAAATATGATTCCAAAGATACAAGATTTCTTTGGTAGCCAGCCAATAACAAAGGCTTGGCTCTTTGGTTCATGCTCACGAGGAGAAGAAACTGCTGATAGTGACATAGACATTCTTGTAGAGTATGATCGTCGGCAGAATCGAATTTCTCTGATGAAAATAGCAGGTATTATGTTGAATTTGGAAGACTTGCTTCATCGCAAGGTGGATATAGTAGAGGCTAATCGTCTCCTCCCTTTTGCTCAAGAAACAGCCAACCAAGATAAATTCTTGATTTATGAGAGAAAAAGTTAGAGATAGGGGAAGGTTAGAGCATATTCTTGAAGCGATAGAAAGTATAGAGGAGTTTCATGCTCAATATGCTTTTGAAGATATCAAGAAGAATAAGCTCATCTTTTATGGCTTTACCAAATTGGTGGAAGTAATAGGCGAGGCTGTCTATATGCTTTCAGCAGAATTTCGTGATTCTCATTCTGATGTAAATTGGCGTCAGATAGAACGGATGCGACATGTCCTTGTTCATGGCTATTATACAATAGATCCCGAAAGCCTTTGGGACACGATAGAAGTTGACATTCCTGAGTTGAAACCTTGGATAGTTAAGTATCTGTCGGAGTAATTAAAAAAACTTAAATTTTCACTGAATATAAAAAAATAGGAGGATTTATGGAAATATTGAATAAGGAATTTTGGGAGAAGCGTGATGCTGCGATGAAAAGATTCATGGCATCAAAGGAAAGAAAAAGAAAGCGTATGGCAGAGTTAGAGCAGATGCTCCGTCAGGATTATTTAGCTCGTACAGGAGAAGAGCCAAAGTTTGTAAATGTTTGGTGACATAAAACAGCTATCCAAGACTTAGAAGGAGTAGATAATTACGCAGCAATGATTCTAAGAAAAGATAATCCGCATTTTGTAGATTACGTGTCAGAATTCAACAATACTGTTAATATGTTTATGGTGAAACCTGAACATTAGTAAGACGGTCCCCATGCTTCCATTTTAGCAAGATAATAGCAAACTATACCCAGGCGGTCCCATCCCGCACAATCTGGCGTAGACCTTTGATGGTCCGCCAACCATAAAGCGTAGCGGTTCCGACACTATATCGTGAAGGGCGGGGGTTCTTCCATCGCCGGTGAAACGGATACGGGTATCTATATCCATGTGGGTCCGGTTTGCAATCCCTTTTGCTATAATAGGATAGCAAAGTGCTGATTTTGTGGTAATTTATTGATAACTTGCAGATTTTTTGTGATTTTCTTGGTGGTTTCGAGGAAAAAGCGTAATTTTGGCTGCAAAAGTTAAACGTTTAAAAGGAGAAGATTATGGCATTAGAAATAAGAAGTATTCCGGTTTTGACAGGTGAGACTGCCGAACGATTTGTTCGTGAGGCTGAGGAGAATGAGCGTAATCCACAGAGGAGAAAATTAGTCTTTTCTTTTGAGGATATTGATCGCATTATGGATCGTTCACGTAAATATATGAAAGAACATGGAGGAAAAGGACCTTTTGCAAAATAGTTGTGGAGGCTTTCCATATCCTGTTACAACACAGGGTGAGTTGGAAAGTTTTAGTTGCGGAGATAAGGACTTGGATGATTTCTTTCATCAAGATGCATTCCTTTATGCAGAGCAGCTGTTGGGAAAAACTTATTATTTTTCCACAACAGGAGATGACAAGAAGATTGTTTGTGCTTTTACGTTAGCAAATGATAGCATCGTAAATCACCATTAGCCCGTATGGCGGTACCTATATAATATATTACCTTTGCATCCGTAATCAAAACAGTTTGATAATGGAAACAAGGGAATATTTCGAAAAAGTGATGCAGGACTACAACCAAAACCGTAAAGGTCGTAGCTTGCGCAAGTATTGTAAGGATGAGGCAGTGGATTATGACTGGCTCATTGAGTTTAAGAAATCATATCGTTCAAATCAGCTTCAACCAAATGAAAACAAGAAGCTAGGCGAAGGTGAGTTTATCGCTTTGACAGTTGAGGAGAATTTTGTTCCCGAGAAGTTGAATGACATTAATTTTGGCAATCCAATTAATAATATGCTTTTTTTGAAAAATGTTGGATGTGCTAACTGCTGAAAATCAGTAGTTACGTTCTAACGGTGATTTACAAAAATACTGGTACGGCTAACCCGCTGATAAATAGTGAGGACGCTGTATTGGTGGTTTACTGCCCTTGCCGATTCCATCATCGCTTTGAGGCAAAACGTGAGAAACGGCAGATAAACTTTGTGGGTGATAAGTCGTGGAAAGTCAATACAGAGAAATATATAAAGTTTTATAAAACAATTTTATAAGCTTATGGCAGATCTTTTTAAATTCGTAGATTCTGATTGTTCACCATCATGTAAAGAACAAAACTTTACCATCCAAGATGAAGATACCTTGGCACAGCATGTAGCTGAATTGTTAATGGGACAATATCGTCATGTTGGTATGGTGCTAGATGCTTTGGACTCTACCCTGGCTGTTCAGTTTCATGAAAACCAAAAGAAGTCAATTATTTCCATCTTGCGGTTGGAAGAAGGCATGACGGTAGAGAAAAGAGATGGTTGGATCTTCCAAATGATTTCTTGGATTATAGTATATCTCAATCATCATGGCGAGAACTTCCGCCAACAAGCTCCTCATCATCATCCTGCTCAGCAAGGCATTGATGGATTTGCTGTTGTCGTGAAGGATGGACATCTGAAAAAGATTCTTATTACTGAGGATAAGTGTACGACAAGGCCACGTGGAAAAATCACCCAGCAAGTTTTTCCGGAGTTCGATAAGTATGAAAATTTTAAAGATACGACGGCGATTTTTGATTCTGCGACAACTTTACTCGAACAAATATCTGATAAATATGCTGATTTGCAGAATGAGGTGAACGATTCTGCTAATTGGGTTTACCGCATCTGCGTGACTCGTGATGCATCTCATAAGGATGGTGAAAATATAGCTAAGCTTTATAAAGATTACGAGAAGCATGTTAGCGGTGATGTTAAAAGACGTACAGGCAGTTCTACCTATATTGACAATCTGAGGGAGTGGATGCAAGCTTTCTCTGAGATAATTATACAGAAAATAGAAGCTCTTTAAGCCTATGTTTGATCCTATTACAGAAAAACTGATAAAAGATATTCCTCAGTTTGATGATATTGATGTTGAGCGATTGCCTCAGTTGCTTTCAAGTGTTTATGCTCATATTGTCAGTGCAAAATCACAGCTTGCCAATGGACTGTTACCTTTTTTGATAGGTGACTTTGACAAAACAGTTAGAACGCTAAACAAATTGATTTTTGGACTTGAAGCATTGATGATTCAAGACCTGTATCAAAAGCATGTTGAATCGCTTGCTTTTGTGACAGCGACAGCTTATTCCCTGAAGAACATGCTTTTACAGCAACAAGAAGAAAGTGTAGTCTCTATGGATTATGTTTCTTCTGATGTTAGTACAGTTTTGCATTACTTGATAGCTGATGCTGTAACAGATGCTGTAGAAGAGGCACGAAAGTTTCATACGGCTGATGATATTCAAGGTAGTTTGCTACGCTATATTCGAATGTTGGCGGAAGGTAAATTAAAAGAAATAGTGGAAAGCGAAACTACTAAAGAAGAATTTCATGGTGATTATCAAGAGTATGCCATCAATCTTCTGATGAATGAATTATGCGAGGGCATCAAGGATGTAGCTCTTCATTTCTTGGGAAATACAACTATAAAACCTACTGAGCGTTTAGAACAAATTTTTTTATTATCGAGTTATCAAATAGAAGAGTTTGACCAAATAGATACTTATGTAGGCATCAGAAAAATCGCAAGGCTCCTATTGGGGGTAACAAAGCATTTGGAACGAGCTGCCCTCATTAATATTCCTGTGCCAGAAGGGGTAGATGCAGACCAATGGAAAAGTTTCTTACATAAAAGGTGTATGCAAGGAAGACCTTTTATTTGGAAAAATCACGGATTTGCTATATATAATCGTTTCTTAG
>ERZ791878.212-NODE-212-length-49613-cov-9.688627_pt1 | contig 49613 bp, 69 predicted proteins | sample MGYA00510277_ERZ791878 | MGnify/ENA primary metagenome ERZ791878 (study PRJEB30046, sample SAMN00792094) | human gut metagenome | study: EMG produced TPA metagenomics assembly of the A metagenome-wide association study of gut microbiota in type 2...
ACTAAACTTTTGCTAGGATGTCTGAAGAAATTTGCGCAAAACTATTGACAGTACCCAATTTATTCGGTGTAATGCGTAAGGCTAAGCTGATTAAACCGGTTATCAATATCGGTGCGCGGAAGCTTGAAGAAAATCCGTACCGAATGGGACAGAGAATTGCGCTGCGTAGTCAGGACATGACTGCTGCAAGATTGACTTTTCTTATGCTGCGTGCGCAGAAACTTTTGCTCCCTGATTATGATTTTTATTATAGATGTGAAAGAAAGGTAGGATAAATAAGTTTACAATAAGAAAAGGCTGACGCTTCGCATTTACGCAAGGCGTCAGCCTTTTTGCACAAAAACACTTTAATGTTTAGCCTTATATGCTTCGCCCCATGTGCACATGCAGTCAAGGATTGGCTTCAAGCTTAGGCCGAGCTCAGTCAGCGAATACTCTACCTTCGGCGGCACTTCAGCGTAGACCTGGCGATGGACAAGGCCACTTTCCTCCATGGCACGCAGCTGCTCAATGCGTATTACAATAAAAGCATCACGAAACATACTATAGCTTGGAGGTACTTATAATGAAAAAAGTAGTAGAATTTCTGAATGCTAACCCTGTGCAATATCTGGCCACCGTTGGTCGCGATGGCAAGGCAAAATGCCGCCCCTTTATGTTTGCTGGCTTGCTTGACGGGAAGCTGTGGTTTTGCACTAATAACCAAAAGGATGTCTACAAGGATATGCTGAAAAATCCGGAAGTTGAGCTTTCCTTGTCCAGTCCGGAGTATGCATGGATTCGTTTGCATGGCAAGGCTGTTTTTGAAAACAATATGCCAGCCAAGGAAATGTGCCTGCAGAATCCCATTGTAAAAGGTCAATATGGTGAAGCCACCAATCCCATCTTTGAGGTGTTATATCTGGAAAACGCTCACGGGATTATTGCTGACTTCTCAGGAAATCACCCCTACGAATTCTAAAAAATAATGCAGCAGCCTTTGCGAAAGCGAGGCTGCTGTAATGCTATAGAAAGTAGATATTACTACTCTGAAATGTGATGCTGTTGTGAACGCTGCCAACAGCGGTATGACAGGCTGTTATATTCCCAACCATCGCTGCATTGACAACGCAATTCATACCTTCGCCGGCATGCAGCTGCGCCTTATATGCGATAATTTGATGGAGCAGCAAGGCTACCCTGAACCTGCAGGAGGTGCTAAAATTACGCCGGCTTTTAATCTTCCGAGCAGGTATGTATTGCATACCGTAGGTCCTGTTATCAGCGGTAAGGTGAAAAAGCACGAGAGAGAACTGCTTGCATCATGCTACCGCTCTTGCCTGGGGCTGGCGGCGGAGAATAAATTAGAAAGTGTTGCATTCTGCTGTATTTCTACAGGTGAATTCCATTTTCCCAATGAGTTGGCGGAAGAGATTGCCGTGCAGAGTGTTAAGAAGTTTTTCAGGCTACAGACGGGCGTAAAGAAAGTAATATTCAATGTTTTCAAAGATTTGGACAAAAACATCTACTAAAAATTACTCGGAGCAAATTAAGTGTTTACAAGCTGCACTGCAGGAATGTGAGGCTGTTGTTATCGGTGCAGGCTCCGGCTTGTCGACAGCGGCTGGGTATACCTACACAGGGGAGCGGTTTCAAAAGTATTTTGCAGATTTTGCGGAGAAATATGGCATTCGTGACATGTACTCTGGTGGCTTTTATCCGTTTCCTACGCAGGAAGAGTTTTGGGGTTATTGGAGCCGTTATATTTTTATCAACCGTTATATGGATGCACCGAAGCCTGTTTATGAAAAGCTTTTGCGCCTGGTGGCAGATAAGGATTACTTTGTCATCACAACTAATGTAGACCATTGTTTTCAGAAAGCTGGCTTTGATAAAAAGCGGCTTTTCTATATGCAGGGAGATTATGGCTTGTTTCAGTGCAGTGAGCCATGCTGCCGGAAAACGTATGATAATGAAATCAGAATTCGGAAAATGCTGGAAGAGCAGAAGGATATGCGAGTTTCTGCTGAGCTGATTCCGTATTGCCCTATCTGTGGCAAGCCTATGACAATGAACCTGCACTGCGATGCTACCTTTGTGCAGGATGATGGCTGGTATCGTGCGTCGCAGCGGTACAAGGAGTTCCTTGAGCAGCATAAGGGCTTGAGGGTGCTGTTTCTGGAACTTGGCGTTGGGATGAACACACCGGCGATTATAAAATTTCCTTTCTGGCATTTGGCAAATGAGTGGGAAAATGCTGCTTATGCCTGCATTAATCTAGGCGAAGCCTATGCGCCGGAAGAAATAGAGGCAAAATCAATTTGCATTAACGAGGATATAGGGGTAGCTTTGCAGAAGCTTATTGATAGAGGTTCAGTGCAGGACATTTTTTAATATCCCCAATCAACAAGCTACAAATTTTTAGGCATTTATATCCATAATTCATAGCATAGCAAAAAAGCTGACGCTTTGCATTTACGCAAGGCGTCAGCCTGTTACTTTGGCAAATGATATTCTGTTTAAAGTTTTTCGTGACAACAAAAAAAGCAGCTATTACACATGCAAGAAGCTTGATAATAACTGTGTTTTTTTATGCTCAGATCAAGGAACATGTCGGTGTTCAACCGATGAACAAAGTATAACATGTAATAACGAGGTAATCGTGGAAAAAAGTTGCGCGTTGATTTATTATTGCTCGATATAAGGAGGATAGATTAAGTCCTCAAGGTCGAATATGCTTTCTGCAGGTTGATGCTGACGCTGATTATACATGCAGCATAAACTCCGACGCAGAAAAGTAGGTGATATAACCCCAAAGAAATCTCCGCTTCAGCTATCATAATTCCTATCATTGTGGTATAATTAAGTTGACAAGAAACAAATTTTTTATACAAGGATGGTGAAGTAATGGAGACTTTTATCGGAATACTGATACCTTTTATCGGAACAACACTCGGTTCGGCGTGCGTGTTCTTTATGAAAAAATCGCTGAGTAATATGGTGCAGCGCTCGCTTGCGGGCTTTGCAGCCGGTGTTATGGTTGCAGCATCTATCTGGAGCCTGCTGATTCCTGCTATCGAGCAATCCGAAAGCATGGGAAGGCTGTCCTTCCTCCCTGCGTTTATTGGCTTTTGGATTGGAATATTGTTTTTGCTCCTGCTTGACCACATGATTCCCCATCTGCATGTGGGAAGTGAGCAGACGGAAGGCCCCAAAAGAAATTTGAGCCGTACTGCGATGATGGTTTTGGCTGTCACGCTGCACAACATACCTGAGGGAATGGCAGTAGGTGTAATATATGCCGGCTTTCTGGCGGGTAATACGTCAATTACGGCAGCAGGGGCGCTTGCCCTGTCCATCGGTATTGCTATTCAGAACTTCCCTGAGGGCGCGATTATTTCTATGCCGCTTCGTGCAGAGGGAGAGAGTAAGAGCAGAGCGTTTTGGGGTGGTGTGCTGTCCGGTGTTGTGGAACCAATCGGAGCAGTGCTGACGATACTTGCCGCTCAGTTTGTAATACCGGTGCTGCCATATCTTTTGAGCTTTGCTGCCGGTGCAATGCTTTATGTTGTTGTAGAGGAGCTTATCCCTGAAATGTCGCAGGGAGAGCATTCCAATATCGGCACGATTTTCTTTGCCGTAGGCTTCAGTGTGATGATGGTGCTGGATGTTGCGTTAGGGTAGAGAATAATTTCGGTATATCAGAATACTGCCGCTTGCAAACAGTATAGCGGAAAGCCTGAAAGAGACAAAGAATATTATGAAATGAGAGATTGCTGTGAAAACAAAAACAGCATTAAGAAATTTGATGGCAAAATCGAGCTTCTTAATGCTGCACTTCACAGTAATCTCTCTTTAATTAAACAGTTTATCTGGCATGCCTAACACCTTCTTTTGCACATAGACAGATTCTGACGTACTCATCATCAAGATATATATATATAATTATTCCATATCGCTTGCACAGGTATTTTTATGGTGGTAGGCTAAATTAAACAATACTCGGAGGTCTTAGCATGAATATAACAGTATATCTTGCCTCATCCACAGGCAATGATTCTAAATTTGAGGAAGCAGTTAAAGAGTTGGGTAGCTGGATTGGTGCGAGCGGTAATACATTAGTTTACGGAGGCTCAAAGACAGGCCTGATGGGAGAGCTGGCACAAAGCGTTCTGCAGGCAGGCGGTAAGGTTATCGGCGTGGAGCCGCAGTTTTTTGTAGATGAGGAATATCAATATGAGGGACTGACGAAGCTGATAGTTACCAAAGATATGGCAGAGCGCAAAACGAAGATGATTGAGCTTGGCGATGCTTTTATTGCCTTTCCCGGTGGTGTGGGAACGCTGGAGGAGGTCAGTGAGATTATGTCAAAGATTTCACTGGGACATCTGCAGGCGCCGTGCATCTATTATAATCTTGACGGTTATTATGATGATATAAAGCACTTTCTGCAGCAGATGATTGCTAAAGGTTTCTCTTCAGAGGAAAAGCAGCAGGGAGTATATTTTGCGGAAAGCTTGGAAAAAATTAAGGAATTATTGAAATAAAAGAGTTGACGAGAATATAAAAAGGCTGACGCTTCGCATTTACGCAAGGCGTCAGCTTTTTTGCTGCCGTAAATATTCTGTGCTTATATTTATATCCGGAAACACTTTTGCAGTGCTGTATACTCACCTAATGCTAACATAGTTATGTCCTCGGATAATACGGTGTCAGGTGTTATGGAGACATCAGTTTTTCCTAAGCGTTTTATACCAAGAATATTGATGCCAAACTTCTTGCGGACATCCAACATACCGATGCTTTTACCAACCCATGCTTTGGGCACCTCTACTTCAAAAATAGCGTGCTGCTTGTCAATTTCAATATAATCGAAAATATGGTCTGCAGTGTAGCGTTTGGCTGCCCATATAGCCATCTGCTTTTCAGGGTAGACTACATTGTCTGCACCGTTACGAAGCAGAAACTTTGCCTGAACATCGCGTTCAGCACGAGATACTACACATTTTGCTCCCAGTTCTTTCAAAAGCGAAGTAGTTTCCAGTGAGTTTTGAAAATTACCGCTGATAGTTACGAAGCAAACGTCAAAATTCCTGATGCCAAGAGCACGTAAAAACTCTGCATTGGTACTGTCACCGATTTGTGCTTTGGTGACAAACGGCAGTACATCGTTAATTCTTTCCTCGTCAGTATCAACCGCCATGACCTGATGCCCTAATTGTGAAAGTTGCATAGCGATATGACGCCCGAAATGACCTGCTCCAATCAATAAAATATTTTTCATAGGATATCCACTCCTTTTGTTTAGCCAATAGTGATTTTTTCCAGCGGCAGTTTTGAGTTAACTGCTTTTTTGCCGGATAATGCTGCATACATGAGCGTAAGACTGCCTACTCTGCCAAGATACATAAGTAAAATCAGTATCAGTTGCGAGGGAATATGTAGCTGCGGTGTAATTCCCAACGTCAGTCCGACTGTTCCCAATGCTGATGCTGTTTCATATAAGCAGGATGACAGTGGCAGGTTCTCATAGGCACTGATAAAAATTCCTCCCCAAAAAAATAGTGCAATATACATGGTGAGGATAGTTGAGGCAAGCTTGATTGCATTGTAATCGATTCTGCGATCAAAAAAATGGGCACTGTCCTGCTGGCGATAGGTCGCAACAATGTTGGCAAGCAGGACGGCAAAGGTTGTCGTTTTCATACCACCGGCCGTTGATCCCGGTGAACCGCCAATCAGCATTAAAAGAATCATAATGCCTTGCGACGAGCTGGACATAGCAGATAAATTTACCGTATTGAAACCGGCTGTTCTTGTTGTGACTGACTGGAAGAGAGCTGCCTGAAGACGCGCTTCAATGGGAAGGGGTGCAAAATCAGCAAAGAAGAAAAAAATTGCCGGAAAGATAATCAGAATTAACGTAAAGATGAGGATTACCTTGCTCTGCATTCTGTAGCGCCGGAACTGCAGCTTGTTTTCCCAAATGTCCTCCCAAGTTAAAAAGCCGATACCGCCAATTATGATAAGCAGCATAATTGTTATATTTATCATAGGATTCTGCGCGTAACCGGTAAGGGAGGGGTAGAGGTTTTCAGCGGTTCCCGAAATATCGAAGCCTGCATTGCAAAAGGCGGAAACAGAATGAAAGACTGCCATCCAAATACCGTGCCAGCCATAGTTGCGGCAGAACACCGGCAGCATGGCAAGTGCACCAATCATTTCAATCAAAAATGTTCCCCACAGGATAAACTTCGTAAGCCTGACGATACCGCCTACATTTGGCGCTGATATTGCGTCCTGCATGGTGGTGCGCTGCATCAAAGAAATTCTTCGTCTGGACAGGAGTGCAAATGATGCCGCTACTGTTACAACACCAAGACCGCCAATCTGTATCAGTGCCAGAATGATTGTCTGACCAAAGGCCGACCAGTAGCTGCCGGTATCATGCAGCACAAGACCGGTTACACAAACTGCGGAGGTTGCGGTAAAAAGAGCTTCGTTAAACGGCGTTATGCAACCTTCCTGCGTAGAAATAGGCAGCATCAGCAGTAATGCACCCAGCAGGATGACTCCTGCAAAACCTAATATGATAATTTGAAAAGAAGAAAGCTGAAATCTTCTCCAGATTATTTCTTCTGACATAATTACACCTTCTTGTTCATCAAGTGATGTGTTTATTGAGCGTTGCTTTGCTTGTTTCTATCATAGCATTTCTGCGGTGTAGATTTGGTAAAGAAACGGGTATGGAGCAACATTATCCGGTGATATGTCTTGAAGCGCTTTTGTTCGTGAAGTATAATTGGTTTGTAAAAATAATTAGGAGAAGCATTATGAAGCATCAACAACGACAAGAAGATATTTTGTTTTCGGTCTGTATTTTTTTCGGCGCTTTTGCCATTAATCTTCTGATTCGGAAGCTCTTTACAACGCAAACGCTGGTTCCTATGATTTTTGTATTCGGCGTCTTTCTGATATCGCTGAAAACGCATGGGTATTGCTATGGTATTGTTTCGGCTGTCTTAAGCGTGTTTGCCGTAAATTTCGCTTTTACTTATCCTTATTATACTTTAGATTTTTTCGTAGAAGAAAGCATCTTGTCTGCTATTATTATGCTGGTTGTTGCCGTTTCCACCAGTACGTTGAACAGTAGGATACGTGATCAGGAGAATTTGCGGGCAGAAAGCGAAAAGGAGAGGATGAGGGGCAATCTGTTGCGGGCAATCTCTCATGATTTGCGTACACCTCTTACATCAATATATGGCTCATCTTCTACACTGATTTCCAAGAAGGATGCACTTTCGGAAGAACAGCAGCTAAAGCTGTTGGGAGAAATTCAAGAGGATAGCGAGTGGCTTATCCGCATGGTCGAAAACCTGCTGGCTGTTACAAGAATCGACGGTGCTAAGGTCAAGGTTGTGAAAACGCCAATCGTTTTGGATGAACTGATTGACTCTGTGCTTATGAAGTTCTCCAAGAAGCACCCGAATCAGAAGGTGATTACGCAGATACCGGCCGACTTTGTGGATATTCCTATGGATTCAATCCTCATCGAGCAAGTGTTGCTGAACTTTTTGGAAAATGCTGTGTTTCATGCGAATGGTATGACAGAGCTGAAGCTATCGGTTTCCCTTGCAGGAGATAAGGCCATATTTGAAGTTGCCGACAACGGGTGTGGCATTCCGGAGGAGATTTTGGATAAGATTTTTACCGGATGCTATAAAAAGTCTGCAGCACCGATAGACGGAACGCGCAGCAATATGGGCATCGGTATTTCGGTTTGCGCTGCTATTATTAAGGCGCATGGCAGCGAGATTTTTGTGGAAAACAGGAAGGGCGGCGGTGCTGTATTCCGTTTTTCTTTGGCAAGAGGGTGCGATGATGAGCAATAATAAATTCAAAATTTTAATCGTAGAGGATGAAGCAAACATCCTAAGCTTTATCAAAGCAAATTTGGAAATAAGTGATTATCAGGTAATCTGTGCAGAAACCTGTGCGCTTGGAATGATGATGTACGCTTCTTATCATCCGGATCTCATTGTTCTGGATCTCGGGTTGCCGGACCGTGATGGCTTGAGCTTAATTCAGGATGTTAGAGAAGCGGATACTGTTCCCATCATTGTCCTTTCTGCCCGTTCCGGCGAAATGGACAAGGTGGAAGCCTTAGACCTTGGCGCGAATGATTATATTACTAAGCCGTTTGGAACTGAGGAACTGATGGCTCGTATCCGTGCAGTGCTTCGCAGTCATCGTTACAGTGAGAAAAACGAGGGTAATCACATCGGTAAATTTCAATTTCAGGATTTGATGATTGATTACGATAAAAGGCAGGTTTTGGTCGATGGAAACGAAATCGACCTGACACAGACGGAATACAATATTTTGACTTTCCTCTCCATCCATGCGGGAAAGGTGCTGACTTATGCTGCCATAATCCAAGCAGTATGGGGATATTCTGATTATGGCAGTGTCAAAAAGCTACAGGTAAATATGAAAAACATCAGGAAAAAAATGGGCGTGACACCCGGAGAAAAGCGCTATATTGTTAATGAGCTTGGTGTAGGCTATCGTATGCTGGCAGAAGATGAAGAATAGGATCTGCCGGAAAGTGTACAGATGGCTAATATAATGATAAACTAAAATCCGTCCTTATGCTTTCACAGCATAGGGGCGGGCTTTCTTTTAATATAGGTGTTATGATTTTTACAAGCATGGTATAATTAGAACAATGCCATTGTACAAATCTGGCTGCGAAATTTGCTTTGCATAAACAGCTGACGGTGAAGGAGGTTGGGGTTGGCCTGACCTTGGAGTGGTAAATAATAACTTATATGTCAGCTGGATTTTGCAAAATGCTTAGAGGATAAATTTTCGTGGGTGTAATTATGAAAATAAAAAGTATTATAGCTAAAGCGCTGTTGATAATGTCGTTATTTGTGGTTATGCCGCTTGTTTTTTCTCAAGATAATTATGCGTATGCTTCGAGAGAAGAGCTGTTGGATCTTGAAGAAGAAAAGTCCGATATAGAGGATGAAATAGCAGAAAGACAGGCCAACGGTGAAAGCTATGACGATTTGGAAGAGCGGCGTAATGACGTGCAGGATGAAATAGAAAATATTAAGGATGAAGGCTGAGGCTTTCGGCAAAATCCGCACATAAACTCTAAGCTCGCAAGTGCGCATATTTTTATCAATGGTAACCCAAAAGCGCAGCTGTTATACATGCATAAAGCATGCTGATAGCTGCGCTTTTCTTGTTGCCTGTGAAACCCGCAAAAAAGCTGCATTTGATTTTTCGTTTTAGGGTGTATTCAATTATTTGACATAGACAAAATCTGTCATTAGTGTGTGCTATACTAAAGATAAATCAGTGCTTAAGTGAAAAAAAGGCGCTGAATTTGGGAATACTGTTTATCGGATTTACTGCGGAAGGAGGGTGCTGCTTGTGGCTTTTAATGAGTTAATAAAAAACTTTGATAATATACGCCTGCTGATGCGTGATTTTTATGTCTTTGGCTTTAGGAGCAGAGCTGATTTTGCGGATAAAAGCGCCCGCAGCTATGACAATGAGCGCAGACGTATTGAAAGCTGGCTGGGCGAATATATGTATTTTCGTCAGAATACCGGCGGCAAGAACTACTTTATTTCCGTAGACAGCAGAAAAATCCGGCATAATCCTTTTTATAAGGCGTTGAAGGCTAATGATATCATGCTGCATTTCTTCCTGCTAGATATTTTGCAGCCTGGTAAAAAATTTACTTTGCGTCAGCTGATGGATAAACTGGATGCAGCGTATTTATCCTGTTTTGATGAACCGGTGGCGCTGGACATTTCCACTGTGCGTAAGAAATTGGCAGAATATGCAGAGCTTGGTTTAATAGAAAATGAAAAATGCGGTCGGGAGTATATTATGAGCGCAGCAGGGATGAAGTTGATTTGGAGGCTTGGCGTGAGGCTGTGAGCTTTTTTGCCGAAACGAATCAGATAGGTGTTGTGGCAGCTTTATAGAGGATAAGTTTTCTGCAGGCAGCAACGTATTTTCCTATAAACATCATTATTTGCTGCATGCCTTGGAGAGTGACGTGTTGCTTGATTTACTGGCGGCGATGGAGTGCAGGCAGTGCGTGCGTATTGAAAGCTCTTCTTCCAGAGGCAAGAACATTTCTTTCCGCGTGCTGCCGCTGAAGATTTACGTAAGCACGCAAAGCGGCAGGCGTTATGTGATGTGCTGGTTCTTTAAGGCGCATAGGATTATTTTCTACCGTCTGGATAATCTTGAACGTGTTCTGGAAGCGAAGCCTGTGCGCGATTACGACAAGTTTTGCGCTATGGCAAAGCAGATGGAACAGCATTTGTGGGGCGTATCTATGAACAGATGGCTTGCTGCTGATGCCTTGGAGCATGTGGAGCTTGTAGTGCGCATCAGCAGTGACGAGCCGTATATTTTACAATGCCTGGAGCGGGAAAAGCGCTGCGGACGAGTGGAAAAAACAGATGCTGAGCATTATCGTTTTATTGCTGATGTACATGATGCAGGCGAAATGCTGCCCTGGCTGCGTACCTTTATCGGTCGCATTGAAAGTTTTTCCTGCAGCAATAAGGCTGTGGAAGAAAAGTTTTGGCAGGATTTGGCGGAGGTGTACGCTATGTATGACGTGAAGAAAGCAGGTGAAGCGTAGATGAGCACAGTGTTCAGTGAGGTTTACGGAACCTATTATAATGTTGTGGCGAAGGTGCTGACGCAGGCAGGCGCTTGACGGAAAATTGTCTGCAGCAAGCATGCAGCAGCTTGTCTGCGAGGGTGCTTATGGCGACAGCGTGCTGCAGCTTTTGCCTGCACTTGCTGACGGTACATGGAAACTGCTGACGCCGGAGCTTGGGACACCGCTGAAAAATAAGCCGACGATGCCCCTGACTGCTCTGCAGAAACGATGGTTGAAAACCTTGCTCCTTGATGAAAAAATCAGCTTATTCTTTTCTGATGAGGAGATTGCGAGGCAGCAGGCTGCATTGCAGTCTGTAGAGCCTTTGTGCAGGCCTGAGCAGTTTGTCTTTTTCGACCGCTTTGTGGATGGCGATGCTTATACCAATCCCAAATACAGAGTAAACTTTAGGGAAATTCTTCATGCCGTGCGGGAAAAGCGTTATCTGAATGCTTCGTACCGGAGCAATAAGGGAACGATTATCGTCTGGACGGATTTGGTGCCGGTGTCTTTGGAATATTCGGCTAAGGATGATAAGTTTCGCCTGCAGGCAATAGCCGAGCGTAAGCAGGTGACGCTGAATTTAGGCAGAATAATATCCGTAGAAGCGGGAGAGGCGGTAGAGCATGTAAAAAGCTTGAAGAAGGGAGAACTTGCCGAGCAGACGCTGGTTTTGGAAATTGAGGATGAACGCAGTACGATGGTGCGCGCATTGATGCATTTTTCCGACCTGGCGAAGGAAACGGAAAAGCTGGACGAGTCGCACTACCTGCTGACAGTGCAATATGACAAGAGCGATGAAACCGAAATGCTTTTCCGTGTATTGAGCTTTGGGCCGACGATTAAGGTGCGTGAGCCGGAGGACTTTAAGGAGCTTATAAGAAAAAGCTCAGAGAACAGCTGCAATGCAGCGCAGAATTTTAAGTGCGTATGTTTTTTTCCATGATTATAGCTTGCTGCTGTGTTAAGATTAACATAGCAACAAGCTATTTTTATAAAACAGAACAGATGATGGAGGAATAAGCATATGGAAAAATTTGTAAGCTATGAGAAAATGTCTAAAAAACAGCAAAAGATAGTCAACGCCTCCAAACGAGGCAACTGGGGAAATGTGAAGCCGATTACCAAGGTCAAGGCTTCGGCAAAAATTTATAATCGTAATAAAAAGCAGAACTCCGGAGACTATGGCTATAGTTTCGGGAGTTCTGCTTTTTTATAAGGCGGGGAAATGCTATGAGAAAGAGCTTGAACGAATGGGGAAGATTTTTGGCACTGGTGCTGCGGCATAAACCGCAAGCAGTTGGCATTGAGCTGGATGCGCATGGTTGGGCGCAGGTGGAAGCACTGCTGGCTGCCTTTAACCGGATAGAAGCGTTTAATATGCTTATGCTGGAGCAGATTGTTGCCGAAGATGGCAAGCAGCGTTTCGCATTCAGCGAGGATAAGAAGAGAATAAGAGCGAATCAGGGGCATTCCGTGAAGGTTGATGTGGAACTTTGGGAGGTTGCGCCGCCGGAGCTTTTGTATCACGGGACAGGCGTTAAATATGTTGCGAGTATTAACAGGCAGGGACTTATCGCCAGGCAAAGGCTGTATGTGCATTTGTCGGCGAATGTAGAAACAGCGCATAATGTCGGCAAAAGACATGGAGAGCCGTTTATCTACGTAGTTCTGGCAGGCGAAATGGCGAGAGCGGGCTACAAGTTTTACATTTCGGCCAACGGCGTGTGGCTGACAGAAAGCGTGCCCAAGAAGTTTTTACGGGAATTGGAAGGAGCTTTAGATAGTGAAATTTGACGATTTTGATAAGCGGATGCGAGTGTATGAACAGAGCATTGATCAATATATAGTTCCGGGAATGTATATAGTAGCAAGGCTTGACGGACGCAGTTTTACCAAATTAACGCGTGAAATATGTAAATTTGAGGCACTATTTGACACGCGTTTTCGTAATTTGATGGTTGATACAACTAAGCATATTATGAATTGCGGTTTCAAGGTTTTGTACGGTTATACAGAAAGTGATGAAATATCCTTGCTGTTTAGTCCCGATAATAGCGCTTTTGCTAACAAAGTACGCAAAATAAATACTATATTAGCAGGTGAGGCCAGTGGTTATTTTTCCTTGGCACTTGGTAAGGCGGTCTGCTTTGACTGCAGAGTTGTGCCTTTGCCTAACATTGAACTCGTAAAGGATTATTTTTTGTGGCGGCAGGAGGATGCAAACCGAAATGCGCTTAACTCTTGGTATTATTGGACGTTGCGTAAGGAGGGACTGTCAAAAAATGAGGCTACGCAGTATTTGAGGGCAAAAAGTGTTGCCTTCAAAAATGAGCTTCTCTTTGCAAGGAATATAAACTACAACGATGTACCGCAATGGTAGAAAAGAGGCGTTGGTGTATACAGCAAGGAGTATATTCGCCAAGGCTACAATCCGATTTCGGGAAAAATTGTATTCGTAAAAAGAAAGAGCTTTGAAGCAGATTATGAGTTGCCCATAGCTGAAAAGTATTCGTCATTTATAGGCAGTTTTTTAGCTACAAAGTATTAGTTAAGTAAGGTGATTGATATGAGAATATTATTATTGATGCGTGGTGTGCCGGGCTCCGGCAAGAGCACGTTTATAAAAGAGCAGGGACTGAAGCCTTATACATTGAGCGCGGATGTGCTGCGTCTGTTATATGCTTCGCCGATGCTGGATAACGCAGGCAGATGGTGCATCAGCCCACATTTTGACAAGCAGATGTGGCCGTTTTTGCCTGCAGACGCTGGAGGAGCGCATGAAGCGTGGCTGCTTTACGGTCGTGGATGCCACCAACATCCGCGGCAGAGATATAACTGCGTACAAAAAGCTTGCCAATGAGTATAAATATCGTGTTTATGTGGTTGATTTTACTGATATTACTATTGAGGAAGCAAAGAAAAGGAACCTGTAGCGTGAGGAATACAAACAGGTTCCGGAAAATGTTATTGAAAGAATGTATGCTCAGCTGGCGGATAATAAGGTTCCGTCCGGCATTACCGTAATCAAACCGGAGGATCTGGCGCAAATTTGGTATAAACCACGCGATTTATCTGCCTATAAAAAGGTAATTCATATCGGTGATATTCATGGTTGCTATAAGCCGCTGAAGGAATATCTTGAGGAAATAAATCCGCAAAACTACTATATTTTTCTTGGCGATTACATTGACAGGGGCAGCGAGAATGCTTAGGTCCTGCAATTACTGTTGCAGCTTGCCACATTAGATAACGTTACGCTGCTGGAGGGCAACCATGAGGCTAACTTGCGGGATTACGGCTTGCCGGATGGCGTTGCTTCGAAGGAGTTCCGCATGCATACGGCACCGGAGCTGGCGCAAGCAGGCCTGAGCAGGAAGGCGGTATATAATTTTTACAGGAAATTATCGCAGTGCTTCTGCTATACATATCAGGGCAAAAAGGTTTTAGTAAGCCATGGCGGCTTGGCACGTATGCCGGAGAATTTATCTTTGGTGGCAACAGCGGAGCTGGTTTACGGCACCGGCGTGTATGAGGATGCGCTGGACGTTGATATATGCTTTGCCAAGCATGCTGCTGCGGACGAGTATCAGGTTCACGGATACCGCAATTATGAGGGCGTGCCTGCGGAGGTTAACGAGCATTGCTTTAATCTGGACGGAGCGGTGGAAATGGGCGGTCAGCTGCGGGAGCTAGAGCTTAGCGAGGATGGCTTTGTGACGAAGATGATTGCTTCGAGCAAGTAGTTTGAAGAGCGCAAGTCCTGCGTGTAAAACTTTTAGGCTATCGGAAGTCTGTTTTATAAGATGCGAAAATAAGCAAAGGCATAATAAGCTGTGATAATGCAGCTTGTTATGCCTTTTTGCGTGCTTTAAATTTTAAGAATAAAAAAGAACTCCCGTACGTTAGAAGCTGGTGACACAGTGCCCCAATAACGAATTACAGGTAGTTCTTTGTGGGAGGGACTAACAAAGCATCTGTCCCCCTCATCCGACCACTGACTTCCAAGTATGATGCTACACTCCATCAGCCGGGAATTCGATTATATCATAAGCAACATCATCAATCGTGGAAAAAAGCTTGCGCATAAGTTGCACTTGTATTGTTATAGTGTTAGACTAAATTAAACATATCATGCATATTTTAAAAGCGATTCAATTCATACAGGAGCAGAACAATGATTGATAAAATGCTTATTCGTGGCGCTAAGGTCCACAATCTGAAAAATATCGATATAGATATTCCCTTGGGGAAAATTGTCGGCATTGCGGGTGTATCCGGATCCGGCAAATCATCCCTGGCGCTTGGCGTGCTGTACGCCGAAGGCTCACGCCGCTATCTGGAGGCGCTTTCTACCTACACGCGCCGACGCATGACGCAGGCTGCCAAGGCTTCCGTAGATGAAGTGTTGTATGTTCCTGCTGCCTTGGCTCTGCACCAACGTCCGGGAGTGCCTGGAATCCGCAGTACCTTCGGCACAGGTACGGAGCTGCTGAGCAGTTTGCGCCTCATGTATTCACGTCTTGCGTGCCACTGCTGTCCCAACGGACATTATCTGGAGCCGACGCTTTTGGTTGCTGCAGGCAAGAAGCTGACCTGCCCGGAGTGCGGCGAGCAGTTTTATGCGCCGTCTGCCGAGGAGCTGGCCTTCAATTCGCAGGGAGCCTGCAAAACCTGCGGCGGTACCGGCAGCGTCCGTACGGTAGATTTAAGCACGCTAGTGCCTGATGAATCGCTTACCATAGAGCAGGGCGCTGTTGCACCTTGGAACAGCCTCATGTGGTCGCTGATGACTGATGTCTGCAAGGAGATGGGCGTGCGCATAGATGTACCGTTTTGCAAGCTGACGGAGCAGGAGAAGGATATCGTTTATCACGGTCCTGCGGAAAAGAAGCATATTCTCTACCATCCCAAGAAAAGCAATTCCAACGATTTTGCTGAGCTTGATTTTACCTACTTCAACGCTGTTTATACAGTCGAAAATGCGTTGTCTAAGGTAAAAGATGAAAAGGGCATGAAGCGCGTAGAAAAGTTTTTGAAGGAAGATATCTGCCCCGACTGCCACGGTACGCGTCTTTCCGTAGCTGCGCGTGCACCGAAGCTGTTAGGCATTTCGCTGGACGAGGCTTGCCAAATGACACTGGTGCAGCTGGTATCATGGGTGCAGTGCATTCCGCCAAGCTTGCCGGAGGCAATGCGTCCGATGGCGGAACGCATCTGTGAAGCTTTTACCGGCACTGCAAAACGTCTGCTGGACTTGGGACTCGGTTATCTTACGCTTGACCGCTCCGCTGCTACGCTCTCTACGGGAGAGAGGCAGCGTATGCAGCTGGCGCGTGCTGTCCGCAACCGTACTACTGGAGTTCTTTATGTGCTGGATGAGCCGTCAATCGGTCTGCATCCTTCCAATATCGTGGGACTGACCGGCGTAATGCATGACCTGGTGGCAGACGGCAACTCTGACATCCTTGTGGACCACGATACGCAGATTTTGCAGGAAGCAGACTGGCTTGTGGAAATGGGACCGGAGGCAGGCGCCGGCGGTGGCCATGTAATTGCGCAGGGAACGATAGCGGAGATTGAAGCAAATCCTGCTTCGCAAATCGGCCCGTTCCTTGCCGGAAAGGCAGCGGCAAAGCGGAAAAGCTGCGCTCAGAAGCAGGAGCTGTTTGCTGACGGTACCATTCATCTTGCTACTGCATCGATACATACCGTTAAGCCATTGGAGATAGATATTCCGAAGGGCAGGCTGACGGTTGTCACCGGTGTATCCGGTTCCGGTAAAACCACAATGGTTTTGGAAAGCCTTGTACCTGCGCTGGCTGCGGCGATTGACGGCAAGGCGCTGCCTGAGCATATCTGTGCCATTAACGCTGAGGGGATTGAGCACGTAAAGCTCATTGATGCTACGCCTATCGGCATCAACGTCCGCTCTACTGTCGCCACCTATGCAGGCATTCACGATGATTTGCGCAAGCTTTACGCCAAATTGCCAGATGCCAAAGCGCATGAATATAAGGCCGGTGCTTTTTCGTACAATACAGGCTCGCTTCGCTGCCAAGGCTGTGACGGAACAGGCGTTGTCAGTCTGGATGTGCAGTTTTTGCCGGACGTGGATATACCCTGCCCGGACTGCCGCGGTTCGCGGTACGCGAAGGCGGCCTACGATATCAGGCTGACGAACGAGGCAGGGGAAGGCGCTTCGCTGCCGGAGCTGATGGCTATGGACGTAAACACTGCTCTTGAGTTCTGCAAAAATATGAAGGGCATCAGCCAAAAGCTGAACGTGTTGCGTCAACTTGGTCTTGGTTATCTGACGCTGGGCGAGGAAACGCCGGGTTTATCGGGCGGTGAAGCACAGCGCTTGAAGCTGGCCAGCGAAATCGGCAGAACGCAGCATGATTCTGTTTTTGTCTTTGATGAGCCTTCGAATGGCTTGCATCCTTTGGATGTACAGGTACTGCTGGAGGTTTTTCAGGCGCTTTTGGATAATGGGGCAACTGTCGTTGTCATTGAGCATGATTTATACGTTATCCGTAACGCTGACTATGTGCTTGATATGGGCCCCGGCGGCGGTGATGCAGGCGGAAGGCTTGTGGCGTGCGGAACGCCGACAGAGATTAAAGCAAACGCAAACAGTATTACCGGCAGATTTTTGTGATTGAGCGTGGAGTGATAAGAGAATAGTAAAAAAGTAAGAGCTGATTTTGGCGAATTGCGAAAGTCAGCTCTGTTTTTGTGCGTTAGAAATTACGCTGTCAAGCAGTGTCGGCGCATAGTGGCAAACTCGCAGATAGTGCAAGCAAGAGGGCTTTTTTGTGATATAATAAAAGAAAAATCACTTAAGCAGAGTCTTATGCTGAAATATAAGCTGTAAAAGGCTATGGCAACAGGGAGGTTAAACACATGATTGAGCTGAGCAGCAAGCAAAACTGTACAGGCTGCAGTGCCTGCGCCAATATCTGCCCGCGTGGCTGTATAAAAATGACTGCGGACGAGGAAGGCTTTTTGTATCCCAAGGTTAACGAAGAAATGTGTATGGATTGCGGTTTATGTGAAAATGTCTGCCCTATGCTGCACAAACCGCAGCAGCATGAGCTGCTTGCGGTGTATGGTGCCAAGAACAACGATGATGCAGTGCGCTTTACCAGCTCCAGTGGGGGAATGTTCACGCTTTTTGCTGAGGCAATCTTAAAGCAGGGCGGTGTTGTGGTTGGCGCGGCGCTGGACGAACAGCTTAATGTGCAGCATGTGTTGGTGGATAGCCTTGCCGATTTGCCTAAGCTGCGTGGTTCGAAATATGTGCAGAGCAAAATCGGCAAGATTTACAGTGAGGTACGGCAAATTTTACGTGCAGGCAGAAAGGTTCTGTTCAGCGGTACGCCTTGCCAAATTGCCGGTTTAAAGAAATATCTGGTAAAGCCGTCGGAGAATCTTTTGACAGTTGATGTGGTTTGTCATGGTGTGCCTAGTCCCAAGATTTATCAAAAGCATTTGCGGGAGCTGGCGCAGGAGGCAGGCGAGCCGGTTGTGCAGGTGAATTTCCGCGATAAGGCGAAGGGGTGGAAGCAGGGCGAGACATTGTTCTTTACCGAGCATCAGCACTTCGGGGCGAGCAAGCGGCAGGAAACGTATATGCGCCTTTTCCTGAATAATATCAGCATACGTCCGTCCTGCGGTGAGTGTGCGTTTAATAATAAGCGTAGCCTGGCGGATATCACGATTGGCGATTATTGGGGAATAGATAAGCAGTACCCGGAATTTGATGATGATAAGGGCGTTACGCTGGTGCTGGTGAACAGTAAGGCTGGAGCGGAATTACTGGCGCAGGTTAAAGATAAGGCGGAGCTTTTGACAACGGACTTTGCCAAGGGAGCAGAATATAATTTGGCGGTGAGCAAGTCGCTGCCGCTAAATCCTAAGCGGACATTTTTCTTTGAGCATCTTGATGAGTATACGCTGAAAGAGATGGTGGAGAGGTGCTTGGAGTGAGTGGGGATAGTATACATCTATTAAAACAATTGTTAATAAAAGTTAGATAATATGATATGATTAAGATACTGAGAGGAGGGAATGATATTAGCGATATAATAAAGAAAATGATCTTTTATAACAAGTATGAGGACTAATAATTTTAAGCAAAATGTATCGCTGATTTCGTGAAAATGCAAGAATTGATTTCGATAGTAGTAATAGCGTTTTTAATAATTTCCATTGTAGTAATGGTGAAAACACTTAATAAGCAGTAGGTTCAATAGATTACATATTGAATGGAAATAATTTCCCCCACAAAGGAGGTTATTCATCATGTACAATAAATATCTTGCGGAATTAAGCAAAGAACAACTTTTGGAGCTGATTGAGCTCTACGCGAAAAACTGGCTGGCGCATGATGGTGTCTGGTTTCAGTCGATTGAACGCAAATTCGGTATGGCGGAGGCCATGTACCATGATGAGGAAGCGTGGAAGCGATTTACTGTGATTGAAGCCAAGCGCATCAAGGAGTTTTTGCAGCTGCCGGAGAATCCTGGACTTGAGGGCCTGGAGCAGGCGCTGCACTATCGCTTTTACGGCAATTTGAACGAGCATGAATGCATTCGTGAAGGCAACAGGCTTGTTTACCGCAACCGCGACTGCCGTGTGCAGACGGCGCGCAGCCGCAAGGGTATGCCGTATCATCCGTGCAAATCGGTCGGCATTTACGAATACAGCGGTTTTGCTGCTACGATTGACGCGCGCATCAAATGCCGTTGCCTGAGCTGCTTCCCTGATTGTACGGAAAGTCCTGACGGCTGTGTGTGGGAATTTTATCTTGAAGAAGAGTAGAATATTTGCTGTTATAAAATTTAAATGGGCATATGTCAAAAATATAATTGACATATGCCCGTTTCGCTTATATAATGGACTTAGAGAGGAGAAAATCAGATGCCTAGGAAAGTAAAATGCAGAAAGGTTTGCCATTACCCGCAAACGCTGGAGTTTTTACCGCAAAACAATAATGCAGATCAGGAGCCTATTCTTCTTACCGTTGACGAATACGAAGCGATACGCCTGATTGACAGGCGCGGTATGAGTCAGGAGCAGTGCGCGGCCTTTATGCAGATTGCGCGGACGACAGTGCAGCGCATTTACGAAACGGCGCGCAAGAAGCTGGCGGATTTTGTTGTGGAAGGACGGCCGCTGCGTATCGAAGGCGGAGATTTCCAGCTCTGTAACGGCAGCAGTACAGGCTGCGGCTGTGTTGATTGCTTTAAGCAAAAATTATATGAAAAATACAAGGAAAAGGGAGAAGATATTATGAGAATTGCAGTAACCTATGAAAACGGCGAGATTTTTCAACATTTCGGACATACTGAGGAGTTTAAGGTTTATGATGTGCAGGACGGCAAAGTTGTTGCGTCCGAGGTTGTGAATACCAACGGCCAAGGTCATGGTGCTTTGGCAGGCGTATTGACCGCGCTGAAGGCAGACGTTCTGATTTGCGGCGGTATCGGCGGCGGTGCACAGATGGCTTTGGCTGCTGCAGGCATTAAGCTGTACGGCGGCGTAAGCGGCAGCGCGGATGCAGCGGTAGAGGCTTTGCTGGCAGGCAATTTGGACTACAACCCCGCTGTTAAATGCAATCACCACGGTGAGCACGGCGAAGGTCACACCTGTGGCGAGCATGGCTGCGGCGGTCATCACTGATATAAGATAAACTACGAATACATTATTACAAAGGAGGCCTGATGTAAATGGCGATTATTGTAAACCCGACGGCTGCAGAGTTCAAGCAGATGCTGGCCGAAAAGAAAACCTTCCTGGCAGATTTTTATGCGACCTGGTGCGGTCCCTGCAAGATGCTCAGTTACGTGCTGGAGGATATTGCTAAAGAGATGGGCGAGCGCATAGATATCGTGAAGATTGATATAGATAGGGAGCCGGAGCTGACGGAGGAAATGGATATAACCATTATTCCCGGTCTGTTCTTTATCAAGAACGGCGAGGTTGCTTCGCGTTACGCAGGCTTTCTGCCGAAGGAACGCCTGCAGGCAAGACTGGAAAAGCTGTTGGGCAACGAACCGCCGGTGGAGCAGGCTCCCGATAGAAGCTATGATCTGATTATTATCGGCGGCGGTGCTGCCGGCCTGACGGCAGCTGTTTATGCGCGCCGCGCAGGTTTGAAAACTTTGGTGCTGGAATCCTTTGCTCCCGGAGGCAAGCTGATAAAAACCTTTGAGATTGAAAACTGGCCCGGCATCAAGAATGTTAACGGCTCACAGCTGGCCTACGATATTTACGAGCAGGCGATGGCCTTAGGCACAACCTATCTTTATGAGAAGGTTGCTGCTCTGGAGATTGAAGGAGCGGAGCGCCGTGTGCGCTGCGAAAGCGGTGCGGAGTTTACGGCACCTGCTGTGATTATCGCTACCGGTACTGTGGAGCGCTTGCTGAACATTCCGGGCGAGCAGGAGATGATCGGCCGCGGCATCAGCTTCTGTGCTGTCTGCGATGCGGCGTTCTACCGCAATAAGCATGTAATTATTGTGGGCGCAGGCAATGCTGCTTTTGAGGAATCACTGTATCTTGCGGAATTTGCGTCGAAGGTTACGATTCTGGCGCGTCGTGATGTTATTAGCGCTGAGCAGATTACGCAGGATAAGGTGACCGCTAATCCGAAGATTGAAGTGCTGACATGGCGTGTACCGCAGGAGGTTATTATCGAAAATAATCGCGTTGCGGGACTCAAGGTGCTTAATAAACAGACGGGAGCATCGGAAACGATGCTCGCAAAAGGCGTCTTCCCCTATATCGGCGCGGACCCTGTAACAGATTTCTGCCGTGATTTGGGCATCACTAATGACAAGGGCTATCTTGTTGTGAAAAGCGATATGTCGACTGCTGTTCCCGGTGTATATGGCGCCGGTGACGTGTGCGACAAGGTGCTGCGTCAGGTTGTAACGGCGACTAATGACGGTGCTATTGCGGCTCAGAGTGCTTTGAAGTATTTGCGTTAAAGGACGTGTGGCATTATGAAAAGATTTGCATTGGTAAACGAGGACAGATGCGTTTCCTGCGGTGCCTGCACGCAGGTGTGCCAGCGTCAGGCAATCAGTATATACAAGGGGTGCTTTGCAAGAGTGGACAGGGAGCGCTGCGTTGGCTGCGGTATATGTGCCAAAACCTGTCCTGCAGGCAGCATCAGGGTGGCAACAGATGGCTAAGAAAGTACAGCATTGGTATGATTATCTTTGGCTATGGCCGATAATTTATTTTGTCCTGGGCTTTTTCAATATCCTTTTTGCCTGGCTGGGAATGATTGATTTTATGGTGCCTGTTTTGTTGGCACTGTTTGGCGGCAACAAGCTGTTCTGCAACCGTTACTGCGGACGCGGACTGCTTTTGGCAAAGCTGGGCGGCGAGTGGAAGTGGTCGCGTAACCGCGCTACGCAGGAGTTTTTGGTCGCCAAATGGTTCCGCTTCGGCTTTTTATGCTTCTTTATGGCCATGTTCGGCAATATGCTGTGGCAGACTTATCTTGTAGCTGCGCAGGCGCAGTCTTTGCGCGAGGTAGTGACACTGCTCTGGATGTTTAAGCTTCCTTGGGCGTGGGCCTATACCGCAGGCAGCTCTTCGGCATGGGTTGCGCAATATGCCTTTGGCTTTTACAGCGTAATGCTCACTTCTATGCTGCTTGGCTTAGTTGTAATGGCGCTGTTCAAGCCAAGAACCTGGTGTACCTTCTGCCCGATGGGTACTATGACGCAGATGATTTGCAAAATGAAAAAATAGCTTGTGAAAAATTTACAAGCATATGAAAAATGACCTCCTGCAGTCAGCAGTAAAAGCTGCTTACGGGAGGTCTTTTTATGCGTAAAAAAACACAGCAGACGCTGAATCTGCTGCGTATTAAAAATTGAATTTGATGTTGTTATCGATGCTTATTCCTGCCAGCCTTTGCACAAATCTACCCAGCCCTGACAGTTGGCGCTGTACTGCTCCAGCTCGTCCGGAGTAAGCTCAATAGCGCTGTTGTGGCTGCCGCAGGCAGGGAAGAAGGTTACAAAGCGTTTGAGGGAAACGTCAAGATAAACCTTAACGCCGTCATTGATGCCGAAGGGGCAGACGCCGCCGATAGCGTGGCCGATATCAGGCTCTACTTCGTCAGCAGTCAGCATCTTGGCCTTGCAGCAGAAGAAATGCTTGTACTTGGCGTTATCTACCTTAGCATCGCCTGCTGTGACGATGAGGATAACGCTGTCATCATGCAGCTTAAAGGAAAGGGTTTTGGCAATGCGCGCAGGCTCACAGCCTGCTGCTTGTGCTGCCAGCTCTACGGTAGCGCTGGAGGTTGCAAACTCTATGATACGATTATCTGCATTAAATTGTTTCAAGTATGTACGAACCTTTTCTATAGACATGACAAAAGCCTCCCTTTAAAAATGCTTACTGAAAATTATCAGCTAAAAAATCACAGCAATCGTCCAGCTCTGCTACATGGCAGTCCGCCAGCTTGCCTGCATCGCAGGCCGCTGCCAGGGACGGGTTAATCGGCAGGCGGGCGAGCACCTTCAGACCGTAGGCATCGGCAGTTTCTGCCAGATGGCTGGGGCCGAAAATTTCGTAATCCTTGCCGTTATCGGGGCAATGGAAGTAAGCGTAGTTTTCAATCAGACCGAGAATCGGAATGTTCATCATGCGTGCCATTTTTACTGCCTTGGCAACAATCATGGAAACAAGCTCCTGCGGAGAAGTTACGATGATAATGCCGTCAACAGGCAGGGATTGGAAGACGGTCAGCGGTACGTCACCGGTTCCCGGCGGCATATCAACAAACATAAAGTCTATATTTGTCCAGATGGCATCGCTCCAAAATTGCTTTACCATACCGGCGAGCAGAGGCCCACGCCAAACAACAGGGTCAGAATCATTCTTCAAAAACATATTGGCAGAAAGCACCTCCAGACCGCAGGGAGCAGTCAGAGGCAGAATACCGATTTCGTTGGCTTTGGCCTTGCCGTTTACGCCCAGGTTATGTCCCATGGACGGACCGGTGATATCAGCATCTAAAACAGCACAGCGCTTACCGCGGCGCTGCATACTGCTTGCTAAAAGACCGGTGATGAGGGACTTGCCTACACCGCCCTTGCCGCTGACTACGGCGATAACCTTTTTGACGCTGCTCATCGGATTGAGCTGCGCACGGAAATCAGTTGCCTGTGTTTTTTCAGCAGCTGCTGCGGAGGGACAGCCTTCACAGCTGCTGCGTCCGCAGGAAGATGCATTGCTGCATTGTTGTTCGTTAGACATAAATTACACCTTACTCTCTAATTGATTATGAATAAATTTATTAGTTAGCTTTTCTTACAGCCTTCAGCAGCAGGCCTACAGCAATACCGCCGAAGCAGGGAACAACCCAGCCGAAGCCGATGTCAAACAGTGGCAGGTTCTGCGCCAGAAAGTTATCCAATGCCATGAAGCGGATGTTGGCAACGCGCAGACCGTCGAAAACAGCGAAAATAGTTGTCAGTATCAGGCAGATGCGGAAGGTCAGCTGATCATCATGGATAATTGCACGACCGATGTTGAGAATTACCAGAGCGATAATAATCGGATAGAGCATGCAGATAACAGGAATGGAGAACTTGATGATGTTTTCCAGACCGAAGTTAGCTACTACCAGGCTGAAAGCAGAGACGAAGAATACCAGTCGCTCGTATTGCATACGGTTATTGCTAAGTTCGGCAAAATAACCGGAGATAGCGGTTGTCAGGCCGATGCTGGTGGTGAGGCAGGCAAAGAAAATAATCAAAGCCAAGACAACCTGACCGCCGAAGCCCATGTAATAGGTACAGATTTTGCTGAGCAGAGTTGCACCATTGGGGATAACACCGAAAACATTGATGCTCAGTGCGCCGGTGTAAGCCAGTGCTGCATAGATGATAGCAAGGAAGAAGGCTGCAATCAGGCCGGCATAAGAGCAGAGCTTGGTCAGAACCTTTTTATCGGTAATGCCTTGAGCTTCAATAGCCTTGATAGTAATAGAACCGAACAGAATTGCTGCCAGAAGGTCCATGGTATTATAGCCTTCCTGGAAGCCACGGAAGAACGGAGATGCAGCGAAGCCCGGATTAGGCATTTTCAGGCTGCCGGTAGGATTTACGAAAACGCAGACCACGAGAACTGCCAGACAAATCAAAAGCATGGGGGACAAAAATTTACCGATATGACCGATGATCTTTGACGGATTAATGGAAAAGAAATAGGTCAGGACGAAAAAGAACACGGTGTATACCGGCAGGCCGATAGCTTCGCAGGAAGCAGGCAGCAGGCTGTGAATACCGGTGTCAAAGGAAACGGCAGCGGTACGCGGAATAGCGAACAGCGGGCCGATAGCCAACGCGCAGAGAATGGTAACGGCGCGGGCATACAGGGGATGCATAGGCATAGCAATGGAGTCCGGGTTATCGCTTTGCTTCATAGCCATAGCAAGTACGCCTAAAAGCGGGAAGCCAACGCCGCTCAGGCAGAAGCCGAGCATGCCCCAGGAAATGTTTTCACCTGCCATCTGTCCTAAAACAGGCGGGAAAATTAAGTTGCCGGCACCGAAGAAAAAAGAAAATAACATCAGGCCGATGGGAATGATTAATGAAAGGTTTATCTTATCGTTTTGCATTAAGTGCTCCTTTTTTACTACCTTAATTAAAAGAGTAGTCTGTATTTTGAAATCATAGAAAAAGCCACCTAGTCCGTCAGGAGCATAGATGGCTTTAAAAGGCTTATTTTACCAGCAGACGGAAATATTTCTTTTTACCCTTACGGATTAACAGGCTCTTATCTGCATCAAACATGTCTGCACTCAGGCATGCTTCTGCATCCTGCAGGACAGTGTCTGCTACAGTCAGGCCGCCTTGGGCGATTAACTGACGAGCTTCGCGTTTGCTGCTGAAAACTTTAGCGGCAGTCAGTACATCGATAATCTTGGCAGTCATATCTTCCGAGGTAATTTCGATTGCCGGTACGTTGCTCATGTCTTTGGCATTGCCGCCGAAGAGTGCTTCGGTAGCTTCCTGCGCCTGACGCGCTGCTTCTTCGCCATGAACAAGCTTGGTAACCTCATAGGCCAGAACTTTTTTAGCTTCGTTAATAGCTGCATCCTTCAGTGCGCTCAGACGACGAACTTCATCCATCGGCAGGAATGTCAGCAGGGACAGGCAGTTTTCTACGTCGCTGTCGGCAACATTACGCCAGTATTGATAGAAATCATACGGAGAAGTTTTTTCCGGGTCAAGCCACAGAGCACCCTTTTCGGTTTTGCCCATTTTGCGGCCATCGCTGGTGGTCAGGAGCTTGCAGGTCATGCAGTATGCAGGCTTTTGATCCTTGCGGCGGATTAATTCTACGCCGGCAAGCATGTTGGACCATTGGTCGTCGCCACCCAGCTCCATAATGCAGTTATGGTCATGGTGCAGCTTCCAGAAGTCGTAGCCCTGCATAATCATATAGTTGAATTCAAAGAAGGTCAGGCCTTTTTCCCAACGCTTTTTGAAGCATTCCGCAGCCAGCATACGGTTAACGGTAAAGTGTACGCCAACCTCGCGCAGCAGCTGAACATAGTTCAAGTCTAACAGCCAGTCAGCATTGTTGACAATAATAGCCTTGTCTTCACCGAAATCAATGAAACGGCTCATTTGCTTTTTGAAGCAGGCAATGTTGTGAGCGATGAATTCCGGAGTGAGCATTTTACGCATTTCGTCCTTGCCGCTCGGGTCGCCTACCATGCCGGTGCCGCCGCCCAAAAGTACGATAGGACGATGGCCTGCGCGTTGCATATGGCTCATCATCATCAGGGCGATGAAATGGCCTACATGCAGACTGTCCGCGGTGGGGTCAAAGCCGATATAAAAGGTAATTTTTTCCTTCTCTAACAATTCTTTAATCTCGTCTTCATGGGACATTTGCTTAATAAAGCCACGTTCCATAAGCACGTCATAAACAGACATCAGATAACCTCCTTAAAATTTAAGCTGTGAAAAACAGCCTAGGCGATATATATAATCTACATTATACAATATAAGCTTGTTTTTAGCAAATGAAAAAGACTTTATAAAAGTGAAAATGGCTGATATGCAGGAAAAAATCCCGAATATCAGCCGAAAGTGTAAACTGTTATTCCAAATGAGATGTGCAGTGCGGGCAACGGGTTGCGTCATCGGCAATCTCGGATTTGCAGTAAGGGCACAGACGTGGCTCCGGTGCAGGCTCCGGTTCCGGAGTGAGCTTGTTGATCTGACGAATCATCATAAAGATGACAAAAGCGAGAATCAGAAAATCCAGTACGGAATTAATGAAGCTGCCATAGGCAAGTACAGGAGCTCCGGCCTTTTTTGCTGCTTCCAGTGTAGCATATTCCTTGCCGTTGAGGCTGATAAACAGATTGGAAAAATCCATCTTGCCAAGCGCCATGCCTAATGGAGGCATAACGACATCGTTTACCAGCGAGCTGACGATTTTGCCGAAAGCACCGCCGATGATAACGCCGACGGCCATATCCATAACATTACCTCGCATAGCAAATTTTTTAAAATCTTCTTTCATAGACATATATGAACACCCCTCGTTAAAAGTATTTTTTATAGTATTCTCGTTAAATGCTAAAAATCCTGCTGCTTGACGAAAAAGTGCTTGTGACATATAATAAAAGGGAATAAATTCTGCGTTATGCAGGTTCATTTAGTTAGATATAGAGATGGAGGAAGAATTATGCGTGACGATTTAGTAGTACCTGGCGAAGGCGAGGAAAATTATGTCCTGGCCCGTGATGCCAGAGTTGTGACTGTACCGTTCTCTCCCTTGGAAGAACGTATGCAGAAGGAAAAACCGGAGGTGTTTGCACGTCTGCAAAAGCTGAAGGAAATTATCGGTGAGGAAACCTTCAAGCGCCTGGTAAGCAAGGTGCATAACATCAACTATGCTGATACCCGTATCATGCTTGTTGCTGAAAGCGAACTGCACCGTACCAACATTGAAAGAGAAATTTTACCGGCTATTGCTGAGGCTTTTGAGGTTACCAGCATCCGCGTTGTGACCCAAGGATAAAAGTTTTCAAAAAAAGTGTTGACAAAAGCTTAAAGATGCTTTATAATCATATTCGTTGCTGATGAACAGCAACAACAAATGTCGGGGCGTGGCGCAGTTTGGTAGCGCGCTTGTTTCGGGTACAAGAGGCCGTGAGTTCGAATCTCGCCGCCCCGACCAAATTTAAAACTTAGGAACCGCATGAGAATGCGGTTCTTTTTGTATGCTGAAGCTTTAAAGGACGAAAGGAAAAGGGGCAAAAAGGCCATTCATGCAATATTTATGCAATATTTGCTCCAACTGTCTATTTAGTGCGCTTTAGAATGTGTTAAAATAATAAAATTAAATAAAAAAATAGCAGGAAGGATTTAAAGCTTTCCTGCTATTTCTTTTATAAGAGATTTTTGATGGAATTTTCAAAGATGCTCATAGCTTTTTTGTGGGTGTTTTCCAGAGGCAAAGCGTAGGTTTTGGCGGTGAAAGATATATCGCTATGCCCCAAGATTTCGCTGACATCGGCAATAGGAACACCGCGGTCTCTGAGATTGCTGCCGAAGCTGTGCCTGAAATCATGATGGCGCATGTTGGCTAACAGAGGGTAGGCATCAACCAGCTGCAGCCATTCCGGACATTTTTTCTTCAGTCTTCGCCAACGTCTTTCCACATGATCGCGACACATACCACGTCCGTCATCCGGAAAGACTATAAGGAGATTGAGGTCGTTTTTCCATGGCCGGTCGCTGAGCTCGGCGATGTATCCCGGAGTCTGTAGCAAAAGCTGGTGCTTATTGAGTGCTTCCTTTTTAGACTGCGCAATAAACCTTTGGTAATCTTCTATTTCGTGCCGGACGAAGCTGAGCAGAGGTATCTCCCTTGCAGAAGTCCTTGTCTTTGTTTTAGTGAACTGCAGGACGCCGTCTTCACGCTGAAGATTGCTTCTTACGGTTATTTCATTGCCATCCAATACGTCAGCGCTGACTGCCAGCGTTTCGCTTATACGCATGCCGCACATACCGCCAAGCAGAAACGGCATATAAAGATTACTGTAATCAAATGCTTTGATAATGCGCAGAATCTGCAGCAGAATTTCGATAGGTACATGCATTCCCTTAGGTTCTTCTTTCGGAGGTAGCTTTAGAAGTCTTGCCGGTGATTTACCTATCATGTCATTGTTCACTGCCCAGGTAAAAGCAGTCTTTATAAAGGACAGCGTTTCGCGTATAGTCTGGTTGGCCAGACCGGATTCGTTGACCAGATACAGACGGTAACGTTCTACATCAAGCGGAACTGCTTTACTTATCTGTATGCTACCGAAATAGTGCCTTGCAACTCTGTTGGTAAAGCTTTTTATTGACGCTATACTGGATGGACGCAAATCTGCTTTGGTACTGCTGTAAAGGTCAAGCAGTTCGTTTACAGTGAGCTTGCTGGGGGCCACATAGGTGCCGCTCTGCAGCTGTGCAAGTACAACAGCTTCTGCTTCTTTGGCTTCCTTTTTGGTAAGGAAGTATGGACCGTTAATGTATTTGTGCCTGCCGTTGGGAAGTATTTCATCCGTGCAGATAGAAAAAGTGTATTTCTTTTTGCCGGCTTTTTTTGTAATGATAGCCATAAAAAATCAGCTCCTTTGCTTAAAATTGGGTGTAGTGTAGCAGAGCTGATTAAAATCTGATATAATAAAAAGGTAATCAGCTTCTGTTCTTGCCATGAATTGAGGGATTACAAAGCGGCTGCGTGCTGGTAACACGCTCCGCACAGCGCTCGGTGCTGGTAACACCGGGCGCTTTTTATTTTGTAAATATATTGAGTATTATAGGTTAGGTAAAATTATTTGTAATAACCCATGGATTTAAGTTGGTTGATGTAAGCTAGCTTTTGTTCAATTGTGGACAGCATTCCTAACCCCTGCAAAAAAGATTTTTTTGTTTCATCTGCATTGCACCATGCTGTAAAACGTTCGATTTCTGCGAGTGCAGGAGCATATTTTTGTGCCTGTAATTCTTCCATTTTTTCAAAGTTACCACTAAAACGAGCCATCTCAATTTCTGCACCCATTGGATCAACAAATTTGTTGATTTGCTCATTAAGTTTGCATGCATCTCTAAATGAAGCTCTTACAGAGTTTTTTACATTTTTACGAGGGTCAGTTTGTGCAGCATAGATATTCATACCAAGAGCAAACGTGCCGGAGGAATAGGTTTTAATTCCATAATCGACATTAACAAACTCTTTGCTGTTTGCTCTAGGTAGTGCTTCGCTTAAATGAACATTGATAGCAGGAGCATAACCAGTTGCCTGTGCGCCATAAGCATTTTGATAATTGGTGCTGGTGGTAGTTTCGCCAGCCAGTTCGATTTGCACCATTAAGGGAACTTGATTCGGCTTAATCAGCTCTTGATAAAATACAGGGGATGTCGGTTGATAGGTATTGCGCTTTACATCTTGCACTAAAAAGCGTTTGGAATAATGCTTGAGCAGCTCTTTTTCAAATTCTTCTTGTCCTTTGGCAATGTCTTCAGCATCATTTTGAGATTGAAGGATTGCATCAGAAACTCTGTAGAAGAGAACAACCTTTTTAGTAGGCTGGAACTCTGCAGCCGAAGTAACACTACAAAATAAGAATGTAAGTGCAGTTACCAGTAAAAGTAGTTTTTTCATCATAAACACTCCTTGAAAAATTTTATTTGTCTGGAATAATCCAGATGACAACAAAAAATATATAACTTACTTATTGTCAGTCTTCTGCTGGCGGTCTATATTATCCTTAATACTCATTATAATATTTTCATATATAGAATTTTACTTTGTGTAAAATAATCAGGATCAACAGAACAAGCCTGTTCAATAAAATGAGTATCTAAACCAAATGTATCTAAAAGTAATTGCTTGGTGTATATTTTTTTATCTACCAGAAGTTCTATTGCTTGCTTTATTAGGACAGGGCGTTCTGGACTATAGTAATCATCAAATGGTTCTACTTTACGCCATCTTTTAGAACTAATTTGTTTTTGCAATGACACTTCTCTTTCTGGTGAGATTAGTGTAAGTTGGGAACATCTTTTTATCATACCTGTAATAGATAGTTTGGTTTGAGGTTTTAAGCGAGCTAATTCCTGCAGAGTAGCAGAGTTAATGTATTTTTTTACAGTTACGTCAGGAAGTAAAAAGGCACCAGCGAAGTTTTTAGCATCTTGCTCTATACGCTTTAAATCCTTGGATATATCGTCTAATGCACCATGAAAAAATAAGTGACACAGCTCATGAGCCATACTCATACGCAGACGGAAAAAATTATTTTCACTATTAAGGACCATATATGGTCTGCCTCCAAACCAGAAAGAAAAACCATCAATCTGCTCAGGAAGATCGATAACCATAATTATTATTCCGCGTTTTTCAAGTTCATACATAAGGTCTTGTATTGGTTCATATCCCAAATTCCAAGATCTACGAATAACTTTCGCCATAACTTCATAATCAAAATTATCTTCATCGATGTTTGTAGAAGTTTTTATTTTATTAAATAAAGGGTCTACTGGAGGGAATTTGATTTTACTGCCTATAAGTCCGACGATATCATTAACAAATAGTTTCGCTTGCGTGAATGCTTTGTCACGCTTTAATTTAGTGGCAGAGGAGAAGCTTCTGAAATATACGTCTCCATCAGGTTTTGAAGTAATTTCTGGCTTATAATAAAAACTTATAGGCAATCCATATATTATTGACAGTTGCCTGAAGTTTTCTGCATTAGGTGTAGCTTTTTCATGTTCATATAAGGAAAGTGCCTGAGCACTAACACCTATTTGAGCTGCAACTTCTTTAGCAGTTTTATTGGCCAGTATTCTGGCATCACGAAGTCTGGAACCTGTGATGTGGTTATGCTTGTTGAGTACCATAAATATCAGCTCCTGTTTCAAGTTCGTCAATAAGCTCAACAAGAAGTTCTTTTTTGTTTTCCTCTTGATTATTAACCGTTGCATTACGTTTCATATCTAATGGTTTAACATAAAGCCAGGATTCTTCACCGGGAATACCAATGCTTAAAAACATTGTACCATTTTTGTTTTCTCCATAAGCGATAAGAAACGTATCAATAGGCGGCATTTGTTCAGTAAAGAGATTGATTTCTACATCTGGTCTATATTTTACTGATTTTGGTTTGGTTAATGGTGATCTAGCCTTTGCACAATAAATCGTAGCAGTGCCAGACTTCATTTCAATGTGGCTACAATTTTTGGCAGAGTTCAATTCGATAGAGTAGGACCATGGCAATAAGCCTTTATCGCAGTATTTCTTAGCTACTATTCCTATTGCAATACGTAAAATATGGGCGCGAAGGTCTTTGGAAAGCGTTGTTACTTTAAGCAGATAGACAGTATCATATGCTTCGTTGCATAAATCTTGAGCCTCAAAAATCAATGAGGGCAGAACGGATTGTACATCAGATGTAAATACAGAAAGATAAGCTGTTTGTAATTTTTGTTCAATAATGTTTGTTTGCAATTTTTATCCCTCCAATAACGAAAGTATCTATATCAATTATTATATACTTTTATTGGAAAAAATCAAGCAAAATGGGATAATAAAGAAATAATAGCAAAAATGGTTCTGCCGTCAGCCTTCCGCTGGCGGTATTTTTTTATTTTTTAGGTTTATCGAGCTGCTTAATACTTTCGCTTGGCGTAGGCAATTTTTCTGGCATTGTGCCGCCGAGTTCTTCAATAGTTTTGCGAACGGTACGACCGACTTCGTAATGCACTTTGTTGGCAGCTTCTTTGCTACTGATATTCTCACGGCGCAGTTTGTCTTCTGCCTGCGTGATGCGGAACAGGTTCGCACCGAGTTCCACACTGCCCATGTGGTCTAAAATCTCTTGATTAGGTTTAAGCTTCTTGCGACGTTTTATATCGCCAGCGGTTTCACCGCCATAAAGTCCCATGTAACCGCTATTTTGGAATTTGGCGAAGTCAAGGTTCGTTTTTACGCCTGCGGCAAAGGCTGCATCAGCGAGAGCAACGTTATGCTGTTTGATATTATTTCGTGCTTCAATGCGAGCGTCTATTTCCTTGTTGAAAGCTTCTGCTGCTTCAAGGTCGTGTATATGGTCCGCGCCGAGTTGTGCGAGCCACTGCTTGAATGGTTCGGCTTTAGGTGAGGGGATAGATTGGATAATACGCAGAATACCTTCTGTATTTGCGGTGTCAGTGAGACGCATTTTCCCGTCTTCTGCAAGCAATTTCAACCTGTGACAATTTGTCACGGTTTCATTACCTTCGGCTTTCATTCTTTGCTTTAGTTTGCGCCAATAAGCTGATTTATCTGCACTGTCGGTCAATGCACCGACAACATCGACAACAGAAAAGAACCATTCTCCGGCTTCATCGTTCCAAATGGAGCGAATTTGCGCACTCTGAAACAATTTTACATCTTTCATATCTTCATTCCTCGCTTTCATAAATTTATAACTAAGTTCTTCTCCGCCGTCAGCCTTGCGCTGGCGGTATTTTTTTATGCCTAACGTCTTTGGTAAAAAGGGCCGATTTTCCAAAAGACACCTAACGTCTTTGGTAAAAATGGCTGTTTTTACCAAGTTCCTTTTTACTTCTTTAGCACTTCCAGCCCCATCGGCACGCCTACCATGTCAGCAAGACGGTGGATGGATGTTTCCGGGTACTGCTGCAGCAGCTCATCCGGCAGGAGCAGTTCCACGGCGAAGGTGTTGGCCTGCCGTTCTATTTTCTCTATGCTGAAAAGGGTATGGGCTTTGAGGAATGGCGTCGATACGCCTTTATGTAAAACACTGTGCCCAAGCTCATGGGCGCAGGTGTATGTTTGCAATTCTTCGGATATGTTCTGGTTAATGATGATAAACTTGGAACGCTTATATGTAGTGTAGTAGCCCCATGTGCTGCCAAGCTCTGCGTACATGACGATGATGTTCAGCAGCTGCGCCAGCTCATAGGGGTTATTTGTTTTGTGCTTATGTGTAAGCTGCTTCACAGCAGCCTTGATATCCATGATATTATTCCTCTTCGTGGCGATATTTTTTAGGAGTGTATTTTTCTTTGGCGATTTTTTTTGCCAGACGCATGGTAGCCTGCAGGCTTGCTTTCAGGAGTTCTCTGTCTTCATCATCTTCAACGGTACCGCCCATGGCAGCCATTGCGTTTTTGCTGTCGAGGTCGGCAAGCATTTTTTCGAGGTCGGCGGCGATTTGGCGTTCATCGCGCGGGGTGAGGGGGACGGAGGGAGCTTCGGTTACAGTATTGTCCCAGCCCATTAAATAGCTAGGAGTGGTATGCAGAGCTTTAGCTAAAATTTCAATTTGATTGATAGGTACCTTTTTAATGTAACCAGTTTCATAACGTTGCAATGTTGATTTGCTTATGCCAGTAGCATCGGATAAATCTTGATAAGACATTTCTAATTTTAGACGTCTTTCCTTTATTCTTTCGATTAAATCAGTTAATTCTTTTTCACTCATTGTATTCAACTCCTTTAGTAGAATAATACCATAAATGCAACGAAAGTACAAGAAAAAAGTAAAATTCGTTGCATTTTTGCTTGACTTGCATTGCAGAAGGGTGTATTATATAACCGTAGCAGAAATGCAACAAAAAATCTTTAGGAGGTGAGTAAATTGGACTTGAATAAATTGAGAGGCGTTTTGGCAGAGAGAAGAATTACTCAGGTGAAATTGGCTAAAGCCCTGCATTTATCTGTGAAAAGCATGAATGCAAAGCTCAATGGCAAGGCGCCTATTACTGTTGAAGAAGCTAATATGATTGCAAAAATTGCTGATATTAGTAATCCTTCGGAAATTTTTTTTGCTGATAGCGTTGCATAAATGCTACAAATAGCAAGTGATTAGAGGAGGGATAACATGAATAACTTACAGATTTTCAATAGTCCTGATTTTGGGCAGGTTCGTACCATTCAGCAAAATGGGGAGCCGTGGTTCGTTGGCAAAGATGTAGCCGAGCGTAGACCAGCGCAGCATAACGAGACTGGGGAGTTTCAACAATGATGTCTGGTATAAAATCTACTAACTGTAAAATCACCTCCTTGCTGTAATCACATTATAACACGGAGGCTACCAAGAAAAGAGGGTTCAATCATGGCAAGAACGATTAAAAAAGCTGCCCCGAAAGAGCGTAAAGAAATTCCTCGCAGGATGCTTTATCCTACCGGCGAGGCTCAAATCCTGCTTTGCTGCTCTCCTGTCTTTCTGAAGGAAGAGATGGATGCAGGCCGTCTGAAGTATGTTGTCCGGAATAGCAGACGCTATGTACCGGCGTTTGCTATTGATGAGTATTTGCACAATATGTGCTCCGGAGGTAGTGAGCAATGAAAAAAATCTTATTTGTCCTGATGGCAGCCTGCTGTATTTGGGCTGCATGGGATTACAGCCGCCCGGTAGATAAATACGTAGTAAAAACTGTTGCCGGCGAAGGCGATACCCTTTGGAACATTGTTGGCGATGTCATGAGCCAAGAGGGTGACCGTCGTGACGTTAGGGAAGTCATCCATTATGCTCGGGAGATCAGCAATATAAAGGGCACGTTGCAGCCGGGGGACATCGTGCTGATTCCCATTGAGGTGCGCAGATGAACGCAGACAAAGAAAAAACCGCTGATGCTAGCGCCATCAGCGGTAAGGGTGAAGTTATGGTTTTCCGTTCCAACTTCAACCCTATTATAACACGGATGATAGGAGAAAGACAATGCTTACACCAGAAGAAGTAAAAGCGCTGGCAGACGGCCTGACGCGCAAGAAAGCAGCCAATGAAAAACCGGTAACGCGGGAAACCTTCCTCAATCAGTACCGCTCATGCAGTAACTGCAAATATGATGGCAGCTGCCGCCGCCAAAATTTCGGTTATTACCGTCCGGATGCAGACAGCTACTATGTCAGCAGTGTATACCCGTTAGGCTACAAATCCTGCTGTGTTTTTAATGCGAATGCAGCGGTTACAGTTTATAACCTGCTGAAGCAGGCAGAAAGAGAGGGCAAAATATGCAAATGAGTGAAAACATCAACGAGCTGGCCACGGCGCTGGCCAAAGCGCAGGGCGAGATGAAGAATGCGGGCAAGACTTCCGATAACCCGTTCTTTAAAAGCAAATACGCAGACCTTGCGGAAATCCTTAATGCGGTGCGTGAACCGCTCAGCAAGTACGGCCTGAGCATCAGCCAGCTGTATGACGGCATGGGCGTGCCGGATAAAACTATTACTGTTACTACACTACTGATGCACAGCAGCGGTCAGTATATCAGCAACTCGGCAAACTACCCGGTGGCTAAGGCTGATATTCAAGGGGTAGGCAGTGCCATTACCTATGCAAGACGCTATTCGCTGGCGGCAATCCTTGGACTGTCGCAGGAAGACGATGACGGCAATGCAGCCTGTCGTCCGGAAGCACCCCAGCCGGAGCAGCAGCGTCAGCAGGGTGACCGCTTTGTTCATATCGCTTCTGACGGTACTGTCAGCGTGGTCCTCAAAGGTGGCGTGTACAAGAAGATTCAGGACGTGGAACCTGAGCTGCTTGCAAAAATGGCTGGGCTGGAGCAGTACAGGCTTGCTCATCCGGCTATCAAGGAGCTTCTGGGGAGTACCGATGCGCAAGGTTAAGTCGATAATAACTGATGATTTTGAGCACTGCTATCTGTGTGGCAGGCCTGCGGAGTGCGTTCATCACATGCTTCCCGGAGCCAAACGCAAAGCATCGGACAGGCTGGGGCTTGTAGTACCGCTTTGCAATGACTGCCACACAATGGGACCTAATGCGGTGCATTCCTCCGGTGGCGTTAACATACTTAATGATCTGAAGCGCATAGCGCAGTCAATTTATGAGGAAACGCACTCGCGGGACCATTGGATGATGAACGTAGGGAAAAACTACCTCAGAAATGACAGATGAAATTTGAAACCAAGATTATAAACTTCTTTGCCGGCTGTCTGCAGATACCGATACCGGCGGCGCTGATCGCACTGGCCGGGGAGCTTCAGCAGGCAGCGAATAGCGGAAAGATACTGGAAGTTGAAATCAAGATAAAGCGTAAAAGACGCAGCCTTAACGCTAACGCTTATCTTTGGGAGCTGCTGGGCAGGATGGCTGCCGTGCTGAAAACCGATAAAGACAGCGTATACCTGATGATGCTGGAACGCTACGGCGTATATACCCACGTCTGTGTAAAGCCTGCTGCTGTAGAGCGGGTGAAGCAGGAGTGGCGGACAGTCAGGGAACTGGGCGAAATCACAATCAACGGTCAGAAGGCTGTGCAGCTGCAATGCTATTTCGGCAGCCATACCTACAACAGCAAGGAATTCAGCGTGCTGTTGGAAGGCGTGCTCAGTGAAGCTGCCGAGCTGGGCATAGAAACACTTTCAGAGGCAGACAAAGACCTGATGCTTAAGGAATGGGGTGCAAAATGAGAAGACGCAAAGCCTTGATGAAATATGTAAGATTGCTGGCACGCTTACCATCCTGGAGGCGGTGCTTATGAAAAAACACAGCTTCAGCGTGGAATTTGCTGAACGCTACGGGATAGTAGAAGCGCTGCTGCTTGATTACTTCTTTTTTTGGATTAACAACAGCCAGAAGAAGAAGGAGAAAGACAAATACCACGACGGACGGTATTGGGTGTATGGCAGCGTTCGCAAGATTGCAGAAGCTCATCCGTATCTGTCTTTCTCTAAGGTTCATAGAGCCTTGAAAAAATTAGAAGAAGCCGGAGCCATAAAAACTGACGCATTCAACAAAATGCGTTGGGATAAAACTACATGGTATACGCTGACGGATGAATTTTTAGACCTGTTTCAAAATGAAACAGGGGGTGTTTCAAAATGCAACAGGCTGTTTCAAAATGAAACAGGGGTGTTTCAAAATGAAACAGGGGTGTTTCAAAATGAAACAACAATACCTATTCAAACCCCTATTCAAACCCCTATTCAAGAGGATGATGGGGAGAACGCGCGCGAGCAACCCAGTTTGCCCGGCAAGGTTAACCAGGAACACAGTGAGCGGAGGGAGAACGGACGGGCCGTCTACACGCAAGCGGTGGAGTGCTACGAAAAGAACATGGGCACGATTGCAACACCTATGCTGGCAGAGCTGGTTCAATCGTTAGTTGACGAAGTTGGTCTGGACATATTCTGTAAGGCTGCCGAAATCGGCGGCAGGAATAACGCCAAGGGCTTCAGGTATGTTGAAAAGGTCGCAGTCAACATCAAGGAGGGCAAGACCTTCCGGGCGCCGCAAAAGCATAAGGGGCGCGGCAACGATGTTGTAGAGACTACAGCAGAAGCACTGCAGCTTTTAGAAAGCGGTGAAATTATTGACTTGTGACGAAGAAAGACGCGGACAGATTGTAGGTATGCTGTTCGGAGCCTTCGGACAGGCGAACGATGCACACCGGCAGGCTATTTATACCAAGGTTCTGGGAGATATCCCGAACGAAATCCTCAGCAAGGCAGTGAAGAAGCTGCTGCTGGAGAGCAAATTTCTGCCGTCAATCGCAGAGGTCGTAGATGCCAGCAAAAGCCTTATGGGCACGGCGGATGACAGTACCAGAGTACGCGAATGGGATGAAGCATGGAATGAGATTGAACGTGCCATGCAGTCGACTCCTTGGGGACATACTCCGGTATTCAGCAGGATAGAAATCGAGCTTGCTGTGAGGAGCTTCGGCTGGCATGATCTGCAGATGACCTTGGCTGAGGACATGCCCACAGTGCGGGCTCAGGTCCGCCGGATGTATGAGGATGTGTGCCGGAGAACCAAAGAGCACGGCCACAACGAGTATATTTTGGGCAGGAACAAAACCGGGCTGCTGCAGCTATCGGCTCCGAAGCCGAAGGGGCTGACAAGCATGAGCGATGTACTGACCAGAATCGAGGTGCGTAAATGAGATGCAGAGGGTGCCAGGAGCGGCGAGCAAACTGCCATGCGCACTGCGAACATTATCTTGCATGGCGTGCTGAACAGGACAGGCTTAAGGCTGCCGAAATCAGGGAACGTCAAGGTGAATTATATGCCATAGAGGTAGGCAAGGAGCGTCTTAGACGGCAGGCTGTGCTTAGACAGTGTGACCGCATAAAGGGATGCAGGAGATTTAAGGAGTGAGTGAATGAACAATATTGTTTTGCTGGGACGTCTTACGAAAGATGCAGACATCAGAAGTACCCAGAGCGGGAAAGTGGTCGCCAGCTTTACATTGGCTGTAGACAGACCATATACACAGAACGGAAAGAGGGAAGTGGATTTCATCGCCTGCCAGATTTGGGGCAAAAGCGCTGAAGTGCTTGGCAAAAGCGTGCATAAAGGCCAGCGCGTTTTGCTGGAAGGACGTCTGCAAATCCGCCAGTATACGGACAAAAACGGCAACAAGCCTACTGCTGCAGAGGTTGTTACAGACCGCTTCGAGTTCATCGAGCGTAAAGAGCAGACCGCACCTCAGAGCATGGAAGATTTCGGGCAGCAGATGCCGTTCGACGAGGAGATTCCGTTTTGACAAAGTACAATAACCGGAAAGTGGTTATAGACGGCATAACGTTTGACAGCCAGAAGGAAGGCAACTTCTACTACGAACTGAAGATGCTCCGGATGGCGGGAGAGGTCAAAGACTTTTCCTTGCAGGTCCCCTATGAGCTGCAGCCTAAATTCAAGTGTGCCGGCAAGACCATCAGGGCTATAAAGTATGTTGCTGATTTTGTGGTGACGTACGCTGACGGGTCGACAGCTGTTATAGACACAAAAGGCTATAAGACAAAGGAGTATCTGCTGAAAAAGAAGATGCTGCTGTACCGCTATCCGGATATTAATTTTAAAGAAATATAAGGAGATGTGAAGTTATGGTTTTCCGTGACAATTTCAAAAGATTCATCGAAGAGAAGACAGGGATGAAGACAAGTAATTTTCTGAAAGAGCTGGGCATGAGCTACAGTGTAGTGAAGTCGCTTGATGAAGAAGGTATCGAGGCGCTGACCGAAAAGCAACTGAATAAGTTCTGCGATGCGCTGGAGCTGAGCAAGGAAGAATTTGCCAGACTGTGGGACGAAGATTATTTTGAAGATGAAGTCCCGGTAGCGTGTAAGCGTATGAGCTGCGATGACCTTAAGAAGAAGCTGATGAAGGACCATAAGCTGAAGGTGACGCGTATTGAAACACCCATTCCGGTAGAAGTAGATCCTGCAGATGTTGAAGAAGAACCGGCTGAAGTGTTCGCTGAAGCTGCTGAGCCTGAAAAGTGCGAAGAAGAAAGCAGCGAAAAATATCTGGCTGATGCGGCAAGTATGCTGAAGGCTGCCATTGAGGACTATGAAGAAAATGACGTTGTTAATCATCCGGCACACTACACCGGCGGAAAGATGGAATGCATTGACATCGTTGATGTTATGACCGAGGACAAACAAGGCCTTGAAGCCTTCTGCATCGGAAACATCGTGAAATACCTGTACCGCTATAACAAAAAAGGCGGAGTTGAGGACGTCAAGAAGGCCGAATGGTATTTCAAGAAGCTGGTTGAAGTATTGGAGGAAAAGCAATGATTATTCAGTATAAAATTGTCCGCAAGATTGGTGAACTGCCGCAGATTGGCAAAGGCTACGTTAAGCAGCTGAATTTGGTTGAGTGGGACGGTCACGCAGCAAAGTATGACCTGCGTCCCTGGACCCGCAGCGGAGAGCCTGCCAAAGGTATTACTCTTTCGTTGGAAGAGCTGGCAGCACTGCATGAAATCATTGGCGCTGAGCTGGAGAAGGTGAAAGCATGAAACACGCACCCTATATGGCCAGTGCAGAGCTCAATCAGCTGATGTGGTTGAGCTCTGTGGTCCAGATCATGGAACGCATTCTGGATGATGCCACTACAACTGATAAAGACTGGCGCAAATACATGAAAACAATCAAGAGCTATGCCAGCAAAATTATTGATGCCAGAATAGCTGATCTGGATGAGCTCGAAAAGAAAAAAGTAGCCAGACGCTCGCAGAACATCGGAATAAAGGTTTACAGCTATGATGATGCTCGTGTAGACGGCAGCGACAACGGACGTACATATACAATAGCTCAGGAAGATTTTCTGGACTTGGTGGATGCAGCAAGCCTTCATTGCTACAGCTGCCCTCAGGGTGATGTAGTGGCAGATTGCCCAAGACGCAAGCTGTTTCATCGTTTAGGCCTTTCATGCCATGCGTTGCGCACGAACCCGGCTCCGGGGGAATGCGAATGGCGCTATGAGAACAGCCAGCGCTGTATAACGCCTCAGTATAAATGTCTTGAAGAAGAGCAGCTCAACCAGCTGCCGTAAGGAGAAAAGCATGAGCGTAAATAGAGCTTTGAGAAGAGCAGCAGCAAAGAAAGCCTTTAAGCAGGACGTTAAAATGAGCGACTTGGATAAAGAGCTTTGTGATGCTGCCAACAGAAAAACCTTGGAGAAAATGACGGTTGATATCGTTACGATGATGTTAAGAGCTACATGCCTTACTGTGATGCACAACTTCAAGGAGATAACCAAAAAGGAAACCCGCATCGAAAACACCGTCAAAATAGTTCATGATTACGTGATGAAGCTCAAAAATCACGAGCTGAGCCGAGAAGATATGGCAATCATCCAAGAGGTGGAAGCTGCCATGAAGCAGAGTGTGGAGGAAGAGGAATGATTTTATACAGAGCTATGAGCTGGCTGGAACTTTCAAAGTACTTGTCAGGTATCACGATTTATCCGGTAGCCAACATTCCCTCTAAGAATGCCTGGAAGGGCAAGAAAGTACTGTGTTTTTTCGGTACGGCAAATAACGCGGTACACTGGGCTGCGCCCGGTACGCATGACGTAATAGTCAAGGTTGATATTCCGGAATGTCGTCTGCATAAAGGCTGGGGCATATATCCGGATCTTACTCAGCAGGTAAGTGTTCCGGATATGATGAAGGCGATATTGACCGGCCGCCCGCATCCGTGTCCATGCCTCAAGGTGAAAGAATATGCCGTAACCTATTATGACAAGGCCAGTGCCTTCTTCCTGGACTATGCTGAGATTGACTGGCGAAACCCTTATAAAGTTAATGCCTTTAAAAATGGCCAGAAAATAAAGGTTTTGCCGGGATATGATGATTTGATAAAGGAGTGAGCTGCATGATTGATTCTAAGCAATATTTCAGCCCTTGGCAGTTTAGCATGCCTGCCTTGGTAAAAGTTAAGGGAGAGTTTCGCATTTGCCCTACATACCGTCTGATTACCGAGAAATATACGGATATCCGCCGCCGCATGGCTGAAAAAGAAGCTGCAAAGGCCAGCGCCCGCCGCGAAGCTGTTGGCTTTGTCCCGAAGTTCGTGTTGTATCGCAAGGAGCGTGAGGCGAAATGGTAATCATAAGGGCAATCGAAATGGTGATGGGAGCAGTGCTTATACTGCTTTCAGCCGTAATGTTTAAATGGTGGCTGGAAGCGGATGAAAGCATTTTGCGTCTGGTGCAAATTGCACTTTATGGAATCATCGGCATAATGATTATCCTGGATAACTGGAGATGAGAAAATGAGAGAATTAAAATTATCGTCGCCGCTTAACCTCCAGATCATCACCGAGCCGGAGCGTATGGCTCTGCGTATCGCCTTAGATAAGAGCATTGGTGAGAACCTCGGTATGGTTTTGGCGCTGAAAGATACAAAAAGAGAGATTCCGCAAGGCCTGTATAACAGCGGGCTGGACTACCATCGCGACAACTTGGAAATTTACCTGCGCTTGCGCAATAGACTTGAAGATGCTATCTACGAGGCTGAGAGCAATGGCAAGCAAGGAGCTTAAAGAGGAACGCCGTGCGTTAGGGCTGTGTGTATATTGTGGCCGCCCTGCTGTGATTAAGGCGGACGGCACACCTGCCAGAAGATGCAAAGAGTGCAGCGGAAGTCATGTGCGCCAGAAGCGTGATGCAAGGCATGGCATCGAGACACGGGGCAGAGTTACAGGCAGGCCGAGAGGACACGTTGAGCAAAAGTATTATCAGAGGCAGGGGCAGGAGCTGGTAACCTGCCCTGATTGCGGAATCCGTACCAATGCCGATTATTGGTATTGCCCATGGTGCGGTTCTATATTGGAAATCTGTACTGGAGGAAGAAATGAGGATTAAAGCATTATGTGTGGTTATTAAAAAGGAGCGTTAACATGGCAAACGCAAAGCAAATCGGTGAAGTTATCCGCCAAGCTAGAAAAAGCAAAAAAATAACGCAAAAAGAATTAGGTGCGCGCATTGGTCTTGCTGGAGATGCAAAGACTGCTATATCAGCTTACGAAAAAGGAACAACTAAAGTTATCCCTTTTGCAAGACGAGCAAAAATGGCTAACATTTTAAATATCCCGATGAGCCAATTACTCTACGATAACGAGGAACCTGAAGAAAAAGTCACAATGAGAAAGCCCACCAAAGGGCTTGAGAGCGGAATGTACCACTGCTCTCGTTGCGGAGGAAGTGTGCATCCGGAAGGGAAAATCCTGCTATATAAATTTTGCCCACACTGCGGTCGAGAGATTGAGGGATGGATGATTGTTCTGTAAATATTAAGGAGTGATAGAATGGCTAAAAATCTTATGCCCGTAGCCGCTGAGCTTGTTTGCGATATGGTTGATTGTAGAAAGGTGGTAAATAAATGAACATTGAAGATTATAAACATCGCCTTGTGAATGATGCACAGCTGGCCATCAACGACTGGCAGTGCAGCGGCGATGACGATTATTTGCATAAGGCTGCTGCTTGCCTGAAGGCAGCTACCGAAGCTGACGCAGAAGAGATTCTTGCAACATTTTGCAAAAATCCCTTCTAGATCGGGGAAAGTTGCTAGTGGGGATAAAAAGTCCCTTGAAAAAGTTTAGGAGGTGAGTAAATATGAGTAAAAATTTAATCCCCGAAATCGTTAAAATGTTGGGATTGCAGTTAGGCGAAGAATTTAAGGTGGAAGGCTATGACGAATTGACGTATAGATTTGCTGGCGACGGATTAAAATTAACCTATGACAACAATATTGAATTATCCGATATAGCTTGTAAGGCAGCGTTTGCTGCCTTGTTGAATGGCAAGGACGAAATCGTCAAACTGCCGTGGAAGCCAAAAGAAAGAGACATCTTTTATTCTTTTAGCACTACATACGGCAAATGGGTTGTTCGTTCAAATATGTGGGCAGGAGCACCTTGCGATTATGCTTTATTAGACAAGGGCTGGGTATATCGTACTCGTGCTGAAGCGGAAACGGCATTGCCTGCTGTGGCTGCGGAATTGGGCGTTGATTATGAGCTTTAAAAGAGAAATTGAGAATCAGCAGGAATTGTTTTAAAGGAGGCTTGAATTTGATAACTAAGTATGAGCTGCGCGAATGCAAGCATCTGAAAATGGAGATATCTGAACTGCGGGAACAGATATCGGAGCTGGTCAGTATGATGACGGCACCGAGGATATCAAGGCTAACCGGTATGCCTGGCAGTGGACATGGTGAGCATGATGACATAGTTGATGCTATTGCCAAAGCTGACAAATTGCGCAGCTTGTATGATAGCAAGATTGATGCACTGGTAGAGCTACAGCTAAGGGTTGAGCAGGCTATAGAAAATTTGTCTGCGGAAGACCAGATGCTTTTGAGAATGTATTATTATAGCAACCTTACTTGGGAGCAGGTAGCAGCGCGTATGGGCTACGCATGGGCGCAAATTCATCGGAAGCACAAAGTTATACTGGAAAGACTGGCCAGTGAAACATCAGGCAAAGATGATATAGAATGATACACTGAAAAACTGATATAATTATAATAGGCGGAAAAGAAAATTAAACCGCAAGGGAGCAAAGCCCTGCTGCTGTAATGGCGGTGGGGCTTTTATTATGCTCCCGCATATATTTTCTGCCTTTGCCGGGCGTGGTTTTTGTTGAGTTTTTACCACGCCGGAGCAGACTAATCACCTCCTTCTTTCCGGACGCAAGGACACCGCACTGCAATGCGGCGCGTCCGGCAAGGGTAGAAGAATTTGAGGTATATCATGGAGCACAGTAAAAAGTATAGGTTAATAGCAAATAGGCTGATACGCACTTTGCCGGAGTTTGCGGATATCAAGGCTGCTAAAGTAAAAATAGCCTACTTATCCAGCCTGGAAGAGAAGAAGCGCAATAAGCGGACGATATTTGCTGACTGCAACTTAGTGAGCGAACGCTACAGCTGGTGCTGTCCCTATGATTTTTTTATTGTGGTTTATGAGCCGAATGTAGTTGGCTTTAGCGAAAAGCAGTTAGAAACATTGCTTAGGCATGAGCTGCATCATGTTGGCATTGACTTTGAGAAAGACGAAACAGGCTTCTACGTTGTGCCGCATGATGTGGAAGAATTTTGGGATATTATTGATGATGTGGGATTAAGGTGGTGTGAGATTGATGCCTACAAAGAAACAACTGGATAATTTGAAGAATGGAAAAGCCACAAGGTTTCGAAGCGGCGAGGAAGCGGCGAGAAATGGCAAAAAAGGCGGGCAGGCATCCGGTGAAGCACGCCGCCGCTTAAAGTCGTTCCGTGAGCTGGATGCAGACTTCACAACGGACGATGAGCGCAAGGAGATGCTGGACGCGCTGAAGCTGAAGGCTAAGCGTGGCAACATCAAGGCTTTTGAAATTTATCGCGATACTGTAGGCCTGAAGCCAAAAGAAAACGTGGAAATCTCCGGTGAGCTTGCTAATCCGTTCGCCGGGCTGACGGATGCAGAACTGAAAAAGCTGGCTAGTATGGATGGATAAGCAGCTTATAACATTGGGAGCAAAGATAGAACTTGCAAGACGCAGGTTCTTTTTTTACGCCCAGCTGAAGAACCCGGACTTCTACCGGAGCGACCGCAAGTATCTGCAGGAGCTGTGCGATACCTTGCAATGGTTCCTGACCTCAGATAAGAAGATACTTGTACTGAACATGCCTCCGCGTCATGGCAAAAGCTACACTGCCAGCAATTTCGTGGAATGGGCGCTGGGCAGGGATAACACCTTGCAGGTTATGATTGGCTCTTATAACGAAACACTGTCAACGCGCTTCAGCAAGAACGTGCGTGACAGCATCAGCGAGGCTAAGGCGGATATTTATAAGCCGGTCTATAGTGATGTATTCCCCGCCACCAAAATTAAGCGTGGCGACGGCGCTATGAACCTGTGGAGCCTTGAAGGACAGCAGACAAGTTATCTTGCTACATCGCCAACCGGTACAGCGACAGGCTTTGGCTGCAGGCTGATGATCATAGACGATTTAATCAAGAATGCGGAAGAAGCCTATAACGAAAATGTTAAGGAAAAGCATTGGGACTGGTTTACCAATACCATGCTGTCGCGTGGCGAGGGCAATTATAAAATTATCGTCATTATGACACGCTGGGCTAGTGATGATTTGGCAGGCAAGGTGCTGGAATATTATCCGGCAGAAAAAATCGTGCATATCAACATGAAGGCAGTGCAGGATGACGGCAGCATGCTGTGTGATGGTGTGCTGGATGCTGAAAGCTGCATGGAGAAGAAGCAGCTTATGGGATTGGATATATGGAGCGCCAACTACCAACAGGAGCCGATAGACATCAAGGGCAGGCTGTACAGCAGCTTCAAGACCTATGACGGCGCACTTCCTGCCTTCAAGCAGATTCGTGCTTACACGGATACAGCTGATACCGGCGCCGATTACCTTTGCTGCATCATTTATGGGCGCACATTTGCGGATGAAGCGTATGTGCTTGACGTTTTGTACACAAAGGCGCCTATGGAAGTTACTGAACCGGCAACGGCGAAGGCGCTAGAACGCAACAGCACGAATGTGGCACGCTTCGAAAGCAACAATGGCGGGCGTGGATTCGCCAGGAACGTGAAGAAGCTGCTGCATAGCAACCATACAACCATTGAAACCTTTACGCAGCATAAGAACAAGGCTGCAAGAATCTTGTCTAATGCTACGTGGTGTATGGAGCATATTTATTTCCCAAGCGATTGGAAGAACCGCTGGCCGGAGTTTTATGCAGCACTGAGCAAGTACCAGAAGGAAGGCAAGAACACACACGATGATGCTCCGGATGCTTTGACCGGCGTGTGTGAGGACATCGTGGAGGTGGCAAGGCCTAAACCGATGCGCGTCAACTATTAAGAGAGGTGAAAAAATGCGTAATGATAAACATGGATTATACAAAATGCTGGAAGATGGGTATGAAGGCTGTGGAGGTTTCCTTGACGGCAGCTATTTAACCCAGCACCCGCGTGAGGATGCAGGAAAGTACGGCATGAGGCGCGAGCTGGCGTACTACCTTAATTATCTTGCACCCTGCGTCAATGCTCATGTAGCGCCAATCTTCAAAACGTTGGCTGTGCGTGACTGGAGCGGCGCAGGCTCGGCGCTGTGGGAAACCTTCAGTAAGGATGTTGACTTCTTGGGCACCAGCATCCAGAACCTTATGAAGCAGGCTGCCTGCAGTGCGAAGCTGCAGGGCGTTGCTTATATCGTTATGGATAAGGCGCAGGGCGATACAGAGGATATGCGCGTGGCAGACCTGGAAGCAGATCGCAACAACCTGCCCTATGCTTTTGTGGTTAACCTCAACGCCGTCAAAGAAATTTGTCAGGATAAGCTGGGACGTATCACAAAGTTCGTTTTCGTGGAGCCGGATGCATTCCAGGAACAGACGATGGCAACACGCACACTGACGGCAGAAGGCTGGGAGCTTATCGACAGCAAAGGCAAGCACAGCGGAACCTGGAATCTTGGGCGCGTGCCGGTTGTCCCTCTGGTTAGCAAAGTGAGGAATAGTCACAATCCTTTCCCGCCTAGTGAATTCCTTAGCGTAGCAAAAACGAACCTTGCTATCTACAATATGTGCAGCTGGTTGGCTGATATCCTGGTCAATCAGACCTTCAGCGTTCTGTGTTACCCTTCGAGCGACCCGGACAGCATCACCATTGGTACCAATAATGCGTTAGGATATCCTCCGGAGAGCAGCCACGCTCCTGCGTTCATCGCTCCGCCTGATGGTCCTGCAACGGTGTTGGCAGCGCAGATTGCTACACTGCAGCAGGAGATTTACCGCATGGCAGTTGTGGTCAACGTTACCGGTTCCGCCAAGCAGCAGAGCGGGCAGGCGAAAGCGTGGGATTATGAGGCAACCAATCAGATCTTATCCGATTTTGCAGACCTCGTGGAAGCAGCGGAAGAGAAGCTGGCAAGGCTGTTCAGTATCTGGACCGGTGTGCCGCTGGAATACAGTGTGAACTACCCGAATGACTTCAAAATCAGTGAGGTTGAGCAGGAGCTTGCTAATGCTGAAATTGCTAAAGGCTTGAACTTTGGCGATGAATTTAACATGGAAGTCTTCAAGCGTGTGCTTACCAGCTATCTGCCGGAGCTTAAGGCTGATGACTTTGACGCACTGGTGAAGACCTACGAAGAGCACTTGGAGCAAGAAAAGCTGGATTATAGCCATGCTTTTGGTAATAATGGCGGTGGCGATGATGACGATGACGGACAGGCTGGCGCAGCTGATTAACAAACTGAATAAGAGCTGGCGTAAGGATGCTAAAAAAGCGGTAGCTTACTTACAAAGGCTGATTGCTAGTGGCATGAAGTTTGAAGAGGCACTGGATAATGTGCAGCGCCACTATGGTAAGCTGTTTACGCTACCGGAACTGAAGCCTGCGCTTGTAGAGGTTGCAGCTTATGCTTATGGTATTGTTCCGACTATGCTGACTAAAGCGCAAGTAGAAAGCATGGGTGAAGAGCTGGCCGATAAGTGGGATGAAAGCGGCATGACGCTATCTGAAAAACTGCATGGCGTAGGCGTGAAGATGCGCGGTGCCATTGTAAGCACACTGCAAGAACAGATGCGCCGGAACAAGACCTGGACTGAGGCTGCAAGGGCGTTGTATGACGGTTATGGCGACGATGGCCAGAACGTATATAACGGTGGCAAGGATATTATCAGCAGGCAGGACCTGCCAAAATATCTGCAGAAGGTAAGGGTGGCTACAGGCAATGACCTGCAGGCATTGGCCGAACAAAGGCAGGCCATTGACAACATCAATCGTCTGGCCAAAAATGGTGCACCTAACAAGGCACTGCAGGCAGCCTATAATAAATTGCTGGAAGCAGTGCAGAAAGGCAATGAAAAGGCTATTGAAAAGGCCGTGGAAGTTGCTGTCAACGAAAAATCCCGCTATGTTGCCGAACGTATAACCAGAACCGAGATGGCGAGGGCATGGGCTGATGGTTTTATAGCTAAGATGCAAAAAGACGCTGATATTGTGGCTGTGAAATTCAAATTAAGCAGCCGTCACCCTGTTTTCGATATCTGCGATATGTACGCCAAAGCTGACATGTATGGCTTGGGTGCAGGCATATATCCCAAGGATAAGCTGCCGCCTTTGCCGGTACACCCGCATTGCTTATGCCGGTACGTGGAAGTCATTGAAGGCGAAGTTGATATGCAGCAGCAACGCGACCAGGTGCGGGAGGCAGGCGATAAATGGCTGAATAGCTTGCCGGAGTCACGCAGGGCGCAGGTGCTGGGGCGTGACGGTTTGAAGGCGTGGAAAGATGGTGAAGACTGGCGCAAGTATATGCGTGGTTATGCTGGACTGCGGGAAGCGGAGAGCAGGCTGAGTGATTTGTCGGCAGGTGCTATATCTGGCGCTTTGAATGATAAGAACGACCCAGATTATACTAGACGTTATGAGCATGCGGAAAAATATTATGAAGCACGTCGCAAGAATGGTATACATGCTTTTGTTAATAAAATACACAAAAATACAGGGTATCCTAAAAAGCGTCTGGAAAGCATTTTTAAACATGTATTTATTAATGAGTACGATTTAGCTGATGGACATCATCGTTTTTAT